>Ga0315336_1000117_pt1 | contig 359258 bp, 328 predicted proteins | sample ASW5metaG_FD_204512 | JGI IMG/M metagenome (GOLD analysis project Ga0315336, IMG submission 204512) | Ammonia-oxidizing marine archaeal communities from Monterey Bay, California, United States - ASW #5 | ecosystem: Environmental > Aquatic > Marine > Intertidal zone | place: USA: California... | reverse complement strand
AGAAATTCAGAAAGTGCACCCGCGGGTGCAATTTCTGAATTTCTTAAGACCGTCCCCTCTTCTAAAGTCCGTTTCGTGGGGACTTTGCGTCTGTCTGTGGGTGTGCTCGCCGCCATTGCGGGCGCGGCGATTTGGGGCCTCGCGACCGCCTCCACGGCCGCCATGCCGGAATCTGGCTGGCCGCTCCATGGGCGCACCCACGACGAGCAGCGTTTCAGCCCGCTGACCGCGATCGACCGCAGCAACGTGGCGGGTCTCGGTCTCGCGTGGAGCTACCGCACCGAGACAACCCGGGGGCTCGAGGCGACGCCGCTGATGGTGGGCGGCGTGCTGTATCTGACCGGCACCTGGAGCCGGGTCTACGCGCTCGACGCCCGCACCGGCCGGGAGCTGTGGACGTTCGACCCCGAGGTGCCGCGCTCGAAGGGGCGCGACGCGTGCTGCGACGTCGTCAACCGCGGAGTCGCGTACCACGCGGGGCGCGTCTATCTCGGCACGATCGACGGCCGCCTGATCGCGCTCGATGCCGAGACGGGCGTGCCCGTGTGGAGCGTGCTCACCGTCGACCCTGCGTGGCCCTACACGATTACCGGTGCGCCCCGCATCGTGAAGGGCAAGGTGATCATCGGGAACGGAGGGGCGGACCTCGGCGTGCGGGGTCACTTCTCCGCGTACGACGCCAAGACCGGAGAACGCGTTTGGCGCTTCTTTACCGTTCCCGCCTCCAAGGAGGGGCCGCACGAGCACGAGGGGCTCGCCGCCGCAGCCGACACCTGGCCGACGGATTCTGCCTGGGAGACCGGTCTCGGGGGGACGGTCTGGGATTCGTTCGCGTTCGATCCAGAGCTCGATCTTCTCTACGCCGGCGTCGGGAACAGCTCGCTCTACGAACGGGAGCGCCGCAGTCCGGGCGGCGGCGACAACCTCTATCTCGCGTCGATCCTCGCGCTGCGACCCGACACCGGAGAGCTCGTTTGGCACTACCAGACGACGCCGGGCGAATCGTGGGACTACACCGCGACGCAGCACATGATTCTGGCCGACCTCGAGCTCGGCGGCCGCAAGCGTCCGGTGCTCATGCAAGCGCCGAAGAATGGCTTCTTCTACGTGCTCGACCGGGCCACGGGGGAGCTGCTCTCCGCCGAGCCGTACGTTGACGTCAGCTGGGCCAGCCACGTCGATCCCGCAACGGGGCGTCCCGTCGAGCGGCCCGAAGCGCTCTGGCACGACAAATCGGCCATGGTCTCGCCCGGTCCCCCAGGCGGCCACAACTGGCATCCGATGGCGTTTCATCCGGGGACGGGCCTCGTCTACGTGCCGAGCACGAGCAACGCGTACCTCTACGCGCCCGACCCGAACTTTCGTTTCGTGCAGGGCGCCTGGAACACCGGCGAAGACCTGGGGCGCGTTTCGGAAGACCTCGAGGACTACAGCGACGCGATTCCGTTCTGCAGCCCAAGCCACATCACCGCGTGGGATCCGGTCGCGGGCCGCGCCGCGTGGCGTGTCGATCACGAATCCGCCGGACCGGGGGGGTTGCTCGCGACCGCGGGCGACCTGATCTTTCAGGGGACGGGCAGCGGCGTGTTTGCCGCGTACGACGCAGCGAGCGGCAGTCGACTCTGGGAGGTGGACGCGGGGATTGGCATCGCTGCGCCGCCGATCACCTACGCCCTCGATGGAGAGCAGTACGTCGCGGTGCTCGCAGGGATCGGCGGTTCACACGGCGGGCACTACCTGCGGTTCGACTATGTGAACGACGGCCGCCTTCTCGTCTTCAAGCTCGGTGGCGAGGCGAAGATGCCGAGCGTGCCGCAGTCCCCGCCCGCCGTCGTCCAGGCCCCCGAGCCGACCGAAAGCGCCGAGACCGTGGCGCGGGGTCGAGACCTCTACGCGCGGCAGTGCCTCTTCTGCCACGGCGTCGGCGCGAAGAGCAGCGGCCTGTATCCCGACCTTCGTCACGCGCCGCGCGCTTCGTACACGTCTTGGACGGCGATCGTGCTCGGCGGCACGCGCCAAGCGGGCGGCATGCCGAGCTTTGCGGATCGCCTGACCGTGGACGACGCCGCGGCCATCAAGGCGTATGTCGCCCAGCGGGCCCATCACGAACCGGGTTGGCTCGAGCAGGCCGCGCGGCTCGCCGGGCGCTACGTGTGTGTGCCCGTGAGCTGGGTGGTCGACTGAGTCCCGCTCGCAGCGGGGATCCCCACCAGATCGAGGACCGCGCCCAGCCCGCGAATCCCCGCGCGCGGCGCGGCCGGCAGGATCAGCGCGGAGATGCCCAGCGCGCTCGCACCGCCATCGGTGGTCGGGTTGTCGCCGACCATCAAGGTGTGGGCGGGTTGCGCGTCAAGCGCCCGAAGCGCGGCCTTGAAGAGAATCGGATCGGGTTTCACGACACCGTGCTCGTACGAGAGGACGAAGTGATCGACCAGCTTCTCGTCGCCGAAGTGATGCGAAAAGAGCGGGCGAAGATCGAATCCGATGTCGCTCACGATTCCGATCGACACGCTGTGTGCCTTCAGCGCGCGCAGGATCGTGCCCGAATCGCTGTAGGCCTCCCAGTTCTCCGGAGTCAGCAGGGATTCGTAGACCGCTTCGGCGAGTCCGTCTCCGACGCGTTCGAGTGGCGTGAGCAGGCGGACCCAGTTCGAGCGGTGCGCCTCCCGCGAGACGTCTCGCTGGCGCGCCATCTCTTCGGGGGTCATCGCCTCAGCGGCGATCGACTCCCAGAGGCGCAACGCCTCGTTGGGTTCGATCGAAATGCCCGCCGCCGCGGCCGTCTGCGCGACGAGCTTTCCCGGCTCTGCCACGTCGAAGAGGGTGTGCCCGAAGTCGAACAGGACGGTGCGGATCTCCACCGGCTCACTCGCCTCGTTGCGAACGCGGCTTGCCCGCTTGCGCGGGGAGGAGCCGGACCGCCACGGATTCCGTCGAATCCACCATCAGTCCGACCCAGCGATCGCGCACGCCGTACTTGGCATTCAACAGACCGCGCACATCCGAGGATCGTTCGGGCATCGGTCGCGCGACGAACTCGGCCGCCGGGCCCCCTTCCATGCGAAGCCGAAGGCGGGGATCTCGCTGGATGTCCAGATACCACGGGTTCAGAGGGGTACCGGCTTCCAGCCAGAGTTCGCCCTGGTTTTCGGCGAACCAGAGATGCGTCTCTCGGGCAGTGCCGTCTTCGGCCTTCGTCGTCACGACCACGACTTCGGAAGACTCGAGCGCCCACCACGTAAAGATCCCGAGTGCCGCGACGATTCCGAGGAACGCCCCCAAGAGTCCCTTCCACATCGTGGGAGCCTAGTGCGCGAAGCGTCTGGCCGGCAAGGCTGGGTTGACTGCCTCCTGCCACCGGCGCAGCCTGTCCCCATGCACACGCATCATGCGATCGACTACATCGAGCTCAGTGTCACCGATGTCGCCGAAGCGAAGCGCTTCTATGGCGCCGCGTTCGGCTGGCAGTTCAACGACTACGGGCCGGACTACGCAGGGATCCAGGGCGACTCCAGGGAGATGGGAGGGCTCGCCAAGAGCGACTCAGTCCAGCCGGGCGGCCCGCTGGTGGTGCTTTATTCGGAGGATCTCGAGGCGAGCGTCACGGCCGTGAAAGAAGCGGGGGGCCAGATCGTCAAGGAGATCTTCGAGTTTCCCGGCGGTCGGCGCTTCCAGTTCTCCGATCCTGCGGGCAACGAGTTGGCGGTCTGGACGGTGCGCTGAGTTTTCGGGGGCCGAACTCGACGCTGCGCTGAGTTCGTTTCCGCGGGCCGAACTCGACGCTGCGCCGAGTTCGTTGGAGGGGCCGACGACCATGGCGGTTCTGCCGTACACTCCCGCGCCATGACAGACACAGTGACCTACGAGAGCCGGGACGGCGTGGCCGTCCTGCAGCTCGATGACGGCAAGGCGAACGCGCTGGGACCCGATGTGTTCCGGGCGCTTCATGAGGGGCTCGACCGCGCTGAGAAGGAAGAGGCACCGGTCCTCTTGACGGGCCGGCCGGGTCGTTTCTCGGCCGGCTTCGATCTCAACGTGATGCGCACGGGCGGGCCCGAGGCCGCCGGCGCTCTGGTCGAAGGGGGCGGACGCTTCGCGCTCCGCGTCGCGCGACATCCGGCGCCAGTCGTGGTCGGTTGTACGGGGCATGCGCTCGCGATGGGTGCGGTCCTGCTGATGGCGGCGGACTCCCGGATCGGCGCGAGCGGTGATTTCAAGCTCGGCTTCAACGAAGTGGCGATCTCGATGACGACCCCGTTGTTCCTCATGGAACTCGCTCGGGAGCGGCTCTCGAAGCGGCATTTGCTGCGAGCCACGGTGCACGCCGAGATCTATGACCCCGAGAGGGCCGTCGATGCGGGTTTCCTCGACCGGGTCGTTGCGCCGGACAGCCTGTTCTCCGAGTCGCTCGCCGAAACGGCTCGGCTCGGTCAGCTGCCGCGGGCCGCGTTCTGCGCGACGCGGGCATGTGCGCGAGAAGAGACGCTCGCACGGATCGAGGCAGGGATCGCTGGCGACGTAGCCCGACTGATGGGAAGGCCCGCCTAGTGTTCTGATTCAGAAGTTCGGCGTCGTCGATTCGACCCGATGTCCAATCGATCTGGCCGCGCACCGAGGGCGCGCCTGCGGGCCGCTGACAAGGCGCGCGACCGAGGCATAGCCGAAGCTACGGCGCAGGGAGCGCAACACCGACAGCGGCCCGCAGGCGCGTCCGAATGCAGGCGAACTTCTGAATCAGGACACTAGGTCACGCGATCCAGAGCTGCTGTAGAGCGGCACCGGGTGCAGGCGGATTGGAGCCGGAGGCCAGGCACTCGATCCGTCCGACTGTGCCCGAGAACTGCTGCTCGGGTTCGATCCGCGCCTTGAAGGTCTCGGCGAGATCGCGCGTCAGCATCAACAGGGAGACTTCGCTCTCGTCGTGCTGACGCTGGAAGATGCCGATCTGCAGGTCGAACGCGGCATCCGGCGTCACGCGATCCTTCAGGACGTGACGCCTCAGTCGCGTCATCTGAAAGGGCGGCGAAAGTTCGGCGAGGCAATTGAGTCCGCGCAGGAGGAGTGAGAAGACGCTCGACTCCTGAGAGGTGTCGGTGACTCCGAGCACGGTCCGGCTCGTGCCTTTGCGAACTCCGACGTAGTCGAGGCCCTGTTGCTCGAGAGCCGGGTGAAGCTCGCCCGGCAACGGTGCGAAGGCGCCGCCCACGCAGCGAACGGTCTCGAGCCCCCCGCGGCCGCGCACGTGCAGCTCGAGAGAGTCGAAGAACGGCTCGAGGACCAACTCGGAGAGGCTCGCCTCGAGCGCTTCGTCTTCCCGCTCCGGATCGAGCTTTTCCTCGACCTGGTAGTAGGACTCCACGAACTCCGAGATCAGGATCTCGGGGTTTTGCAGGTAGTCGACGCACTCCCGTACCTGCTCATCGAGAGTGAGCGAGCGGATGTGGTCGTAACGCTGGCGAAAGGCTGTGACGAACTCGCTCAGAACGAGACCTCCGGGACGGCTCCCCCTGCTGAATCGGTCGGTCGGGTGCCGGGATTGAGTCCGTTCGTATCTCGATCGCCTCAGCTGGGTGGAATCCACCGTACGCGCTCGAAAAACTTCTGAATCCTAGGGATATGCCCTGACATCTCGCCCCGCCCCCACCGGACGGAGCGGTCGAGTTCGCGTGGGCTCGGGATCAGGTTCAGCGGTGAGAGGGTGCGCGGAAACTCGATACGCTGATGGGCGTAGCGGTCGTTGAGTGCGACCTGGTACGCCACCGCGCGCGTCACCGGCTGCAGCCAGACGTGGCCGGGGGCCCATTGAGGATGGAACGAGTCGAACGCCAGGTAGTAGCAGTTACGCGTACCGATCTTGCCGGCTTGGACGCTCCGCCAGGCGGTCCCGGACGGGACGTTGTTCGCCACGCCGCCATCGACCAGCGCCGTCACCTGTTCCCGCTCGAGGAGCTTTGCCAGGAGCGCGTGCATGTGCGGATCGTCGCGAGTGACGTCGTAGTGCAAGATGCCGGGAATCGCCGCCGAGAAGCCCGCGGCGTCGATCGCGTTGAAGGCAGAAGTCAGATCATCGGCGCCGATGACGATCTCGCGCACGACTCGCGGGTTGATGAAACCGATCATCCGCACGAGTTGAGAAGCGACCTGGCGACGCAGCTCCAGCGCTCCCGGGCGCTCGTCTTCGTGTAGATGGTGTGACTGTGCATACTGCTCGGGGCTCTCTTCGAGCGCTCCGCGCCGGATGCCCGCGACGACGGCTTCGTACGGAATTTCGAGATCGGGAAGCAGCATGCGTTCGCCGTCGTCCCGGACGAAGGCCGCTCCGATTCCCGCATGGAGGTAAAGGCGCGCGATGCCGGGCAGCCCGTAGCGGGTCCGAAGGCTCACGAAGCGGAGCACCTCGTCGGAGTTCATTCGCTTCGCGAGCGAAAGATACTCGCCGAAGTCTCCGTCGCGCCGGAGTGCGCGGAACAGGCCGAGGATCGCGCCCATCGACGATCCGATCACGTAGCCGGGTACGAGGCGCGCCTTCTGCAGGACTTCCCATGCGCCGACGTAGACGTAGCCAGACCCGCCGCCGCCGCCGGCGATCGTCACCAGCGTCTTGATCCCCAGCTCCTGGTCGAGTTCGCGCGGGGAGAATTGGTCTGCGTACTTTTCGATGACTTCGGTGCGCGTCTTCTCGAGCGCCGGGAGCCACGGTTCGAGGATGCCGGCTGCAGCTTCGATCCGGCGCTCGCCATCCTTCGCGAGCAGCGGGGCTTCGAGTCCGGCGAGGACCCGCTGTCGCCAGCGCCGGAGTCGAGGAGACCGCACGCGGACGTCCTCGCGTTCCGTCCGTTTCCCTTTTCGTGCGGCGCCCGGTTGGAAGTGGTCGAGCCCGGCGAGCGCGAGCGCGTAGCGAAGCTGGTGCTCGCGCGCGCGCCCGATGGTGCCCGGATGGTCGAACAGACCCTCGACCAGCTTCGTTTCCATGCGCTGCAGTCGCAGCAGCGAATCTTCGAGATCGGCCTCCGTCGTCACCGGGCCCGCCGCGCTGCGAGGACCGTCAGGGCGTGTCCTCCGGGTTCGGCAGGCCAGCCCGAATCCGAACCGAGTAGTCTGGGCCGACCTCCGTCGCTCTCGCGCGTTCGCTGACGGCGCTCCGGGCGCGCAGAGTCTCGAACGGCAGCCCGCCAGTCACGACGGTGCCGTTCTCGTAGCCCATCTGATCGAGGTTCCCGTTCGCGAGAATCCGCCAGTCCCAAGGGCGCCCCTGTGCGACGTGTTGCGCGTGGTGGCGGATCGTCGTCGTGCAGTTGTGCGTCGCCGCGTTGTACCACTCGGGCCGTTCCGAGAGCCGATTGATCTCCTCGAGATAGTCGAGGAGCACGGCCTTCACGAACTCGGGCTTGGCGGTCAAGCGATAGAGGTACACGTCTTCGCCGCGTGGGTTCGTGCGGAGACCGATCACGTCTCGCTCGTCGGCCACGACGTAGTAGAGCTCGAACTGACGAAAGAACCCGAGAATCGCCGAATACGCCTCGCCCGTTTCCTTTCTCGTCTCGATCGAGATCGCGAGGTGCTCACCTTCGCCGAAATCCCAGCTGACGATCGTGTGGGCGATCCATGGCGAGCCCCATTTGGAGAGAACGAAGTCGGCGCCTTCGAGTTTGGAGAGATCGTAGGTGCGCTCCTCCCAGCGGACGTCGTAGTCGGTTTCCGACCGGTAGTGAAAGTTCCGTACGTTGCGGATCGTCAGCTCGTCGCCGTCGATCGTTGCCACCGCGGGGCGCGCGACGTCGGGCTGCCAGTCTCGATCATTGCTCGGGGCGAGCGACAGCCACCAGCTCAGCACGATCGCCACGCCCGCCGCACACACGAGCATCGCGCGTAGGAACGGCCGGACGGTCAAGATCACCGCGGCCGCAGCGATCGCGAAGCCCGCGGCGGGCAGCGGGGCTCCGTCGAACCAGAGCGCTGCGCTTGCCCACAACCCGGCGAGCCCGACGGCCAGCGGCAGAACGACCCACCGGGCCGTGGCGAGCAGTGCACCGATCAATTCGTGTCCTTGCCGACGCCGTACTCCGCCAGACGCGCTCGCTTGCCCGCGCCTTCGTCCGCGATCCAGAGTGCATTCGGCGCCATCGCGATGCCCTCGGGTTGGCGGTGGTGCGCGGCGTCCAGCCAGCGGACTTGCAAGAGCTCTCCATCAGCGCTGAGTTCCGCGAGTGCCGGCGGCCCTGCGGAGAGAAGGAGCCAGTGGCCCGAGCGAGGGTCGCGGGCGATGCCCGAGGGACGAAACGGGCCGCGCGCTCCCGGCAGCGCGAGCGCGCTCTGTGGCACCGAACGCCAGACCGGCTCGGCCAGCCTCTCGTGCTCGAGCGACCAGCGGAAGAGAAGAACGTCCTGGGCCGCGCCGCGCGCCTGCTTACATGCGAGGAGCAGCAGCTGCTCGTCCGGTTCGTACGCGAGTCCTTCGATCTCGAGGCAGCGCTCGCTGACGTTCGTCTCGAAGACCTCGTAGTCGACTTCGTCGCCGTCGGCTCCCTCGGGCCCCCGCACGAGCTTGCCGGTGCTCGTGACGAGATAGACGGTGCCGTCCACCGCAGCGATCCCTTCGAAGTCACCGCGTAGCTTGCGTCCGAGCGCGAACTTCTTGGCGACGTCGCCAGACAGCGGGTCGAGCTCGTAGACGATCGCGCGCTGATCCTCGTGCGCCAGCAGCCGTCCGTCGGCGGTGGCCGCGAGACCCGAGACTTCGTCGAGTGCTCGGGTCAGCTTGTGGCGGTGGGCCGGGGCTGCGAGTGGCGTCGACGTCAGCAGGGTGCCAGCGGCCGCTCCGACCCACGAGACCGCCACGAGGGCGAGGGCACCGAGCCAAGGTCCGGCTGTCACGACCCCGTGGAACGCCGGGTCGGCTCGTACGGAGGTTCCGAGCTGGCAGCGGCTCCGTCTCTCTCTGTCGTCTTGGCAACCATGCGCGTTGCCTTGCGTCGAGACTTTGGGCCCTGCACAGCGGCGAGGACTTTGCCTTCTTCGGGGCGCACCTTGACGGCCTCGGGATTCCAGAACAGGAGGTTCGCGAGATTGAAGAATGCGGAGACGAGGAACGCAGTGGCGATCTGGCCGGTCCCGGTCGCGAGGCCGACGCCGATGGCGGCGAAGATGTAGAGCGCGTCCGACGTGTCCTTGAGTGCGTTGCGAAATCGGACCCCGGCGGCGATGCCCGCGAGGCTGAAAGCGAGAGCGATGTTGTGCTGGACGATGCTGGTGATGCCGACCACGGCGATCGGAAGGATCACGATCGTCTGCACGACGGACGCGTCGAACCCGCGGCTGCTGCGCGCGCCCATGTAGGTCCAAGAGACAGGCAGGGAGAGCGCGAGCGCGGCGAGCAGGCTAGCCCCGAGCGGAATCATGCTGGCCAAGCCGCCGGCGGCCGGCGGTTGGGCGACCGGTCCGAAGGCATCCTGAAGGTCGACGACGGCCGGGGCGGTGGCGGTCGCGAGTTCGATCAGGCCCGGAAACCACACGCTCAGCGCATAGAAGCCCAGAGCGAGTGTGCCGTAGTAGGCCCCGAGCGAGAGTGCCGGGTGCTTCGGCGGGCTGGCGAGTCCATTCCCCATAATCGAAGCGGATGGTGACCGATTTCGAAGGGTTTCGCCTCGCAGAAGCGGGGCTGGACCGGGCCTCAATCCGCGAATGCCCGCGCCCCGAGGCCACATCCCCCAGGGGAAGCGGGCTCTCCGAAGGATTCGAGCATCGTGTACCAGGCGAACGGGCAGCGCGGGGCGAGTTCCACCCATGGAGGGGATCGATTGGGCAGTGGAGCGCCGGCGCGCGCCCGAAGGGGGACCCCGCCGGGCAGGCGATTTTCGACCCATTGGGGGGGCGCGACCCGCGCCTCGATGGAGAGATGTTCCCGGCCGATCGCGTCGTGGAGCGCCTCGAGCACCGCGGAGTCGTAGCTGCCACCAGAGCGGAACGAGGCATGACCGAGCGCCTCGCCGAGGTGCTTCAACTCTTCCGCAGGGTCTTCGGATCCGCGCGCACGCTCGAGCGAGTCGAGAGTCTTGCGGACCGCACGCACCGCGGCCTCCTCGCGCAGCGACAGACGTCGCTCTCGCCGGCGCAGCTTGCCGCGATCGTGGCGCGGGAGCACGGGTTCGAGTGCTTCTACCGGAACGTCGAGCACGGCTGCGAGCCGGCTCTCGAGCGGCGCGCGTTCGAGTGCGATCAGACGCTCGACCGCCCGCTGCGAATAGCGGACGTGCAGACGGACCTCGAGGTCGCCCCAGCGGCCGTTCGCGCTGTGCAACTCGGGCGTCAGTCGGAGCGCCTCCGCGTCGGAGCCGACCGCATTCGCAATGAACGGGAGGTAGGCGGCGAGTTCGCTGTCGTGCGTGTCGCGGTCTCGCTGGAAGTAGAAGGCCTCGAGGACCGGAGTCTCGTTTTCGAGGCGCTGGGCGCGGACGGTGCGCCGGTGGGCCTCGCCCCAATCGAGGAACTTCCAATAGCCGCCGGTGGCACTGCTGAACTGGGTGGAGCGCGCGGAGCCGAGGCGGAGTCGGTCGAGACGGCGCTGGTGCCACCAGCGCGCAATGAACGGCAAGCGAGCCCAGGTGGTCAAGCTCTCGAATTTCGATTCGACGTCGAGTGCCGGGATCGCCCGCTCGAGTTCGTCGGTGGGGCCTCCTCGCACGAACCGGTCGAGTTCGTCTCGCAGCGCATCCGGGTCGTCGGGCAGTTCGAACCACGTCCCCGTGATCGTTCCGCTCCGCGCGCCGCGTTGTAACAGCGGGACGTGTACGAACACCGCGTTGGCGAAAGCCTGGACGGTCGTGTCGACGTGCCGGGATCGGTCGCGATACGCGAACAGGCGGCCGTTCCGCCGTCCGAGCATCGTTCGTGACAGGCTCACGCGCCCGATGCTGGCGGTCGCGCCGACGGGCGGAACGGAACCGGAGAGGTTCTCCGTGAGCAGCCCCGCGCGCAGATCCACGTAGTCTTCCTGCACGAGCAGGAACTCCTCGCCGCGGTCCTTATGCCAGAAGCCCTGAGGGAGTGACAGATCCAGAATCCGGTTGTCGAGGTGGTGCGCTTTTGCGGAAGTGCCGGCGGGGCGGACCAGCGTCCAGCGTCGAAAGAAGGTCGTCGCGGCCCCGGCGACGAGCGCGACGCCGATTCGAGCCCCGAGCGCGAGACGGTCGAGGACGAGATAGTGGTCGCCCTCATGCGTGGGGATCGGGTTCGCTTCGACGCGTCGCTCGAGCTGGAGGACCAACTGGCTGATGAGTCCGCGCGGAGCGTCGACGGAGTCGGCATCGAAGACCACCGCGGGTACGAGACCGACGGTTTCCTGGAAGACGCCGACGCCCGAAAGCACGGCGGCATCCCAGATCGGCCCGAGCATCTCGCCCCAGTAGTTGTCGAAGTCGCGCGTGGCGGTTTCGAAGACTCCTGCGACGAGGACCCCGTCGACGACGCGTCCGTCGGCCGTTGTCAGGTGGCGGTCGGTCAGCAGGATTTCGATCGGGCCGGAGGCGGTCGATTCGCCGACCAGGCGGAACGCACCGACGAGGCTGTTGCGTCGGTGGATCAGCTTCTCGACCAGCAACCCGGCGACCGGGTCGGGCCAACCCCCGAGGGAGACGGCCTCGGTGATCTGCGCGCGTGTGAGCTGCGCGATCAAGCGCGTCATCCAGCGCGCATCCGATCGCGTGATTCTCGTGCGAAGGCTCGGGTCCCATGTGGAGTGGAACGCGAACCGGACCGTTCCGTCGAGGCCGCGGCGTGCAAGGGTCCAGGGCAGCGCGTTGATCTGCTCGCTGATCACGCCGCCGAATGCGTGACCGAGGTCGTGGTTCACGTGGTGGACGGAAACCTGCCCGCCGGGCCGCTCGCGCAGGATGATCTTGTTGTTCTCGGATTCCTTGATGTCGCTGTTGGCGAGCCAGAGGCTGAGGACGCCGAGCCCGCGGACTTCTCGCAGGCCTTCGTTCCCATTCGCGCCGTACGGCCACGGGCCGACCCGGGTCAGCTCTTTTGGCTTGGCCGCGAGAGTCGCCTCGCGAGCGACGAGAAACGTGCCTTCCTGGTCGTGACCGATTTCGAAGTAGTCGTCGAAGGAGAAGCGGAGATGAATGCGACCGAATTCGAAGTAGGAACGCCAGGCCTCGCGGATCGATTCGATCGAGGTGTCGCCGAGATCGATTCGAAAGTCGCGCACATGTCGGACGATGTCGGTGTCGAAACCGAGCAGCGTGAGGAGCGCGCCGGCAACCGGTTCGGAGTTGACCTCCGCCCCGACCTTCAGCTTGTAGCGTCGCTTCACTCCATCGACGCGTGCCTTCAAGTCGAACTTCGGCTTCGTTTGCGTGGTCCGGATCGAGTCGAGTTTGGCCCGGTCGGTCGGGAATGGGAGCGAGAGTCCTTCGTGAAGCGAGTCGCCACCTCCGAAGTACACCTCTTGAACGTCACGGTCGGCGATCGCGCCCGGATCTCGCCAGAACGTCGAATCGCTCGGAGGTCCGAGCTCGGAGAGGTCGGTGCCCGCTTCGATGGCCGCGGCGAGCGCGGCGCGCCCGAGGAATTCGCCTTGCACCGGATCGAAGAGGTTCGACGCTTCGCGAGAGGCCTCCGTTCCGCGTCGAACTTTCCAGGGCAGCACCGAGATCGAGGCCAGGTTCTCGATGACCGTGAACGATCGCGGCAACTCCCCCTCGATTTCGAGTGCGCGATCGAGTTCGAGGATCGTCCCGGCGAGTCGGCGTGCGGAGACGGGGGGCCGCGTGTGAAGTTCGGCCAGCCAACCCGCCTCGTCCGCCTTGCCTAGCAGGAGATCGAAGACCCGGATCTCTTTCTTCTCGAGCGCTTTTGCGCGGGCTGCTGCGGGCGTTTGGCCTCGGCCGACGCGCGCGGCGGTGAACACCTCGATCTCTTCACTGCGCCTTCGATCGAGTCGCTGGCGGTACTTCGCGACCTTTCCGGCATCGACGGCCTGGTCCGTGAAGAAGATCGCCTCCACTTCGGCCGCGAATTCCGGCGTGAACGGAAGCTCGGCGGCGCCACCCGCGGTTGCGAGAGACAAGACTCCCAGGAGGAGTGCCGCGATCGCGGCGGGGCAGTTCGAGCGCTGGTTTCGCGGGCGCAAGGAGGAAACTCTTGACTCGGAGCGGGGGCTCCGGGGTCGGTGGGAGATAGCGCAACCCCACGATCTACGCGCCCCAAGAACCCGCTCCGCCCGCCGGTCTCCGGGGTTTTGGTAGGCTCGCAACCACGGCTGGGCGCCCGCGAGTGACGCTCGGCGGGAGTTCGAATCCCACCCCGCGGAGGAGAGCCCATGAGCGACCAAGATCTACGCCCGCCGGTCTGGGTGGGCCACGTGACGCTCCCGACACCCGACCTGCCCTCGACCCGTGAGTTCATGCTGGCCGTCGGAATGCGAGACATTGCTCACGGAGACGGCTTCGCGGTGCTGGAACTCCGAGGCGGTACCCATCTGGTGTTGATCGCCGCCGACGCACCCGCGTCGGGGGACGCCTACTTCGATCTCATGGTGGAAGACGTGGATGCGAGCCATGCGGACCTGGCGCGAAAGGGTCTCGCCCCCTCGGCGATCGAAGTGGGCAAGATCCACAGCTCCTTCACCGTCGAATCCCCGTCGGGTCACACGGTCAAGTTCAACTCGACGCACGTCTCCGACCTGCCGGTGTAGGCGTTCGGCTCCCGTCGGGCGCTACTCCAGCGGCGCCAGGCAGGCCATCGCGCCACACACGTCGACCACCGCACCGTCGTTCTTCAGGAACTCCGACTTCTGCGTGCGTGCCGACGGCTGACGGCGCGGGCACTCGTGCGGATCGGAGCCGTGGTCCTTCGCGCAGTCCGACAGCTCGTCGTAGCCCGGATCTCCCGGCATCAGCGGAACCGGCGGAGTACTGCCGATCGGCGGCGGCGGATTGAGGCTGTCCCAGATGACGAGCGCGGACCCGTCGTACGGGTAACTGGGGATCGCCGGGATGTCGAAGTAGGGATCGACCTCGGGCACCACGAGGTCATCGCGCAGGATGGGCGTGTAGATGGCCGTGCCGTTGGAGCGCGCGGCGACTTCGGCGGTGAACGGTGCCACCTGGTGGTCGCCGAACGCGACCTGGTAGAGCAGCTTCTTCGGTGGCGTGTTCGCGTAGGTGTCCGCCGTCGTGTGCCGCACGTGGCCGCTCGGGTCGGTCTGATCCCAGATGATCTGCGCCACCGCGAGCAGGATCGAGCGGTCGAGGCCGTTCGGGTACGTCAGGTTGAGGATGACTCCGAAGTCGGTGAAGTCGACGCTCCGGTTCAGCAGCGTGCTGTAGTTGATGCCCGGGACACCCAACACGAACCGCTCGATGTCGCTGGACACCGCGGCGAGCACACCGCCCAGGATTCCGCCCTGGCTGTTGCCGTCGTAGAAGAGGCCACTCGGGTCGATCAGCGACGCGCCGCCGGCTTGGAACACTGGGTCGCTCGCGAAACCGTCGGGGTGCGTCATCAGGCGGCCGAGCACCTGGAAGTTGAGGACGCCCTGGTGCTGCCGTTCGATGAAGCGGGGGAAGTTCGAGAAGTCCGCGAGGACCTCGAAGACCGTGGGCTCGTCTTCGTCAGCGAAACCCGTCCAGTCCGTGCCGCAGATGACCAGGTTGTGCTCGAACGCGAACGCCCGCACGTGGCTCGAACTCGTCTGGTTCCCCGTGCCAAGCAGGCCGTGGCCGTAGAGTGCCGCGCGTGCGGGGGTCGCCGGAGGTCCTCCGCCCTCCGCTTCCGGGATGATGCACCGGTAGCGCGCGGTGAAGAAGTCGCCCTCGTTCACCGGCTGGCCGTCCGGCCCGAGGCGGAGCTCGGAGCCGGGGATGCCGCCCTCGGTCAGGTAGAGCGGGACCTGGAACGTGCCGTCGATGCGGCGGAGCATTTCGCCCGGGATGTACGGATCGTCGACCGTGTCGACGGTGAACCCGGGCGCGGCGGTGCCGAGCACATTGTCGAACGCGTCGTCGCGCATGGTCAAGAGCTTCTGGGCGGTGCTCTCCACGCTCTGGGTCGTGAAGTCCCAGGCGAGGTGGAGGTCGGCTCGCGTGATTCCGTGCGTTTCGAGTTCCCCGAGGAGCGTTTCCATGTGCGCGCGCCGCGCCTCGACCGGAAGCTGTCCGCTCGACGTCTTGTCTCGGTATTCGGCGAAGACGGGATTGACCGGAAGTGCGGCCCCGGTCGCGTCTACGAGGCCGCGCTGGGCGACGAGATAGCGCTTGGAGTTCTCGAGGTTTCGGCCGACCCGACCGATCAGCGCCTGCTGCTCGACCGGGGGACCGCTCAGGTCGCGCTCGACCATCAGTAGCTGCTGTTCACCCGTATCGGCGTCGAGAAGCACGTAGGTCACGTCCGGTTCGAGAGAGGCGGCGAAGTCGGTGATGGGCGGGGTCGCGGAGAGGCCGAGGTCGATCTCCTGCTCGAAGCTCACGAGCATCGGTCCGACGCTGAAGCCGTCGACGACGCCCCACTTCGTCGGGTCGACCGGGATGTCCGTCGCGGTCCGCGGCATGCCGTCGGTCGAAAAGTTCAGGCGGCGTCCGGTCGGCGAGGAGACGTCGGTCACCGTGAAGTAGTCGTTGCTGAACGGCATCATGCAGTGGCCGTCGTCGAGCGGGTCGCACGGCCCGGCGGCCGCGGTCGCCACGCGCCCGGAGGTTTCGGTGGCCAGGCCGGCGGCGTCGAGGCCGAAGAGGCCGACCGGATCGGAGCACTTCTTGTCGACCTTCTTCGCGATCTTGTCTTCCAGCTTCACCAGGCTGGCGGCCGCCTTGTCGAGCTTCTTGGTGTCGCAGGTCTTGCCGACGCACTTGCCCGCGGTCTTGATCATCTTCGAAAGGCCACTCCCCACCTCTTTACCGGCGGCCAGCTGGCACTTCGGGTCCGCGAGCCCGGGCTGCCCGTTGCCCCGCACTCCCGTCGCGACTGTGCCAGCGCTGAACACGCGCTCGGAGATGTCGTCGACCTCCCGTTCGCAGGCCGCGCGAAGTCGATCGGTCAGCCCGGCGGGATCGAGCGGCGCGTAGCCGGCTGCCTCGACCAACGTGTCGTCGATGCAGTCTTTCGCGAGCGTCGCTTCGAGCTTCTCGAGGGCCTTGGCGCGCTTCGGGTCGCCGGCCGCACAGGCCGCATCGGTCTTCTTGTAGCAGCCGATCTCGGCTTTGGAGACGCCTTGAATGCACGCGGAAAGTGCCTTCGCGGTGGCCTTCTGGCACTTCTCGGCCGGATCCGCGGCGAGGCTCGCCGTGGGGAGAGCCAGAGAGAGCGCGGCGAGTACGAATCGACCAGACCTTCGGAAGCAGGACATCGGAACTCCAATCCGGGGGTGCCGGATGGAACGTCACATCGGCCGGCATGGCAAGGGACGGCCGGGCTACGCTGGGCTCTCTCGCCTTGCTGGAGGACTCATGATCGAACGCGAGATCGACCTCGAAACCCCCGACGGAACGATGAATACCTTCGTCGTTCAGCCCGACGAGGGCGGACCGCATCCCGCGATCCTGTTCTACATGGACGCGCCGGGAAAACGCGAAGAACTGCACGACATGGCGAGGCGAATCGCCTCAGTCGGGTACTTCGTAGTGCTGCCGAACCTGTACTACCGGAGCACGCGGGAGTTCACGATGGAGAACTCCGCAGACGGGATGAAACGGATGTTCGAGATGATGCGCACGCTCTCGAACGGGATGGTCGTCGAGGATACCCGCGCTCTGCTCGCGTTCGTCGATGCGGAATCGGGGGCGCGGGAAGGCAAGGTCGGGGCCGTGGGATACTGCATGAGCGGGCCCTTCGTGTTCGCGGCGGCCGCTGCGTACCCGGAGCGCTTCGCTGCGACCGCGTCGATCTATGGTGCGGGTCTGGTGACCGATCGCGACGACTCGCCCCATCACACAGCAGATCGCATTCGAGGCGAAATCTACTTCGCCTGCGCAGAGATCGATCGCTACGCACCGAAAGAGCAGATCGATGCGCTGACGGAGCACCTGACCAAGACGGACATCGACTATCGCATCGAGTGGTACCCCGGCGTCGAGCACGGTTTCGCGTTTCCGCAGCGGGACGGGATCTACGACAAGCCGGCCGCGGAGCAACATTGGGAGCGGCTCTTTTCGCTCTTCGCGCGCAATCTCGGGGCCACGGCATGAAGCTCTACACCTATCCCACCGCTCCGAATCCGCGCCGCGTGCACCTCTACCTAGCAGAGAAGGGAATCGAACTTCCCTGCGAGACCGTCGACATCATGACGCGCGCGAATCGACAGCCGGAGTTCATCGAGAAGGTGAACAAGCTCGGAGGCCTGCCGGTCCTCGAACTCGACGACGGGACTCACATCGCGGAGTCGGTCGCGATCTGCCGCTATCTGGAGGTGCTCCATCCGGAGCCGTCGCTCTTCGGGACGACCGCCGAGGAGCAAGGGCGGATCGAGATGTGGAGTCGGCGCATCGAGCTGAATCTGATGCGGCCGGTCGGGATGGTCTGGGTGCACGGCTCGCCACTCACGCGCAGTGTCGTGAAGCACCAGATCCCCGAGGTCGCCGAACAGAACCGCTCGCTGGTTCGAGAGTTCCACCGGTTCTTCGATCGCGAACTTGCGAGCCGCGCGTTCGTCGCTGGGCCCGAGTTCACGATCGCCGACATCCTGGCGCTCACGACGATCGACTTCGCGGCGAAGCTCGTCGAGCTGCCGGTCGATCCGGCGCTCGCGCACGTCTCGGCCTGGCACGCGAACCTCTCAGCTCGTCCGAGCGTGATCGCGAACCCTTAGACGCCTGATCTAGCGCCGAGGCATGACGCGGAAGTAGAGGATCTCGGGCCGCTCGTCCGGCGGGAGCAGGGGGCGCTTGTACTTCTGCGCGTACGCGAGGACGACGGCTTCGCGTTCTTCTGCGCTCGTCAGCGGTTCGAGCCGGACGGGATAGATCGTGTCGGCGATCCCGAGCCGCACCTCGGGGTCGCGCTTCACGTAGGAGACCCAGCGTTTGGTGCTCGGATCGCGCGCGCCGACATAGAGCTGCCCGCCGCGCTGTGCGCACACGATCGTCACAGAGTGGCGCAAGCCGTAGGGCGTGCGCACTTCGATCGCGATCTCGGGGTGTTCGTCCGTGAAGGCCCAGTCGGAGATCGGAGCCTCTGCCTCCGTGCCCGTGAGCCAGAGGCCGGGTCGGCGATCGCGCGGGTCGATACATCCCTGCGCGAAGATCAGGGACATCATTCCGAGAGCGAGGAGTGTTCGCATCGCGACAGGGTACGCCGTTTTCACGATCCGACCCGGACCGCGAGGAGCTGGTCCTTGTGCATCGGTAACACCGTGACGACGAAGGCCGGATCGTCTTCGAGCTGCGCCCGAAACTCACGAACGCCCTCCGAATCCCAGTAGCCCTCGGGGCCACCGTCGACGAAGCACAATCCGCCCGGTGCGATGCGTTCGCGCAGGGCGGGAAATGCGGGCACGAACGCCGGGATCGGGTAGTCGACGAGGACGAGATCGACGCCGCCCGGGAGGGTCTTTGCCCAGGCTGCGCCGTCCGACGTCGAGAGGCTCACGCGATCGAGGAGGCTCGCCGCTTCCAGGTTCTCGCGAGCCCAGGCTGTCTTTGCGGGGAGCGCGTCGACCGAGTGAACGTGGCCCCCGGTTCGAGCGGCCGCGGCCGCCAGATGCAGTGTGGAGTAGCCGTGGGACGTGCCGAATTCGGCGATCGTCCGGGCTCCCTTTGCGACCACGAGCGTGTAGAGAAGCTGTGCGACGGCCGGGGCGACCGCCTTCAGGCTCTGGTCGGTCCGGATGCCCGCTCGGCGCTCCTCGCGATCGCGCTTCTCGAGCTCGGCGACGATTCGGGCCTGGTCGGGAGTGAAAGCGGTCGGGAACTTCACGAGGAGCTACCTTGGACGGCCGCGGGGCAGGGGGGCCCCGGGTCAGGAGGCGTCATGGCAACGGCAGCAACGGTACCGAGTCTCGAGGTTCAGCGGCTCTCCGGTTCGCTCGGTGCGGAAGTGCGAGGCATTTCGCTTTCGGAGGTCGGCGCGGCGGAAGCCGAGGACATCCGTGCTCTCTTGCTCGAGCACCAGGTGCTCTTCTTTCCGGGGCAGTTCTTGTCGCAAGAGGCTCACATCGCGTTCGGTCGGAACTTCGGCGAACTCGAAGGCCATCCGAACCTCAAGGGGAGCTCCGAAGAGACCGTGATCTTCGAGCTGCACGCCTCGCGGGGCGCCGTCGCGGACGAGTGGCACAGCGATCTCTCTTGCCAGGCACAGCCGTCCGTCTTGGCGATCCTCAACATGGTGAAGTGCCCGTCGTTCGGCGGCGACACGATGTGGTCGAGCATGTACAAGGCCTACGACGAGCTTTCGCCGCCGCTCCAGGATCTGTGCGAGGGACTGACGGCTTTGCACGACGCGCACCCGCACGGGCGCCCCGATCGGATGGCCGTGCACCCTGTCGTGCGGGTCCACCCGGAGACCGGGAAGAAGTCGCTGTTCGTGAACGAGCACTTCACGCGTCGGATCGTCGAGCTGAGCCACCACGAGAGCGACTTGCTTCTCGGGTACTTGACCCGGTGGGCATCGAATCCGCGCTTCGCAGTTCGCTACCACTGGTCCGAGGGCACGATTGCGATGTGGGACAATCGTTGCACCCAGCACTTCGTGCTCGATGACTTCGACGAGGAACGCATCATTCAGCGCGTCACCGTGATGGGTGACGAGCCCAAGGGCGCGCAAGCGCCCCGCTGGGAGCCCTACGTCCTCAGCGGCGCCCCGGGCGCTGCCGGCCGCCACGATCGCCAGCTGAAGGCCTTCCTGGCCGACAAGGCCAGCACCGACTGAGTTTAGTTGGGGACGGTCCTTAGAAACTCGAGTTTCTAAGGACCGTCCCCGTTTCTAAACATCGACGACGCAGAACTCGTTGCCGTCGGGGTCGAGGAGGACGGTGTGGTCGGCTCGCTCGGTGCGGATCGTCGCGCCGAGTGCGCAGAGGCGCGCGACTTCGGCGCTGCGGGACGCGCCGGAGATATCGACGTGGACGCGGTTGCGCTCGGTCTTGGCCGATTGGGTTTCCTGGAACCAGAGCGTTGGGCCGGGGCCATCGACGGCGACGCTCGGGTCCGTCTCGGGAGTGCGGCCGTTCTCGGCGAGTCGTGCGATCTCCGCCGCGTCGTAGGCGCGCACGGCGTAACCGTCGAGGGCTTCGGCCCAGAACCGTGCGAGCGCCGCCGGATGCACGGAATCGAACACGATCGCGCGAAGCTCGGTCACTTGTCTCGGCTCGCCTTGCGCTTCGCTGCGAGAAACGCGCGCGCTGCGTCCGGAATCTGCGGCACGCTCGCAGCGGCCGGTGAGTCCGGGAGATCGGACGCGAAGACGCTGCACGCCAGCTCGTGCGTTCCTGCGTCGAGCTCACAGCGCAGGCTCGGGACCGCAGAGAATGGACGCGTGAGGCTCGCGTTGGCCGGGAGGGGTTGCACGCGGCCCGTTCGAGAGCCGCCGAAGTCGTGGATCGCGGCGACGCCTTCGGGGGCCACGACGCGGGCGAATCCGTCGCCCGACTCGAAGCCCCCGCTGAGAGCATCCCAATCGCCGACGGCGAAGCCCGTCTCGTCGCAGCGAACCGCCCGGTCCGTGACGATGTGGTGCAAGCGGAAGTGCCACGGAGCGCCACCCCCGAGCACCGTGTGCACGGTGATTCCCTCGCCGGCGGACCAGCAGCTGTAGACGAGACCCTCGGCCACCTCGTGGTCGAGAACCTTGCGTTCGAGGCGCGGAGCCTGGCCCGGTTCGGTCAACACGAGGGCCGAGTCGCCGGCGAGCGCGCGGCCCCATGCCACGAGTTCGAGGGCGGGCCCGAAGCGCGACGAGTACGCGAGGCGCCCGTACTTGGCCGCCGATTGTTCGAAGACGCGTTCGGTGCCGTGGCCACCCGAGAGCGCGACCGTCTGGCGTGCGTCGCGCGCGAGACGCATGCCGGCGTGCGGTTGGTCGCTCTCGCGAGGCTCGAGGTCGACTTCGTCGGCCTGCCAGAATGGATGCGAGTCGGGGAGTGCGAGGCAAAGGAATGCCTTCATCGCCCAGTAGGGAGAGCCCGGCGAGTTGTAGCCCTCGCGCATCCACGGGTTGGAGTACGCCCAGCCGATCGAGAGTACGCCATCGCGGTCGGAGATCGGCAGCTGCGACCACTGGCGCAGATGTCGCAACACGAGGCCTTTGACGGCTCCCCAGGGCAGCGCGTCTTCTTCCGCAAACGCGAGTGCCGACCAGAAGCCCGCTGCCGCGAACCGATACGTGAGGCTCCGCCCGAACGGGACGACGCCTCCCTGCGGATCGAACCACGCTTCGAAGTCTCCGGCGAACGTGCGTGCACGTGCGCGGAACACCTTCGCGAGGGGATGCTCCGGGGCGAAACGCGCGAAGATCAGGCCGTACGCGTGAAGTGCCCAGCCCACGTAGTGGTCGCGGGCGCCGTCCTTGCCGTCTTCGTACCAGCCGTCCCCGAGAGAGAAACTGTCGAGCAGCGCGAGCGAGCGCTCCTGCGCCTCCGCGTCGACGGGCGCGCCGATTCGAGCGAGCCCACATTGCACGAGGATGCGGAAGAACTGCCAGTTGTTCGCGACCGGTTCGTACCGTTCGATTCGCTTCAGCCACGCGACCAACTGCTCCTGGCTGCGGCCGGAGAGCGGGTCGAAGAGTTTCTCCGGCACGAGGGCGAGTGCGAAGCCGAGGGCGGCCTGCTCGACCATCGTCTGGGACGTGTTCTCGTAGAACGTCCAGTGCTCCGCGTGCTCGGGGTCGACCCCGGCGGCGAGGCCGCGCTGCCAGAGAGGCCAGTGCTCCCACTCGCCGCCTCCTGCCGTGAGCGGCGCCAGGCCGAAGAGCGGCCGCGCGAACCCTTCGAACTCGGCGTCGGCCATCGGAAAGACGGCCGCGAAGCTGCCGAGCCGAACGCGTGCTCCGCCGGGGCTGAAGTGCGGCAGCAACGGCATTACCAGGTCGCGCACGGCGTCCTGCAGGTCGCTGCGGGATCGAAGCGGATTGCCCGAAAGGGGATTGGCGCGCGCGCCGGGACTCACCTGCCGATGCTACCCGAGAGCATCCTCGGTGACGATCGCGCGCAGTACCGTGTCCTGGAACCGACGGATTGTCTCGCGGTCGACGTCGCCCAGCTGCAGGCGTGCGATCGACTGTGAGGACGAGGCGAACAGGCGCGCGAGCGACTCCGTGTCGGCATCCTTGGCGACGGCTCCTTCGCGCTGACCGCGTTCGAGCGTGCGCCGTGTGATGGCGACGGCGCGTTCGGTGAAGGCTCGATACCGCGGCCACACTTCGGCTCGCACGGCCGCGCCCCATTCGAGCCAGAGCAGGACGTGGCTGCGGTGGGAGCGGAGCAGGTCGAGAAAGCCGTCGCCGATTTCCCGCAGGATGTCGACGCAGGGCTTCTCCTGGCCATGGGCCTGTTCGAGACGTGCGATGAAGAAGCGAGCCACTTCGTCGAGGACGTCCTCGACGAGCTGCTCACGCGTCGGGAAGTAGACGAACGTCGTGGAGACGGCGACGTCGGCGCGCTCGGCGATCTCGGCGTGGCGCGCGGCTCCGAGGCCGCGCTCGGCGAACACATCGAGCGCGATCGCCAACAACTGGGCGCGGCGTTCTTCCGGGGGCAACCGCCTCCGCGGGACTGTCTCGTTCGCGCTCGTCGACATCAGACGACGGCCAGGACCTCGTCGAACGCTTTGTGGAAGCACTCGAGCAGAAGCGCCGGGTCGGTGACCGCGGCGGGGTCCATGTTGATTCCGATGTGCATCGTGCCGTCGTAGCTGAAGACGGTCGCGTTCACGCTCGCGCCGGCGAGCGGACCGAAGGGCATGAAGCCCTCGACCTTGGCGCCGCTCATCCACGTGGTGCGGCGCGGCCCGGGCACGTTGCTCGTGGTGAAGTCGGTGGTCTTCTGCATGGCGCCGAAGAGGCCTCCGACGGCCGCGGGGGGCAGCGCGCCGAGGACACTCGTGATCTCTTCGATCCACGGCAGTGCCGGCTCGTCTCGCTGCGCGCGGCAGAGCTTGGCGATCGCCTGGATCCGCTCGGCGGGGTTCTCGATGCCGACCGGCACCTCGAAGCGTGCCGGGGCGAACTGATTGCCGGCGCGGTTGGCCTTGGCGCCGCCGCGCACGTTGACGGGCATGAGCATGCGCAGTTCCTCGGCCGGCTCGCCGAGGGCCTCGTGGTAGCGCGCGAGAGCGCCGCCGACTCCGGCGACGAACGCGTCGTTGACCGAGCCCCCGACCGCTTTACCGGCCCGCTTGAGCTCGGCGAGCGAGACGGGCAGGTACTCGAAACGAACTCCGGTGGAGCGTTCGCGCATGATCGGGGAGAGCGGCTCCGAGGCCGGCGCCAGAACGCGCCCGGCGGAAGCGACCGTGTCGCGGACCTGCCGCAGCGTGTCGAGCGGATTGCGGGCGGCCTCGCCCGCGCCGTCGCGCAGTGCGGTGGCGATGCGGCCGAGCCTTTCGCGGCGCTCGCGGAGTCGGTGCGCCAGTGCGTCTCCGACGCGATCCCACGCTGTGAGCTCCGGAGAGGCCGCCGGCGTGTCGGTGTCGACCGGCGCTTCGAGCACGCGGTCGTCTTCCGGTCCGCGCTCGATCAGGCACTCGGTCATCTTCACGAGCCCGACGCCGTCGGAGATTGCGTGGTGCAGCTTCATGATCACAGCGCAGCGGTCACCCTCGAGGCCTTCGACGAGATGCAGCTCCCAGAGCGGGCGGTCCTTGTCGAATGCCTGCATCGCGATCGGCTCGGCGAGGTCGAGGAGGTCGCGCACGCCACCCGGGGCGGGGACGCGGCTGCGGCGCACGTGGAAGCGCAGGTCGAAGTGCGGATCGGTCTCCCACTTCGGAGGTGCGATGCCGAGCGGGTCGGCGATGACGCGCTGGCGCAGGCGCGGGATGATCTGTGTCGCGCGCTCGAGCTTCGCGGTGAAACGCTCGAGGTCGGGCGAGCGGTCGAGGATCCAGGTGCTGAGGATCGTGGATCGCAGGATCGGGTCGGATTCGAGGTTCCACATCAACGCGTCGGCGTCACTCATGTGGGTGTCGAACTGAATGGGGCGGCGGGTCTTGTCGGCCATAAGGTCGGGTCTCCGAGGGCTTATTGATAATTAGATCATTAGTATTCCATAGGTGATAATTTTGTCAATAAGGAATGCAGGGCCCCCTTGGGGAGTCTCACGGCCCGACTTCAGGGCTCGGCGCGGTAGACGCGGTCGCCGCCGACGAAGGTCTCGAGCACCTGGATTTCGTCGATGGACGTCGGGTCTTCGAGTGGCGACCGCGAGAGGATCACGAAGTCGGCCAGCTTCCCGACTTCGAGCGACCCCTTGAGCTCGTCCTCGAAGTGCTGATGGGCGGCATCGATCGTGGTGGCGCGGAGCGCTTGCAGCGGGCTGATGCGTTCGGCGGGGCCGATGGCTTCCCCCGAACTCGATTCGCGGTTCACGGCGGCCCAGATCAGGCGGAGCGGTTCCATCGGCACGACGGGCGCGTCGCAGTGGATCGTGAACCGCACCTGCTTCGCGAGCGCGCTGGCCGCCGGGCTCATGCGCGCCGCGCGGTCGGGCCCCATGAAAAGGTCGCGATGTCGATCGCCCCAGTAGTAGGTGTGGAGACTGAAGAAGCTCGGGATCACGTCGAGCGCCGCCATGCGATCGAGCTGGTCGTCGCGCGCCATCTGCGCGTGAATGATGATCGGGCGGGCGTCCGTCGCGGGCTTCGCTGCGAACGCGGCGTCGAACGCGTCCAGAATGTCGTCGATCGAGGCGTCGCCATTGCCGTGGATCGCGAGTTGCCAGCCCGCCTCGTGGTAGCGAGTGGCTCGTTCGATCAACTCGTCGCGCGGGATGCGCGGGTAGCCGCGATAGCTCGCGTCCTCCCCCGGCGGCACGTGATACGGCTCGCTGAGGTACCCGGTGTATCCCTGGATCGAGCCGTCGGCGACCAGCTTGACCGCGCCGATGTGCACCCACTCCGGGTCATAGGTCTCGAATGGCTTTCCGGCCTCGAGCGCCCCGTCGAGCGCCTCCATTCCGGGCCAGAGAACGAGCCGGATCGGCACCACGCCCAGCCTCGAGAGCCAGGGCAGGAGCCGCATGAGACTGGCGTCGGTGTACCCCGATTGGGCAGTCGTGACGCCCTGGGCGACGTAGCGCCGCACGGCTTCGCGAACGATCCGCAGCCCGTCCAGTGCGCCGGGTGTGAGGACCTGTTTCTGGACTTGCTCCATCGCGCTCTCTTCGAGGACGCCATCGAGCTCACCTTCGGGGTCTCGTCGGAGTACGCCGCCTTCCGGGTCGGGCGTGTTCCGGTCCCAGCCGAGCTCCTCGAGTGCGCGACTGTTGACGGCCGCGAGGTGACCGCTGATGTGGAGCGCGACGATCGGATGTTCGGTCGACGCCAGATCGAGATCGTGGCGCGTCGGGTGCCGCCCCTCCCGGAGGAGCGTGTCGTCGTAGCCCATACCGACGACCCAATCGCCGGCGGCTGTTTCCGCTGCTTCCGCACGCACCCGCGCGATCAGCTCGTCCATCGATTCGAGATCGCCGATCGGCGGCGGGTTGAGATCCGCCACCGTCGCCCAGACGCCGTCGCCGGGGAAGTGCCCGTGCGCGTCGATGAAGCCGGGCACGATTGCGCCCCCGGAGAGCTCGCGCACCCGAGCCCCCGATCCCGCCCATGCGCGTACTTCGGCTTCGGTGCCGACGGCACCGATCCGATCTCCCTCGACGCCGAGTGCTGCCGCGATGCGATCGTCTGCGTCGACCGTGAGGACCGATGCGCCCACGTAGACCGTGCGAGAGTCGCAGGCCACGGAGAGTGCCAGGAGGAGCGGGAAGGCGAGGATCGAGGGGCGCATCGAGGTAGGCTAGCTCCACTCGAGGAGGAGACCGAAATGCAGGTACGACGTGTGGTGACCGGGCATTCGCCCGCAGGCAAGGCCGTGTTCGCAAGCGACGAGGCGGTGGAGCCGATCGTCCTCGAGAAGCTCCAGGGAAACGAGTTTCATCGCCTTTGGGGCGGCGATGCGGTCTCGGTCTTTCCGGACGACGGTTCTCGGCCGGCGAACCCGAGCTACTTCCCGCCGGTGGGTGGGTTTCGCTTCGCGCTCTTCACCGTTCCGCCGTCGTCGACGGTGCTGCCGGACGGAGTGACGCCGGTGGATGTGGCCTCCGAAATCGAGTCGAAGCTCCCGGGCCTCGCGGAGCACATGGAGCCCGATGCGCCGGGAATGCACACGACCGACACGATCGACTTCGAGTACGTGATCTCTGGGCGGGTCGTGCTCGAGCTGGACGATGGCGCGACTGCCGAGCTGGGGCCCGGGGATACGGTCGTCCAGAACGGCACGCGCCATGCCTGGCGGAACCCGTACGACGAGCCCTGCAGGATGGTGGTGTTCCTGGCCGGAGCGGAGCGTCGCCCTGCGGAATAGCTAGGGGAGCTCGCCGACCCAGTCGTTCCGCTCGAGCCAGCGGGTTCGGAGCACACTGAGCACGCCGCTCGCTTCGAGGGCGTCCAGTGTGTTCTCGAGATAGTTCACGAGAAGGGCGTCGCCCGTAGGCGCGGCGATGCCGATCGGCTCGATCGTGAGCGGCTCCCGCAGCGTGGCGAGGCCCTCTTTCGGGTGCCGGAACGCGGTGAGAGCCACGATCTCCCGGTCCGCGACGATCGCGGAAACTTCGTCCGCGAGCAGCAGCTTCACCGCGGAGTCGTAGTCGGGGGTGGTGACGAGCGAGGCCTTTGGCAACATCCGCTCGACGAATACCTGACTCGTCGAGCCGGCGAGCGCGGCCAGCGTGAGCGACTCCTGGTCGAGTTCGGCCGCACCCTGTGCTTGTGCCAGCGTCGCCGACCGCGTGAGAATCGACTTGCCCGAGAGGAAGTAGGGTCCGACGAAGGCCGCCCGCATGCTCCGTTCGGCCGTGATGGTCATGCCGGACAGGACGAGATCGATCTCGCCCGCAGCAAGCGTCGGCAGTAGCTCTGCGAAGGGCTTCTCGACGATCGCGAGTTCGAGCCCCATCATCCCGGCCAGGGCCTCGGCAAGGTCGACCTCGAGGCCTTTCAACTCACCGGCGGCGTTACGAAAGTTGAGGGGCGGCTGGCTGCCCGACATGCCGACGCGCAGTTTCCCGCTCTCGACGATTCGCGACAGTACCGGCGACTCGGCGGCGACGGGTGCCGGTGCGATGGACACCGCAAGCAAGAGCGCTGCGATCAGCGCGCCACTGGATCGAATCATGGCGACCTCCCTCTCCGATCTCGGAGCCGTGCCGAATCTCCGGCGCCGGGCGTGGACCTATAGCAGCCTCGACGAAAATGAAGGCTACCATCGCGCGCCCATGAAGGCCGCGCGTCTCTCTTGCTTCCTGATTGGATCCCTGCTGGCTGCGTGCGCCTGGGATCCATTCATTCCCGGCGAGAACAGCTGGAATCCGCCCGTCGTGGTCGATTCCGCCAATCTCTCCCATCGGCTTGCGCTCGACTCTCCATACGTCGACACGCTGGACTGCTATTCGCGGGAGTGCCAGCAGCGCTTTCGGCTCATCATCGAAGAGTCGGGCCAGCTGACCGTCACCGCGATGCTCGACCTCGCCAGCCAGGATGAGCAGGGGCGCATGGTGCTCGAAGCGATCACAGGGGTCATCGCCCGGGCCTCGACCGGGCGAGGCGTCCGTACGGACGCGGCCCCGCTGACGATCCGCGAGCCGGTCGAGCGCGGCGTCTACTTCGTACTGCTCCAATCGATCGGTGGGCGCGTTCCGTACGAGATCACGGCCACCCTCACCCCCGGGCCGGTCGAGTCGCCCGAGCCGTACGTCGCGGAGGGATTGCCGCCGGGTCCCTCGCGCGCGCTGCCCCCGGGTCCGGGCCCGCCGATGCGGCAGCTCAGCAAGATCCGTCTGCCGGGCCAAGCGAAGGGCCGGTACGATTCGCAGGTGATCTTCACCGGTCACGAAACGTTCTCGTTCCCCCGCAACGCGCGCCCGGGGGATGGGGCGCCGCCGGGGACACCGGTCGAACAGCCGGGCGATCGCCAGATTCGCCGCCAGATCACGAACAACCTCGAGATGAAGGGGTTCCGTCAGGCGCAGGGAGACGAGGCGTCGGATCTTTTCGTGACGTTCTCGACCAGCCAGGGCTCGCGCACCTGGTTTTTCAGCTACTACGGCTTCCAGCCGATGACCGGCACCAGTCCGCTCCTCAGCCCCTGGGAGTACGAGACCGGATCGCTCGCGATCGACGTCTACACCCCGCGGAAAGAGGTCGCATACTCGGCCTCGGTCGTGCGGGGCATGGGCCCGGGCATCACGCCCGGCGAGAAGACCGCTCAGCTCGTGCGAGAAGCGGTCACCCAGCTGCTCACCGGGTTCCCCCCGCACTAGGATCGAGCGCCTTGCCAGCGGCGCGCCTCGGCTTCCGAGCCTTTCCGCAGCAGCCTTGGGTCACCCTCCTGCGCCCGGGTCGGGAACCGGCCCTTCGGTCGGCGTCGCGGCGAATGCGGCTGCGGCAATTTCGATGGCCTCGTCGATGGCTGCGTCGTCGTGTGCCGCGCTCACGAACCAGTTGAGCAGCGGGTGGAAGAGCGCGCCGCGCTGCGCGGCCTCGCGCGAGAAGTGCTGCCCACGGCGGAGCCCGTCGGCGCCGAGGAACCGGAGCGAGGGCATCGTCGGCGGTCCGGAGACGCGCACCGAGTGTCCCGCTTTGGTCGCGGCGGCAGACAGCCCCGCGCACAGCCGCGCACCGACGCGCTCCAGCTGGACGAACACGTCATCCCGGTCGTAGATCTCGAGCGTCTTGAGCGCCGCGCGCTGGGCGACTGCGGTGAACATGAACGTGGCGGTGAACACAATGCTCCGCGCGCCCGCGCGCAGTGCTTCGGTCCCGAGCAGCGCGCTGACCGCGTGGCCGTTCCCGAGCGCCTTGCCGAGGCAGATCAGGTCGGGTTCGAGACCCAGGTGACGCTCGGAACCGCCCGGGTGGAGCCGAAACCCGTGGCGCACGTCGTCGAGGATCAAGAGGGCCCCGGAATCGGCCTGCGTCCTTCGGATCGCCGCCAGGAACTCCGCGGTCGGTTCGAGGGTGTCTCTTCCGGGGTTCTGGTCGAGCGGGTTGAAGATCAGCGCGGCCAGATCGTCGCCCGCTTCGCGCACGCACTCGGCGAGGGCGTCGACATCGTTCCAGGCGACACGGCGGGTGTGGGCCTGATGGGCTTCGGGAATGCCGGCCGGGCCGAGAGAGAGCTCAGGGGCGAAACCGTGATAGGCGCGTTCGAAGAGGATCAACGTAGACCGCGCCGTGGTCGCGCGCGCCACGCGTGCTGCCAGGCCCACGGCGTCGGAACCGTTCTTGAGCGGGATCGCCCACGCCATGGACGTGGTTCGTGCGACGAGTGCTTCGGCCAGCTCGACGAGGGCGGGCGTGTAGAAGCTCACGCTCTCCGCGCGTGCGGCCTGAGCCCGCGCCGCCTCTTCGACTTCGGGGTGGCCGTAGCCGAGCAGGATCGGGCCGTTCGAACACAGAAAGTCGAGATACGTGCGGCCGTCGACGTCGGTGATGCGGCAGCCTTCGGCGGACTCGAAGAAGCCCGGCAGCACGCCGGCCCCTCCGAATCGTGCGGAGCGCGTGAGGTAGATGCCACCGCCCGGGAGCACCCGATCCGCCCGCTGCCAGAGCGCTTCTCCGCGCGGTCCGTCATTCGATTCCATGTCGGCCTCCGCGAGAACGCTACCCTGAAAGCCAGCGATGCGCGTCGTGTATCTGGGCAGCGAAACACCGGACGCGAGTCGTCGATTCCTCCGGACCGGGGAGGCGGGCTTGCTCACGCTCGCCGCCGAAGGCGGGTTCGACACCGACGTGCGGGTACGGATCTCTCCGAACTCGGCCCACGCGATGATCGGACACGGCGTCGTCGAAGAGCTGAACCGCCTTCCGCTCGACGGCACGCTCGGCTCCGGTGCGCCCGCAGTCATCCCGCCCGCCCGCCTCGAAGCCGCGCGCGCGATCTTCTACGAGGCGGACCGCAAGACCTACGGCGGTCGCTGGGAATTCGCGGTCGGCAGCGACGCGGGTTCCGAGCCGACCGAGTATCGGGTGCAGATCGAGAACCGCGAGTACCAGGTGACCCTTGTGCGGCTCGTCGACCTGGCGACGCGCGCGAGCCGCTACGGTCACGCCGTGTGGCTCCAACTCGACCCGCCGAACGGGGCCTAGGAACGCAGCGGGCGGCGCTGCATCAGTTCGAAGTCGGCGCCGCGGCTGATGCGCGCGAGGCGCAGCTCGGGCGGGTCGTCGCGCGGTTCGGCCGCTTCATCGATCCGGACATCCCAGGCGAAGCCCCCGTCCGGCACGTCGGCGGGGTCGACGCGCGCGCGCGGGTTCACCGCGCCGGCGATCGCTTCGAGGGCCGGAGGGGTCGCGGAGTCGAGCGTGGCGAACCAGGAGAGGTCGTCGTCCTCCGCGAGTGCGGGACAGGCTCCGATCGAGAGACGTACGGTCGTCGGCCCCGTCTTCTCCACGCGAAAGTCGACGTACGTCCGTGGGTGGAAGTGAGGGTGGAGCTGGAAGACGCGCGCGATCGCGTCGATGTCGGTGCTCTCGCTGCCGAGGAGTCGACGCAAGCGGTGAGCGCCGAGGGCGGCGCTGCCCGTCCACTGGCGCCGCCCGAGTTCGAGCGCGACGGCTGGATCCGCACGCGTGGTGACGCCGTGCAGGAAAGCCCGCACGAGCAGATGGGTTTGGACCGCGGCCTCCTGGCACACGGTCAGAAGCGCGCGGTGGGAGAGATCTTCGAGTTGGAAGTCGGGATCGAACGGGCCGGAGTAGTCGGACCAGCCGCCGGGTTCGCGTTCGACGTTTGGTAGGTCCAACGGAATGCGGGCGAGTTTCGAGGCGCCGTGCGCCACGAGTTCGGACGGGAGTTCGTTCGGGGCCGCGGTCTCGTCGAGAAAGACCCGCCAGCGGCAGTGTGGATCGCGCTGCGCCGGAGTGCGCGGCGGGCGGTGGATCGGGCGCATGCGCATCTGCGGGTGGGTCGCCGCGGCGGTCGCATCGAACGTCGGATCTTCGATCGCATGGCACATCATGCGCACTTGCTCTTCGCCGAACGGCTCGACGTCGAGCAGCGCGCCGCAATGGGGCAGCCAGAACTCGCCCGACTCGGGGCTGTCGAGGCGGAACTGAAAATCCATGAACTGCGGGGGCGCGCCGATGTCGAGCTGCAAGTTCTTGAAGACGGTGGCGACGTCGCTGCCCTCGAATCCGAGCGCGCGTTGCATCCGCTTCGAGTAGATTGGGCTCGCGCCCATCCACTCCTCGATCGAGAGATCGAGCTGTGCGTCTCGGCCGAGCCGCTGGATCGCGAGCGGAATCCCGACGCGGTCGACCAGATGCCCGAGCAGCAGGTATTCACGGCCGAGGTGAGCCAACGCCTGGCGCGAGAGGTCGGCGAGTCCGGCACCGGACTCGAACCCGCCGGATCGCGTCTCGAAGAGTGGCTTGGGCGTCACGACGAGCGGCTTGGGCGTCACGACGGCAGGCTACCGCATCACCGGACACGTGATGCGGTAGGGTATTTCGTCCTCACAGCACGGACCGGGAGCATCATGTCGATTCGAGTGGGATTCATCGGCCTCGGCAATCAGGGCAAGCCGATCGCGGCACATCTGGCGCCCGCGGGTTTCGAGACGACCGTGTACGACCTCGCAGCGGAGCCGGTCGCCGAACTCGTGGCGACGGGGGCGGTGGCCGCCCAGAGCCCGCGGGAGGTCGGTGCGCAGTCCGACGTCGTCGGTGTCTGTGTCCCGGAAGACGAGCATGTGCGCGCCGTTGTGCTCGGCGACGAGGGGCTGCTCGCCGGCTTGAGCGAGGGTGGTGTGGTCCTCGTGCACAGCACGATCCTGCCCGAGACGGCCGCCGCTCTCGCCGCTGCTGCGGCGCCCCGCGGCGTCACCATTCTCGATGCGTGCGTCACCGGCGGTGCCGCGCGCGCGCAGGCTCGGCAGATCACGTATCTGATCGGCGGCGATGCTGACGCGATCGAAACGGCCCGCCCGTATTTCGAAGCGACGACCGACGTCCCGGTGGTGCACGCAGGTGAACTCGGCAGCGGCGCGAAGCTCAAGCTCTGCATCAACCTGATCACGTACATCCAGTGGGCCGCTGCCTACGAGTCGATGGCACTCGCGCGCGCGATCGGGCTTCCGCAAGAAGTGCTCGAGGAAGCCGGGCGCGCGAATGGACAGTTGACCGAGCTCATGACGCAGTTTCTGACGACTCACAAGCTGCCCGAAGACGTGCGGACCAGCGAAGGGTTTCAGGGATTGATGCGAAACCACATGCACATTGCCGAGAAGGACCTCGCCTGGGCGTTGCAGTTGGCTCGCAAGGCGGGTGTTTCGCTGCCGGTGGGCTCGCTGGTTTCCCAGTCGATGGCCCGGCTATACGCCGTCGAAGACGACAGACGGCGTTGAAAGGAAGAGATGTCTGACGACGATCGATATCAACGCGGCGCAGAGATGATCAAGAAGGTCTATGCGGGCGACGTCATCGTTCCGCCGAAGGGGGCGATGGCGTTCTCGGACCTGATGCTCGAGAGCCTGTTCGCGGAGGTGTGGACGCGCGAAGAGCTGTCGATGCGCGATCGGCGCATGATCCTGCTCGGCGCAATCGGCGCCCTCGGCGAGAAGGACACGTTCGGCATCCAGGCGAAGGCAGCGCTGAAGAACGAAGAGCTGACGCCCGTGCAGCTCCGCGAGGTGCTGATCATGCTGGCGAACTACGCGGGCTATCCCCGCGCGGCCGGAATGATCGGGGTCGTCGAGCAGCAGATTGCGGCATTCGAGAAGGAGCGAGGCGACGGCTCGAGCGAGTAGGGCTCAGCTGGCTCGGGCGCGTTTCTTGGCCTCGGCCAACGCGGCGGCTTCCGGAAGCTCCTTGTAGAACGGGTCGATCGGATAGCAACCAGAGATGAGGCCATTGCGCGGTGCCGTCGTGCAATCGCTGAAGGTGCGGCACACGAGAGGGCGTTCGAGCGCGCGGCCGGCGAGAACGTCGCGCGGGAGCTGCGGGTAGGACAAGACCATGCGGCCGAGCCCGACTGCGTCGGCCCCGCCGGTTCGCACGACGGCCTGGGCCACTTGCGGCAGCCACTCCTGGAGGTAGCTGTAGCCCGAGCCCACGAAGCACAGGGCAGGGTGCGCCTCCTTCAATTGACGCGTGGCGTCCAGCTGTCGTGCGACTCCCGCGAGCGGGTCTTCCGGGGGACGGTATCCGTCGGACGGCGGATAGAAGGCCGGCCTCTGGACGTGCGGGTTGTAGTACGGACTGCCGGCGGTCGTGCAGACGAGCGTGACGCCTGCGGCGGTCAGCGACTCGAGAAGCTCGTGCGTCTCGCGGAGGTCGAGACCCAGTCCGGACTCGGTCGACCCGAACGGACGATGGGCCGACGGCTCGGGCTCTCCGACTCCGGATTCTCCGGGCGTGAACGGATGAAAATCGAACACCGAGAGCCGCACGCCGATCGCCAGTTCGGGTGCATCACGGCGCACGGCCTCGATCGCGCGCAACAGAAATCGCGAGCGGCCGGCGAGGTCGCCCCCGTACGGTCCGGGGCGCTCGCGTGCCGAGAGCAACTCGTGTCCGAGGTAACCGTGGCAAGCCTTGACGTCCACGAACCCGAAGCCGGAATCTCGTGCGTGGCAGGCAATGCTCGCGTATGCGCCGACCAGATCGTCGAGCTCGGAATCGGAAAGCACGGCAGCGTCGGATGTCACTCCGACGCGCGAGTCGAGCACGGGATGGCGAAACGCGATCCGCGGCGCCGGCTCTCCGGCCGGCCGCGCGAAGCGTCCCGAATGTGTGAGCTGGAGCCCAGTGAGGAGATCCCCACTCGCTTCGCCGCTGCTCTCGTGCGAGCGGACCAACAGAGCATGGAGTTCGGCGAGATCGCGGTCGCTCTCCGCGTGGGCGGCGAGTTGATGCGGGTTGGCGCGCCCCTCGGGTCGCACCGCGAATGCCTCGCCGCCCCAGATCAGCTTGGCGCCGCTCGAACCGAAACGTTCCCAGCGTCTTCGTACGAGGTCCGTCGGTCGGCCGTCCGCGCTCGCATCCCAGCCCTCCATCGGAAGCACCGCGAACCGATTGCCGAGCGTTCGAGCGCCCACCTGTAAAGGCTCCGCGAGGGCGCCCGCCGGATCGACCTCTTCGTCGAGCGGCAGGGTGATCGACAGCTCCGTCAGGTGTCGCTCGAGCTTCTCGCGCGTGCCGAGGCGCGACAGCTTGACGGGCTTGCTCACGAGAGGGCATCCAGGCGGCGAGCGATGTCGGCCAGCACGTCCCGGTCACTCGCTGGACGCTCGGGCGACCCGGGGTGCGTGCGCGGGCTCGCGATCCGCCCGCGAAAGTGCAGGAACATCGCCGCGTCGTGTTTGTAGGCGGGCACCGGGTCTCGGAACGAGAAGGCTCCGAGGTACTGGAGAATGTCGTTCCATTCATGGAAAGCGGGATCGCTGTCGGCCCACAGTCGATCGCGTCGCGCGAAGTGTTCGGGGGCGAACGCGGAGAGCCCGAGCAGGTAATCGCTGCCGTACATCACCATGTCGATGGCCAGATCGTTTCCGGTGAGCACCAGGAAGTCGGGACGGTTCGCATCGCGCAGCTCGAGGCGCTCCCATTCGAGCTGCCGCGAGAGCGAAGAGTGCTTGGCACCGATACAAGTGGGGACGGCGAGGAGCGCCCGATAGGCCGCGAGATCGTAGATGCGCCCGTAGGGGACGAACATCGGGCCGAGTTCGAAGGCGATGAACCGGTCGCTCGTTCGCGCGAGTTCGGCATGGGCGCCGGCCCACTCGAGGCCTTCGAGTGCCGTCAGGCCGTAGGAGGGAAACACGACGGGTGTTCCCCCGCGGAGTTCGATCGCGTCCATCGCGGAGCGATAGGCGCCGGGGTTCCACGCCTCCCCGGGCCCGTCGGCCACATGTGCGCCCGCGACGAAGTCGCTCCCGACGACCTCGCGCGCTGTGTCGAGCACCCGCACCCGTGTCTCTTCGTCGAGAAGCTGCACGTAGCCGGTGTCCATGTTGACGGCCGGGACCAGCCCGGCCTCCGCCGTCCGCGTGAGCAGGCCGCGGTAGCTCGGCCAGTCGATCTCGCCCGACTCGGTGAACGGAAGCAGCACCGCAGACATCCCGCGGATCGTCCGGCCGGGGCGCACCCGCTCATGCAAGTTCATGCTTCGACGACGTACTGCGGCGGGGAGCCCGAGACCCGAATGCGTGTGCCCGCGAGCTGTCGGCCCGCGAGGGAGTCCTTGATCGCGTCATCCGCCTGCGCGACGACACGGCGGCCGTCGTCGAGGTCCGCGATCGCCGGGGCGCTGCTCACGGAGCCGTCGCGCGCATAGAGGACGGTCGCGCCGACGACCGTCGCGGTGCCCTCTGCGTCTAGGGCGACCGGAAGTGCATCATTCTCGACCTGTTCCTGCGCCGCCGTCGTGTCGGCCAGGACGAATCCCGACGCCGGAGGCGTCGAGCCGTATACGCCCATCGAGTGCTTCGAGAGCATGCCCCCGTTCGCGCCGACGTAGCCGAGCCCTGCGCCTTCACGGAGCCGGTCGAGCAGCGTCGCGATCGCATGGAGGGAGTAGTTGTTGCCCGGCCCGCCGAAGAAGGGGAGTCCGCCGGTGACGGTCAGCCCGCGCGGATCGTCGAGTGCGATCCCCAACCCCGCCGCGCCCACCTGGACCGCGATCGGGAAGCACGAGTAGAGGTCGAGCCAGCGAAGGTCGTCGGCTCCGATCCCGGCGGCCTCGAGTACCGCGGCCGAGCTGCGGCGCATGGCCGGTGCGTCGAACAGTTCGGGGCGCGCGGCGGGGACCGACTCCTTCATGGTCGCGCCCGCCCAGACGAACATGCAGCGGTCCTCGAGTCCGAGTTCGCGCGCCGTCGCGAGTGAAGTGACGATCGCAGCGGCGCCCTGGTCGACGTTCGGGAACGCGTTCATCCGCTTCGGATAGGGCTCGGCGATGAGCCGGTTGTCGTCGGTGACCTTGGCGATCTCGTCGGCGCTGAGGGCCTCCTGAAACCACGCGTGCGGATGCTGCGACGCCACCTTGGAGAAGTCGGACATCAGCGGCCCGAGGAACGCGCGTTGCTCGTCGAACGTGCGTCCCTGCGCCGCAGCGTTCGCGGCCTCGAAGAGCGCGTAGAGATCGGTCGGCTGCCACAGCCGGATCGCCAACTCGGCGGGCCCGACCATGCCCCGGATCGAAGGGCCGACGATCGGGTCGGGTTCCTCCCTGGTGGCTCCCGGTCGAAGTCCCATGATCGGGGCGCCCGGGTCTGCGGCTCGCATCGAGCGGGTCGCTTCGCCGCCGGCGATCAGTGTGGTGTCGAGGGCCCCGTCTCGGATCTCCTCGGCAGCTCGGTTCACGAGCCACTGGGGCAGGTTCCCGCCCGGGTAGCTCGTCTCCGCGGCTGCGCCCGTGAGTCCGAGCCGCGCCGTCAACTCGCTGGCTGGCCGAGCACTGACCGGGGAGAACACCACGGAGACCATGGTCGCCCGCTCGATTCGGCTGCGGAGCTTCGGGCAGCTCTCGAGGGCGGCTTCGGAGGCCCTTGCGGCGAGTTCGACTGCAGAAACGATTTCGTTCCGTTCGGTGACCTGACCTACGGAAACCACGACCGGGATGTGCTTTTCGTCCATGGGGACGAATCCTAGCCTGCTGCTCGGGTCCGCCCATACGCGATAGCCTTCGGCCAACCCAGGAGGAACTCCCATGGAGCTGCCCGCAATCGTCACCGTCCTCGCCCTGCTCGAGTACATGTTCTTCACGTTTCGAGTCGGAACCAGCCGAGTGAAGTATGGGGTCGACGCGCCCGCGACCTCTGGACATCCGGAGTGGGACCGGATGTACCGAGTGCAGCAGAACACGCTCGAGCAGCTGGCGATCTTCTTGCCCGGGCTCTGGCTGTTTTCGATCTACGTGAGTCCGACCGTCGGCGCCGCGATCGGCGTGGCGTTCCTCGTGGGTCGCCCGCTCTACTACCTCAGCTATGTCAAAGATCCGAGTAGCCGCACCGTCGGGTTCCTGCTCGGCTTCCTGGCGAACGTCGTGTTGCTGCTCGGCGCGCTCGGGGGCGCGATCCGCAGCGTCTTATAGCGGACGATCTTGCGCTCGGACCCGCGGCGATCAGCCGATGAAGAACGCGTTCAGCTTGTGGCCGTCGAGGTCTCGAAAGTAGCCGGCGTAGAACCCGTCGCCGCGCGGGCCGGGCTTGCCTTCGTCCTGGGCGCCCAGCTCAATCGCCCTCGCGTAGATCGCATCGACCTGCTCCTGACTCGAGGCGGCGAGCGCCACCATGACTCCGTTTCCGACGGTCGAAGGGTTCTCGTCGAACGGCACGGTGATCGAGACGGCGGGGCCGCCCGGCTCGGCGCTCCAAGCGATGAAGCGCTCCGTGTCCATCATCCGGCTGCCGCCGACCGTGGCGAGAAGCGCGTCGTAGAATGCCGCTGCGGCGGCCATGTCCTTCGTTCCGAGTGTGACGTATCCGATCATGGGTGAGTCCTTCGTGCTTCCGGGGCGAGGCGCTGGGTCCAATGCTAGTCGGTCGGGTTCGGGCGCGCTCGATTGGCCGTTCGGGTATCGTGGCCCGATGAAATTTGGTGTCCTGCAGTTCTTTAGTTGGCCCGGCAAGCGCGTCCCGCTCGAAAAGGTCTACGAGCGCGCCTTTCAGCGCATCGACGTGATGGAGCGGACGGGGTACGACGCCGTCTGGCTCGCCGAGCATCATTTCAGCACCTACAGCGTTTGTCCGTCGATCCACATGATGGGCACGCACATCGCCGCGAGAACCGAGCGGTTGCGGATCGGCACCGCGGTTTCGCTGGCCCCGTTCTATCACCCGCTCCGCCTCGCGGAGGAGGTTGCGCTCCTCGACCTGCTCTCCGGAGGGCGGGTGAACTGGGGCGCCGGACGCGGATTCGACGCGACGGAGTACCGCGTGTTCGGTGTCGAGCGCGAAGAGAGTTACCCGCGCTTCCGCGAGACGGTGGATGTCGTGATGAAGGCCTGGTCCGACGAGCGGCTCACGCACCACGGTGAGTTTTTTCACTTCGACGATGTCGAGGTGCTCCCGAAGCCGGTGCAGGACCCGCACCCGCCGGTCTGGCTGGCTTCGACTTCGCCGGATGCGGTGGTCTGGTCGGCACGCAACGGCTTCACGATCCTGATGGACCCGCACGCGTCGCACCGCGACATCGCGCAGAAACGCGCGCTCTACGCGGACGAACTCGAGAAGGCGGGCCACTCGATGGAGGGCCGGGTGATCCCGATGGCTCGAAACATCGCGCTCGGGAAGACCCAGAGTGAGGCCGAGGAGGTCGCGCGCAACGGGGCGCGGTTCATGTTCGGCAACTACCTGCCGCCCGGCATCGGGGCGGTGGCTCGGCCGACGGAGAAGGGGGCCCCGCCGCCGGGGGTCTGGGAGACCGGCCCGCAGGGCGCCTCCGTCGATCCCGTCGAGCAGTACGTGAACGAAGTCGTGATCTGCGGAACGCCCGAGAAGGTCATCGACGATCTCCAGGAGCTCGGCGAGACGCTGCCGCTCGAGTACTTGATGTGCACACCGCTCAGTCACGCGTCGTTCGAGCTGTTCACCGAGAAGGTCTTGCCGCGGTTCCTGTAGCGGTGGAGAGCCCCGGCCGGCTCTATACTGTCGGGATGGGTGCCCCCTACATCACGATCACCGCCGACACGCATGCCGGGGCGTCGATCGACGCCTATCGCGAGTATCTCGACCCCGCCGAGCGTTCCGACTTCGACGCGTGGCGCGGCAGCTACTCCAACCCCGCCAAGAAGCACGTCGGAAGCAAGAAGACCAAGAACTGGGATTCCGCCGAGAGGCGCAGCGACCTCGAGGCGGACGGGGTCGTCGGCGAGGTGATCTTTCCGAACACGGTCCCGCCGTTCTACGACACTGCCTTCCACATCGCGCCGCCACCGACGCAGGAGCAGTATCCGCACTGGCGCGCTGGCGCCCGGGCGCACAATCGTTGGCTCGCCGAGTTCTGTGCCGAAGAGCCCGCCCGCCGCGCGGGAATCGGGCTGATCCACCTGAACGATGTGGACGATGCGATCGAGGACGTCGAGTGGATCGCGAAGCACGGTCTGCGCGGTGGCGTGTTGCTGCCGCTGCCTTCTCCATCGGACGTGCATCTGCCCCCGCTCAATGCGCCCCGCTACGACCCGTTGTGGGCGGCGATTCAGGACTGCGACCTGGTGATCAATCAACACTCGGGCCAGGGGTCTCCCTCGTACACAGAAGGGCAGGGGTCGAAGGCGCTGTGGGCGCTGGAGATGTCGTTCTTCGTGCAGCGGGGGTTCACGCATCTGATCATGGGGGGTGTCTTCGAGCGCTTCCCGAAGCTCCGCTACATCCTCACCGAGTCGGGTTGCTCCTGGGCGCCCGGCTTGATGCGCCAGCTCGACGCGATGTACCTCGCGTGGAAGGCCGGTGCGATCGGCGAGATCGACACGTCGCGGGATCCGGCGTTGCCCGAGCTGCCCAGTTTCTACGCGAAGCGAAATTGCTGGTACGGCGCGAGCTTTCCGTCGCCGCGCGACATCGCGGGACGCGACGAGGTGGGCGTCGATCGGATTCTCTGGGGGAATGACTATCCCCACTACGAGGGCTGCTACCCGCACTCCCGTGAGAACATGCGCTTCGCGTTCTCGGACGTCGCCGAGTCCGAAGTGCGGATGATGCTCGGCGAGAATGCCGCGGCGCTCTATGGGTTCGATCTCGACGCGCTGCGGCCGGCGGCCGAGGGCCTGGCGATCACCCCGGAGCTCGTTCGAGAGCCGCTCGACGAGATCCCGGCGGATTCGACCTGCATCACGTTCGTGCGGGCGCGCGCGATGGCGGCGTTCGGCAAAAGGAAGGCCGGAGCGAACCGGGATGGCTGACCTCGCCATCGCCTGTGGCTGCGGCACGGTCCGCGGAGTCGCCCGCGACCTTTCTCCAGACCGGGGGAATCATCTCGTCTGCTATTGCGACGACTGCCAGGCTTTCGCGCACTTCCTTGGCCACGCGGCGGACCACACCGATGCTCACGGCGGCACCGCGATTCTCCAGACTTCGCCCGCTCGCGTGTCGATCACGGAGGGGGACGACCATCTGGCATGCATGAGGCTGCAGCCCAATGGCCTGCTCCGCTGGTACGCCGATTGTTGTCGGTCGCCGATCGGCAATACCCAGGCCAGTGGCCGGATGCCGTTCGTGGGGCTCTTCTGCAGCGCGTTCCGCCCGCCTTCCGCGGAGGTCGAGCGCGCCCTCGGGCCGATTCGAGCGCGCGTGCAGGCGCGCTCCGCGCGCGGAGATCTCGGTGGGCTCGAGGCCTCCGAGGGCTGGTCGCTGCCGATGATTCTCAGCTTCGCGCGCATCGTACTGGGCGCATGGCTCCGGGGAGACGCGCGGCGCTCGCCGTTCTTCGATCCCGAAACAGGCGCTCCGCGGGCGTCGCCGAGAGTTCTGACGGAGGTGGAGCGGGCCGAGGTCGAGGCGGCGCGCGACGCGGGCGCCGGGCAGGCGAGTCTGCGCTAAAGACGGGCCGTGGCACCCCAGGATCCCACTCTGCCGCCGCCCGACGAGCCCGAGATCGCGTCGGAACTGGTCGATCTGCGGGAGCGGCCCCCCGAACCGCTCGCGGTCGCGCCGTCTTCCCTCGGCGTCTGGGACCTCGCCTGGCCGACGATCGTCGCGTTCGGCGCACAGACCCTCGTGCGCTTCGCCGACTTCGCGATGGTCGGCTCGCTCGGCCCCGAGGCCCTCGCCGCCGTCGGGCTCGGCGGACAGGTCTACTGGCTGGTGCAGTCCATCGCGATGCTCGTCCCGACGGGCCTCGCTGCGGTGCTCGCGCGCGCGGTCGGAGCGGGCGAGCTGGGGCGTGCCGATGCGGTTCTGCGGCAGAGCTTGCTCCTGGCCGGAGTGCTGGCAGTGCTGACGATGGTGGCAGGGCTTCCGTTCACCGACTTCGCGATCGAGATGTATGGCGTCGAGCAAGGCGTGGTCGAGCTCGGCTCCACCTACGTGTGGTGGTTGCTCTGGGGCACGATTCCGTTCGCGCTCTCCTTCGTGTTCGGTGCGGCTGTGAGAGCGGCCGGCGATGCGCGGACGCCGCTCTACGTGGGCATCGTGACCAACCTGATCAATGTCTTTCTCAACTGGGTACTCATCTATGGAAACCTCGGCATGCCGGCGTACGGGGTGGCGGGGGCCGCGGTGGCGTCGAGCCTGGCCATGGGCGTTCAGCTCGTCCTGTTCTGGTGGATGTGGCGCGCGCACCGCTTGATCCTGATTCCTGGCGACGCCGGTTGGCGCCCCGACCGGGCGTTGCTTCGGAGCATCGTCGTGATCGGCTACCCCGCGTCGATCGAGCAGGGCCTCTTTCAGGTCGGCCTGCTCGCGTTCCAGCGCATCATGAGCTTGTACGGCACGTCGGCGATCGCGGCCTACAACGTCGGCGCGCAGATCCTCTCGTTCTCGTTCATCCCGGGCGTCGGGTTCGCGACCGCCGCAGCGACGCTCGTCGGGCAGCACCTCGGTGCGGGTGACCCGGATGCCGCGGCAAAGTCGGGCTGGCGCTCGACTCTGGGCGCGGTGGCGAGCATGACGTGCGTCGGAGCCATCGTGGTCATGTTCGCGGAGCCGCTCGCGCGGGTCTTTACCGACGATCCCGAGGTCATCTCGCTCACGGTCGACTTCATCTGGATCCTCGGCCTCGTGCAACCGTTGATGGCGATGGAGTTCGCGGTGGGAGGTTCGCTGCGCGGTGCGGGCGACACCTTCTTCCCGATGGTCTCGGTGTTCATCGGGCTGTTCCTGGTGCGGTTGATTCCCGCGACGTGTCTGGTGCTCTTCGCCGACGTGCCGGTGCAGTGGATCTGGTGCGCGCTGATCACCGACTACCTGACGAAGGCCGTGCTGCTCACGCTCCGCTTCCGGCGCGGAGCGTGGCGCTCGATCGAGGTGTGATCGCTGCCGCGATCTGGAGCGGTGCCGATGCCGTCGAACGGCTGCTCGGCTTCATGCGACAGAAGGCTGGCTGGGGAGTGAGTAGCCGAACCGGGTCGAAACCTCCCGAACGATGGGCAGGATGCGCCGCAGCTCGTCCGGAGTGAGGTTCTCGCGCCAGCGGCCGATTCTTCGCGTGTGGTCGGGGCGCGAGTAGGGGCGGGAGGTTCGCGCTTCCACGAACTGCTCGTTGTTCGTGTCCTGCACGCGCGCCGCCCAGCGGCTCATTCCCGCTGCGTTCGCGGACGGATCGGCGCCGACGTCCGTGCAGATCTGCGCAGCGAACGCAGTCGGGTCTGCGAGCATGTCTTCGAACCGGCAGATGCGAACGAGCTCGCGCACGGAGTCGTAGCCGACCTCGTTGAGATGGCTCCAGTGGTGCGCGCACTGTTCGATCACGGGGCGATCGAGCCAGCGCTGCCAGTCCGGGGGACGCGGGTGATGCCCCCAGCCGTCGCGGATGCCGACGCGCAGCGAAGCGATCGCGTCGAGGGGGTGTCTCACCTGCCAGTAGTGGCGACACGGCTCTGGAAGCCACGACCGCATCGTCTCGAGCGGGAACGACAGCCCCGGCGTCGAGAGATGCCCCTCGCTCTCTGCGGGCACCTTGATCGCGACCGGTGCGGTGAAATCGAACTCGGCGATCTCCGCGAACGGTGGTTCGCTGAAGTACGAGTACCCCTCGAGGTGCTCGAAGAGTTCGCCGAAGATCGAGGTTCCGCTGCGGCCGCAGCCGAGGATCAGGACGTGCGCAGGCAGAGTCGCGACCGAACGCCTGAGGTCAGTTGCGCTTGTCGGGATTGAGGGCGCGCGTTCGGCGGCGATCGTTCTCGAAGTCGAGCGTCAGAGAGAACTCATCGTCTGCGCTGTCGCGCGCGTCGCGCTCGAGGTGGGCGAGCACGTTGGCGACCGAGCCTGGCGAGAGCGGGGTTTGCGTCGCGAACTCCAGCCACTCGATCTGCCGACCGCGTTGCCACGCAGGATCGGCGAGACCAGAGCTTTCAGCAGCCGAGGGGAGCACGAGCGAGAAGAGTATCGCGAGCGCGAGCATGGAAGGGTGGAACGGGGAGATGAGCTGCATCGGGTCAGCCTACTACGAGCGGGTGCGCCCGACCAAGTCAGCCGAGCATCGGTTGGAACGTGGTAGATTCGAGTTTCTCCGGCAGTCAGACAGGTTCCGAGCGGAGTTGCGTCTCGGGCGAAGGCCAGAGAGAGGGAGGTCCGATGCCGGGTCTGCGGGGGCTCGCGGATCGTGCAGTTCTGATCACCGGCGCGGCCAGCGGCATTGGTCGCGCCACGGCCCTGCGGCTTGGCGACGAGGGTGCCACGGTGCTGATCCTCGATCTCGATGGCGCGGGTGCGGAGTCGACTGCAGGGGCGATTCGTGAGGCGGGAGGCCGAGCGTGGGCGCGCGGCACTGACATCGCGGATGGCGCGGGCGTTGAAGACGCGGTCGCGGCCTTCGAGGGAGAGGTCGGCCCGATCTTCGGGTTGGTCAACAACGCGGGCTGGGATCTGGCCGGGAACTTCCTCGACACCGAGCCCGAGCAGTGGCGGAAGATCATCGACATCAACTTGTACGGGCCGCTCAACGTCACGCGCGCGGTGCTTTCGCGGATGGTCGAGCGCGAAGAAGGGCGGGTGGTCAGCATTGCGTCCGATGCCGGGCGCGTCGGTTCGTCGGGCGAGTCGGTCTACGCCGCGTGCAAGGGCGGGATCATCAGCTTCTCGAAGTCGGTCGCTCGCGAAGTCGCGCGCCACGGGATCACGCTGAACGTGGTGTCGCCGGGCCCGAGCGACACCCCGCTCTTCGCGAACTTCGACCCGAGTGGGAAGCTCGCCAAGGCGCTCGAGCGTGCGATCCCGATGCGGAGACTCGGTCGACCCGACGACTACCCCGGGATCATCGCGTTTCTGTTGAGCGACGAAGCCGCATTCATCACCGGCCAGACGATCAGCGTCTCGGGCGGTCTCACCATGCACGGATAGGAAGACATCGATGAGCGATCCCGAGTATCAGGACCTCCTCTATGAGAAGAGCGATCACGTCGTCACGATCACGCTGAACCGGCCGAAGGTCTACAACGCGTTCCGGGGCCAGACCTGCGACGAACTCGTGAAGGCGTTCGGCCGCGCCGGGTATGACCGCGACGTGGGGGCAATCGTGCTCACCGGCGCGGGAGAGAAGGCGTTCTGTACCGGAGGGGATCAATCGGATCACGACGGTCAGTACGCGGGGGACCGGGGCGTGATCGGAATGCCGATCGACGAGGTGCACTCCGTGATCCGCGACGTTCCGAAACCGGTCCTCGCCAAAGTGCGCGGCTACGCGATCGGCGGCGGGAACGTGCTCGCGACGCTGTGTGACCTCACCGTGGCGGCGGACACCGCGATCTTCGGCCAGGTGGGCCCGAAGATGGGATCGGTGGACCCCGGCTTTGGCACCGCGTACCTGGCGCGAGTCGTCGGAGAGAAGAAGGCACGAGAGATCTGGTATCTGTGCCGGCGCTACAGCGCACAGGAGGCACTCGACATGGGACTCATCAACCACGTCGTGCCCGAGGCGCAGCTCGATGCCGAAGTGGCGTCGTGGTGTGCCGAGCTGGTGCAGCGCAGCCCGACTGCGATCGCGCTTGCGAAGCGTTCGTTCAATGCCGATACCGAGAGCATCCGCGGGATCGGGGCGCTCGGGATGGTCGGGCTCTCGCTGTACTACGGCACCGAAGAGTCGGCGGAGGGTGGCGAGGCGCTGCGGGAGAAGCGTGATCCCGACTTTCGCTCACGAGCCTAAACGGTTCCGCTCGACGGTCTCACCCACTTCCATCACGACTCGTCTCGGAGGCGGGCCCGTTGGGCGAGCGTCAGATACGTCGCGGCCCCGAGCCCGCCCGACCCGAAGACCATGCACATGACCATGATCTGGTAACGGACCGCGACGAGCGGTTCGACGCCGGAGAGGATCTGTCCCGTCATCATCCCGGGCAGGGAGACGAGACCGACCGCGAGAAGCGCATTGACTTGCGGGATCATCGAGGCCTCGAGAGCCACACGGCGTGCGTCCCCGGGAGCCTCGCCCCGTCCGGACTCGGCCTCGAAGCGCTCGGCCGCGAGGCTCACCGTGTTCATCGTGTTCGCGAAGATCATCCCGGCTAGCGGAACGACGAAGCGGGGTTCGAAAGCGCGGGGGAGGTCGAGCACTCCCTGCGTGACGAGCGCGAGCATCAAGAGGCCGCTGATGCCGATACCCGCCAGCGCGTGCCAATAGGATCTCCGGGTCGCGTGGCGCAGCGGGCGAAGCGCGATCCATGCCGAGACGCTGACCATCATTGTGACGACGCCGGCGATCAACCAGGGGCGATCTGTCTCGAAGACGTACGTCAGGACGAATCCGACGGCGAGTAGCTGGACGAGCATCCGAGCGTTCGCCCACAGCGCGCCGCGCGCGTCGAGAGACCATCGGTGCATCACCCACAGCAAGCCGAGAGTGGGCGCGAACGCGATGAGCAGCTTCCAGAGAGGGATCGGGGAGAGCTCCGCGGTCATCGCCGAGGAGTCTACCCGAGTGCGCGCCGGGCGAAGCCGGCCCCGGGTCGCGGTATACTGGACCGCTCCCAGGATCCGGGCAGCAACGAGGAACGCTCGATGTCTCTCACGTCCGTCACGTCTGTGGACTTCCGCACCCGCACCGATTCCGAACAGTCGGCCGTGCCGGCTGCGAACTTCTTTCGGGAGGTGCTCCCGGCTCGGCTCGATGCGTTCCAGAAGACGATCGAATCGGGGGCGAGTCTGCTGCCGCTGAAGAGCTTCACCGTCGAGACCGATGGACAGCCCTTCACGGTGAGCTGGAATGGCGACCGCGTTTCGATCGCGGAGGGCGGCGGAGGTGCCGCACGCGCGCGGCTCACCGGCGAGCAGCTTTCGGATCTGGTGAACGACCAGAGTACGCCGGTGGCTTTGATGAGCAATCAGCTGCTCGACATGCCCGAGGGTTCGCTGCCCGATTTCCTGAACTGGTGGCTGGTGCTGCGGTCGGCACTCGATGGCCGCCGCATCCACGTACCTGGGGACGTGGAGCTCGCGCAGGACGTGCCGCGCAGCTTTCACGTCGACGACTCCGACGCGGAGATGCGCGCGTACCTGGAAGACGCAGGCTATCTGCACATCCAGGGGGTCTTCACGGCAGAAGAGATGGCGGCGGTGGCAGCCGACTACCCCAAAGCTGCGCCCCACTTCCAGAAGGGAGACCCGCGGGCTTGGTTCGCCACGCGCAAGGACGGCGAAGAGCAGTTGGTGCGAATGGAGGGGTTCGATCGCTACTCGCCGGTGACCACCGAGCTCATCGATCGGGAGTGCTTCCAAAGGATCGGTCGAATCCCCGGAATCGGGCACCTGCAGGCGCGCTCACCCGGGGCCCGCGTGGGCGCGCTCACCAAGCCGATCGGCGTCGTGAAGGGAATCTCCGATGTGCCGTGGCACAAGGACTGCAGCCTCGGACGCCACTCCTATGAGTGTTGTTCGCTCACGGTCGGCATCTCTGTCACCGGCGCCGACGCAGAATCCGGGCAGCTTCGCGTCGTGCCCGGGAGCCATCGGGCGTTGGTCTGGCCGGCACCCTGCATGCAGCCCGGCCTCGACCTCGAACCGCTCGATCTTCCCACTCGGACCGGCGATGTGACGGTTCATTTGAGCTGCACCCAGCACATGAGCCAGCCGCCGGTGACCCAGACTCGCAAGGTGCTGTACACCGGGTTTCGGCAGGTGCCGGTCGACGCGGATGCTGCGGAGGCGCAGCGTCAGCGGCTCAACGCAGTGCGGAGCAAGACGCACACGCACGTTTCGCAGGAGCCGGGCTACCTGGGGGACTAGGGATCCGGCGCTACGCCCTTGGAGTGACAGTGCTGAAAGTTCATCCACCGGAACACGGGTTCGGGGTCGCCGAGGTGCTCGGAGTGCGACCCGATGCGGGAGAAGCGGACGCCGCGATCCTTCGCGAGACGCTCGCCGCTCACGGGGTCGTCTGTCTGCGGTTCGAGCAGGCGCTCGAAGACGCGGAGCTGCAGGCTGTCGTGCGCCTGTTCGGCGAGATCAAGGACCCGGTCGGGCGCACGAAAGACGGCGCCGAGATGCGCTACGGCGCGGCCCGACAGATCATCGACTCTGGCTTCGTGATGACCGACGAGGTCCGCGAGAAGCTGGGGGATCTCCAGTTCGGCGGGCTCGATGACGAACGCCCCGGGCTCTTCGAGACGTTTCACTGCGACGACACGTACACCGAGCGGCCGGCCTCTGCGACGGTCCTCCACGCGCGTGAGCTGCCGCCGAGCGGCGGCGGGCCCACGTGCTTCATGGACATGCGGGCCTCGTTGGCGCTGCTCGATGCTGCGATGCAGGAACGGCTCGCGCCTCTTCGGGTCGTCTATGCGTACGACAACGAGGATGCCTTCCCGCCGCGGCGCTCTGCCCAGGGGCCCCACAGCGTTCTGGAAGAGGTGTCGCATCCACTGGTGCGCACGCACGCGTTCACGGGGGGGCTGTCGCTCTTTCATGACCTCGACCGCGCGAAACACATCGAGGGGATGTCGGTGGCAGAAGGTCGCGCGTTGTTGCGCGAACTCCAGGACCACGCGGAGTCGAAGGCGCCCCGCTGCGAGCACGCCTGGCGAGACCACGATGTCCTGGCGTGGGACAACGCATCGGTCCAGCACAAAGCGGGCGGAAACTTCAAAGTGGGCGAGCCGCGTCGCTTCTGGCGCTATATGGTCTCGGGCGAGCGGCCCGACTGATCGGCGTTCGTTCGGGGAGGGAGCAGTCCAATGAAGTGGGCGAACGTGTGCAAAGGAATCGCGGTGGTCGCCGTGCTGTGGCTGTTCGCGCTGCCCGCGAGTGCAGAGGACACCCCGGTGTCGATCGAACCGCGGGCCACCGAATTGGTCACGGCGATGGCCAAGACCCTCGCGAGCGTGCAGAGCGCGCGTGTCGAAACGGAGTTCGCGTTGGAGCTGGTGCTCGAGTCCGGCCAGAAGCTGGAATACGGTGGCGAGTCCACCGCGTGGTTTCAGCGACCGAATCGCCTCCGCTCCGAACGCAAGGGCGAGCGCAAGACCAGCACCCTGCTCTATGACGGCAAACACGTGGTGATTCACTCGCTGCCCGAGAATTTCTACGCGCAGGCGGAAGCGCCGCCGGATCTCGACGCGTTTCTCGACTTCTTGGAGGTGCGCCTCGATGTGGCTCCGCCGGGAGTCGACCTGCTCTACAGCGACGGAGGGCTGGGGCTCCTCGAGGGCGTGACGTCGGGAATCGTGGTGGGAGTGGCGACGATCGCGGGTCGCGAGTGCCATCACGTGGCGTTCCGTGCGCCCGACGTCGATTGGCAGCTCTGGATCGAAGCGGGCGATCGACCGCTCCCGTGCCGGATCGTCATCGAGACTCTCGATGTCGAGCGCGCGCCGGGGATGTCGGTCACCTATCGGACGTGGGATACTGCACCCGAGTTGTCCGACTCACTCTTCGTGTTCGAGCCGCCGGAAGGCGCTTCGAAGATCGTGTTCGGAGATCCGGACGCGGGAACCCCCGCTGGAGAAGGCAAATGAACGCGCGACTCTCGACCCTCTGCTTTGCTGCAGTTCTTCAGGCGGCCTGCGTGGTCGTACCGAGCCTCCTTCTCCCGACCTCTGCGGAAGCGGTGGTCGGGCGCCCCGGGACGCCCCGGAGTGTCGCCGGTGTCGGACGTCGGTCCGCGCGCCGAACGGTGCACCGTCGCGCGGTCGTCCGGCGCCCCGTCCGCGTGGCTCCGGTCGGCGCGATCGCGGTGGGTGCCGCGGTGACGGCGACGGCGTTCGCGATCGGAACCACCGTCGCCAGCCAGCCTTCGGGCTGTCATCAGGAGATGATCAGCGGGATCCAGTATCTGTCTTGCGACGGGACCTGGTTCCAGCCGCAGGTCCAGAGTGGCGAGGTCGTCTACGTGGTCGTGGCTCCGCCCTATTAGATTCGTCGGCTCACCTAGTGAGCGAGCGATTCCAGCGGCGAGCCCAGGTATCGAGAGGGCCGAGAGCAGTGATGAGGCCGAGCCCGAGGGCGGTCAGCCCGTAGCCGTCGTCTTGTCGCTCGAGCAGGTCCGCCTCGCGCAGCTCGCGGAGGCGCGTGTTGAGTACGGCGGGGGAGATGTCGTCACATGCCGCGCGGAGAGAGCGGAACGTGTGCGCCTCGCTTCGCAGCTCCCAGAGGACTCGCAGCGCCCAGCGCCGCCCGAGGAGGTCGAACGCGGCCATGATGGGGCGTCCAGAGCGGGAGCCGCGTACACGCTGGCCGGGACGGGGGGCGCTCATTGCGGAAATCTCCTTGCGCTATGGAAACAGTAGCGGTAGATTGGTCTGCTATGAAAATCATAGCAGTACCGAAGACAGTTCCCCGACTCGCGCCGCTCGAACCGCCCTACGAGCCGGACGTGGGAGAGACTCTCGCAGCGATGATGCCGCCGGGAGTACCGCCGCTGGGCCTGTTTCGAACGCTGGCGCACAACCCGCGTGTACTGGAGAAGGTACGCGCCGGGAACCTGCTCGACCGCGGCTCACTCGACCGAAGGGACCGTGAGATCGCGATCCTTCGCACGTGCGCCCGCTGTGCATCCGAGTACGAGTGGGGCGTGCACGTGTCCGTGTTCGCCGACCGGGTCGGGATCTCGGAGGAGAAGGTCGCGGGAACCGTGGCCTGGAGCGCCGGCGACGCCCGGTGGGAGGGCAGGGAACGCGCGATCGTCGAACTGGTCGATCAGCTACACGAGACGGCCCAGGTCGACGACGTGCTCTGGAGCCAACTCGAGGTCAGTTTCGAATCCGACCAGATCGTCGAGCTGATCGTGCTGATCGGGTTCTATCACACGATCTCGTTCGTCACGAACGGTCTCGGTGTCGAACGCGAACCGGCCGCGGCTCGCTTTCCAGCCAGTGGCACCGCCTAGCGCCGCTCAGCAGCCGCAGGGATCTTCGGCGGCAGCTCGCGCGGACCGCTTGCGACCCTGCCATACGAACGCGGCGCTCCCGAAGAGCAACCCCGAGCCAGCGATGATCCAGGGCTGATCGAGGGATGCGAGAGGCGCCGCCGCGGTCGCCCCGAGCAGGGCCGCGGCCCCGATCGGCAGGACACAGCAAACGAAGATACTGAGTGCAGTGCCGAGGCCTGCCGCGCGTCCGAGCCGCCTCCCCACTCCAGCGTTTGCCGGCTTGGGGTCAGCCGGCGACGCCGGGAACAGACCCTGCAGGATCGCCGAGTCCGGGTCCACCCCGCGGATTTCGAGTCGGCGCGTGCCCGGCGCTGAACCCGGCAGTTGCGTGAACGACAGACTCGAACAGCAGTCGGCCTCGAGCTCGATCAGCCGGTCGAGCCGATCCGCGAGCCCGGGCGCATCTCGAAGCTGCCACGCCACCCCATCCGGCAGTCGTTCCTGCCCCGTCGCATGGGGCAGGATTTCGCGACGGATCCACTCGAGTCGTTCGCTGAGGTCGCTCGGCGGCAGCGTGCACACCTCGAGCGGGTCGGATCCGGTGATTTCGGCGGTCATGGGTTTCTCCTTGGCTGGAGGATACGACTTGAAGTGCACTTCAAGTCAAGCCTCGGTGTCAAGATTCCCGGATCGCGCGGGAGCACTCTTCGAGCGTCGGGCAATCGCACCGCGTCACGACCTCGAGGACTCGCTTCATGCGCTCGACCTCGGCGATCCGGGCCTCGAGTTCTCCGAGCTTGTCGGCCGCGAGCTTGCGCCAGCGGCGGCCGGGCGGCGTGCGTCGCCCAAAGCCGCGGATGAGGGTCTGCATCTCGGCGACCGTGAAGCCGGCTCCCTTGCAGACGCCGATCAGCGCCAGCCGATCGAGGATGTCTTCGTTGTAAACGCGTTTGCCACCGCGCCGGTCGGCCCGCGGGATCAAGCCCTCGCGCTCGTAGTACCGAAGCGCGGAGGCCGCGATCCCGGTCTGCTTGGCGACTTCGCCGATGGTCAACATCGCTTCCGAACCTAGCAGGCAGCGCGCGGCTCCCACACACTGGAGCGTTGACGGAACGCGTGCGCCGGATAGCGTTTCGAAATCATGATTGGGGCCGAACTCGTCGTTCTCGCATTCGCCCTGGTACTCGGGGTGGCTGCCAACGCCCGCTATCGGAATTGGTCTGCGCGATTGGGAGTGGAGCCCGCTGCCTCCGGCGAGCCTTGATGTTCTCCAGCAGGATCACTCGGTGGCAGACGTTCCATGCCGTGGTCGGCTTTGGGATCTGTGCGGGCACAGCGCTCGGTTGTGCGAGCGGTCCGGGCATCTGTGATGGGTTTCTCGTCGGTCCGTCGCTCCGCGCGGAGCAGCGACACTCGATCGAGTATGCGCTCTACGCGTCGGCACCCGCTCCCGTGGCTCCGAGCGTGGAGGAGCTCGCCGCGCTCGCCCCGCGACTCGCGTCCTCGGATCCAGAAGCCGTGGACGTGCTCCGCGCCTGCTACGGCGAAGAGCAGGACCTGCTCGCCTACGCGACGCGAGACACCGATGGAGACGGCATCCACGACTACCGGCTGAGTGACGGCTTTGGGAAGTTCCACGAGGGGGACCTCGACATCGACGGCGATGGTGCGGTGAATGTGTTCGATGCGACACCGTACGATTTCCGGGGCGTCGCCGAGGATTCGAACGGCAATGGCGTGCCCGACGCCGTAGATTGGAGCCTCCAGGGCCGCGGCGATCGATCCAGCGCGCAAGAAGCTCTCGTCGCCGAGTACGGGATTCTACTCGTCGATCGGTCTGCGCGTTTCGACGCGGGCCTCGCGCGCTCCTTGCGTGATGTGCTCGGACGGGTCTATCGGTTGCCCCTCGCGGGCGAATCCGGCCTGCGCGCCCTTTCCGTCGTGGCCTCTGAGGAGGTGGCGTTTCTCACGACGGAAGTCGACGATGGCACCCACGGAGTGTTCGTGCCGCAGAGCCGCTCGCTCACGATTTATCGGGCGGGGCTCGACGCAGGCCCCTTCGTGCAGCTCGGCTTGCTGACCCATGAATTGGGCCATGCGTATCAATACTCGCTCGACTTCGCAGGTGACGATCCGCGCCGGGAGAACCTGCGCGTTTATCATCCCGCGCCTTCCTTCTACGCGGAAGTCGCGCCGTTCGGCTGGAGCGCTGAGCCCATCGCTCCTGAAGATGTGCCGGACCCGCCGCAGCTCTACACCGATCACTACTTCGGGGTCGAGCCTCTGTATCACTATCGCGGTCGAACGCCCGAGGCCTGGGCCGAGTGGTTGGAGACGCTCTACACGGAACAGGGCGACGACTACCTCACGGACGAGCGCGTCGTTGCGGCGGGGATCGTCGGGGACTACAGCCTCCAGAACCCGTGGGAGTGGTACAGCGACAATCTCATCGCGTACGTCTTCATGGAACTCGAAGGCGCAGTCGTCGCCAGCTCGAAGCCACGGGAAGTGCGCGAGACACTCATCGCGTGGATGCGCGCGCGGTCCCGCGAAGCGTGGCCGGGTTTCCGCTACGAGAACGTTGCACTCGACGTGCGGGAGCACATGCGGAGGCGGTTCCCGATCGCTCGAGAAGACCTCGAGTACCTGGTCGAGCACTACGTGGCGGTCCCGGCATCGAGATGGGTCGACATACGGTGAGTTCGACAGGCGCGCTTGCGCGCTACACCGCCTAGGCTCCGCCGCATGTCGGTCATCGACGGAAGCGGAATCGAAAAGAGTTACGGCGCGCGCAGCGTGCTCGCCGGCGTCGATCTGACCCTCGGGAGCCGAGAGCGAGTCGGGCTCGTCGGACGGAACGGCTGTGGCAAGAGCACGCTCGCCCGGATCCTGGCGGGCCTCGAGACGCCGGATTCGGGGGAAGTTGCGCGGCGCCGAGGCGCGACCGTCGAGCTGCTCGAGCAGGAACCGATCCTGCCCGCCGACCAGACCCTGCGCGACATCGTGCTCGCGAGCCTCGGCGACTGGAGCCGCGTCCGGCAGCGCTACGACGAGCTGACGACACAGCTAGGAACGGCTGGAGGAGACACGACCGCACTCGCGACCGAGCAGGCGGAGGCCGGCGAGACCCTCGAGAGGCTTGGCGGCTGGGAGCGGTTGCACGAAGCCGAGGCCGTGATCCGGAATCTCGGGTTAGAAGATCCGACTCGGCTGGCGGGGACGCTCAGCGGGGGAGAGCGCCGGCGCGTTGCACTGGCGCGGGTTCTGGTCGGCTCCCCTTCTCTCGCGATCCTCGACGAGCCCACCAATCATCTTGATGTCGAGACGATCGAGTGGCTCGAAGACTACCTGTTGAACCGGTTCCGCGGCGCTCTGCTTCTCATCACCCATGATCGCTACGTGCTCGATCGCGTCGCGACGCGGACGCTCGAACTCGAAGGGGGCGACCTCGTCAGCTACGACGGTGGCTACGCCACTTATCTCGCCGCGCGGGCCGAGCGTCAGGCGCAGGAGGAGCGGACCGAGCGCAATCGGCAGAACTTTCTGCGCCGCGAGCTCGAGTGGCTCCGGCGCCAGCCCAAGGCACGAGGCACGAAGGCGAAGGCGCGGGTCGAGCGTGCCCGCGATGCGCTCGATCAAGATGCGCCCAAGCGCGAGCGGGAAGCGGAGCTCCGAGCGGTCGCCGAACGACAGGGCAAGACGGTGCTCGAACTCGACTCGGTCGCGCTCGATCGGGGTGGCAAGCGGCTGTTCGGCGGACTCGAACTGCGCGTGTCGGCCGGGCAGCGGATCGGTGTGGTGGGTCCGAACGGCGTCGGCAAGACGACGCTGCTGCTCGCCATCCTCGAGGAGCTCGAGCCCAGCGAGGGGACCGTGACCCTCGGTGCGAACACCAAGGTCGGCCATCTCGATCAGCAGCGCAGTGGCCTCGACCCCGACCTGTCGGTGTTCGAGTCGCTCGGCGAGCGCGGAGCGGTCGAAACGGGGGGGGAGTCGCTCGGAATCGCGGCGTACCTCGAAAGGTTCTTGTTCGATCGGCGCGAGCAACGGGTGAAAGTCGGGCAGCTCTCGGGCGGAGAGCGGGCCCGGGTCTGCCTGGCGCGCCTGCTCGCCGAGCCGAGCAATCTGTTGCTGCTCGATGAACCGACCAACGACCTCGACGTATCGACGCTCGCTGCGCTCGAGACGATGCTCGTCGACTACGCGGGGAGCGCGATCGTCGTCAGCCATGATCGCTGGTTCCTCGATCGCGTAGCCACGTCGATTCTCGCGTTCTCGGCCGACGGAAGCGTCGAGCTGCATGCGGGCCACTACTCCGACTACCGCGATCGGATGCTCGCCCGAAAGGCGGCGGGGTTCGCGGCGACCCCGCCGGTAGAGCGGTCGCCGTCCGAGACCAAGCGCTCGGGTGGCGCGACCGACAACCCGTCGCGGAAGCTCAGCTACAAGGAGAAACGCGAGCTGGACGGCCTGCTCGATCGGATCGAGGCGAGCGAGGCGGATGCGACTCGGATCGAGGCGGAGTTGGCAGACCCCGCGCTGTACCGCCGAGCGGAGGCGGGGGCCGAGGCCGGAGCCCTGAAACAGGCGCTGGCAGATGCCCAGGCGCAGGCTGAGGCGCTCACCGAGCGCTGGGAAGAACTCGAGACCCGCCGCACTGAAATGGGGTGAATTGACCCCTGGTGATTGTAAGTCTCTGAAAAATAGGTCATTTTCCGGGTCCGACCGACCGTTCGGGTTTGGTCGGGAACAGTGTTATCCTGCCTTCACCAGAGCTGGGCGAGCGCAAAGTCTCTTCCGACTCATCTGCCGGCCATTACGGATCGCTTCGTCCCCCTACAAACGGGGACCCGAAAGGGATCCAGCACCGCTCCGATTCCGGATGTGCCGCCCGGCCCAAGGAACGACCTCGCGCCATGTCTGATTCTCCCGCCTCCTCTGTTTCCGAAATCTCCCTGCCTGCGCTCGAAACTGCGAGCGACGGATTGGCGGGCGTGCCCGAGCTGCTCGCTGCCGCCATGCGCCAGCGCGGCTTCGAAGAGCTGACCTCGGTTCAGCGTGCGGTGCTCGACGCGGATTCCGAGCAGCGCGATCTCCGGATCTCTTCGCAGACCGGATCCGGCAAGACCGTCGCGATCGGCCTCGCGCTCGCCGAGCACCTGACCGGCGAAACGGCGGGTGGCAATCGACCGAGCCCGAGCGTGCTCGTGTTGGTTCCGACGCGCGAGCTCGCGATGCAGGTGGCCGAAGAGCTGAGCTGGCTCTTTGCCGGCACCCGCAAGGTCGGGGTCGAAGTGGTGATGGGCGGGACGTCGCTCCACGTCGAACGCCGCGCGCTTGGAAAGCGGCCGCAGATCGTCGTGGGCACCCCGGGTCGTACTCTCGATCACTTGAAGACCGGGGCGCTTCGTTGCCACGGGGTCGAGCACGTCGTGCTCGACGAGTCGGACCGGATGCTCGAGATGGGCTTTCGTGAAGAGCTCGAGGCGATTCTCGAGCAGTTGCCGGAGGAACGCCGGACCCATCTGGTCTCGGCGACGTTCGCGTCGCAGGTGCGCAGGCTGGCCGATCGGTTCCAGAAGGATGCGGTTCACATCGAAGGAACCCGCCTCGGAGCGGCGAACGTCGACATCCAGCACATCGCCCACGTGACCGGGCCGCGGGATACGTACCCGGCACTGGTGAACTTGTTGCTCCTGAACGAAGGAAAGCGCTGTCTGGTCTTCGTCGAGCGGCGTATTGACGCCAGCAAGCTGGCAGACCGACTTTCGGGCGACGGGTTTCCGGTCCACGCCTTCAGCGGCGAGCTGGCGCAATCGCAGCGCACGAGGACCCTCGACGCGTTCCGCGATGGAACGATCAAGACGCTCGTCTCGACCGATGTCGCGGCGCGCGGCATCGACGTGCCCGACATCGAACTCGTCATCCATCTCGACCCGCCCGGCGATGCCGATTCCTACGTCCACCGAAGTGGTCGTACCGGACGAGCGGGCCGCACGGGTCGCAGTGTCATGCTCGTTCCGCCGGAAGCGCAGCGTCACGTTGCCCGGATCCTCAAGCAGGCGCGGATCGAACCGGCGTGGACGCCCGCGCCGAACGCGACCCGAGTTCGCAAGCAGCTTCGCAAGCGATTCCGGCAGCTCGTCCACGAGGGACTCGGTGCCGATAGCACTCCGACTCAGCAGGAGATGGACTACGCCAAGGGTCTCCTCGACGGGCGCGACCCGGCCGAGGTCGTGGCGTTTCTCCTGGACCTCGCTCAGCCGGAGCCGTCTCGTCAGCCGATGGAAGTCCGCGAGGTCGCCGTGCCTGATCCGCGCGAGCGCAGCGGTCCTCGCAGCGCTCCGCGCCGCGCGGCGGCGGGCTACGTCCGGTTCCGGATCAACTGGGGTGATCGCGGAGGTGCGGCGCAGAATCGGATTCTGGCTCACGTTTGTCGGCGCGGTCAGATCCGCGGAAACCAGGTCGGTTCGATCGAGATCGACTACGACACGTCGAGCTTCGATATCGCGGACAGTGTGGCGGGGGAGTTCGAGAAGCTCGTGCGTCGACCCGACGCGCGGGATCCCAAGCTGCGCATCGATCGGATCCAGGGTGGCCACTCCGGCGGGAGTGGGGCACCTCGAAACTCCAGCAAGCCTCGCCGCGGCCTCTACAAGGGCAAGCGAGGCGCGCCCGGTCCGAAGCGCTAACCCGCCGCCCCTCCGTCAGCCCGGGAGCTGCGGGCCGCGGATCAAGCGGCCCGGAAGAGCGCCAGTAGGCTCGCCGTTCTCGAACGTGATTTCGCCCGACTGCACCGTCGTGCGATAGCCGGTCGCGCGCTGGAGCAGACGCTTGCCTCCCGCGGGCAGGTCGTAGGCGATCTCCGGATGGCGGATCCCCAGCTTCTCGAAATCGACGAGGTTGAGATCCGCCTTCATGCCGGGTGCGATGCGGCCACGGTCATTCAGACCGACCAGTGCTGCCGTGTCCGCGGTCTGGCTCTTGACGAGCCACTCGACGGGGAGCCGTTCGCCTCGCGTGCGGTCTTTCCCCCAGTGAGACAGCAGGTAGGTCGGGAAACTGCCGTCACAGATCATGCCGCAATGCGCGCCGGCATCGCCGAGCCCGGGGACCGTGTGCGGATGCAGCAACATCTCGCGGGTCGGGTCGAGATTGAATCCACTGTAGTTGAGGAAGGGTCGATAGAGCAGCGCGTGGCCGTCGTTCTCGAGGAGGTGTTCGTAGGCGAGCTCTTCCGGCGCGATCCCGAGGCGCGCGGCTTCCGCTGCGAGGCTGGCTTCGGCAGGGGGCTCGTAGTCGGGCGGATCGCCGAGCACGAACAGCTTGTCGAACTGGGCGACGAGAAAAGCCATGCCCGGATGGGGCTTCTCTGACAGCAGCTTCCGGCGCAGCTCCGGGTTGCGCATACGCGTGACCCGCTCCTCGAACGGGAGTGCGGCGATTTCGGCATAGCTCGGGTGGCTCGAGAACGGATTCATCGTCGCTTCGAGCCCGAGCAGGAGACCGATCGCGCGTGTCGCGACCTGGGCCTTGAGAGGCAGTCCACGCTCGTTGGCCGCATCGATCGTCTGCAGCATGCGCCGCCAGCCGTCGGGGGACGCGTCGTTCTGTGCGAGCGAGATCGACATCGGCCGGCCCGAGACCTCGACCATCTCTTGAAAGAGCTTCCACTCGTCTTCGCCGCCGACGAAATCCGATACGACCTCGAACACGCCCTGACCCGCCTCTCCGAAAATCCGGCTGATGCCGATCAGCTCTTCCGGAGTCGCGGTGAGACTCGGCGTGAACCGTCCGTCGCTCGCTCGGTGGTTCTTCGTGCGCGAGGTCGTGAAGCCAAGCGCACCGGCGAGGATCGCTTCGCGGACCAGCCGGCCCATCTCGTCGATTTCTGCGGGCGTTGGGGTCTCCGTGTGGTCGGCACCGCGTTCGCCCATGACGTAGAACCGCAAGGCTCCGTGCGGGACCTGCGCGCCGATGTCGATCGAGTGCGGCCTGCGCTCGAGCGCATCGAGATACTCTGGAAAGCTCTCCCAGCTCCAGTCGATCCCCTCGGCGAGTGCGGTGCCGGGAATGTCCTCGACCCCTTCCATCAACTTGATCAGGTAGTCATGGGAGCCCGGCCGCACCGGTGCGAAACCGACGCCGCAGTTTCCCATCACGGCCGTCGTGACGCCGTGCCAGCAGGAGGGGGTCAGCAGATCGTCCCACGTCGCCTGGCCGTCGTAGTGCGTGTGTACGTCGACCCAACCCGGCGTGACGAGGAGGCCGTCGGCGTCGAGATCGCGCTGCGCGCTCTCGGTGAGCCGTCCGACCTCGACGATCTTGCCCGCGCGGATGCCGACGTCGCCGGTGAAGGAGGGTTCGCCGCTTCCGTCTACTACGGTGCCGCCTCGGATTGCCAGATCGAGCATCTCGTCCTCCTCCGATTCCCCGCGGAGCGAGGGATTGAGTCCTATCCTGCCACGCCGCGGCGGCCCGTGCCCTGCGGCGTCCGAGTTCTCTCGGTCTCGGGGCGCGCCCCCTGGGGATTGAGGTTTTTCCCGATGGCGCGCTCCGCGCGAGTCGCCGAAGCTCGGACCGCCTTGCCGCTGGTCGGGCTGGAGGAATCATGACCGAGTCCGCTGCCTCTCTCGAAACGTTTCGCGCGGAGCTGGTGACCTGGCTCGAGGCGAACTGTCCGCCTTCACTGCGCCCGGGCGCGGAACTCGTCGAGGACGACCGTGACAAGTGGCGCGAGGCGTACCTCGACCGCGGCTACACAACCCCGACGTGGCCTCGCGAGTACGGGGGAGGTGGGCTCTCGAAGCAGGAAGCTCGCGTGCTCACCGAAGAAGTGGGGCGCTTCGCGTCCTGGGTTCCGTTCGCGAGCTTCTTCGGAACCTCGATGCTCGGTCCCGTCCTGTTCGAGTTCGCCAACGAGGCGCAAAAGCAGGAGCACCTGCCGAAGATCACACGGTGCGAGATCCAGTGGTGTCAGGGGTACAGCGAGCCGGGCGCCGGCTCCGACCTGGCGAGTCTTCAGACCCGCGCCGTCCTCGACGGTGACCACTACGTCATCAACGGTTCGAAGATCTGGACGACGGGCGCCAACAACGCCGACTGGATGTTCTGCCTGACGCGCACCAATCCGGACGCGCCGAAGCACGACGGCATCAGTTTCATCTTGTTCGATCTGCACCAGCCAGGCGTCACGATCTCACCGATTCCGTTGATCAGCGGTGCGTCGGAGTTCTGTCAGGTCTTCTTCGAGGATGTGAAGGCGGACGCGCGCAACCTCGTCGGCGAGTTGAACGGGGGCTGGACGATCGCCAAGCGTCTGCTCCAGCACGAGCGAGCCATGCTGTCCGGCGGCGCAGGAATGGCGCCTCGCAAGCCCCGGAAAGGACCGGCCCCGGCCCCGAAGAGTGCTCTCGCCGAGGCCGTGCGGCCTCACCTCGGAGAGAGGGACGACGGTGGCCTGGACGACGCGTCGCTTCGAAACCGCGTGGCCCAGTTCGAGCTCGACACCCTGTGCTTCGGGCTGACGCTCAAGCGCAGTGGCGAAGAGGCCAAGGCGGGGCAGGGCCCGGGTGCGGCGACGTCGATGTTCAAGCTGTACGCGAGCGAGCTCAACAAGCGCCGCGCCGAAACGTTGATGTCGGCGCGAGGTTCCGCGGGCCTCGGCTGGAGCGGCGACGGGTTCACACCGAACGATCTCATGGAGACGCGCGGCTGGCTTCGATCCAAGGGCAATTCGATCGAGGGCGGCACGTCCGAGGTGCAGCTGAACGTCATCGCCAAGCGAGTCCTCGGCCTGCCTGACTGACTGACTTTCCCGGCTTCGGCTGGATCCCGACTTTCGAGCGCGCTGCGCTCCATCCCACAGAGGGCCGACATGAGTCTTGTCTTGAGCGAAGAACAGGAGCTGATCCGCCAGGCGGCGGCGGACTTCCTGAAGGAAAATTCCCCGGTCACGCATCTTCGTGAGATGCGCGACAAAGACGATCCGACCGGCTTCTCCCGCACCTTGTGGAAGGAGATGGCAGGCCTCGGCTGGGCGGGGATCCCGTTCGGCGAAGACGTCGGCGGTGCGGGTCTCGGTCTGGCCGAACTCGGTGTGATTCTCGAGGAGTGTGGGCGCACGCTGGCTCCCTATCCGTTCCTCTCGACGGTGGTGCTCGGCGGCGGCGCGGTCGCGCTGGGCGCGCGCGAGCCGCGCAGGACGGAGCTGCTGCGCGGCGTGTGTGCGGGCGAGACGCTCCTGGCGTTGGCGTTCCAGGAGACGGGGCGGTTCTCGCCGTGGGCGATCGACGCGCGCGCCGAGGCGAAGGACGGCGGTTTCCGACTCAGCGGGGAAAAGGTGTTCGTGCTCGACGGGCACATCGCAGACCAGCTCGTAGTCGCGGCGCGAACGAGCGGTGCGCCCGGCGAAGAATCTGGCATCACCCTATTCCTCGTAGACCCGGCTGCGCCGGGCTGCGCCGTCACTCGCACCGCGATGGTCGACAGTCGCAACGCCGCCCGCGTCGAGCTCTCGAACGTTGTCGTGGATGCAGACGCAGTGGTCGGCGAGGTCGATCGAGGGGCCGAAATTCTCGGCCCGATCTTCGATCGCGGCGCCGCGGTGTTGTCTGCCGAGCTGGTCGGGTTGGCGAAGGAGGTGTTCGAGCGCACGGTCGCGTATCTCAAGACCCGCGAGCAGTTCGGAACCCGGATCGGGACGTTCCAGGCACTCAAGCATCGGGCCGCGACGATGTTCTGCGAGGTCGAACTCAGCCAATCGGTCACGCTCGACGCGTTGCGCGCGCTCGACGAAGACCGGGAGTACGCATCCCGTGTCGTCAGCGCGGCCAAAGCGCGCTGTTCGGAAACGGCGAGCCTCGTCACCTGCGAGGGCCTCCAGATGCACGGCGGCATCGGGATGACGGACGAAGAAGAAATCGGGCTGTTTCTGAAACGCGCCAAGGCTGCCGAGCTGACCCTCGGTGATTCGGCCTATCACCGCGATCGCTTCGCGCGCATCACCGGGTTCTGATGCGTTGGATCGGATTCCGCCGATGACCCGCCGTGAAGATCTCCGATTCGTCGTGATCGGGGCCGGCATGTCCGGCATCCTCGCAGCCGTTCGACTCCGCGAAGCGGGGTTCGATGACTTCGTGGTCTACGAGAAGGGCGACAAGGTCGGCGGCACTTGGCGCGAGAACACCTACCCCGGAATCGCGTGTGACGTCCCTTCCCACTTCTACAGCTACTCGTTCGCGCTGAATCCGGAGTGGAGCAGTAGGTTCGCGCCCGGCGACGAGATCCAGCGTTACTTCGCGGACATCGCACGCCGCTACGAGGTGGAGCCGCGGATCGAGTTCGAGAAGGAGGTCACGCGCTGCTCGTTCGAGGACGGGCGCTGGCACCTGGAGTTCGCGGACGGGGCGACCGACATCGGCGACTTCGTGATCGCGGCGACCGGGGTGCTGCACCATCCAGCAATGCCCGACATCGAGGGCCTCGACACGTTCGCCGGTCCGGCTTTTCATAGCGCCCGCTGGGACCACGACGTTTCCCTGGCCGGCAAGCGTGTGGGTGTCGTCGGCACCGGTTCGTCCGCCACGCAGATCGTCGCGGCGGTCGTGGACGAGGTGGAGTCTCTGACCCTCTTTCAGCGCACGGCCCAGTGGATCACGCCGATCGAGAACGAGTCGTACTCGGAGGAGGAGAAGGCGGAGTTTCGGGTGAACGCCGCGGCGATGCTCGAGATCCGGGAGGAGGCCGCGCGAGCCTTTACCGACGGATTCGCGAACCATGTGGTCGACGCGACCTCGCCGGTGCTCGAGTTGATCCACAATTCCTGCGTGGCGAATCTCGACAACAATGTGGCGGATCCTGAACTCCGGGAGGCGCTGCGCCCCGACTATCGGGCGACCTGCAAGCGACTCGTGATGTCGACTGGCTTCTATCCCGCGATCCAGAACCCGGTCGCGAACCTCGTCACCGAGGACATCGAGCGTGTGGAAGCGTCTGGCGTGCGCACCTCGGATGGACGTCTGCACGAACTCGACGTGCTGGTGCTCGCCACTGGATTCGCGGTAGAGAACTTCGTGCGTCCCATGCGTGTGACAGGCCGCGATGGGGTGAAGCTCGACGACGTGTGGAAGCAAGGTCCGCACGCGTACCTCGCCCTTTCGGTTCCCGACTTTCCAAACTTTTTCATGCTCCAGGGCCCGAGCGGTCCGGTCGGCAACTTCTCGTTGATCGAGGTCGCGGAACTACAGTTCGCCTACGTGCTGCAGTTGGTCGAAGAAGTACGGTCCGGGCGCTGTCGAGAGATTTCTGCGGCGCGAGAAGCGCTCGAACTCTACGAGGCAGAGCGGCGCGAGGCGGCGAAGTTGACGATCTGGGCGAGTGGCTGCAAGAGCTGGTATCTCGACGAACGCGGGCTCCCGACGGCGTGGCCGTGGACGTTCGATCGTTTTCGCGAGCGGATGGCGGCGCCGAACCTCGAGGATTTCGAGTCGCGCTGATGCGCGGTGCAACGAAGAGCACATGAACGAAGATCTAGTCGTCCGACTCTCCACGCACCCCGCCATGGCCTGGTGGGTCAAGAACGTGGCTTCCCGGCTCGACCCGATCCTCTTCCGTGCCACAGGCGGTCGTCTCACCTCATTCGGTCCCCCCGCGATGCCCATGCTCACGCTGACGAGCACAGGACGTCGCTCGGGAAAGCTGCGCTCGGTTCACCTGGCCTGTGTCCCACACGACGGCGACTACCTCGTCGTCGCGAGCGCGATGGGCCAGCAGAAGCATCCGGCATGGCGCTACAACCTCGAGGCGGATCCAACGGTCGAGGTCCAGATCCAGGGGGAGCGATTCTCGGGCCGCGCAGATGTGCTGAGCGAAGCGGAGAAGGGCGCCGTCTGGCCGGACCTGCGCCGCGAAATTCCCCAGCTCGCGGTCTACGAGAAGAGAACCAGTCGGGACATCCGCGTGTTCCGGATTCGAAGAACTCGAGAGTAGGAGAACTCGATGTCCCGAAAGTACAGGGTCGTTCAGTGGGCCACCGGTGTGGTCGGAAGTGCCGCGCTGCGCGGAGTGCTGCGGCACCCTCAGCTCGAGCTGGCCGGCGTGAAGGTCTACAGCGACGAGAAGAACGGACTCGATGCCGGCGAGATCATCGGTGCCGATCCGACCGGTGTGCACGCGACGCAAGACGTGGATGAGATCCTCGCGCTCGATGCCGACTGCGTGCTGTACTGCCCGATGCCCTGGGACCCGGCGGAGATCTGTCGGATCCTCGAGTCGGGCAAGCACGTCGTCACGCCGTGCCCCTACTGGTTTCCCTTCAAGCAGAACCCGGCTCTCACCGCACAGATCCAGGCGGCGTGTCGAAAAGGCGGCGTCAACTTGCACGCCTCGGGCTGTAATCCCGGTGGGATCGCGGAACGTTTCCCGCTGACGTTCACCGGATGGTGCAACCGAATCGATCGGATCACGATGACCGAGTGCGGCGATTGTCGCGAACTCACCTCCTCGGCGATCGCAAAGGAGGTCATGAATCTCGGCAAGACGCCGGGCGAGGCCAGGGCGAACCCGGTGATGGAGTTGATCGCGAGCAGCTGGTACGAGCCGATCGACATGATCGCCGAGGGGCTCGGGGCCGAAGTGGTCGAGTATCAGCGAGAGAACGACTTCATCCTTGCGAACCAGCCGATCGAGGTGGCATGGGGCACCGTCGAGAAGGGCACGATCGCGCTCAACCACTCCCGCCACATCGGGCGTACCCGCGAGGGGACCGAGATCGTTCAGGAGCAGATCTGGTATATGGACGACATCCAGCAGACGCGGCTCGAATCGAAGATGGATATCCCGCGCGAATCCGGCTGGCGAATCCGGATCGAAGGCGACGTCAATCTCGTGATCGATGTCGACTTTCCGCCGGGCCTCACGCAAGAGGAACGGGTCGCCCAGGGCATGAGCACGACCGGGTTCCACCTGGTGAATGCCGTCCCGCCCGTCTGCGAGACGGGAGATCCAGGCATCAAGACCTACCTCGACCTGCCGATGATCACCGGCCGGATGGGGGTCCACAGCGTGCGCTGAGCGCGTGGGGTCGTCGGCGTGCCGAGACGAGTCGTCGAGCCAGAGTTCGTCTACAGTCCCCTGTCTACTATCCGACCCTCGTCGAAGCCAAGAAAGGAAGATTCCCGTGAAAGCAGCTGTCATGCGCGCGACCAACGCCCCCCTCGAGATCGAGGAGCTTCAGATCGATGATCCGGGGCCCGGGGAGGTGCTCCTCAAGACCGCCGCTTCCGGAATCTGCCACAGTGATCTCCACGTGATCGAAGGTGGCTTGCCGATGCCGCCGCCGTGCGTGCTGGGCCATGAGCCCGCCGGGATCGTCGAGGCGGTCGGCGCGGGAGTCACCGATTTCGTGCCCGGCGATCACGTGATCGGGTGCCTCACTTCGTTCTGCGGGGTCTGCAAGTTCTGCGCGGTAGGCCGTCCCTATCTGTGCCTCACGCAGTTCGCGGGCCGGCCGCCCGAGACCAAGCCGCGTCTCACCACCGCGAGCGGCGAGGCGGTTCCGCAGTTCGCAAATCTCTCTTCGTTCGCCGAGAAGATGCTCTGTCCGGAGCGCTCGCTCGTGAAGATCAAGGAAGAGATGCCGCTCGATCGGGCGTCACTGATCGGTTGCGGCGTGACCACCGGACTCGGGGCGGCGCTCAATACCGTCAACATCCCGGCCGGTGCGACTGTCGTGATCATCGGTTGTGGGGGTGTCGGACTGGCGGCTCTGCAAGGCGCTCGCATTGGCGGCGCCGGTAAGATCATCGCGGTGGACGCGCAGAAGTGGAAGTTCGGGCTCGCCCAGAAGCTCGGCGCGACCGACTGCGTCGACGCGACCGACGGCGACCCGGTCGCGGCGGTGCAGGCTCTCACCGGGGGCGGTGCCGACTTCGTCTTCGAGTGCATCGGTCTCGTCCCGACGGTCCAGCAGGCGATCGCCATGACGGGCCGCGGCGGAACCACGGTGCTGGTCGGGGTCGTGCCGGTGACGCAGATGGTGCCGATCTCGGCGGCGGACCTCACGCTGCAGGAGAAGAACATCACCGGGTCGTACATGGGCTCGAACCGCTTCCGGTTCGACATGCCGAAGTACATCGACTTCTACCTCGACGGTCGGCTCCACCTCGACGAGATGATCTCTTCGCGGATCAAGCTCGAAGAAGTCAACGACGCGCTCGACCTGATGCGAAAGGGCGAAGCGGCCCGGCAGGTGATCGTCTTCGATTAGGCCTGAAGAGGAACGCGCGGCCCGGCTACGGAGTCGTGGCCTGGACGCGGGCGTCGGCGATTCCTTCGGCCGCGTCGCCGATGGTTCCGCCAGCGGCGCCTGCGTACGAAACGCCGCGGCCCGCGGCGTTCGCCAGCCCGCGATCAGTGCGGCCGTCGAACCGCGCGCGAGCCTTCGTGCGCCGGGCATCCCGCTTGCCGGCGTCCGTCTTGCGCGCGTGCTTCGATTCCGCGGCCAGTGCGGCGCCGCAGAGCTTTGCCCCGTCGCGCAGTAGGGAAGATCGCAGCTTGCCATCGGCTGCGTTCGCCTCGTCCTGTCCAGCGGTGACCGACGCTGCGAGCGCGGCGGTGTCGATCTCGAGTTGAGACGCTACGGCGGCCGGCGAGTCGGAAAGGGTGCAGACGGCGAGTGCCTTCGCGGCGCGTTCGGCGGCGCGGTCGAAGCTCTTCTCGAATCCACCTCGGCGGCGGGCGAGGCATGCGGAAAGCTTCTCCTGGGTTCCCTCCGATCCGGCTTTCCGAGCCCTCTGTGCGTGACAGGAGAGATCCGCACGGCAGAGCTTCGAGAGCGCTCGGAGTTGGTCGGCCTGGCACCGCGCAAGGGAAGCGCTGGAGCCGGCACCGCCGCACGTACTCACGAGCTCGAGTGAACCACCGAACGATTGGGACCAATACTGGCCGTACTGGGTGCCAGAGCGCTGAGCGTGACCGACGCCGATGTGGCGAAGCCCTCCGTTCAGGATGTTCGCTCGGTGGCCAGCGGAGTTCATCCAGCCCGCGACGACTGCTGCCGGGCTCGAGTAGCCAGCCGCAATGTTCTCGGCGAGCGCGCCACCCGAATAGCCTTCGTCTGCGATCCGTTCGTTGAAGCGGGAGCCGTTCGAGCCCGTGTGAGAATGGAAGTCGTTCGCGGCCATGTCTTGTGCGTGCTTCTGCGCGGCAGCGCTCAACCGGTCGTCGATCTGGAGCGGGGCCAATCCCTCACTCGCCCGTTCGGCGTTGACGAGCAGCACGACGTCGAGCTCGTAGGGGGTGGGGCAGGCGCTCCAGGAAGGAACGGCCGCGAGCCAGGCAAGGATGGAAAACAGGGCGATGCGAGAGACCATGACGCCCAACATCGGCACGCGAACCCTGGATGCTGAAGCAGATCCCCACGGGAGTGCAGCGCGCATGCGGGTCGCGCGCAGCTCTCAGGCGTTCAGTCGAGAATGACCGGCAATCTCTTGTGGCGGTGCCACAGCGGAAAGTTCTGAACCTCGAGCGGCTCGTGGGGAGTGGCGAGCCGCAGGTTCGGGCATCGCTCGAGCAGGGTCGCGATGGCGAGGCGCGTCTCCATGCGAGCGAGCTGCGAGCCGAGGCAGAAGTGCGGCCCGTGTCCGAATGCGATGTGGCGGTTCGGAGATCGGGTGATGTCGAAGACCTCTGGTGCGTCGAATGCGCGCGGGTCGCGGTTGGCGGCACCGAGCAGCGGGACGACCGGCGTGCCCTTCGGGATGACCATGCCGTGCCAGTCGATCGGCTCCGTGGCGTAGTTCACCTTCGTGCCGTGGATCGGGCCGCAGTACCGGAGGATCTCGTCGACGGCCGTGTCGATCCGCTCCGGTTCTGCGCGAAGCCGCTCCAGCTGCTCCGGGTGTCGAAGGAGGGCGACGATCCCGTTGGTGATGAGGTGAACGGTCGTTTCGAAGCCGGCGACGATGAGTAGAAAGACGAGACTGACGATCTCGTCTTCGGTGAGACGCTCGCCGTCTTCTTCGGCATGGATCAGCGCGCTCAGGATGTCGTCCTGGGGGTCCTGACGTTTGCGGTTCACGAGTTCGCGGATGAACCGGGTGGACTTCGGAAGTTCCAGGACGAGGGCCTTGAAGATGTTCCACGGGGTCATGCCACCCTGAGACAGCGAGTCCATGATCCTCGAGAAGACGGGCATGTCCGCCTCGGCGATTCCGACCAACTCGCTGATGACCGTGACCGGAATGGGATGACAGTAGGCGGGCATGAGGTCGATCGGGCCGTCGCATTCGGTGCGATCGAGCAGTTCATGGGTCAGCCGCTCCACGCGTGATTCAATGCGCGCGATGGCCGCGGGCTTGAACGCGCTGTTCACGAGGCTGCGGAGGCGCCGATGGGCAGGGTCGTCCTCGACGATCATGCTGTTCGCCAGAAGGGAAAGGGAACGCGGCATCGGGAAGGGCGTGCGGCCGCCGCCTGTCGCGGTCGTGCGATTTCGCACGAAGCGCGGATCTTTGAGCAGCGCGACGCAGTCGTCGTAGCGCGCGACGACGTGCACTTTGAGAATGGTGACCTTGGCTTGGTAGAGCGGGGCCTCTTCGCGCAGCCACTCGTAGATCTCGTACTTGCGGTCCGCGAACTCCTGGCTGCCGAGGTTCATCGGGTGTTTCAGGCCCGGGTCCGGGTGGGCGCTCGAGGCGAGAGCAGCTTGGGCCATCTCCGATCTCCTGGCTCTCCGGCGTAGCGAAGTCGCGGCGTCCCGAAGTCGTGAAGTCGCGAAGTGTCCCCAGGATAGCGCGCATGCACCGCGTCTAAGCCTCGCTGAGTGCCTCGAGTACATCGGCGACTTCGTCGGCTCCGCCCGCCTCCAAGTGCTCGGCAGGGGTCTTGCCTGCGTCGTTCCGGGCGCGCGGGTCCCCGCCGTGGGTGAGCAGTGCGCGAATCAACGGTTCGGCGAGTTCGGGGTCAGACGTCAACTCGTGAAACGCTCCGTTGCCGTTCGGATCGCGTTCGTGCGTGCACGACGGGTCCTCGGAGAGCAAGGTTTGCGCGAGCGCGACGTGTCCACTCCGCGCCGCGTCGAGGAGGCTCCGGCTCTGCTCCGCGTGGAAGCGAGCCAGTTCGGGATTTCCGGCACGGAGAGCCCACTCGCACGCCGTGCCTCCGAAGGCGAGGCTTCGCGGGTCTGCGCCGTGTTGTAGCAGCAAGCTTGCGAGCTCTCGGTTCTCACACCCATTGTGAAGTGCGCGGTGTCCGTGTTGGGAAGTGGCGTTCGGGTCGACGCCGAGTTCCAGGAGCGTACGAACCACGTTCGATTCTCCGCGCTGCGCCGCGTCGGTGAGCGGGTCGCCAATCTGCGCGTACTCCGGATGCGATTCCAGTAGTGCCGTCGCCTGGGGCCGATCCCCGGACCGCGCGGCAGCCACGAAGGCGTCGTGTCCCGCCAGTTCGTCGATCGAGGCGCCGTGTCGGGTCAGCGCTTCGATGGAGGCCGAGGTGCCTTGGATGAGTGCGTGTTGATAGCTGCTCGAGCCGTCGTAGATGCTCCGGGCATCGGGATCCGCGCCGTGCTCGAGCAACCACGTGAGACGAGCCACGTGGCCGTTCTTGGCGGCACCGGCGAGGAGGTAGCCGAAGATCGTGGGCGCCCGGTTCGAGCCCGATTTTTCGGCGTCCGTGGGATCGGCATGCCATTGGATCGGGGACTCGGGGCCGAGGCCGTAGCGGGAGAGCAACTCGAGCCAACGGGTGTCGTCTCCGACGAGATGCGTGTTGTAGAGCCCCTGGCTGTCGTTCGCCTCGGCACCCCGGTCGAGGAGGAGTCGAGCGAGTGCCTCGGCTCGGGGATGCTCGGGTTGCCCCATCTCGCCCTGGCCGAGGGCGCCGGTCAGCGCGGTGAAGCGTAGACGCCAGTCGTCGTTCGTGACGAAGTGCGCGTTCGGGTTGGCCCCGCGATCGAGCAGCAGGGCCGCCATCTCGAGGGCGCGCTCTCGGGCGCGTTCGTTCGGCAGTCGGCCGTAGCACGCGAAGAGGATCGGTTCCCAGCGCTGGGGGCCGCCGGGACGCGAGATCGCTCCAGGGTCCGAGTCGAGCACGGTCCGTGCATGGTCGACCTCGCCGCAGACCACGGCCGCGTGCAGGGTCGAGGTCGATAGCTCCGGGTGACGGGCGCGAACTTGTTCCGCGCGCCGCCACTTGCTCGGGAAGTCGGGTGGCGAGGTGAAGATGCAAGCGTGTTCGAGGAACACCTCGGCGAGTGTCTCCGGGCCCGGGTCGTCGCCCGAGAAGAGCAGATGGTGCTCCTTCAGAGCCGCCCAGCTCTCGAAACCCAGCTCGCGTGCGAGCGCCTGTTGGATCTCGCGGAGGACCGGGGGCTCCGAGGGTCTCGGGAGTCGAAGTTCGAGCCGCGTTCGCGCGGCAGGGTCCCCGTTCTTCAACTCACGGAGCCAGCGTTTCGCTTGCTTGCGAAGCTGGTCGTACCGAGTGCGTCCGGACGAATCCGTCATGCCAACCTTCCTTCCGAAGGCCCGAGGTCCGCTCATCACAGGCCGAAGGAGGCTGTGGGTCCGATGCTCGATCGCTGGGTGGGAGATCCCTTGCCGCGGACCGGTGGCGCCCCAGAGCGCGCTGGCCCCAGCAAAGCACCCTGAGCCGTCCCCGTCAATCGAGTCTCGTGATCCCGGGCAGGCGTTGGGGTGTCCCTCGGTCCCGGGCTCGGCCATCCTTCCGAGGAGCACGCGGAGGATTCGATGAAGAGAACAGCTCTCGTGACGGGAGCCTCGGCCGGCCTCGGCCTCGAATTTGCGCGGCAGTTCGCGAGCCGCGGGCACGATCTCGTGTTGGTGGCGCGTCGTGAGGAGCGCCTGAAGGAGGTCGCGTCCGAGCTGTCGCAGCGTCACGGAGTGGACGCGGCGTTCCTCGCGGCCGACCTCGCCGACCGCAACGCGCCCGCGTCGATCGAAGCGTTCTTGCGGGATCGCGGGATCGAGGTGGACTGGCTCGTCAACAACGCCGGGAGTGCCGGCCCCCACCTGCTCGAAGACCGCGATTGGAGTGAACAGGCCGCGTTCTTCGAACTGATGATGCTCTCGGTCGCGCAGATGTGTCACCGCTTCGTCCCGGCGATGCGTGAGCGCGGATTCGGCCGGGCCGCCGGACTTCAGGAGATGAAGCGCGGGATGCCGAGCTTCATCTGGTACGACGCGGCGACCGTGGTGCGCGAAGGCATCGAGGCGGTCGATGCCGGCAAGCCGATCTGGGTCTCCGGTCGCTTGTACCGCTGGCTCGATCCGTTCGCCCAGTCCGTCTGGATTCGGCCGCTCCTGAAGCGGTTTTCTCCGGGCCGATGAGGAGTCGCTCGTGAAGGTGCATCTGATCGACGGAACGTACGAGCTCTTCCGGCATTTCTTCGCGGTCCCTCCCCACCGCGGCCCTGGTGGGATCGATGTCGGGGCGGCGCGCGGCGTGCTCGGGTCGATGATCGGTCTGCTGGAAGAAGGCGCGACACACGTCGGAGTGGCGACCGATCATGTGATCGAATCCTTTCGCAACGAACTCTATCCGGGCTACAAGACCGGAGAGGGCATCGAGCCGACGCTCCGCGCGCAGTTCGAACCGATGGAAGAGGTGCTCGAGGCCGCCGGTTTCGCGGTCTTTCGCATGGTCGAGTTCGAGGCCGACGATGGACTGGCGGCGGCGGCAAGCGTCGCGGCCGCGGATCCGCGCGTCGAGCAGGTGATCATCTGCTCTCCGGACAAGGACCTCGCGCAGTGCGTCGTCGGGAACGAGATCGTGCAGTTCGACCGTCGCAAGCGCACCGAGTATGACGCTGCGGGGGTTCGTGAGAAGTTCGGCGTCGACCCGGGCTCGATCCCTGACTACCTGGCGCTCGTCGGCGACAACGCGGATGGCTTTCCAGGCCTGCCGGGCTGGGGAGCGAAGTCCGCGTCGGCCGTACTCGGTCACTACGGAACGCTCGAGAAAATTCCTGCCGATCCCGACACGTGGTCGGTCAAGGTGCGAGGCGCCAAGAAGTTGTCGGCCACGCTCGAGGCGGGCCGCGCGGATGCAGAGCTGTTCCGCACTCTGGCGCGCTTGTCCGACGTAGGGCCCCCGGTCGGGCACGTGGACGAGTGGGAGTGGCTGGGACCCGCAGACCGCTTCCCCGAGTTCGCTGCAGCGTGGGGAGCCCCGCGCCTCGTCGATCGCGCGAACCGGCTCGCCGCCGCCCGCAACTAAACTCGGGGACGGTCTTGAGAAATTAAGCAATTCACCCTTCGGGGTGAATTGCTTAATTTCTCAAGACCGTCCCCGTTTCTAAACTTCTAAGGACCGTCCCCGTTTCTGAGAATCCGGTTTCTTGGAATCCAGATGGCGGAGGTGATCGCGCGCTCTTGGATCGTCGCGGGCTCGGGCGCTGCCACGCCCGCCGCGCGGGCGTCGTACGTCGACCAGCGCGGCGTCGGAATCTCGAGCACGCGGGCGTAGTAGAAGGCTTCTTGCGCGGCGTCGAAATCGGGATCCGTCCAGAACGCCGTGAGTTCGGCGGCGCCGATGCGGTTCTCGTAGGTGGCGGCTTCGACGTCGACGGTCGTTCCGACCGGCGCGACGCGATGGGTCACCGGGTCGGGGCGTCGCGCGTCCGATGCGGCGACGTCGTAGATGCGTTCGTGACTGTACCCTGTGGTGTCGATCCAACCCTTGATGATCTGGATGCGATCGAGGTGCGCACTCAGCGGGTCTTTCGTCGCGGCGACGAGGAAACGGGGCGTGTCCGAGGCGCCCTCGGGGTCGAGCGTGCCTCCCATCGGAACTCCCGCGGCGTACGCACGACGCACGAAGTCCGCGTCTTCAAGGAGCTCGGCCTCGTAGCTCCAGCCTCCGAAGAACCGAACCGCGATGCGGGGTCCCGAAGTGGCATAGGTTTCTTTGCGCCGCATCGCTGCGAATAGATCGGGACGCGTGTTCTCCTCGGCCCAGATTCCCGCCAGGCCGGCGGCGCTCCAGCGAAGTCCGCGCTGCTGACCCTTGGGAAGCAGGAGGGTTGCACCCAGGCGGATCCCCACCGTCCCGTCGAGGAGCGGAAGCTTGCCGTGATAGTCGTCTTCCTCGACCGACGAACTCGCATTGTGGGAATCGCTGCTGCCAATGAAGCCGAAGCGATAAGGGTTGAAACCATCGCGTGCGGAGAGTTCGAGGCCGGCGCGAAGCGCGTCGCGCGCATAGCTCCCGCGCGGCTCGCTGCGCGTCGCGTTCGCACTCAGCACCTGTTCGAAGAGCTCGAAGTCGGCGAACTCGTCCTCGGGGGACAGCTGTGGGTGTGCCTCCGACTGGCCCTTGACCTGCAGGATCTCGCTGATGGGCTCGTTCCGCATGCGGGCTTCGGAGTACGGGGACGAAAGAGGGGAGCCGTCCAGGGTGACGCGATCGTACATTTTGCCGTTGCTGACATTCCCGTTGTGGGGGATCGCGAGCGCATCCATGCCGTTGACGCGTTGCGCGTCGAGCGCGCGCCAGAGGTGTTCGGGGTCGTCCGAGTCCAGCGAGCTGAACGGAAAGTCCGGGACCCGATCGGCGGCATAGACGACGTTTCGGTGCAGGTTCTGATCGCCTGGCATCGAGGTCCACTCATACGCGATGAAAGTCGTGAAACGGCCCGGGTCGTCGTGGCGCTGCGCGGCGGCGATGATCTCCCGCCAGGCGCGTGCGGAGTCCTGGCGATCGCCGCCCCCGAATGCACTCTCGCGCCGCGCGGCGGTGCCGACCTGAAAGAAAGCCTTCTCGAGGAAGTGCCAGGTGATCTTGAGCCGGCTGCGCGTTTCGAGGACCTCTCGCAGGCTGGCGGCAGCGGGGTTCGCCTCTCCGAGGGCCCGTGCGATCCCCAGGTACTCGACGTGGTCGGTGACGGCCGCAAAGTCGAGTGGGCGTGAGGCCCGAATCGGATAGCCGATCGCGTGATCGATGGTGCCGCCCTTGGCGTGGACATAGGCATCGTCGGGGAGCGCGCGCGTCCCGAAGGTGTACGCGTCGTACGAGAAGCTCGTGTGGATGTGGAGGTCGCCAAAGAAGACGTTGCGGGCCGGGTCTCTGCCGAGATCGCGCAGCGGCGGAGCGGGCAGGTCGAAGCGCGAGTCGGTGACGGGATCGAGCGAAGGGTCGTCGATATCACTGCAGGCGAACGCGCAGAGGAGCAAGGCGAGCAGCGGTAGGACCGATCGAGTCGGAATCACCGAGCGGCTAGTCCTTTCCGAGTTCGGTGACGAACTCCGTCGGGCGCGGAACGAGTCCGCCGAACGTCGGCTGCATGGCGCTCATTCCGCCGAGCGTTCGATAGACGCTGAAGCCCAGCCGCTTGAGGAGCTCGTCCGAGCAGCGCGCGTGTACGTCGGGTGCCAGCGAGAGTGCAAAATTTTCCTGCTGCCGGATGAAGCCGCGGCAGTAGTAGCCCAGCACGATTCGTCGCCGCGCACCGTTCCGGTTCGTGCCGGTGCCGTGCCAGAGGCGACCGCCGAAGACGATCGCCGATCCCGCGGGCCCCTCCGCTGCGATCGTGTTCTCGGGCCGCACGCCGACTTTCAGTTCTTCCTCCGACCACGTGTGCGAGCCAGGAATCATCCGGGTTCCGCCGTTTTCGTCCGTGACTTCATCGAGGAGCCAGGCGACGTTCGCGACGATCGGATACGGCGTTTCGAACGGCGCCATCAGTCCGTCCATGTGGAGCGGTTGCGGTTCGCCGCCCGGGCGGGCTTCGTGCATGTTGAGACTCGAGAGCAGGAAGCCCTTGCCGAGGAGGTGCTCCATCAGCGTGTTCGACAACTCGGTCGTCACGAGCTGGCGGAAGACCTCGCCCTTGTTGACCAGGTTGTGCACCCATTGATTCGGGCCGCCGGGACCGCCGTTCGGGCCTCCGTCGGTGATCCCCATGGTCGTGCCGGCCTCGGCCTCTGACTGCTGCTGGACGCGTCGGCGGGCGGCCGCGAGAGCCTTCTCGTCGAGCGCGCGCTCGATGCGAGCGAGTCCGTACTCTTCGAGATGTTCCTTCGCCTCGTCGAGGCTCGTCGTCAGCGGCGGCAATCCGAGGGTCATTCTTCGCCGGTCTCCAGGCGCCAGGATATCACCGTCCCAGGTGTTCGGGCTGCTAGCGTGAGTCTGTGCGGATCTGGGTCGATACGGACGTCGGCAGCGACGTGGACGACGCCCTGACGCTCGCGTACGTGATGCGCCATCCGGGCTTCGAACTCGTCGGGGTGTCGACGGTCTTTGGAGACGTCGACCTGCGGACCCGGATCGGCGCCGAGCTACTCCAGAAGGGTGGAGCGCCCGACGTGCCCATCGTGACGGGCCTTGGAAAGCCGCTGACGGCGCGCCGCCAGGGAATCATGTTCGGGCACGAGGGGATCGGCCTGCTGCACGACCCCGCGCCGCGGCCCCGCACCGAAGCCGATCCCGACGCGTCGCGGAGCCGACAGGAACTCGCTCGTGCGCTCGAAGCGGCGCGCCCCGATTTGTTGCTGGCCATCGGGCCGCTGACGAACCTCGGAGCGCTCATCGAGGACGGCGTCTCTCTGCCGCCGCTCGCGATCATGGGAGGCAAGCTCACCGACGTGCTGCTCGAAGGGATGGTCCCGCACATCTCCGAGTGGAACTGGTGGTGCGATCCGCTCGCTGTCCAGCGGGTGTTGGGAGTGTCGGCCGCGACAGACGTGCTCCCCCGGGTCGTGCCCGCCGAGGTGACGTTTCGGACACGGCTGCCCGAATCGGACGTCGCACAGCTCGCGCGGGGGGACCCGCTCTCCCGGGCACTCTTCGAGCTTTGCGAGGTGTGGTGTGCGGCCCAGGTCGAGAAGCTCGGCGCCAAACGTGGGCGCGTGGCACTGCATGATCCCTTGACGGCCGCGGTGCTGGTCGAACCGGCGCTCTGTCCATTCGAGCCACGAAGGGTCGTGGTCGACGACTCCGGCGCGTCGAAGCATGAAGAGGGCCCCCCGAACCTTCTGGCCGCGACCGACGTCGACAACAAGGCTTTGTGTCGTCATCTGATGGACACGTGGGTTCCTTCCCGGTGAGGGCCCGAAGGAGGTTTCGATGCCCGAACTGAAACGCTTCGACGCTGAAACGATCGATTGGGAGAAAGCGTGGGACGCGTTCGACGCCGAGGGTGGCCTCGTGGTCGAGGGCTTCATCGAGCCGGACCTGCTGGCCCGACTGCAGTCCGACTTCGCGCCACTCATCTCGTCGCATCGGCCCGGGAGCACGACCGAGGGGCTGTGGACGGAGTTCCATGGAGATCAGACCAAGCGCATCACGGGGCTCCCGAAGTTCTCGTCTGCTTGGGTCGAGTTGCTCTGCGACCCCCGCTACCAGGCGATGGGCGATCGGTATCTTGGCGCGGAGGACTACTGGCTCAACACGGGTCAGCTGATCTGCATCGGGCCCGGAGAAACTCCGCAGATGTTGCATCGCGACGAGCTCAATTGGCCACGGGCGACCGGCGAAAGCGAGATCACCGTCACGGCCATCTTCGCGCTCACGGACTTCACCGAGGCGAACGGTGCGACCGTCATCGCTCCGGGGTCGAACCACTGGGAGGGCTTGCTGCCGCCCGCGCCAGAGGAAACGCGATGCCGGGCGACGATGCCGGCGGGTTCGGCGCTGCTCTACAGCGGCAAGGTGATTCACGGAGGGGGTGCGAATACGACTGCCGATCAGTGGCGCGTAGGGCTGCACGCGGGATTCTGCGCGGGTTGGCTGCGTGCCGAGGAAAATTTCCAGCTGACGATCCCGTTCGAGGTCGCCCGAGACTTGCCGGATCGCGCTCGCTACCTGCTGGGCTACCGGTCGTACTCTCCCGAGTTCGGAGGCCGACTCGGGCTCGTCGATTACGACGACGCCGAGCGACTGCTCGACTGAGCCGGGTTAGTTCCGGGGGAGCAGCCGAACGCCGCTCGCGACGATGCCGACCTCTCGCTGCGGCCCGTGGATTCCGGACGGGTCTCCGCCGCGCGACTCGGCCGCCAGGTGTCGCGCTTCGCGTTCCGAGATTTCTCGAACGCTCGTGACGCCTTCGACCAGCGCCGTGCGCCCGAGAGACTCCTGAGGAAGGAAGAAGCCGTAGTCCTCGAAGCTCACCCGCACGACGGCGTCGCCGTCCTGGAGCACGGTCCAGCAGCCCTTCTTCTGGCAGAGATCGGTCAGGCGCCCGCGCAGTAGGATCGGAGCCTCGGCGTATCTGCCGGGCTCTTCGAGCACCTTCGCGAGCGAAGTCGCCTCGGACAGCTGGAGCGCTGCGCCGAAGTGATCCGGTCCGCCGCCTTCGGCCCCGAGTGAGATCCCCGCGAGCATGACGAGGACGAGAAGCAAGGGGCGGTTCGATGTTCGCATGGCAGGGAACGTAGCGCGCGCCTTCCCTACTGGGGACGCGCGTCGAGTGCGGCACGGATCTCTGCGTGTCGTTCCTCGGTGATCCGGTAGCGCGTGATCAGCGCGATCGGGATGAGGTACAACAGCGGGATCGCGATGCCGACGACGAACCCGAGGCGACGGATCGTCTCGGGTGGGACGGCGTCGGGCTTGGCCTGCTCCGGGAACGCGATCAGCGTGATGATGAGCCCGCCGAGTAGCGCTCCGAGACCCGAGATCGCCTTGCCCGAGAACGACAGCGCGGCGTTGAACATTGCTTCCTGGCGGAAGCCCGTTTGGAGTTCGTGGTCGTCGAGCAGGTCGGCGACGATCGACGCGCCGATGATGCCCTGAACGACCGCGATGCCGACGGTGAAGACACCGGCGCCGATCAGGATCGCCAGCAGTCGGGGGTCGCCGTTGTCGGGTAGGACGTCGAGGAAGCGGAGGCCCACGACCGTGATGCCCTCGACCAGCGCGGTGATCGAACAGGCGAGCAGAATGTACTTCTTGTCCCAGCGGACCTGGATCGCCGCAACCAGTGGGAACGCCACGAGCGCACCGACGGCCGAGAGGGCGAACCAGCGCAGGTCTTCGGTCGTGAGGCCCCAGAAGTAGGTCGTCATGTAGATGTTGATGTTCGCGGTGGTGCCGCCGATCGCGGACACCAGGAGGACGATCAGGAAGATCAACGCGAACTGACGGTTCCGGAGCGCCTGGGCGAGCTCGCGCGCGGTCTGGGTCAGCCCGAAGCTCGCGGTCTCGTTCGCGTGTTGACGCAGGAAAGGGATCTCCCGCCACGTGAGCAGGGTCGTCGCGAGAGCGCCGATCGTCAGCAGGCTCCCGGCCACGACGGCGAGCTTCGGATATCCCGCCGGATTGAGTTGCCCGACCGGAAATTCTTCGGTGCCCGGCATCAAGAACGTGAAGACGAAGAGCGGCAGACCGACTCCGATCGTCCAGCCCACTGCGAAGCGGTAGGCCATCACCGATGTGCGCTCGTGGTAGTCGTCGGAGAGCTCCGCGGCGATCGCGGACCAGGGGACGAAGTAGAGCGTCATGAGTCCGCGCGTGAGCACCGTGAAGGTCACTAGCCACGCGAAGAGCGCCATGTCGGACAGGCCGCTCGGAGGAACGAACACGGCGCAGAGCGCTCCGCCGAGGGGAAGCGCTGCCGCGAGCATCAACGGATGGCGCCGCCCCCAGCGCGTCCTCGAGTTGTCCGAGAGCGTGGCGACCAGCGGGTCGGTCACGGCGTCGAAGACGATCGCGATCGCCAGCGCGGTGGATACCAGGAGCGCATCCATGCCGAGCACCTGGTTGTAGAACAGCAGCGTGAAGGTGTTGAACACCCAGTTCTTGACCGTGTCCGGGATCGCGCCGATTCCCTGGAACAGCTTGGTCGAGAACGAGAGGGGCGCGTTGCGTGCGCGTCGGACGTAGCGGGGGGCGTCGGGCGGAGTCATGGCGGGCGGAAGCTAGCAGGCCGACTCGGGAACCTTCGCCCCTCGTCTCCGGGAAGTGCGAGCCGGATAATCTGAGCTTGGGCCTGTCGGCGACGGGCTCTGGCACGATATGATCCTCCGATGGCTGAGGAACAAGTCGACGAGTTGCGGGCGCGGCTCGAGCCGTACGTCGGAAAGCCGATGGGGCCCCCTTCAGTCGCGCCCGATCCTGTGAATGTCCCGATGATCCGCCATTGGGTCGATGCGCTGGACGATCAGAATCCAGTCTATCTGGATGCGGAATTCGCGCGGGAGACGCGCTTCGGCGGTGTTGTCGCGCCCCCCGCGATGATGCAGGCCTGGACGATGCCGCGGCCGAAGATCGAGGGCATCGCGGAGCGCGGCGGCGCTCCCGGCGACATTCCCTCGGACAATCCGCTCGTCGTGCTCGACGAGGGTGGCTACGTCGGCATTCTCGCGACGAACTCCGAGCTGGAGTTCCTGCGGTATCTCGCTCCGGGCGATCACCTTCACACTTCGACGGAGGTGGCGTCGATTTCGAACCGAAAGACGACGTCGCTCGGCAAGGGCTACTTCCTCACGTGGATCACCACCTACACCACTGGCGACGGCGAGGTCGTCGGGCGTCAGTTGTTTCGCGTCTTCAAGTTCGACCCCTCGACGATCGGAGCCGCGCGATGAGTGCAACTGGAACGGAGGCGGCCATCGAGGTCGGCGCGGAGCTGCCCGGCTTCTCACTGCCGGTGACGTCGACCGTGATCGTGGCCGGCGCGATCGCCTCGCGCGATTTCATGCCCGCGCATCACGATGCGGAGTTCGCGAAGGGGCAGGGAGCCCCCGATCTCTTCATGAACATTCTCACCACCAACGGCTACGTGGCGCGGTACATCACCGACTGGGCCGGTCCCCACGCAAGGATCCGGAAGATCGCGATCCGGCTCGGTGCTCCGGCGATTCCCGGGCAGGCGCTGCGCTTCACGGGGCAGGTCACGCAGTCGGCCGACGAGGGCGATGAGCGCGTGGTCGAAGTGGCCGTTCGTGCGGCGAACGAACTCGGCGACCACGCTACCGGAACCGTCACCTTTTCCCTTCCGTGCGAGTGACGGCGCGATGAGCAGAAAGGCGCACATCGTCGGGATCGGGGAGTCCAAGTACACCCGGTGGGGCAAGATCGGAGACGTGACCGAGCACGCATTGGCGTGCCAAGTCATCCAACGCGCGGTGGAAGAGGCCGGGCTGGGCGTCGACGATGTCGACGGCCTGGCTTCGTTCGCGGAAGACCGGAACGAAGCGGTCTTTCTTGCCGCCGAGTTGGGACTGCCCGCACTGCGTTTCGCCAACATGGTCTGGATGCCAGGAGGCGGTGGAGGTTGTGCCGCGATCTCGAACGCCGCGATGGCAGTCGAGACGGGCCAGGCCGAGGTCGTGGTGGTCTATCGCTCACTTTGCCAAGGGCAGTTCTTCCGGTTCGGACAGGCAGGCCGCGCCGCGTCGGCTCCGGTCGATCCCGAGCCCCCGACTGTGCAGCAAGCGAATTCACTGCTGCTCGCGTCGATGGGTTTCGCGATGCCGTACGGACTGCTGATGGCGGCCGCAGCGTACGCGCTCCCCACACGACGCCACATGCACCTCTACGGCACGACGCACGAGCAGCTCGGGCGCCTCGCCGTGACGTTCCGCGAGCATGCCAGCCGCAACCCGCGTGCGGTGATGGGTGGCCGGCCGATGACGATGGACGACTATCTTGCGTCGCCCATGATCGCCGACCCGCATCGGCTCTTCGATTGCTGTCTCGAGAGTGATGGCGCGTGTGCGGTCGTCGTGACGACCGAGGAGCGAGCGCGAGATCTGCCGAACGCGCGCGTTCAGATCCTCGCGAGCGAGCAGGGCGCACCGAAGGGCTACGGGTTCGGTCCCTTTACCAATGCCAACGTGGCCGATGCAATCTATGCGACTGGGGGCTGCGAAGAGATGGCCGGTCGTCTGTGGGGCAAAGCGGGAGTCGGCCCGAGCGACGTGGATGTCGCGCAGATCTATGACCACTTCACCGGCTGTGTGCTGATGCAGCTCGAAGACTTCGGCTTTTGCGAGCGAGGCGAGGGCGGGCCGTGGATCGAGAGTGGAGCGCTCTCGTGGCACGGGGGCAGCATGCCGACGAACACGCACGGCGGGAGCCTCTCCGAGGCCTACATCCACGGCCTCAACCACGTCGTCGAGGGCGTGCGCGCGTTGCGCGGGGAGTCGACGAGCCCGGTCGATGGCGCAGAGCTGTGTCTGGTGACGAGCGGGGCGTGCGTGGCCTCGAGTGCGGCCCTGTTGGCCCGTCGGTAGCGAACGGAGAACGAGATGAGCGAGCGCTTCTTTCCTGACGGGATGCCGCCGCCGCTGGCCGATGTGACGACCCTGCCGTGGTGGGAAGCCGCGGCCGAACATCGCCTGGTCGTGCAGCGCTGTACGGCTTGTGAGCACACTCGCCTGCCTCCGTCCCCGGTGTGTCCCGAGTGCCGCTCGGCGGACGCCGACTGGCGGGAGGTACCGGGCCGAGGCGAGGTCTACACGTACACGACGGTGCATCGCCCGATCGCAGCCGGCCAGGACCTGCCGTTCGTGGTTGCCGTGATCGCGCTCGAAGATTCGGGGGGCGTGCGGATCATCTCCAATCTCGTCGGGGTCGCGCCGGAGGATCTCGCCATCGGGATGCCCGTCGAACTCGTCTGGGAAGACATGAGTGCAGATTTGGCGATCCCGCGGTTCAGGCCCGCCGGCTCGCCCGCCTGACACCATGGAAGAAGCGGCCGTTCGCCGGCTGTTGCTGGCCCGCGCTTGCGAGGAGGCGGATCCCGGCGGTTCGTTCGTCAGCCAGTCGGCGCGGGATCGTGCGGCACGTGCGGCACGTGAGGCGTTCGGGCGCGAGCCCACCGACTCGGCCGAGGACGCAGAGCAGTACCTTTCGCTTCGCGCAGAGCACTTGCTCGGCGAGACGGTCCGGGAGCATCCGGGCCTCGCCTCTGTCGCGAACACGGGCGCTTGGGTCCCTCCGGTGTGGTGTTTCGGAGTCTCGGGCGTCGCTCTGGGCTTCGGTCTCGATGCGCTCGGCACCGCGCGCGGCATCAACCTGCTCGCGTTTCCGTTGTTGGGCATCCTGCTCTGGAACGCCGTCGTCATCGTCGTGCAGTGCTTGTCGGGTGCGCTGGGTCGCTCGGCAGGCGGGTTCCCGCCCGCGGTTCTGCGTGCGTGGCACGCCATCCGGCAGCGCGCGGTCCGTACCGTTTCCGCCGGCGACGCTGGCTTTGTCGTGCGCGCTTCGGCTCGCTTTGGCGCGCTCTGGCTCGCCGCCGCTCAGGCCCTCGAGATGGCGCGGGTGCGATTGTGGCTCCACGTGGGCGCGGCTTGCTTTGCGTTCGGGGTCGTGCTCGCGATGTACGTCGGCGGTTTCGCGTTCGAGTACGCGGCGACGTGGGAGAGCACGTTTCTCGATGCGCCCGGGGTTCAGCGTTTTCTGGGATTCGTGCTCGGGCCCGCTTCGACGCTGCTCGGGCTGCCGATTCCGGATGTCGCCGAAATCGCCGAGCTGAGAGCACCCGGATCAGGCGACGCCGCCCCGTGGATCCACCGCTGGGCGCTGACAGCGCTGCTCTTCGTTGGCGTGCCCCGCCTCGCACTCGTGGCGTACGAGGCTTCGCGGGTCGGTCGCCTCGCCGGTCGTTTAGGTGTCGATCTCGGGGCGGCTCCGTATGCGCGGCAGCTCTCCGCCTTTCGAGGGGAAGGGGCGGACGTTCGCGTACTTCCCTACAGCGTCGAACTCCGCCCGTTGGCGACGGAGCGGTTGCACGAACTGCTCCACGAACTGTTCGGGAGCCGGGCGGACTTCGCGTTCGAGGCGCCGCTCGCGTACGGAGACGAGCCTCCTGCATTGGGCGACCGAAGCCCGCGCGCGACGGTCGTCGTGTTTCATCTGGCACAGTCGCCCGAGCGTGAAGTACACGGCGTGTTCGTCGAAGAGTTGCGTGCGCAGCTTCCGGATTCCGATGGGAATCTCCTGCTGATCCTCGATGAGAGCCGCTATCGGGAAGTGGCTTCGCCCGAGCGGGCCGACGAGAGGCGTCGCGCATGGGATCGGGTGCTGACGGAAGTCGGCGTCCGTGCGGTCCCGTTCGGCCCCGAGGTCGCCGCTCCCGACCTGCTCGAAGCGGCACGGGCGGTGCTGGGTCCGAAGGAGAGTCGGGCGTGAGCAATCCCATCGACATCCTCTCGCTCTCGCTGATCTCGCACACCAACGCGGGCAAGACCACGCTCGCCCGTACTTTGTTGCGACGCGACGTCGGTGAGGTGCTCGATCAGGCGCACGTGACCGACGAGGCCGAGCGCTTCGTGATGCTCGAACTCGAAGCGGAGTCGGCCGATGCGACCAAGGGTGGGGGTGCGGGCCGCATCGTGCTCTGGGATACGCCGGGCTTCGGCGACTCTGCCCGACTTCTGCGCCAGTTGGAGGGCCGGGAGGATCCGCTCGGCTGGATGCTCGAGCAACGTTGGGATCGGGTCGCTGACCGGCCGCTCCACAGCAGCCAGCGCGCGATCGCCAATGTGATGGAGCAGGCCGACGTGATCCTCTACCTCGTGAATGCGAGCGAGGATCCGGGGGAGGCCGGCTACGTCGAGCCCGAGATGCGAATCCTGCATTGGCTCGATCGCCCCGTCATCGTCGTGCTCAACCAGACCGGCGCTCCGGGCGACGCGGAAGCGCGCCATCGCGCCGAGGAGCGCTGGCGTTGGCACCTGGCTTCGCACCCGGCGGTACGCGACGTGATCAGTCTGGATGCGTTCACCCGCTGTTGGATCCAGGAAGGGTTGCTTCTCTTGCGCTTGCAGGCGCTCGTGCCCGAAGCAAAACGTCGCCTCATGACTCGTCTGCTCGAGACGTGGCGCGTCGACAACCTGCGGATCCTCGACGAGGCGGTGGAGTCGCTTGCCGGTTTGCTGTGGGATGCCGCGGCCGATCGTGAGCCGGTGGGAGAGGCGACGCTCACGCAGGTCGCACGGCGGCGTGCCGTCGGAATCCTGACGCGCAGATTGGCCGATGCGACTCGTGGCAGCCTGGAAACACTGCTCTCTCTCTACGGCCTCGAGGGCGAGAGTGCCGCGTGGGCGTCCGGTGCACTCGAGGACGTGTCGGTCCCTGGCGATCGGCCCGACCCGCGCCGCGCGAGCGTGCTCGGTGGAGTCGTCGGCGGTGCGCTCGGTGGACTCGCTGCGGATGTGGCGAGTTTCGGGTTGAGTCTCGGTGGCGGTGCCATCGCCGGCGCTCTGGTCGGTGGATTCGGACTCGGTGGACTCGCCTGGGCCTACGAACAACTCGGGGGCCCGCACGAGCCGCAAGTCGTCTGGTCGCACCCGTTCCTGCGTCGGCTCACTGCGGATGCACTCGTGCGATACCTGTCCGTCGCGCACTACGGGCGGGGGAGTGGTCACTATCGCGAGCGCATGGAGCCCGCGCTGTGGCGACCGCTCGTCGACCGGATCCTCGATGCGCAGACGCGCTCGCTGAGCCGCCAGCTCGAACGCGCTCGAGTCGGGCCGGACTCGAACGCGGGGGTGGATCGCGAAGCCGGCGTGGAGGAGCTCGCGGAGTGGCTCGGCACGCGGGCCCGCCACTGTCTCGTCGAGCTCTATCCCGGCGCGGAGCGCTATCTCGAGATCCGCTCGTAGCCACCGGGTGACGGAAGCGTTCGGGAAGGGGGCTGCGCCCGAGCCCGGATCCGGCGATAATCGCGGATTCGATCCTGTCCCCTCGATCCCGGAGCCTACTGATGTCCGATGCCCCCTACACCCTGATCACCGCCGACACCCACGCGGGCGGCAGCCATTCGCAGTACCGCGAGCACCTGGATCCGAAGTATCGCGATGCGTTCGACGAATGGCGCGGCGGCTACCGCAATCCCTCCGAAGAGCACTACGGGAAGAAGAAGAAGCGAAACTGGGATCTCGAGATTCGTAGCGAGGATCAGAACGGGCAGGGAGTCGTCGGCGAGGTGGTTTTCCCGAACACCGTGCCTCCGTTCTACAAGAAGAGCATCGTCACCAGCGGGCCGCCGAGGCCCGACGAGTACGAGCTCAGCCTGGCGGGGATTCGCGCGCACAACCGTTGGCTGAAGGAATTCTGCGAGGAAGACCCCGAACGCCGCGCCGGGATCGGCCTCATCCTGCCGAACGATCTCGATGAAGCGGTGAAGGACATCGAGTTCATCGCGAAGGCGGGGCTGCGCGGTGGTGTCCTTCTCCCGCTGATTCCGCCGGATGCGAACTGGCTGACCCCGCTTTACGATCGCGCTTGGGATCGAGTGTTCGCGGCGATCCAGGATCACGACCTCGTGATGAATCAACACTCCGGCCAGGGGGCTCCCGAGTACGGCAGCGGCATGGTCGGTGAGGCACTCTGGATCTCGGAAGTCGCGTTCTACTGTCGAGCCGGCTACCGGCACCTGCTGATGAGCGGAGTCTACGAGCGGTTTCCGAAGCTCAAATACATCCTCACGGAGTCGGGCTGCTCCTGGGCGCCGGAGATGCTCGCGCAGCTCGACCGGATCCACGCGGGCATTCAGCGCGGTGCGATTGGTGAGATGGTCTACGAGGGCGAGGAGTGGCCGCTGAAGGAGAAGCCGAGCTTCTACGCACGCCGCAATTGTTGGTACGGAGCGAGTTTCCCGAGCAAGGTGGAGCTGCAAGGGATCGAGCAGGTGGGCGTCGAGAAAGTGCTGTGGGGCAACGACTACCCGCACTACGAGGGGACGTTCCCGTACAACCTCGAGTCCTTGCGGCTGACGTTCGCGGATGTGCCCGAGCGCGAGCGCCGGATGATCTTCGGCGAGAACGCAGCAGCGCTCTATGGCTTCGATCTCGACGCTCTGCGTCCCCGTGCGGAGCAACACGGCCCGACGCCCGAGCAGGTGAATGCGCCGCTCCCGTTCGGAGACATCCCCCGCGACTCGCACTGCTACCTGTTCGCCACCGCCCTCCGCGAAGGCCCCCAAGTTTAGAAACGGGGACGGTCTTAAGAAGTTTAGAAATTCGCGCGAATTTCTAAACTTCTTAAGACCGTCCCTGAACTAAACTCGTGCCATGCTTCCTGAGCCGATCGTTGCGCCGCCGGACGCGGGCGAGATGTCTCTGCGCCTTGAGCGTGTTCGCGCCCGGATGGCCGCGGAGCAGCTCGATGCGTATGTCGTCCACTGCCCGGACAACGTCTTCTACCTGACGAACTTCTCCAACTACGTGCACGAGCGGCCGTTCGTGCTCGTCGTCTTGCCGACCGGCTCGCTGCGCTTCGTCGTGCCTCATCTCGAGGAAGAGCACGTCCGGATTCGCGCGGTCGCGGATCTCGAGCTCGTCTGTTACTTCGAGTTTCCCGCCCCCGACGGGGAAGCCTGGTCGGATCGAATGCGCGATGCGCTCGGGGGCGCGGAGCGAATCGGGGTCGAGTCCGTGTGTCCGCTTCAGGTCGCGGACGAAGTCCCCGGCACCCGTGTCCGAACCGACGTCGTCGACGACGCGCGCATGGTGAAGACCGACTACGAGATCGGGCGGCTCGCGCATGCTGCGCAGGTCGTCAGTGCGGGGCACGAAGAGCTCGTTTCGATGTGCAAGCCTGGCCAGATGGCCATCGGCATTTTTGGTCAGGTCACCCGCTCGATGACTGGACGCATGCTGCGCGACATGCCGCACGCGAACTTCCTGGCATGTGACTTTGCCGCCGTCGTGCAGCCGCCGAGCCTGTCGCACGATCCGCACAACTTCACCGACATCTTCGTGGAGCTCGAAGAGGGGGGCCCCCACGTCAGCGTCATCAACAGCCGCGTGAACGGCTACGGCGCCGAGATCGAGCGGAGCTTCTTCTTGAACGCCGTGCCCGATGCGGCACGCAAGCCCTTCGAGGTGATGTTCGAGGCGCGCCAGCTCGCATTCGAGAAGACCCGGCCCGGCGAGATCATGTCCGACGTCGATCTCGCGGTTCGGCAGCACTTCGAGAAGCAAGGCTACGGAGATGCGCTGCTGCATCGGACCGGGCACAGCTTCGGAGTGACCGGACACGAAGCTCCGTTCCTGGCCGTTTCCTACGACCGCGTCATCGAGCCGAGCATGCTCTTCAGCATCGAACCGGGCATCTATCTTCCGGGCATCGGAGGTTTTCGCCATTCCGATACCGTGCTCGTCACCGAAGAGGGCAACGTCAGTCTGACGACAGCGCCCGACGAACTCGCGGACCTCGTCTTCGAAGGCTGACGGCCTAGTCGGGCAGCTGGAGCTCCAGCGCGTAGATGCGGGTCTCGACGTTCTGCCCTACCGCCCAGGGCCAGTCCGGTTCTTCGAGCGGACTCGAGTAGTTTGCGATCGCGAAGCGCCCGGCCCCAAGGTCGATCGCCGACGCGAATGCCGTGTCGCCGCGGGACGGCAGATCGAGCAGCGGGACGATGCGTCGCTCGTCCGGGAGAACCTCGTAGACGGTCGTCCGCAGTCGCGTCCACCAAAAGCGGAGTTGGTCGAGCACGAGCTTCCAGTCCGCCGGGAGCGAAACCGGCATCCGCTCGACCCGTCCCCCCAGGCTGCGGCGCGCGATGGCGAAGAAGCGATCGCCATTTCGAACGAGCAGCGGCGAGTCGTGCCGATACGGTGTCGGGCTGCAGTCCCATTCTTCGAGGCGATCCTTCGGAGCGGTGCACACCAGTGCGCCCTTGGGTTCGACCCGCACCAGCGCGACGAGGTTCCCGTCGGCGTCGAACTCGAACGCGCACTCGCCGCCTCCCGGGAGCGACACCGGGGACTCAGAGCCGCTGACGGAGGTCCACTCGAGTCCGTCGTCGGAGCGCAGAAGGCGGACACTGCGCGCTCGCCCGCGCTCCTCGTAGAGTTCGCGACCGTCGTAGACGCTCATCCACGCTTTGCCGCGCCGCCACTTGGTCCGCCACACGACATGGCCGGGTTCGACGATCGGTCGCGAGTCGCTCCAGCGACCGCGCTCGTTGCGCTCGCTCACTCGAATCGAGTTCGGCGCAAAAACGCCGGGCTGGCTGTCGGCCTCGAAGAAGTAGAAGAGCAGCCGATCGCCGATCGCAAGAAAGCGCGGTTCGCGGAGGTCGCGATCTTCGAGATCGAACTCGACCTCTGGCGTCCAATGGGCCTCGGGGTCGAGTTCGGCTCCGCTCGGCGCCGAGAGCACCACCATGCGTGCCTCGGGGCTCGCCCAGTGACGCGGAGCCGTTCGGAAGCCGAGATAGACGCGGCCGTCGTGGCGAATCCAGTCGAGGTTGTTGTTCGCGGCCCCGAGTTCCAGCCCGGGGGGCATCCCGGGGCCGGGGACCAGCGGATGGGGCTCGCCGATCTGCACGCCCTGCGCCCGGGTCGCGTCCCAGGCGTGCTCCTCGTCTGCGAGCCAGCCCCACCCGACAATTCCGGTCACGAAGAGCAACAGGAACCCGAACGCGTGAGCCAGCAGCCAGGCGGCGAGTCCGAGGAGTTTCACGTGCGGAACTCTAGCGGCCTCCCGAAGTCTCCATTAACATTCCAAGGAATGTAGATAGAGAAAGGAGTAGTGCCATGCGTGGTGTCTTGTTCGTCGCGGCGTTGTTCGCGCTGGCCTGCGGGCCGATCGGCCCGATTGCCGGAGGCCAGCTCCGAGGTACCGTCCATGAGGGGAACCTCCCCGACTGGGAATTCGTTTCCGACGTGGAGACCGTCCAACTCGAGACCGGCCCGGACGACCCGTATTCGGTCAATGTTTGGATCGGAGCCCATGAGGGACGGCTCTACGTGCCCACATCTCTCATCCTTGGGGACGACGAGCCGACCGAGCGCCAGTGGGTTCGAAACGTCCAAGCCGATCCGCGTGTCCGGCTGCGCGTCGACGGGACTGTCTACGATCTGAAGGCGACGAGGGTCGAAGACGAGGCGACGCTCGAGGGGGTGCGCGCGGGCCTGCTCACCAAGTACGAAAAAGAAGCGAGCGATCACTCTCGTCAAGCCTGGATCTACGAGCTCGGGCCCCGCTGACGGGTGAGGCCGAAGCGTCCGCAGGAAGAGCAGATTCTCGTGTGGTGCGGGGTCGTGGCCCAGCTCACTCGCACGCGCGCGAATCGAACGCTGCGCGACGCGGAACTTCCCTATCCGCTGTTTGTCCTGTTGCGCCACTTCTGTCACGACCCGGCTCGCGAGTGGACGGTCTCTCAGTTGACCGCTGCGTTCGAAACCGAGCAGCCCGGGATGACGAAAAAGGTCCAGAAGCTGCGGAGACTCGGGCTGCTCTCGAGCCGCCGTGACGACGCGGATCGTCGCCAGCGGTGGCTGCGGGTGACCCCGGCCGGCGTGCGGCTTCGCAACAAGCTGGTGAAACGGCTCGAGCCGGACCGTGACCACATCTTCCGTGGCTGGTCTCGCGCGGAAGTGAAAGCGCTCCACAGCTCCCTGGATCGACTGCGCATGCAGCTGGATCGGGACCGGGACCCTGTCTTGGAAGGAATTTCGAAATGACGGTGGCACAGTCGTTGGGGCTCGATCCAGAATCCTTGAAGGCGGCCCAGCAGCCCCTCGAACGCGCTACGACGCTGCCGGCAGCCGCGTTCGCTTCGCCGGAGGTGTATGAGCGGGAGATCGAGCAGGTCTTCGGCCGGTCCTGGCTCTGCGCGGGTCGAGTCGACCAGATCCCCGAACCGGGTGATTTCGTGCCTTTCGATCTGCTCGGCCGCAAACTGATGGTCGTGCACGGTCGCGAGGGTGAAGTGCGTGTCCTGTCTCGAATCTGTCGGCATCGGGCGGCCGAACTCGTGAAGGAGCCGGGTCGCACGAAGTCGTTTCGGTGTCCATACCATGCGTGGACGTACGGGCTCGACGGTCGCTTGATCGGGGCGCCACTGATGGACGACTCCGAAGCGCTCGACAAGAAAGAGTGTCGACTTCCCGAGGTCCGGTGCGAGATCTGGGAGGGCTGGATCTTTGCGAACCTCGATCCGGATGCGCCCTCTCTTGCAGAAGGATTGGCGCCGCTCTCGGAGTTGCTGCGGCCCTATCGCATGTCGGAGAGCGTGGCGGTCGAGACGGCGACATTCGACTCGCCGTTCAACTGGAAAGTTCTCGTAGACAACTTCATGGAGGCGTATCACCACATCGCCATCCACCGCGACACGCTCGAACCGCTGTTTCCAGCGAAGCAGTCCTACGTCCCGGACAACGAGGGTCCGTACTCCGTGCTCATCATGCCGGGTCGCGAGGACGCGACCGAAGCAGAGCCGCCGGCGCTGCCCGCTGTCGCACCGCTCGAGCCGACAGAGGCGCACCAACTCGTGGCGGCGGTGGTCTACCCGAGCCATCTCTTTGCGCCCTCGGCGCAGTCACTGACCTGGTACCAGATTGTTCCCGAGACGTACGACCGCTTCACGCTGCGGATCTACAGCTGCTTCCATCGCGATGCGGTGGACAAGCCGGAGCATCGGGACGCGATCGATGCGTTTCAGGCCGTCACCCGGCTGATCCACCAGCAGGACATCGACGCCTGCGAAGCGACCTGGGCGGGGCTGCGTTCGGGCTGCTTCGAGTCGGGTCCGCTGTGCTCGCTGGAGAAATCGATCTGGCAGTTCAACCAGTGGTGGTCGGCGAAGATGTTCGGGGCAGCGGAGTAGCCAAAACCTCTTTAATTTCGGTGATTTGAGGTTCTTCGAGAGAGTTGTTGAGGTGAATATTTTACAATATAAATTTATGATGTAAGATATTGGAATGCCGCGGACCCTGAGTGCCACCGATATCGCGAGCTTCCGCGGAGATCTCTGTGGGGTCGCCGCGCACCTGTTCGCGGAACGCGGCTACGACGGCGTCACGATGCGGGCGATCGCCGGGGAACTCGGCGTCAGCCCCATGACGCCGTACGGCTACTTCGAGAGCAAGGGCCAGATCTACGCGGAGATCCGGGCTCAGGCGTTCCAGCGGTTTGGTGACCGTGTCGCCGATGCCGCCGACCCGGCTCTCGAGCCGCTGATTCGGCTGCGAGCACTTTTTGGCGCGTACCTGCAATTCGCGATCGACGAACCGGGCTCCTACCGGATCATGTTCGAACTCACGCCGCCCGAGGACGCTCAGCCCGACGAGTCCGATGCCGTCCGGGCCGGAGAGACCTGGACTCCGTTGCTCGAGACTCTCAGCGAGGCGGTCGCGAAGGGAATTCTCGCCGGCGACCCGCTCACCCTCGCCCATGTCTGTTGGGTGCAGGTGCACGGACTGGCGAGCCTGCAGATCTCCGACCGGTTGAGCTTCGGCCGATCTCTCGAGGACATCCTCGATCCTGCCTTCGACACGCTCCTCCACGGTTCCCTCGCGCGCCCTGCGAGTACCACCCGAGAATGAGGTCCATCCTCTCCTTCCCCAAGAAATTCCTGTGGCTCGGTCTGGTGCTCCTTGGAGTCGCTGCGCTCGGAGCCTCGGCCTCGCGCTACGAGACCGATGCTCCCGCGGTCGCCACCGCGCCAGCTCTCCCCGTGGCAGTTCTCCAAGTGCACGCCGCGTCCGCATATCCAGTGAGCGAACAGCACGCCGGGCGTGTGGTCGCGCGTCGCGTGAGCGAGCTCGGCTTCGAACGCTCGGGGCGGCTGACCGAGGTGATCTTCGATCAAGGCGAGCGCGTCGAAGCCGGGGCCGTCGTCGCGCGGCTCGACACGCGTGAGCTTCGTGCTCGACGCCGCGAGCTCTCGGCCCAGCGCAATCGCATCGCGGCCGAACTCTCACTCGCGAAGGCGACCACGATTCGCCGCCTCCAGCTCCACGACGCCGGTCATCTTTCGAATCAGCGCCTCGATGAAACCGCGTACGCGGAGGCGAGTCTCGCCGCCCAGGCCGAAGCCGCGACTGCGGCACTCGAGCAGGTAGACGTCCAACTGGCGCTTTCGGAGCTTCGCGCGCCCTTTGCCGGGATCCTCGCCCAGCGCTTCGCGGACGAAGGGACGGTCGTACAGCCCGGAGCCTCGATCCTGCAACTGCTCGAGGATCGAGCTCTCGAGGTACATGTCGGGGTTCCGGCCTCAGCCGTCTCCCAGCTCACCCCGGGGAGCGCGTATCCCGTCGAGGTCGCCGGGCTGAGCGTGGACGCGACGCTCGCGGCCATCCTGCCGACCATCGATTCGGACACGCGGACTGTGACGGCTGTGTTTCAGCTCGGGGACGTGCCAGTGCAGGTACGACCGGGAGCCCTCGCGCGGATCGTGTTCGAGCAGCAGATCGAAGCCGACGGATTCTGGCTGCCGATGGCAGCCCTCGCCGAGGGCCGCCGCGGTCTATGGTCCGCCTACGTCGCGGTGCCCGAACCGGTGGGTGGATTCGTGCTCGAGAAGCGTCAGGTGGAAGTCATCCACGCCGAAGCGGCACGCGTGTTCGTGAGCGGCACACTCGTGGATGGAGATCGCGTCGTCGCGGCCGGCGTCCACCGCCTCGTCCCCGGTGCCAACGTTCGCCCCGTCGCCAGCGAGGGGTAGCCCCGTGGCCAACTTGTTCTTTCGGAACCCGCGTTTCGCCGCGTTGTTCGCCGGACTGATTCTCGTCTCTGGACTCGCTGCGCTTCAGGCGCTCCCCCGTCAGGAAGATCCGGCCCTTGCCCGGCGTTTCGCGACGGTCACGACCTTCTACCCGGGCGCGAGCGCGCTGCGGGTCGAGACGCTCGTCACCGAGAAACTCGAGGGTCATCTCCAGGAGCTTCACGAGATCGCGGAGCTCGACTCGATCTCCCGCACCGGGGTGTCGCTGATCACGATCGAGCTCGCCGACCGCTTCGACGAATCGATGGTCGACGAGGTCTGGTCGAAAGTGCGCGACCGGCTCGCGGACGCAGAGGCTGAGCTTCCTGCGGGTGTCCGGGCGCCCGAGTTCCAGGATCGGACCTCGACCGCTGTCACGCTCCTCGTCGGTCTCAGCTGGGAGGGGGCCGGCGAGCCTCCGCTGGCCTTGATCTCCCGACTCGCGGCGGAGCTCGAGAAGCGGCTACGAAATCTTCCGGGCACGAAGGAGTCGGAGTCCTTCGGAGAAGTGAGCGAAGAGATCCGGGTCACGGTCGATCCGCTCGCGCTCTCGGCCGTGAACCTCACGGCCCGAGACGTCTCCGTGGCGATCGAGCGGGCGGACACGAAGCTCCCGGCGGGCCAGATCCGGCATCGCGAGAACGATCTCGTGCTCGAGGTCGAAGGGGAACTCACTTCCGTGCGCCGAGTGCGCGAGGTCCCGCTCCAGCAACACGCGGATGGCCGAATCCTGCGGGTCGGAGATCTCGCTCACGTGGAGCGGGCGGTGCGCGAGCCTGCGGAGAGCTACGCGCTACTCGGCGGGTTGCCCGGGGTCGCGGTCGGCGCCACGATGGAGGGGAGTCAGCGGGTGGATCTCTGGTCCCACCGGGCTCGCCAGCTCGTCGAGGAGTTCGGCGCCGAGGTGCCTCGCGGCATCCGGTACGAGACCTTGTTCGATCAAAGCGTCTACACCGAGGGACGACTGCGCGGGTTGGTCGGCAACCTGGTGCTCGGCGTCGGGATCGTCGTCGCCGTGCTGTTCGTGATGATGGGCTGGCGGTCTGCGCTGGTCGTCGCGACCGCCCTGCCCCTCACGGTCGCCGCGGTGCTGGCGGAGCTGAACTGGATTGGCCTGCCGCTGCATCAGATGTCGATTACCGGATTGATCATCGCGCTCGGTCTCCTGATCGACAACGCGATCGTCGTCGTCGAAGAGTTCAACTCACGTGCGCGGGGAGGCGCGAGTTCGGCCGATGCGGTCGCCGCCACCGTTCGACATCTCTTCGTCCCCCTCTCCGCTTCGACGCTGACCACGGTGCTCGCCTTCTTGCCGATCGCTCTCATGCCCGGAGGGGCCGGAGAGTTCGTCGGCCCGATCTCGATCGGTGTCGCGCTCGCGGTCGTCAGCTCCTTTGTGATTGCCATGACGATCGTCGTCACGCTCGCCGGGCTGACCAGTGAGGGGCGAAGTGTGCCGGTTCCTGGCGAGGCGCCGTGGTGGCGCGCCGGCGTCTCGAGCCGTCGCCTGCATGAGCTCTATCGGGAGTCTCTGCGCGTTGTGCTCACGCGCCCGGCGATCGGCGTCGCCGTCTCCCTGGTGCTCCCGGTGCTCGGCTTCGCGGTGGCGGGCACGCTTCCGACGCAGTTCTTTCCGGCAAACGATCGCAACCAGTTCCAGATCCAACTGGTGCTGCCCTCGCAAGCGTCGCTGGCCGAGACGGTCGAGTCCGTCACCGCCGCACGGGCGCTGCTTCATCGGCACGACGACGTTGTCTCGAGCCACTGGTTTGCCGGAGAATCGCCGCCGCGCGTCTACTACAACATGATGGGCGGTGAGGACGGCATTTCGAGCTTCGCGGGCGCCTTCGTGACGACGCGTTCTGCTGAGGCCACCGAACGTCTGCTCCCCGGTTTGCAGGCCGAGCTGCGCGAAGCGCTTCCGCACGCCCGGGTGGTCGCACTCCCCTTCGAACAGGGGCCGCCGTTCGATGCCCCGATCGAGGTGCGTATTGTGGGCCCCGATCTCGAGGTGCTGCGCGATCTCGGAGAGCAGGTGGGCGCGATTCTCGCGGAGACGCAGTCGGTGACCTACACGAGCGCGAAGCTTGCGGGCGGAGAGCCGAAGCTCGTGGTGAGCGCGGACGAAGACGAGGCGAGACTGTCTGGGCTTCAGCTCGCCGACATCGCCGAGCAGTTGAACGCCCGGCTGGAAGGCAGTGTGGGCGGCTCCGTGCTCGAGGGGACCGAAGAGGTGCCGGTACGCGTGCGCGTCGATGGAGCGTCACGAGACGGACTCGCCGACATCGCCGCGGGTCGGGTCCTGGCGCCCGGTCGATCCGGCCTCGCGGACGCCGCTCGTGTGGCGGGAGTGCCGCTCGGCGCGGTCGCCAAGATCCGGCTCGTCCCGGAGATCGCCGGGGTGACGCGCCGGAACGGCGAACGCTCGAACACCGTGCAGGCGTACCTGGCTCCGTACGCGTTCATCTCCGATTCGCTGGCCGACTTCGAGCGTCGTCGCAAAGAGGCCGGGCTCGAGATCCCGAGTGGCTACCGCATCGAGTTCGGCGGAGAGGACGAGCAGCGCACCGAAGCGGTCTCGAGCCTGATGGCCTTCGCGCTCCCCCTCTTCGTGGTGATGATCGGCGCGATCGTGCTCTCGTTCAATTCGTTCCGCCTCGCCGCGGTGATCTTCGCGGTGGCCTTTCTGTCGATTGGGCTGGCGATTCTCGGAGTCTGGTTGTTCGGCCACCCGATGGGCTTCATCGCGATCGTGGGAACAATGGGGCTGGTGGGCCTCGCGATCAACGATGCGATCGTCGTGCTGGCTGCGCTGCGTGAGGATGCGGCGGCACAGCGCGCCGACGTCGAAGGGACGGCGGACGTGGTCGTCGACGCGACCCGCCACATTCTCGCGACCACGTTCACGACGATGGGCGGCTTCCTTCCGCTCATCTTGTTCGGTGGACGCTTCTGGCCGCCGATGGCGACGGCGATCGCGGGCGGGGTCGCGGGAGCGTCGATCCTCGCGCTCTACTTCGTGCCCTCGGTGTTCATCGCGCTGCGGCGCTGGGAGCAGCGCCGAATCGCACGGCGCACGAGCGAAGTTCCGCGGGCCGCACTCGCAACGGCCTAGACGTCGGCCGTCGTCGGTGCTCTACCAGTTTTCCTTCGACGTCCTGACGTCGAGCTCGAACGTCCAAGCGCGCTTCGGCTGGCTGTAGAGGAACGCGTAGCCAGCGACGATTCCCTCGATACTGATCATGCCCTCTTCGCCCAGCTTGTCCGCGTAGGCGGGCAGTCCAGTCATGATCTTCTCGCCGCCGATTGCGCCGTCGACCACCACGTGTCCGACGTGAATCCCGTCCGCCGCGTACTCCTTGGCCATGGCTTGTGCGAGTGTCCGAAGTGCGGCCTTCGAAGAGTTGAACGCGCCGAAGAACGAGCGGCCGCGGAGTGAAGCGCTGGCGCCCGTGAAGAGCAGCGTGCCGCCGCGGGCCTGCATCCGGCGGACGGCCTCGCGGCCGAAGAGAAAGCCGCCGAAGCAGCACACGCGCCAGCTCTGTTCGAAGTACGCCGCATCCATGTCGACGATCTTTCCGGGTGTGTTGTTGCCCGCGTTGTAGATCGCGAGATCGAGCGAGTCGCCCGCGCGGTCGAACAGCGCCAGGGTGTCCGCCTCGCTCGTTGCGTCTGCCACGACGGCTTCTGCGCTTCCGCCGTCGGCCTGGATCGACTCGACGACGGCCGCGAGCTTGTCCTCGGTGCGGCCGGCGACCACGACGTGCAGTCCCTCTCCGGCGAACCGGCGACAGAGTTGCGCTCCCAGCCCGCGATCCGGGCCGACTCCGATGACGATGGCGGTTTTTTGGCTCATGGAGGGAGTGTATGCCCAACTCCTGTGGGCCGCTGAACCGGAGCCTGTGGGCCGCTGAGTCGGACTCTGCGGGCTGCTGATTCCGCGGTCTGGCCGGACCGCGCCTTCATTCGGTATCCCTTGTGACCAGAACGAAAGGGCAGGCGATCGTGAGCAGGCGCGCGTATACGAACGAGGACGGCAGCATCCGGGAGGCACTCGCCGCGGAGCGGGAGGCGGCTTTGGCGGCCTCGGCGGAGACCCATGGCGTCGATGCCGCCGAGGTCGAGGCGTTGCTGGCCGTCGTCGAAGAGCAGGGCTACGTGATCCTGCCCGAGCTGATCCCCGCGGATCTCATCGAAGAGATCCGCGCGGAGTCGAAGCCGTTCCTCGAGTTCGAGGGTCGCAACGAGTTCGAGGGTCACCGGACCCGGCGCATCTACTCGGTCATCGAGAAGACCTTGGCGTGCAACCCGCTGGTCGAACACCCCCTCGTGCTCGCACTCCTCGACCGTTTGCTGCAACCCAACTACTTGTTGTCGCAGCTGCAGGTGATCGACGTGTTGCCCGGTGAGATTCGGCAGCCGCTGCACCACGACGACGGCTTCTACCCACTGACCCGCCCACGGAAGCCGATCGGTGCCGCACTGATCTGGGCGCTCGACGACTTCACCGCGGACAACGGCGCCACACTCGTCTACCCGAAGAGTCATTTGTGGGGAGACGTCGCGTCGGCCGACATCGACACGAACCAACTCGTCCCCGCCGTCATGCCGGCCGGCTCGGCCGTCTTCTTTGTCGGAACGCTCTGGCACTGTGCGGGTCCCAACCACACGCAGAAGGCCCGTCTGGCGGCGACCACCCAGTACTGCGAGCCGTGGGCGCGTCAGCAGGAGAACTACAGCCTCGCGATCTCGCGAGAGCGGGCGCGCGAATGCAGCGACACGATTCAATCGCTGCTCGGCTACAGCATGTTGTTCCCGTTCATCGGATTCGTGGACGGCCGCGATCCGAAGCGTCTGCTGCGCGACTGATCCTCTCTCGCGCGGGGGTCAGTACTGGATGATCGGCGCCCGATGCAGCCACGTGTCGTCTTCGAGCATTCGGATCATCGCGTCGGCGCAATCGGCGAAGTGAATCTTCGAGAGGCCGCTGAACCGATCGAAGCCGACCCGGTAGTGGCCTCGCCTGGGGCCCGTGCGCATCTGTAGGGGCCGGATGCCGATCCAGTCGAGGTCGCGGTTTTGTTCGAGCAGCTCGAGCTGGTGCGCCTTGTCGCGATGCCGAAGCCCCATGAACGTGTTTGCGAAGAACTCGACGAACCGGGCGCCGAACGTCACGTCGTCGTCTGCGACGATCGTACTGCCGCCGCCGCACCAGACGAGTCGTCGTGTGCCGTGCTTTTGCATGGAAGTGAGGATGTGGCGGGTGATGTCGGTGCAGAGGTCCTCGGGGGATCCCTTGTCTACGCCGATCGCGAAGAGCACCGCCTCCGCGCCTTCGAGGGCCCGATCGACCACGCTCGCAGCGAGGGCGTCCCCCTCGATCACGGTGATCTGGGCGCGCATGGATCCGTTGAGTTTCTCGGGGGTGCGCGCGACGACGGTCACCTCGTGGCGTGCGTCGAGGCACTGCTGAAGGCATTCGCCGCCGAGGGCCCCCGTCGCACCGAACAGAGTGATTCGCATGGTCGTGACCCTATCTCATCCGGCGGTTTACGGCGTCGCGCCCGAACTTCCGAGCCTGGCGCGTGGGTTCGAGGAGGTCTCAGGCTGAGCGCGCAGCAATTCCGGTGATCCAAGTTCCGACGCAGGATTCGAAGTACGCGTCGAAGCTGTCCTCTGTCGGGATGCGCACCAGGTTGCGCCAGTCGTCGGCGAGTCGCTTGGGCAGCACCGGTTCGAGGGTCCGCACGAAGCGCGCGATCCCGTCCTGCGAACTCTCGTCGGTGATCTGCTGGCTCTGGGTGATCGCGGTGACGAGGTGGATCAGGCCCTGAGCGGCAAAGATCGTTTCGCGCGGCGACAGGCCGGCGTCTTCCAGAACCGAGGCGAGCTGCCCGGTCGCGACCGCGTTGAACGGCGTCGTCCACGTCGACCCGATCTCGTGCAACGCGAGTTCCGGATGGCTCTGCAGCTGCGATCGAATCCCGCGACAGAGCTTCAGCGCACGGTCTTCCCAGGTTCCGCCCGTCGGTACGCTGAGCTGCACCGAGCCTGCGGCGGTCTGGGCGGCGGCGGCGAGCAGCGCGGCCTTGTTCGGGAAGTGCCAGTACAGCGCGGACACGTCGACCTCGAGCCGAGCGGCTACCTGCCGCATCGAAGGCGCCGTCGCGCCGGCCTCGCGTGTGAGTGTGAGCGCGGCGTCGACAATCTTCGCGCGGTCGAGCTGCCGGGCGTGCCCGCGTCCCCGTGTGGCTCCTGCTCCGTTCTGGCTGGCCATGGGCACCACCCTAATTCAACACTGTTGATTTAGCCAGACCCGAGTGCTATCCCCCCGTGAACGCGCACCCCGAGCGCGTCAGGAGTTCCCGATGACCGAGCTCGGCTACACGCCGTTCGACGCGGACAATCACTACTACGAGGCGGAGGACGCGTTCACGCGTCACGTCCCGCCGGCCATGCAGGCGCGCTGCGTCCAGTGGGCGGAGATCAACGGCCGCAAGCACCACATCGTCGGCGGCAAGCTCGCGCGCGCGGTCTCGAACCCCACGTGGAACCCGATCGCCAAGCCGGGCGCGATCTCCGACTACCTCCGCGGCAACCCCGAAGGCAAGAACCCCAAGGAGCTGCTCGGCGAACGAGAGCCGCTCCCCGACTACTACATGAATCAGGACGCACGCGTCGCGAAGCTCGAAGAGCAGGGGCTCGAAGCGATCTGGCTCTTCCCGACGCTCGGTGTCCTTTACGAAGAGCTGCTCGGCGACGACACCGAGGCGGTGACCACCTTGTTTCGCGCCTTCAATCGCTGGGTCGACGAGGACTGGGGTTGCAACTACAAAGGCAAGATCTTTGCGGCACCCTACATCCCGCTCTGCGACGTCGACTTCGCCTGCGAGCAGCTCGAGTGGGCGCTCGAGCGAGACGCGCGCGTCGTGGCGATGAGACCTGCCGCGGTGCGCACACGGGGCGACGGCAGGCGCTCGCCGGCGGACCCGATGTTCGATCCGTTCTGGGCGCGCGTCAACGAGGCGGGCATCACCGTGGTCGTCCACGCGAGCGACTCCGGGTACACGACCCACGGCTACGTGCGCGACGGGTTCAGTGCGAGCGGTTTCGGCGGGCCGATGATGCCGAACATCAAGCACTTCAACATCGAGCGCGCGGCATACGATTTCCTGATCACACTGTGCTTCGAACGGCTCTTCGAGCGGTTCCCGAATGTGCGAATCGCCTCGATCGAGAACGGCGCCGAGTTCTTGCCCGACCTCTTCCGGAAGCTGGGTCAGTCTCGCGATCGCCTCGCCGTCACCGGTTACTACAAGGAAGATCCGGCGCTCCTCTTCAAGGAGCACGTCTGGATCAACCCGTTCTGGGAAGATGACCCCTACGAGGTCGAGTCGTTGATGGGTGCGGATCGCGTGATCTTCGGTTCCGACTGGCCCCATATCGAAGGGATGCCGCATCCGCTCGACTACGTTGGCGAGATCTCGAAGCTCGACGCTGCGAAGCAGAAGCTGATCTTGCGCGACAACAGTCTCGCGCTGAACGAGCGCCGCCCCGCCCGCTAGCTCGGCGGCTCTCGCTCACCGACGCGATCGCGGACGGTTCGGTAGCCTCGGCTCCGCATGGAGTTCACCGAGGTCACCGGGCCGATCGTCCTTTTCTTGCTGATGCTGGCGATTGGGCTGGAACTCACGCCTGCCGATTTTCGGCGTGTGTTCCAGACCCCGCGGGCGGTGGTGGGCGGCACACTCGGGCAGTGGGTCTTGCTGCCGCTGATGACGTGGCTCGTGGTCGGGGCCGTGGGGGTGACTCCGGTCTTCGGGGCGGGAGCGATCCTGGTCGCGGTGGCCCCGGGTGCTGGGATCTCCAATGTTCTGGTGGCGCTCGGACGCGGAAATATCGCGCTCTCCGTGAGCCTGACCGCGACCGCGTCCGCGTTCGCGGTGGTCACACTGCCGCTCCTCTCCTCGATCGGGATCAGACTGTTTCTCGACGACCCGCCCGACGTGGAAGTTCCCGTGATTGCGCTGACCGTTCAGCTCGCCCTCACGCTGCTCTTGCCGATTGCACTCGGAATGACGCTCCATTCGCGGTACCCGGCCGAAGCGCGGCGGCTCGCCCCCCGGCTGCACCGGGCCTTGATTGCCGCGATCGTCGTTGTCGTGGCCGGCGGCATCGCGTTCGCTCCCGACGAGCAGGTGAGCCTCGACGGGATCGAGCGCGCGGTGATCGCGGCGCTCTTGTGGGCGGTGGCGGCGATGGCGATCGGCTGGGGTGTCGCGGCCGCGCTCCGGCTCTCGGACGACGACCGCTTCACCTTTTTGATCGAGTTCTCGGCCCGGAACGTCGCGGTGTCGAGTATCGTCGCGATGTCCGGGCTCGGGCGCCTGGATCTCACCCTCTTCAGCGGCATCTACGTCGTGGTCGCGTACCCGCTCGCGGCGCTGGCGGTGTTCTGGCGCCGCCGCCGCACCGGGTCGCCCGCGCCCGGCTGACGCGACCGCCTCCGGCTACTCGAGCGTCGCGTAGTTCGTGCTGCGATCGTCGCTCCGAGTCCCGCGGACCGCGTCGATCGAGTCGGCGAGGGCCTTCAGGTAGTCGTCGATCACCCCGGTGTTGCTGTTGCTGACGGTCGAGTGCAACGAGTCCGGCGGTGCCTGGCGATCGTGGAACCAGCCGCGCTCGAGCAGCGCGTCGCCGAGGGCGAACACGTCCACCGGGGCGCCTGCGCTCGCGGGATCGTCGCTCATCGCCACCAGGTGGTACTGCCCGTCACCGAGTACGCGGACCCCGTCGAGTTTGGCGATCCCGGCGCGCATTCGGTCGGAGTTCTCGAGCGTCTGGCGGGTGAGGTCGCAGTAGCCTTCGAGGCCGAGGTGTTGGATCACCGCCCACGCGGCGGCCATCGGAAGCCCCGATCGCGTGCCCTGCAGGTTCGGCGATGCGTAGAAGCCGCCGAGCCAGCCGTCGAACACGAAGGTCTGGTAGCGGCGCAGGTCCTTCGTCCGGTGCAGGATCACCGAGACGCCCTTGGGTGCGTAGCCGAGCTTGTGGATGTCGGCCGAGATCGTGTGGACCCCTTCGACCCGAAAGTCCCACGGCGGGACGGGGCGCCCGAGCTGCTCGACGAACGGCAGCACGAATCCGCCCATGCAGGCGTCGACATGGCAGTTGGCCCCGACGCTCGCGGCCAGGTCGGCGATGGCCGGGATCGGATCGACGACTCCCTGAGGATACTGTGGAGCCGAGCCGACGCAGAGGATCGTGCGGTCGTTCACTTTTTCGGCCATCGCATCGACGTCGGCAGTCCAGTCCGGCTTCACGCTCGTCTTGTGGACCTCGATTCCGAACAGATGGGCAGCCTTGTGAAACGCCGCGTGGGCACTCTCGGCCACCACCATCTCGGGCGCGGTGATGCCACGCTCCTTCTTGCCCCGCTCCCTCGCGGCCAGGACGGCGCAGAGGATCGACTCGGTGCCGCCGCTCGTCAGGAAGCCGGCCGCGCTCGGTGCTCCGTGCAACAGAGCGGCCGTCCAACCGACGACCTCTGACTGGATCTGGCCGAGCGACGGGAATGCTTTGGTGTTGAGCGCGTTCTCGTGCAGGTAGAGCGAAGCCGCTCGTTCTGCGACCTCGTGCACGCTAGGTCCGCCGTCGTAGATCATTCCGAAGACGCGGCCGTCTTTCCATCGGACATCGGCGGTTCGTTTCTCGGCCAGGTCCTCGATCACTTCGTCGACCGGTCGGCCGTGCTCGGGAAACTCTGCGTTCGACATCCAGGACTCCGCTTCGCCCGGCAGGGCACGATCTGCCAGTATGAGGTGGCTCGCAGCTCCGCGCTACCGGGAGTGCCGAGCACGATCGCGTGATGCGAGTGAGGGAGGATGAGCATGAGTCAACGTCCGCCGCTTCCGCCGTTCACCCGCGAGTCGGCGAAAGAGAAGGTTCGCCTGGCCGAGAACGCCTGGAATACCCAGGATCCGGTGAAGGTCTCACTCGCCTACACGGAAGACAGCCTCTGGCGGAATCGTTCCGAGTTCCTGCAAGGGCGACCCGCGATCGTCGAGTTCTTGACTCGAAAGTGGCAGCAGGAGCACGAGTACCGACTCATCAAAGAGCTGTGGGCGTTCGACGAGAACCAGATCGCCGTGCGCTTTCAGTACGAGTGGCACGATGACCAATCGAACTGGTTTCGCGCGTATGGGAACGAGAACTGGGAGTTCGACGGCGACGGGCTGATGCGCTGGCGACAAGCGAGCATCAACGACGCTCCGATCCAGGCCGAGGACCGGAAGTTCCTCTGGCCGCAGGGGCCGCGTCCGGGCGATTCTCCGGGCCTGCTCGAGCTCGGGCTGTGACCCCGCGAGCGCCGCACCGAAGCCGCCCTGGACCGGCGGGCTACTTCGCCGAGACGGAAGACGGAATGCTCCCGTGGTCGCACGTCGTCGAGGAGCTGCGGGGCGCGCGCAACTACTGGGTCTCGACCGTCAGCCCGGCCGGCGTGCCACACGCGATGCCGGTCTGGGCCGTCTGGGAGGAGGAGCAGCTCCTCTTCAGCACGAGCCCGAGTTCGGCCAAAGCGCGCAATCTTCGTCACAACCCGAACGCGTGCGTCCATCTGGAGAGCGGAAAGCGGGTGGTGATGCTGCAGGGCCTGGCCCGTCCCGTGGAAGACCCGGTCGTGCAGGAGCTGTACCGGGCGCACTACAACCCGAAGTACGACTGGGATTTCACTTCGGAGCAGCTGCGTGAGGGCGTGTATTCATTCCGGCCAGTGCGCGCCTTCGCATGGCTGGACGATCACGGCGACGGATTCGCGAAGGCCGGTACGCGCTTCACGCTCGACGGATCTGGCGCGGAAGAGCTCCCCTCCTAGGGAGTGCGGAAGCGATAGAGCCGATAGGGGCCGGCGTTCGCCAGAACCTCTCGTGACGGCGGAACCATCGTCTGCTGCAGGTAGGCCGGAATCGCGCTGTCGGTGAACCAGATCGCGCCGTCGGGAGCGACCTCGACCGAGTCGGCCCACACCACGTCCTTCGAGGCCGTGAGAGTTCGGAGCTCACCCGTCGCGGTCATCTCGGCGATACCGCCGTTTTCGACATCCGTCAGCAGGATCCTGCCATCGGCGGTCGTGGCGATGCCGTCGCTCTGCGGCTTCTTGCCCACCGGTTCGATGGCGGCTGCGACTTCGGCATCTGCGACGGCAGGATCGAGAAGGAGTCGACTCGGAATTCGATAGAGGGTGTCGTGCGACATCGTGGCGTAGTACAGCCACTCGCCGTCGGGGCTGAAGGCGATTCCGTCGACGCCGACCTGGAACGTCAGCAGACCCCAGCCGATTCGGTGAGGTGTGCCGTCGAAGCGCTCGATGAACCAGTTCTGTGGGTTCAGGGACTCGTGCCGGAAGGTGCGGACGATCTTGCGGCTCTTGATGTCGAGTACGAGAAGTTGGCCGGGGGTGAACGCGAACGCACCGGTGTCGGCCAGGACCAGATGGCGGCCTCCCGGTGCCACGCGCAGATCCTGCGCGAAACGGGCCACACCTTGGGGGAGCGTGTGCTCGAAGACGACATCGCCACTCTCGCGATCGAAGCCGAGGATGCGGGTCGCGCTCCGGTCGAGGGTGGCGGGTTCGGTGACCCACAGGCGCCCCGCCCGGTCGGAGGTGATCCCGAACGGCGCGACGAAGAGATCCTGCTCTTCGGCGCTCGGCCACGGTTCGGCTCTTCCGTTCACCCACTCGTAGACGTGGGGTGCGTCGAAGCGGCCGGGGGCGGCGAATGGGTGGGTGTCGAAGAATACGCGGCCATCCGGCGCGACAGTCACACACCCGGGAGGCAGGTCGAGCTCGGCGACGACCTCGACTTCTGACACCACCGGCGGCGTGCTCACGTCGGAGAAGGCGTTGCCCCCACCGTAGACGAGCTTCACGATGAGAATGATCCCCGCGATGGCGGCGGCGAGGACGAGAAAGGCGCGTTTCATGATCGATCTCCTCAGGTCAGGTCTTCGAGCACGATGTGAGCGCTGTTGTAGCCCGGCAGGAACGTCACGCCCGGTCCGGGATAGCACCCGGAGCCGCACATGTAGAGGTCGCGCACCGGTGTTCGGTAGCCCCCTTCGGAGCCCCACACGGGCCTGAACTCGAGGAGCTGGTCGGGATGGATGAGCCCGTGCGTGTAGTCGCCATTCGTGCACCCGAACATGCTCTCGTAGTGATACGGAGCGAACGTCGCCTGGTGCAGAATGGACTCGCGGAAGTTCGGCGCGTAGCGGTTGACCTTGTCGATGATCCGCTCAGCCATCAGGTCCTTCAGTCTGCCGTGTTCGCTGCGCGGCGCCGTGACGGGGAAGTAGTAGGCAAAGAGGGTCGCAGCGTGCTTCCCCTCCGGGGCGAGGCCCGGGTCGAGTACGCTCGGGATCTGAAAGCCTGCGCAGAAGTCGTCGGGCACCTGGCCGCGGCGACACTGGTCCCAGTTGCGTTCCAGTAGTTCGGCACTGTTGAAGATGCCCATTTGCGCGCGCATCTCTCCCTCGTTCAGGAACGCCCATTCTTCTTTGAACTCGGGAAGCTCGGCGAGCGCCAGCTGGATCTGCACGTAGGCGCCCCGGTGATCGATCGCCTCGATGGCATCGACGAAATCTGCCGGGAGATCGGCAGCCTCCATGAGGCGCAAGAACGTTGAAGTGGGGTCGAGGTTCGAAACGACTGCGCGACTGGTGATCTGCTCGCCGCCGCGCAGCTCGACGCCACACGCGCGCTCGCCATCGCGGACGATCCGTTCTACGGTGGTCTGCACCCGCAACTCGCCGCCGAGCTCCTCGAAGTACTCCCCGAGCCCGATCGAAACCGCCCCGAGCCCACCCTTCAGCTTGTGCATGAGTTGACCGTCGGGGGGAGTGGCCAGGCTGTAGGCCAGACAAGCCGCGCTTCCCGGGGTGTACGGGCCCTTGTAGGCAGACTGCACGGCGAGAAAAGCCAGGAACGCGCGGATGACCCGGTGCTTGTCGGGGTTCGGGAAGAACTTGCCGATGACGTCCATCGCGCTGCCGAAGAACGTGGTCTTGATGGCCTCGCGCGCCGCACTCGTCGGGGCGTCCGCGATCACGTCCGAGAGTCGCTTCGGTTTCCGGAGTGGGGTGAAGCGATCCATCGAATCCGCCGGCGCCTTCACGTACTCGAAGAGCCTCAGCATGCCCTCCGCGGCTTCGGCCCCATGCACTTCCACCATGTGTTTCGCGGCGCGAAGCGGGTCGGAGTAGAGGATGACCGGAGGATCGCCAGGGTCGCCGAGGTTGCAGGACATGACTTCGTGCTCGATCGGTTCGAACCCGTGCGCGTGCAGCTGGAGGTCGTCCACTACTTGCTGGGCGAGCGGGAACATCGTCGAGCCCGCGATCTCGAATTTGAAGCCGTCGAAGAGCTCGACGGTCGAACACATGCCACCGACGTACTTGTTTTTTTCGAGGCAGAGCACGGAGAGACCGGCACGCCGGAGAATGGTCGCGGCGGCCAGGCCATTGTGGCCGGCACCGATGACGATGATGTCGTAGTCGGGAGAGGACATGGATTGGGACCTCGCGGGTGGGGCAGGGGTGCCCTCGATTCTCTACGAATCTCTCGTAATGTCAATACTGACATAATGAAGACAGGTATGACATTTGGTAGAATTGCAGAAGTCATGATTCGAACTCCCCCCGGAAAAAGAGGGCAGCGGCATCGAGAAACGCACGATCGGCTCAGGGCCTGTGCGTTGGCTCGTTTCTCTCAGTTCGGGTTCGACAAGTCGACCGTCTCAGACATCGCCGAGGACGCCGGCGTCACCGAGCGCACGTTCTATCGCCACTTCGAATCGAAGGAGTCGGTGCTCTTTGCCGACCACGAAAGCCGGCTTCGCTGGCTCGGTGCCGCGCTCGAGCTGCGGCCCAGCACCGAGGCGGTTCTGGATTCGATCCGCGTGGCGGTCGAGTCGTTCCCGGACGATCGCGAGGTTCTGCGCCAGGTCGCGAAGCTCCGGGATGGGCTGCTCCGGCCCGAGGTCCTCGCGGATCAGCTCCACCGGGTTCAGGGTGCGTTCGCGACCGAGATCCACGCCCATCTGCTCCGCCGACTGCCGGCCGGGGACGATCGGCCGTTGGTCGCCGCGGTGATGAGCCGCGCGATCGCCGGCGCGCTGATGGGCGCACTCGACGAATGGAGCCGGACCGCGCGAGACGACCCCGCTGCGCTCGGCGACATCACGAGACGCGCGCTGGGTCTCCTGCGGGAGCTGCCCGCGGAGTTCTCCGGTTCGGCCTGACGCCGTGACTACAGGTGCGGGAGCAGCGGGACGGTGGGCGACGAGAGCGTATCGCCCAGCTGCTTGCCGCCGACGATCCCCGTGAAGAACTCGCTCTGGACCATGTCGGCGAAGTAGTCGACGCCCGGGTAATAGACGATGGCCACTTCGTCGAAGTGGGCGTCGCCTTCGAGCGTCACGGCGCGGCCGATGTGCGTGGGGCCGTTTCCCATCTCGGCCATCAACGACAGCATCGCCGAGCCGTAGCCCGAGTTGGCAGCTCGCTGCTCGGGGCTGCCATGGCGGATGAAGTTCAACACGACGCAGGCGCTGCTACCGTACTCGCGGTTCGCCTCGAGTCCGCGGACCAGTGCGTCTCGCCGTGCCCGCATCTCCGGGGGCGCCTGGCTCGCGTCCGCCCGCCGGAACGGATAGCCCGACGGCGCGCGTGTGATGACGTCGACGGTTCGCTTCGCGAGCAGGACGATCGGCAGGGCGAGATTGAGGGCCGGGGACCGCTTCAAGCCGAGCGCATAGGAATGGGCGAAACCGGAGCGCGTGCTCTGGTAGTCGGGGTTCGCTGCTGCGTCGTCGTAGGCCTCGCGCGACGGAAACTGCGCGAGCACAAAGGCGTCCCACTCTTCCTGCGGGATCTGATTCGACTGCATCGCGTTGACCGCGATCTTGCCCGCGTAGACGACCGCTCCGCCTGCCGCCTCGATCGAGTGCACGAACTCCCGAATTCCCGAGAGCAACTCTTGGCCAGGGGCGAGCGCGACGACAGTCGCGACGTGAAACACCGACGGGGAGTGAAACAACGTCTGACGATCCGCGACGATGTCGCGGCGTGTCCGCTGATAGCGGAAATGCTGTCCTGCGACCGCGAGCAGCGCGACGATCAACAGGACGGATGCGGCCGTAGCGAGCCAGGTCATCGTCGACTCCCGGTTTCGGCACTGCGAGGTGCTCGTCTCGGGACGATACCGCGCGATTTACCCCTTCGCGGGCTGGGTCCGGCGGAGAACCCGAATTCGCTCGGCGGTCTCCTCTTCGACGCAGGTGCGTCGCGTCTGCGGCTGGAGCTTCTCGCATGCGCGCGAGCGCGCTGCGAGGAACGTCTGCTGCTGCTGGTCCATTCGGTACCGCTGCTCCGGCTCGAGCACCGATCGGAGCCCCTCGAGTTCGCGCCGCAACTCGCGGTCTTGTCGCATCAAGTCGTGGTCCTGACAGATCGTCTGGGGAATGGGGCCTGCCGCGCGCGCGCAATCGAACGAGGGCGCGAGCGGCGGGAACGAGCGGCCGTCTTGGCGACACAGAGAGTCGACGAACGCCTCGATGTTGGTGCGACATTCCCACTCGATGGCCATGCCGCCCAGCGCGTTCGACGGCGCGAGAGAGAGCCACCCACCGCGCACGCGGCGCGGCAACACCACGATTTCGCCGGCCTCCAGCTGGACCTGCAGAACGTCCTTGGACGTCAGACTGGAGGCGTCGACGTTCAGGTCGGACCAGGTGTCCGGGAACCGGCCCTCCATCATCTGGTGCTCGAGGAGCATCATCTTGAAGGGCGAAGCCAGCGCGAGGAGCTGAGCCCGGTGCGCTTTGTCTGCGAAGGTCTGGTAGCTGGGCTGCCCTGCGACCGCCGCGAGTTCGCTCGGGTCGGGCGGCGCCGGGGTCCCGGAAGTCTGGGACTCCGGTGCGTGGGTGGCGAACGGATGGCCGATCCACTCCGCCTCGCGGTTCAGCCAGAGAACCCAGGTCTCGATGCCGATGATCGCGGCGAAAAGGATCAGGAGCGCGGTCTTCATGAGGCCGCTTATCGGCGGACCGCGAACGCACCCGGAGGCACCCGGCTACGGGAGCCCCGAATCCGGCCATCGTCCCGCGACGGGTTCTCCTCGTCGAGCCTTGCGTCGTGTAGGTTCTGGAGATGCAAAGACCCCCGGCTCCCCTCGCCCTCCTCGCGTTTCTCTTGCTCCCCGCCGCCGCTCCGGCGCTCGATGTGCCGATGCCCGGCAAGTCGCATCAGGTGCGGGGGGCGAAGGTCGCGAAGGTCTCGGCCAAGGCGGAGGCGCCCTTTGCGCTTCCGATTGCCGGTTCGGCCCAAGACCCGACGACGGGCGGGGCCGAGTTGCAGTTCTTCGACATCGGAGGCGACGGCGGCGAGCTGATCTACACCCTCGACGCGTCGGGGTGGAAGGGGCTCGGGAAACCTGCGGGTTCGAAGGGCTGGAAGTACAAGGGCAAGGCCGACACTACGGTGGCGGATCCGAAGGCCGCGTGCAGCTCCGTCGTCCTGAAAGAACGCACGCTGAAGGCCACGTGCAAGGGGTCCGCTGTGACGTTGGCACCGCCGTACTCGGGGTCGGCCGCCGTTTCTCTCGGCTTCCCGGCGGGTGCGTCTGCGTCGCGCTACTGCGCGGTGTTCGGCGGTGAAGAGAAGAAGAACGATGCCAAGCAGCTGAAGCGCAAAAAGGCGGCTGCCCCGGTCGTCTGCCCGCTCGCACCGAGCACCTTCACGGGCTACGACGCCGAAGATCTCACGACTCTCGCGGATGACGCGCTGGAGGGGCGCCAGAATCTGACGCCCGGCTCCGAGGCCGCGCAAGCGTTTCTCATCTCCGAACTGTCGCCGTTCGCAAGCGGCCTCGATGGCTCGAAGGTCGGTGACGACGCGTACAAGCAGCCTTTCGACCAGGGCACCAACATTCTTGCGATCATCCCGGGTGGCGAACTCGCCGACGAGTACGTGATCGTCGGTGCCCACTACGATCACCACGGGACCAGCTGTTCCTCAATCGAGCCGGGTGACGACATCTGCAACGGAGCGACGGACAACGCCGCAGGAAGTGCCGCGGTGCTCGCGATCGGCCGGCAGCTCGCCCTCTCACCAGAGCCTCCCCGGCGCTCGGTGATCCTCGCGCTCTGGGACGCGGAGGAAGACGGGCTCCTGGGATCGTTCCACTACGTGGCGAACCCGCTGGTTCCTCTTGCCGCCACAGTGGCCTACGTCAACTTCGACATCCAGGGTGCGAACCTGCTCCCGAGCCTCCGGAACGTGAGCTTCGCGATCGGGAGTGAGACGGGCGGAGCCTCGTTCGGCGAGTTGGTCCGCGGTGCCATTGCGCTCGAGACGCTCGGCACGCGCCCCCTCAGTCTGGTGTTCGGCCAGGGGCGGAGCGATTACGTGGCGTTCGCTGAAGCGGAGGTGCCCACCGTTTTCTTCAGCGACTCGACCGGCGGCTGCTACCACACGACCAGCGACGACATCGACATTGTGGACTTCGGGAAGCACGAGAAACAGACTCGCATCGGCTACTACGTGACGAGCGGCCTGATCGATCGCGACGAGCGCCCCGCGTTCGCCGCGGATCTCCCCGCGGCGACCTTCGATGATCTCGTCGCGATTCGGGACGTCATCGATGCTGGAGTAGGTGACCTGGATCTATTCGATCCGGCCGATCAGGCATCGATGCTCGGCTTCCAGACTCTCCTCGCGAGTCTTGTCGCCGAAGGCGAGGGAGCGTTCGGCCTCGAGGATATCGGGCCGTTCCTGGCCGGCACCTCGGTCGTGATCCAGACGCTGCCGAACATCCCCTGTGATGGTTTCCTGGTCCCCTGAGGGGCAGTTTGAGGACTCTCAAGGGTCAGTCGCCAAGGCCGTGAACCCGATCCGGCCCCAGAGCGACTCTCTACCATGGCGAGAGCGGCAGACCAGGTCTACGACGAGCTCCTCGTCTTGCGCTGTGCCAGCGGGGACCGGGCCGCCCTGGCCGAACTGATCGAGCGTTGGCAGCCGCGGCTGGTCGGCTACGCCACGCGTCTGACCGGGCGACCGGATGTCGCCGTCGATGCCGTTCAAGAGACGTGGCTCGCGATGGTTCGGGAGTTTCCCCGCCTCGATGACCCGGCCCGCTTCGGCGGGATGGCGTACCGCATCCTGTCTCGGCGCTGTGCCGACTGGGGGCGCGGCCAGGGTCGACGCTGGCGGATGACCCAGGGACTGGCCGAGGGCGGCGCGGCCGATTCGCCCTCGACTGCCGAACAGCAGAGTGACGCGGCACGAGTGCGAGAGAGGCTCGACCAGCTCCCGTCGGACAGCCGCGTCGTCGTCGCGCTCCACTACTTCTACGACCTCTCGGTCGCGGACATTGCAGCGACGCTCCAGATCCCAGGCGGCACCGTGAAGTCGAGACTCCACAAGGCTCGCCAACAACTCAGAAGCGCCCTCGAACCCAGGAGAGACCCATGTCCCAGCTAGAAGATCTGATTCGAGATGCCCTCCAGAGCCACGAGCCCGACGATGCGGGCGAGCAGCCCCTGGTGGGTCAGGTGGCCGATCACTTCCTGCGGCGATCCCGGTGGGTCGCGGCCTTCGCGTGGATGAAGATGGGAGGCACGCTGATGATCAGCTTTGTGTCGGCCGTTTTTTTCTTCGTGGCCGAGACGACACAAGCGCAGATCGCCCTCGCATCACTCTCTCTGATGGGCTTCGTCGGCTTTGCGATGTGGTGGATCTGGTACTGGATGGTGCTGAACCGGAATGCCGCTCTTCGCGAGATGAAGCGGATCGAGCTGCAGATCGCCCAACTTCGTGATCCTGCTCAGGAGTCCGCCTAGCGCTCCGGGCTGTCGAAGTAGCGCGCGGGGGTGGTTCCGAGATTGCGGCGGAACATCGAAATGAATGCGCTAGGGCTCTCGTAGCCGACTGCCAGCGCCACGTTCGTGACCGACTCCCCCGCGCCGAGCCGCTCTAGGGATCGCAGCAGCCGCAGTTGCTGGCGCCACGCGCCGAAACTCATGCCCGCCTCTCGCTCGAACAAGCGCGCGAGAGTGCGAGCGCCAGCACCGGCGCGAAGCGCCCAGTCTGCGAGGCCGCGCGGGTCGGCTGGATCCGCGAGCAGTGCGTCGATGACCACTCGCATCCGTGCCTCGCTCGGCAGCGGCAGATGCAACGGGGCGATCGGTGTGGCGCGGATCTCGTCGAGCAGCACATCGACCAATCGTTGCTCGGTCCCGCGTTCGGGATACATGGGTTCGAGGTCGAGCGCCCGCAGAATCAGTTCTCGCAGCAAGGGCGAAACCGCGACGACACCGCATCGGGTCGGCAGCGTCCGTGCGGCTGCGCTGTCCAGGTAGAGCGTTCGCATCTGAACGGCGCCGGCCATCTCGATCTGGTGATCGATTCGCGCGGGGACCCAGACCGCCCGCTGGGGAGGGACCACCCAGCTTCCGTCGCTCGTGGTGACGGTCATGACGCCGGTACTCGCGTAGACCAGCTGTGATTTCCGATGGCGGTGGACAGGGATCCGATCTCCAGCCGGGTAGTCCCACGCGAGGCCCGCGACGGGGCGCGGCACGTCGTCGGGCGTGGGTCGTGCTCGATTCGTCGAGGTGGCCATTTCGAGACATAGTATGTCACTTTGTCGAAAGACAGCCCCACCGTGGGTCGGGCATTCTGAGCTTCGCAACCTGGAGCCTTCCGCTTCCAAGCGAGGAAACCTGCATGAGTGATCCCATCGAACTTCTGAGCTTTCGGCCGAACCTCTTCGTCCAGGACGTCGCGCGCGCGATCGGGTTTTACCGGGACGTGCTCGGGATGGAGGTGCACGCAGCACCGCCCGACGGCAGCTTCGCGATGCTCGGCGGGCACGGGGCAGCTGAAGTCGCGCTGGTTCGTCACGAGGCCCCGCAGGCAGGCGAGGCCTACCTCTACGTCCGCGGCGTGGAGGGCTTGCTCCTGCGGTGTCAGGACGCCGGCTTCGAAATCACGCGACAACTCGCCACGCAGCCCTGGGGTCTTCGCGACTTCGTCGTACGCGATCCGGATGGGAACCAGATCGGGATTGGCGAGCGCGTAGAGAGCTCCGCCGAGTAGCCAGAGGCGGCGAACAGGGATCCGAGGGAGGACTGCCCGTGGCATGTCCGTCGGTGCCCGCACTTCGCGTATCATTCGCGAGCGCGTTTGAAAATCCCCGGAGCGATTCTCATGGCCCTCTCGATCACGCCCACCCGTCAGGCTTGCGGCGCTTCCATCACCGGCATCGATCTGACCCGCCCTCTCGCGGTAGAGACGGTGAAGGAAATCCGCGAGGCATGGCTCGAGCACCACGTTCTCGTGTTCCCGAACCAGGCGATGGACGACGACGACCTGGAGCGCTTCACCCTCTGCTTCGGTCCGTTTGGGGACGACCCGTTCATCGCGCCGATCCCCGGGCGGGAGCATGTCATCGCCGTGCAGCGGAACGCGGGAGAGACCTCCGCGGTGTTCGCCGAGTCGTTCCACAGCGACTGGAGCTTCCAGGAGAAGCCGCCCGCCGGGACGTGCCTCTTCGGGATCACGATTCCACCCCATGGAGGGGACACGCTCTTCTCGAACCAACACCGCGCGTTGGAAGCGATGCCCACGGCCTTGCGCTCGCGGCTGGAGGGCAGGATGGCCGTCCACTCCGCGCGCCTCGCCTACGCCCCCGAAGGCATCCTCGGCGACGCGGACAAGGCTGGCCGCAGTATGGACATCCGCCCCTCGGACGACGCGAACGCGACGCAGCTGCATCCGATCATCCGCGAGCACCCCGAGACGGGGCGCCTCGGTCTCTTCAGCACGTTCGGCTACATCATCGGGATCGACGGCATGGACGCCGAAGAGGCCAACCCGCTCCTCGGCGAGCTCTACCAATGGCAGTCGCGTCAGGAGTTCCAGTACCGCCACGAGTGGGCGCCGAACATGCTCGCCATGTGGGACAACCGGAGCCTTCTGCACTGCGCTACCGGCGGGTTCGACGGACACGACCGCCTCCTGCACAGGACGACGATCGGCGCCGTCTGAGCGCCTTGCCGCCTGATCGCCTGACCGCGCACCGCCGCAGCTCGGATTCCTGACCGGCTTGCCCGGCCCCGCGGACCCAATTACTATGATACTAGTTAGCTCGCCCGTTCGAAGGCACTCACGGGCGGAGGGGATCGCTCATGGCGGGTTACCAGGGAACTTTCTTCGACGCGGACAACCACTACTACGAGGCGCACGACGCGTTCACTCGGCATGTCCCGAAAAAGATGCAGCCGCGCTGCGTGCAGTGGGTGACTCTCGAGAACGGCCGCAAGTACCACGTGATCGGTGGCAAGATCGACGCGCAGGGGAACCCGACTTTCGATCCCATCTCCAAGCCCGGCGTCTTGCGTGAACTCTTCCGAGGGAATCCCCGCGGCACCACGAGTCTCGAGCTCATTCGATCGTCGCTGGAGCCGATGCCGCCGGAGTACATGGACCGCGATGCGCGCATCGCGCGGCTCGACGAGCAGGGTCTCGCGGGAGCCTGGATGTTCCCGACGCAGGGCGTGCTCTACGAGGAACCGCTCAAGAAGGACGTCGCTGCGGTCTGCGCCACCTTCGGCGGTTTCAATCGATGGCTCGAGGAGGACTGGGGGCTCAACTACCAGAACCGGCTGTTCTCGGCCCCATACATCTCGCTTGCCGACGTCGACTTCGCGTGTGCTCAGGTCGACTGGGCGCTCGAGCGAGACGCGCGCATATTGGTCATGCGCCCGGCGGCCGTTTGGACGCTTCGGGGGCCGCGCAATCCGGGCGCCGAGGAGTTCGATCCGTTCTGGGCTCGTGTGAACGAAGCCGGCATCACCGTCGTCACGCACATCGGAGCCACGCGGCACGACAGCAATGGCTACGACACCAAGAACATCGACGTCCTCAGCATGGGGCCGAGGCCGAGCGTCACCAACTTCCATCGGTCGCGGAACATCAACGACTTCCTCGCCAGCATGGTGTTCGACCGGCTCTTCGAGCGGTTCCCCAATTTGCGGATTGCCTCGGTGGAGAACGGCTCGGAGTTCCTGGTCGATCTGCTGCGGACTTTTGATCGGACCAAGGAGCGGACGCGGCACTATTTCAAGGAAGATCCCGCCGACAGCTTTCGAGAGCACGTCTGGATCAACCCGTTCTGGGAAGACGATATCGGCGAGGTGTTGGAACACATGGGGCCCGACCGCGTCCTCGTGGGTTCAGACTGGCCGCACATGGAGGGGCTCGCCCATCCGCGTGACATCATCGAGGAGCTCGACGGCATCCCTGCGCACGACCAGGAAAAAATTCTGCATGCCAATGTCGCGGGGCTGAACGAGCGGCGACCCGTGTGACCATGCAGAGGGTGATCACACCTCTCGCGAGGCGTCTTGATGTCTGGTGAGCAGAGTTGCTGAGCCCCTACCGGGTACTGGATCTCTCCGACGACCGCGGGGCTTTCTGCGGCTTCATGCTCGGCGAGCTGGGAGCAGACGTCGTCCGTGTCGAACCTCCGGGTGGCTCGCCTGCACGACGGCGCGGTCCTTTCGCGGACGACGTGCGCGATCCCGAGAACTCGCTCTTCTGGTGGGCGTACGCGCGAAACCAACGCAGCGTCGTTCTCGACCCTGAATCGCCGGACCATCGCGAAGAGCTGCTTCGCCTGGTCGAGAGTGCCGATGTGTGGGTCGAGTCCGGCAAGCCAGGGGACATGGCGCGGCTGGGCCTCGGCTATCCGGAGCTGAGTCGGCTGAATCCGGCGCTCGTCTATGTGTCGATCACGCCGTTCGGACAGACCGGACCGAAGTCCGGCTGGGCCGGGACCGATCTCACGGTGCTCGCTGCAGGCGGGGTTCTCGGGCTCACCGGAGACGCAGACCGTCCGCCCGTCCGCATCTCGGTTCCGCAGGCGTTCGCCCATGCGGCCGCCGAAGCGGCCGCGGCCACACTCGTCGCGCTCCACGAACGCGAGCAATCGGGTCGCGGACAACACGTCGACGTCTCCGCTCAGCAGGCGGTCACGATTGCGACGCAGTCGGACATCGTCTCGGCGGCAGTGAACTCGGCCGGGGCAAAGCGTCTGGCCGGAGGCGGGAAGCTCGGGGGACTCCAGCTTCGTCTCGTGTTCCCGGCCCGCGATGGACACGTCGCGATCACCTACCTCTTTGGTCCGGCGTTCGGTCCGGCGTCGGCTCGGTTGATGCGGGCTGTTTGCGAGGAAGGCTTCTGTGACGAGGAGCTGCGCGACACGGACTGGGTTCGGCTGCCCGCGTTGGTCGCGGCGGGTTCCGAAACGACGGAGACCTTCGAGCGCGCCAAGCTCGCGGTCGCCGCGTGGACTTCGTCGAAGACCAAGGCGGAATTGCTCGCGCTTGCGATGGAACGCCGGCTTCTGGTGGCGCCGGTGTCGACCGTGCGCGATGTCCTCGCGAGTGAACAGCTTGCGAAGCGCGAGTACTTTCAGATGCTCGAGCGGACCGTCGGAGGCCCGGGGGCGCGGCAGCTCGGACCCTTCGTTCGTCTCGGAGACGATCCGCCGCGTCGTGCGCAGCCGGCACCTCGAATCGGTGAGCACGGCTCGGAAATTTTGACAGGTGGAAGGGCACCCTCCGTCCCGATGGGCGGGGGGAATGGCGCAGCTCCAGAAGCGGGAGGGCTGCCGCTCGCGGGCGTGAAGATTCTCGACTTCACATGGGCCCTCGCGGGGCCCATGGCGACACGCATGCTCGCGGACTACGGCGCCGAGGTGGTTCGCATCGAATCGAAGTCCCATCCAGACCCGATCCGTGGCGGGCGACCGTTCGTCGATCGGCGGCTCGGGAGCGAGACCAGCGCGCTGTTCCACGGCACCAACGTGAGCAAGCTCATGCTCGGGCTCGATCTCGCCATGCCGCAGTCGCGAGAGGTGGTCGCTGACCTCGTGCGCTGGGCCGACGTCGTGTGCGAGTCGTTCTCGCCCGGAGTGATGGCGCGTCTGGGCTTTGGATATGAGGCGCTGCGCGAGATCGACCCTTCGATCATCCTGCTCAGTACTTCTTTGATGGGCCAGAGTGGACCGTTGGCCAAGTTCGCGGGCTACGGAAACCTCTCCGCCGCGATCGTCGGCTTTCACGAGCTGACGGGCTGGCCGAATCGCGATGCCGCGGGGCCGTACGGCGCGTACACCGACTACATCGCCCCCAAGTTCGGCGCTGCGACCATTCTGGCCGCGCTCGACCAACGCCGTCGTACCGGTAGCGGGCAGCACCTCGATCTTTCGCAAGCGGAAGCGGCGCTTCACTTCCTGGCGCCCGCATTGCTCGACGCGCTGGTAAACGATCGCGCGCCCACGCGCTGCGGAAATCGCGACGAGCGGTTCGCGCCGCACGGTTGCTACCCGGTCGAAGGGGACGATCGCTGGATTGCGATTGCGGTCGAAGACGAGGCCGGCTGGACCGCGCTCTGTGCACGGCTCGGTCGCCGAGAGCTCGCGGCCGACCCGCGCTTCTCGAGCGCAGACGACCGCTCACGGAACGCCGAAGCACTCGATTCGATTTTGGCCGAGCTCACGGCCGGGCAAGATGGCGCCGCGCTGGAGGCCTCGCTCCAGGAGGGCGGGGTCGCCTGCCACCGGGTGCTCGACAGCGAGGCGGCCGTCGCAGACCCGCAGCTTCGCGCACGGGGGCACTTCGTTCGGATCGAGAGCGGTGACACCTATACCGTCGTCGAGGATACGCGGTCGAAGCTCTCGCGTACGCCGGCCGAGGTTCGCCGCGGCATTCCGACGCTTGGGCGCGACAACCAGGAAGTGCTCGAGCGATTGCTCGGCTACGGCGAGGACCGGATCGCCGACCTCGCGATCGCCGGTGTGATCGAGTAGTACACGAACCCGGATCCGATTCAGAAGAATCCAGAGGGAGACCGCGTTGGCGAATCATGTAGCTGGGAAGGTCATCGTCATTACCGGCGCGGCCGGTGGGTTCGGACGGCTCGTGGCGCAGAAGACTGCCGCCCTCGGGGCTCGCGTCGTAGCCGCGGACATCAACGAAGTCGAACTGAAGTCCACGGTCGAGTCCATCACGCAGGAATCGGGCATCGCAGAGGCGGTCGTCGCGGACGTCACGAGCCGCGCGCAGATGGCCGGTCTGGCGAAACGTGCAGTGGAGTGCTTTGGCGCGATCGACGTGATGGTCAACAACGCAGGCGTGATGCCACTCGCGTTCTACGCGGATCATCAGGAGGCCGCGGACGCGTGGGATCGCTGCATCGACATCAATCTGAAGGGGGTCCTTCACGGAATCATCGCCGTGCACGACCAGATGATCGAACAGGGTCGCGGTCACGTCGTCAACCTGTCGTCCATCTATGGCAACTACCCGGTGGCGGGCGCGGCCGTCTACGGTGCGACCAAGGCGGCCGTCAATGTGCTGTCGGAGTCACTGCGGCAGGAGTCGCAGGGTCGCATCAAGGTCACGACGATCCGGCCCACCGGAGTCCCCGGCACCGGCCTGGGGGAGGGCATCGTCAATCCGGCAGCGCTCTCGGGAATCCTCGGCACGAACGAAGCTGCCTTCATGGAGAACTTTGCGGCGATGATGGGCGAGAATCCGCCCGCCGAACTGACGGACCCGGACAGCATTCGATACGCCGCGCTTGCTCCCGAAATCCTGGCCGACCAGATCGTCTTCGCGATCGATCAGCCGTGGGGAGTGTCGATCAGCGACCTCACCGTCCGTACGTCTGCGGACGGGTTCACCATCTGACGACCGAGACGCGGCCTCGCGCTAACGAGAGCCCTGTCCATCATCCACGGTGATGATGGTGCCGGTGACACACTCGGAAGCAGGTGCGCACAGGTAGAGGAGCGTGCTGTCGAGCTGTGCGGGATCGCAGAGTCGCTTGCGTGGCGTCGCTTTGTAGAACTCGCCGATTCGCTCGACCATGCCGTCCATCATTTCCGAGGAGAAGGCTCCCGGAGCGATGCAATTGACGTTGATGTGGTAGCGCGCCCACTCGACTGCCAGGACCTCGCTCATTCGCGCGATTCCCGCCTTGGTGATCGAGTACAAGGCTGCGCCGCCGCCCGCATAGTGGGAGGCGCCGACCGAAGAGAGGTTGATCATGCGGCCGGGCAACTTCGCTGCGATCAAGCGTCGAGCGACTTCGCACGACAGCACGTAAGGTCCGCGCAGGTTGGTGTCGAACACCGCGTCGATGAGAGTCTGGTCCATCTTGTGAGCGCGCTGAGCGTCCGGGATGCCAGCGTTGTTGACGAGGATCGTCACCGTGCCGAGTGCGGCTTCCGCGCGACCCACGACGTCCACGACGTCGTCCATGTCGGTCATGTCCAGGCGAAGCGGTGCACAGTGACCGCCGTCTGCACGGATCAGGGCGGCGAGTTCGTCGAGACGTTCAGTGCGCCGTCCGGTCAGTGCGACCTTGGCGCCCGCTTTCGCGAGGACCTGGGCGAATCGCCATCCGAGCCCCGACGTGGTGCCGGTGACGAGCGCCACCTGGCCGCTGAGGTCCGAGGCGTTGTTGGGGATGGGATAGGTCATTCGATCGTGCTCCCGGGCGAGGGCTCGCGTTTCGGGTCGAGCCTTGGCTACTTGACCAGCGGGTCTCGGGGCAAGTCGAGCAGACGTTCGGCGATCTGATTGCGGACGATTTCCGAGGTCCCTCCGCCGATGGACGCCGCGCGCGTCGCGAGGAGCCAGGATCCGACCCGTCGCTCGTCTCCCTCTCGCACGGCTGCGAGCGGTCCGGCGATTCGCGCGGCGACGGCGCCCTTTCGATGAGCGACTTCAGAGCCCAGAAGTTTGGTGACGTTCGCTTCGGCTCCAGGCTCCGCTCCTTCCACCGCGCGGATCACTCCGCGGAGATTCAGCAGCGCGGTCGACTGGGTTTCGGCGAGTGAGGCTCCGACCTCCCGGGCCATGCCGACATCGCCCGGCGCGTGCTTCTCCAGGAGACTGATGAGATCGGGCCCCCCCGGCATTCCGCCCTCGGCGCCTCCTCCGATCGACACCCTCTCGTTGCCGAGGGTGTTCCGCGCCACGGCCCACCCCTGGTCTACCGGCCCCACCACATCGCCGTCGGGTACGAACACCTGATCGAAGAACACTTCATTGAAGTGCGAATGTCCTGTGATTTGACGCAGGGGGCGCACCTCCACGCCCTCTGTGTGCATGTCGATCACCATCATGCTGATGCCGGCGTGCTTGGCTGCGCCCGGGTTGGTGCGGACGGTCGCGAACCCTCGATTGCAGAGGTGCGCACCGCTCGTCCAGACCTTTTGGCCCGTGACCCGCCAGCCGCCGTCGACCTTGACGCCGCGTGTTTGCACGGCCGCCGCGTCGGAGCCGGCGCCGGGTTCACTGAAGAGCTGACAGAACTCGAGTTCGCCTTCCATGCTGGGGCGAACCCAACGCTCGACCTGTTCCGGTGAGCCGTGCTGCGCAATCGTCAGGGTGTTCCACCCGCTGATGCTCATGTCGGGGCGGCGGATTCCCTGGAACTCCTCTTCGATCACGAGTTGTTCGATCGGGCCCGCGTCTCGGCCCCAAGGCTTCGGCCAATGAGCCATCAGGTAGCCGGTGTCACTCAGCGCCTTGCGCTTCTGGTCGTCCGGAAGGGCTGAATACTCGGTCGCGAACCGTCTCACCTCGGCTCGAATCGGTTCGGCCTCGGGCGGGAGCTCGATCGTCGTGCGCGTCCGGACGCCCCGGCTCATCCACATGGTGACGTCTTCGCGCGCCGCATCGGCGGGGCCTACGAGGGCGATCAGGGCGTTCGCGCGCCGCAGATAGAGATGGGCGTCGTGCTCCCAGGTGAATCCGATGCCGCCGTGCACCTGGATGTTCAGCTCGGCGCAGTAGACGAACCCGGGGAGCGCGAGGCTCGCGGCGATCGCAGCGGCGAGCTCGGCTTCGTCCTTGTCGAGATCTCCGCGCGCGGCGCCCCAGGCTCCTGCAGTCGCCTGCTCGGTGGCGACCAGCATGTTTGCGCAGTGGTGTTTCACGGCCTGGAACGTCCCGATCGGCCGCCCGAACTGCACCCGCTCCTTCGCGTACTCGGTCGCCATTTCCGTGCAAGCGCGCGCACCGCCTGCGGCTTCGGCGGCGCTGAGCACGCGGGCGAGGCGGCGCAGCGGGCTGCGCCCCCCTCGGATCACGCGGTCTTCCGGGATCTGGATGCTGCTGCAGCGGACTTCGCACACACGCCGGCTCAGGTCGATGTTCTTGAGGGATGCGACGGAGAGCCCTGCCTGGTCTCTGTCGAGCAAGACGACGTCGTCCCCGACCGAAACCAGGAGTACCTGGGCGCACTCGGCGCCGAGAACGAGTCCCGCCGATCCCCCGAGCGTTCCGTCGTCGGCCCACTCGAGATCGCCGTCCCAACTGGCCGCGCCCACCCGCGATCCGTCGACGAGTGACGGGAGGAAGCGCTCGCGCTGGGCGGCCGTTCCGCGTTCGCACAGAAGGCCCGCTGCGAGGGTGGTCGGCAGGAACGGACCGGGCGCCAGCGCGAACCCGAGCTCTTCGAGAACGATCGCGAGCTCGGAGAGGCCGAATCCCTGTCCCCCGAACGTCTCGTCGACGTGCAAGCCCAGCCACCCGAGTTCAGCCATTTCCTTCCAGAAGGAGGGCAGATGTTCGGTGGCTGCATCGAGCAGCGCGCGGGATTCGCCTCTGGCGTCGTGGGAACGCAAGAATGCCCGGGCGACACGCGCGAGCTCGCGGTGTTCTTCGCTGATCGCGATCGACATGCTCTCCTCTCTCCGTTCTTGAGGCGTCGGAAATACTATGATACTAGTTATGAATCGCTGGGGTCAAGATCCTTGTTGATGCACGAGGCCCCACGGCGGACAGGGCCACCGATCGAGGTGCTGCTGAGCATGACCGATAAGAGAATCACTGAGCGTGCCGCCGTCCGTGTCGCCCGAAAGCTCGTCGGTGACATCCGGCGCCGGCGCCTGCCCCCCGGCACGAAGCTCGAGTCCGAACACCAGATGGTCGAGACGCTCGGCGTCGCGCGAGCCACGGTTCGCGAGGCGCTCCGGTTCCTCGAACTCCAGGGAGCCCTCCGAATCAAGGCGGGCCCGGGTGGCGGCCCGATTGTCAGCGTTCCCGGGCCCGATCATCTCGCGAGCGTGCTCTCCCTGCAGCTTCAGTTCGCAGATGCGTCCTTTCGCTCGGTGCTGGAGTCCCGCAAAGAGGTCTACCCGGTGTTGGCCGCGCTGGCGGCCCAGAATGCGACCGCGGACGACGTCGCCTCGCTGCACGAGAGCATCGGCAGAATGCGTGCTTGCATCGACGATTCGGACCTGCTGATCGCAGAGCTCCGGCGGTTCCACGATCTGATCGCCGTCGCATCCCGCAACCGAGTTCTCGGCCTCCTGGTAGACGCGCTCCACCGGATGTCCGAGAGCTCGGGAGTGGACTACGACCCGAAGCAGCGGCGCGCGGCTATCCGAGCCAGTGAGGCGGTGGTTCGGGCGATCGAGAGCGGGGAGCCAGAGAATGCCAGGGCCGTCTCCGAGAAGATGCTTGCGGCGGCACTGCGCTACTGGGAGCGAACCGTCCCGGACCTGTTGAAACGACCCGTCGCGTGGATCGATTCTGACCACTAGCCCGAGGCCCCTATGAGCGAATCCAACGAGAATCCTGCCTCTGATCTCCTGTACGAGAAGGAGGGCGGAGTCGCGACGTTCACTCTCAACCGTCCCGCGTCTCTCAACGCACTCACGACCGGGATGTTCCTCGACCTGGAGCGAATCCTCATCGAGGCCGAGGCCGACGAGGACGTGAGAGTCGTCGTGTTCAGGGGAGCGGGCCCCGGCTTCTCGTCGGGAGCCGATCTCAAGCCGGCGCCGCAAGAAGAGCGCCAGCGGACCCAGGGCGTGTGCTTCCCCGGAGACCAGGGTGGCGACATCCTCGACCGCGCCAACCGCTGCGTCTTGCGCCTGCGGAACCTTCCGAAGCCGGTCATCGCGAGCATTCACGGCAATGCGGTGGGGGTCGGGTGCAGTCTGGCCCTGGCAGCGGACCTGCGAGTGGCGTCCGACACGGCTCGTCTCGGGGTCGTGTTCTCGCGGATCGGACTCGCCCCCGATGGGGGCGCCTCGTACTTCCTGCGAGACCTGGTCGGCACTGCAAAGGCTCTCGAGCTGATGTTCTTCGGAGACCTCGTTCCTGCGACCGAGGCGCTGCGGCTGGGTCTCGTGAATCGGGTGGTCGGTCCGGATGAACTCGTCGGTGCCACGGCTGAGTGGGCGGGACGTCTCGCGAGCGGACCGACGCGGGCCTACGGCTTCGCGAAGGCAGCCGCTTATCAGGGCGCGGACATGTCGCTCGAGAGTGTTCTCGACCTCGAAGCGCGCAATCAGCAGATTGCGAGTCGTTCGCAAGATTCGAAGGAAGGGATCCGGGCGTTCCTCGAGAAGCGCAAGCCGGAATTTCGCGGCCGCTGAAGCCGCGAGCAAGGAGTCGAGATGGGGCAATTTGACGGTCTACTGTTCGACTGCGACAACCACTACTACGAGGCCGAAGACGCGTTCACACGGCACGTGCCTCGACGCATGCAGAAGCGCTGCGTGCAGTGGGTCGAGATGGAGGGCAAGCGGTACCACCTGGTTGCCGGAAAGCTCAACAAGGCCGTCGGGAATCCGACCTTCAATCCGATCTCGAAGCCCGGCGTGCTGCGGGAGTACTATCACGGCAATCCGCGGGGGATGACGTTCATCGAACTGACTCGCTCTGCACTCGAGCCGATGCCGCCCGAGTACATGGATCGCGATGCACGTTTGGCGCGAGTCGAGGAGCAGGGTCTCGAAGGGATCTGGCTCTTTCCGACCGCGGGAGTCCTCTACGAGCAGGCTCTGGCGCACGATACCGAGGCCCTGTGCATCACCTGCGAGGGATTCAATCGCTGGCTCGACGAGGACTGGGGGTTCGCGTACCAGGGGAAGCTGTTTGCGGCGCCGTACATCTCGCTCGCCGACGTCGACTGGGCCTGTCGCGAACTCGAGTGGGCGCTCGCCAAAGATGCTCGTGTGATCGTGATGCGTCCTTCCGCGGTTCAGACACACGAGGGTTGGCGCTCTCCCGGGGACGCTCAGTTCGATCCTTTCTGGGCGCGCGTGAACGAAGCCGGCATCTCGGTCGTCGCACACGTGGGGAGCAACGCGTACACGTCGAACGGCTACGGTGGCAATGCGGCGTTGGCGATACTCGGCGGGGGACGCAAGCCGACGGTCGCCGGCCTGATTTCCGAGCGGGCGATCTACGACTTCTTGCTGACTCTCGCCTACGACAAGCTGTTCGAGCGATTTCCGAACCTCCGAGTCGCGTCGATCGAGAACGGCTCGGGCTTCCTCGGCGACCTCTTCGTCAAGATCGAGCAGTCGAAAAGGCGCATGCCCCACTACTACAAGGAAGACCCGGCGGATCTCTTCCGTGAGCACGTCTGGATCAACCCGTTCTGGGAAGACAAGATCTCCGACGTCGTCGAACACATGGGAGCCGACCGCGTGATCTTCGGCTCCGACTGGCCCCACATGGAGGGCATGGAGAAGCCTCGTGACATTTTCGATGAACTCGAGGGCATCTCGTTGAAGGACCAGGAGAAGATCCTGCGCACAAACACCGCGGCGCTGAACGTGAGGAGGGCGGCGTGACCCTCGGAGCTAAGCCCGACTACGAAGACATCCGCTACGAGGTCGAGGATGGGCGTGCTCGCATCACGTTCGCGCGCCCGAAGAAACACAACGCGATCAGCCAGAAGCTCCTCGAGGAGCTGGAGCACGCGCTTTGGGAGGCCGACGACGACCTCGCCGTCCACTGCGTGATCCTGCGCGGAGAAGGCCCTTCCTTTTGTTCGGGCTACGACCTCGCGGCGTTGCCGGGCCGAGGTCGTGACTCAGGCGTGCGCACCGGGCGCAAGCATGACGACGACATGTGGCTGATCGAGCGCAACAACCGGAGAATTCGCGCGCTCTGGGACATGCACAAGCCGTCGATCGCACAGGTTCACGGCAACTGTCTCGCGGGCGGCACGGATCTCGCGATGGCGTGCGACATGGTGATCGCCGCGGATGATGCGCGGATTGGTTTCCCCGCTGCGCGCTCCATGGGAGCCCTGCCCAATAATTTGTGGATGTACCATTGCGGCCCCCAATGGGCCAAGCGACTGCAGCTCACCGGCGACTCGGTCACCGGAGAGGATGCCGCGAAGATCGGGCTGGTGATGAAGGCAGTGCCCGCGGCCTTGCTGGAGGAAGAGGTCGAAGGTCTCGCGGATCGGCTGAGTCAGATCGATCCCGATCTGCTCTCCGCCAATAAACGAATCACGAACCTCGGGCTCGAGCTGATGGGTGCCCAGACATTGCAGCGGCTGGCGGCTGAGAACGACGCGCGCGCGCATCGGTCCTCTGCGGTGCGAGACTACAGCCGCAGCGTCAAGGAGCACGGCCTGAAGGAAACGCTCCAGAGAAGGGACGCACCTTTCGGCGACGGGATGGCCCAGGTCGATTCGCCCGAGGGACGCAGCAACCAGGGCCCGAGACGCACAGACCTCGACGACTGACCCCGCGCCGCAGGGTCGGTCCGGGAGATTGCTGCGCTCGAAGCTACGATCCTGAACAGCGCGTGTTTCGTTCGGAGAGCCTGGGCGCAAGCTCGACGGCTGTGACTTCCGCGCCATCGATCCCCTTTCATCCGTGGAGACTCTCCAATGCCTGACTTCGAACTCCTGATCGACGGAAAAATGGTTCCCGGCGCCGGTTCGCTGGAGGTCATCAACCCCGCCACCGAAGCGCTGGCGGGAACCTGTTCCCGCGCTTCCGAAGCACAGCTCGACGAGGCGGTCGACGCTGCGCAGGGCGCTCTCGCAGGTTGGGCCGCCACACCGATCGCGCAGCGCCGACAGGCACTCGAGAAGGTGGCCGAAATCGTCACCGCTCACGCGCCCGAGCTCGGTGCGATCCTGACGAGCGAACAGGGGAAGCCGCTGCCGGAAGCCGTCGCCGAGGCGTACGGCTTCGCAGTGTTCACGCGGCACTTCGCGGCGATGGACCTCCCGGTCGAGGTGCTCGAAGACAGCGAGGCGCGGCTCGTCGAAGCGCACCGCTCGCCCCTCGGTGTCGTCGCCGCGATCGTCCCTTGGAACTTTCCGCTGGTGCTGCTCGGGTTCAAGCTGGGGCCGGCGCTCATCGCCGGCAACACGCTCGTGGTCAAGCCGGCACCGACCACTCCCCTTTCTACGTTGCGTCTGGCGGAGCTGGTCAAAGACGCCCTGCCGCCGGGCGTGCTGAACGTGATCGCCGATGCGAACGATCTAGGCCCGAAGATCTCGGCACACCCGAAGATCCGGAAGGTTTCCTTCACCGGCAGCACGGCGACCGGGGCGAAGGTCATGGCTGGCGCTGCCGAAACGCTCAAGCGCATCACACTCGAGATGGGCGGGAACGACGCCGGCCTGGTGCTTGGGGATGTGGACCCGAAGGAGATCGCTCCGAAGATCTTCGCGGCCGCTTTTCCGAACAACGGGCAGGTCTGTATCGCGATGAAACGGGTCTATGCGCACGAGGACATCTACGACGCGTTGTGTGATGAGCTCGCGACCATCGCGCGGTCGAAGAAGGTCGGGGACGGCACGGAGGAGGGCGTCGAACTCGGCCCGCTCCAGAACAAGGCCCAGTACGAGAAGGTCAAGGCGATCATCGCCGACGCGGCAGAGAAGGGAACGGTCATCGCCGGCGGCTCTGCGCTCGACCGGCCTGGCTACTTCATCGAGCCCACGATCGTTCGCGACATCAAAGAGGGTGCGCGGCTGGTGGACGAGGAGCAGTTCGGCCCGGCCCTGCCGGTCATCAAGTTCTCGGATCCGGAAGAGGCACTCGTGCGGATCAATCGGACGGACGAGGGGCTCGGCGGCAGCGTCTGGTCCTCGGACACGGCGGCCGCGCGCGATCTGGCGGTTCGGCTCGATGCGGGCACCGTCTGGGTCAACAAGCACGCCGAGCTCGATCCTGGAATTCCCTTCAGTGGTTCCAAGCAATCGGGAGTCGGGACGGAGCTCGGTCGTGAAGGCCTCGAGGAGTTCACACAGCGCCGAGTGATCAATATTGCCCGCTAGTGAGCTCTTGCAGGGCAGGGAGACGACATGAAACTCGGTCTGATGCTCGGCTACTCGGGCGCGAGAATGAGTGTCCCCGTGGAGTTGGTGCAGAAGGCGGAGGCGCTGGGCTTCGACTCGGTGTGGACGGCCGAGGCCTACGGCTCCGATGCGACTTCACCGCTGGCCTATCTCGCGGCACTCACGAAGCGCATCCGCCTCGGCACGTCGATCATGCAGCTCGCCGGGCGAACGCCCGCGATGGCGGCAATGCAGGCGGCGACCATCGATGCGCTGGCCGGTGGCGATCGCTTCGTAGCCGGGATCGGGGTCAGCGGACCGCAGATCGTCGAGGGCTGGTACGGCCAGCCCTGGGGCAAGCCTTATTGGAGGATTCGCGACTACGTCTCGATCATGCGGAAGGTGTTCGCCCGCGAAGAGGGCCTCACGCACGACGGCAAGGAAATTTCGCTTCCCTATGAAGGGGAGGGTGCGATGGGGATCGGCAAGCCGCTCAAATCGATCCTGCACATGAACCCGAAGATTCCCATCTGGCTCGGCACCGGCAGCGAGAGCAACGTGAAGCTCACGGCCGAGATCGCAGACGGATGGTTCCCACTCGCGTTCGTTCCCGGCATGATGGAGTCCTACCGGCCCTGGCTCCAAGAGGGGTTCCGGCGCGCGGGCGGGGGCAAGTCTCTCGCCGATTTCGAGATCCAGCCCGGCGTGGGCGTCGTCGTGACCGACAAGATCGAGGACGCGATCGCGCGCATCAAGCCGGGGGTCGCCCTCTACGTCGGCGGCATGGGACATCGCGACAAGAACTTCCACAACGACATGATGGTTCGCCGGGGTCATGCCGAGGCGGCGGCCAGGATCCAGGAGCTCTATCTCGCGGGCCGGAAGGCCGAGGCGATCGCGGCGGTGCCGGATGAGTATTGCGACGAAGGCGCGCTCATCGGCCCGCCGGAGCGGATCCGCGAGCGCTACCGGGAGTGGGAAGGCTCCGGCGCGACCGGGCTGACACTCTCCTGCCGCCAGCTGGAGGGGCTCGAGCTGCTCGCGGAACTCGCGGGCAGTCGGGATCGCGTGGACTGACCGGGTTCTGCCGGCCGCCGCCTTGATCGGCCGGGGCAGGGGTGCAAACCTCGTGCCTCGCGCATTTGCCGCGCTGGAGGATCCATGAAGTCAGCCCTCGCCCTCGTCCTGCTGGTCATCGGTTTCGCTTCGGGAGCCTCGGCGGTGACCGACAAGCCGAACATCGTCATCGTCTGGGGCGACGACATCGGTTGGTACAACATCAGCGCCTACAACCAGGGTGTGATGGGTTACAAGACCCCCAATATCGATCGGATCGCCAAGGAAGGCGCGATGTTCACCGACTGGTATGGCCAGCAGAGCTGCACCGCGGGGCGCGCGGCCTTCATCACCGGGCAAGCACCGATCCGAACCGGATTGACCAAGGTCGGCCTCCCGAGCGCGCCGGAAGGCATGCCGCTCCAGGATCCGACCATCGCCGGGCTGCTGAAGAACCACGGCTACGCGACGGGCCAGTTCGGCAAGAACCACCTCGGCGACCGTGACGAGCATCTGCCGACGAACCACGGGTTCGACGAGTTCTACGGCAATCTCTACCACCTGAACGCCGAAGACGAGCCCGAGAACGTCGACTACCCGAAGGATCCGGCGTTTCATGAGAAGTTCGGTCCGCGCGGCGTGATCCATTCCACCGTCGACGGCAAGATCGAGGACACCGGCCCGCTCAACATGAAGCGGATGGAGACGGTGGACTACGAGGTGACCGACCGCGCGCTCGACTTCATGGAGCGTTCGCACAACGCGGAGAAGCCGTTCTTCCTGTGGTGGAACTCGACCCGCATGCACGTCTGGACGCGGCTCCGGCCGGAGGCCAGGGGCAAGACGGGCCTCGGGATCTATCCCGACGGCATGGTCGAGCACGACGCGCACGTCGGGCAGGTGCTCGACAAGATCGACGAGCTCGGCATCGCCGACAACACGATCGTCATGTACTCGACCGACAACGGCGCCGAGGCGATGACCTGGCCCGATGGCGGCACCATTCCGTTCCGCGGCGAGAAGAACACGAACTGGGAAGGCGGCTACCGCGTGCCCACGGCGATTCGCTGGCCGGGCGTGATCGAGCCCGGCACGATCGTCAACGACATCGGCGCGCACGAAGACATGCTGCCGACGCTGCTGGCGGCCGTCGGTGAGCCGGACATCAAGGAGAAGCTGAAGTCGGGGGGCGTGAGCGCGATCGGGCGGACGTACAAGGTCCACCTCGACGGGTTCAACCTGTTGCCGTTCCTCAAGGGCGATGAGCCCAAGAGTCCGCGCGAGGAGTTCATGTACTGGACCGACGACGGGGACATCGCGGCGCTTCGCTACAACAACTGGAAGATCGTGTTCCTCGAGCAGCGTGGGCACGGGTTCGACGTTTGGCAGGAACCGTTCGTCGCGCTCCGCTTCCCGAAGCTCTTCAATTTGCGGACGGATCCGTTCGAGCGCGCCGACCACGAGGGCATGGGGTATGGACGGTGGCGCGCGGAGCGCATGTTCGCGCTGGCCCCGGCGCAGGCGCGCGTCGCAGCGTGGCTCAAGACGTTCGAAGAATTCCCGCCGCGCCAGAAGCCCGGCTCGTTCAGCCTCGGCGACGCGATGGCGAAGATTCAGAAGGGCACACCGCACAACTGAGTCCGAGGGTCGATGGCCAAGGAGACGAGGCACGAGGGCGCCGTTCGCACGGCAGTGGTCGAGCGGTGGGACGACGCTGCGGCGACCTACGAAGGGACGGTGGAGAAGCGGACCCGCGCCTTCGTCGCACCTCTCCTCGAGCGGCTGAGTCTCGTTTTCGGGGACCTTGCGATCGACGTGGCATGTGGCACCGGAGCGGTTGCGCTCGAACTCGCTCGCGCGGGCGCGAAGGTTCTGGCGGTCGACCACAGTCCCCGGATGGTGGCCCGGCTCCGCGAGCGGACCGCGGAGTTCGGATTCGACGAAGCTATCACCACACGGGTTGGAGACGCGCAGCAGCTGGACGCATCGGACGCTCTTGCGGCCGCCACGGTCTCGGGCTTCGGAGTCATCTTCTGTCCCGACATCGATCGCGCGTTGACCGAGATGGTTCGCGTGACGCGTCCGGGAGGAGTCGTCGCCTTCTCGGCTTGGACGCCGATGGAAGAGAACGGGTGGGCGGCATTGAGTGCTCTGGATGCGGGCTCGCTCGGTTTCGAGATCCCGCTGCCCGAGGGGTTCGCGTGGGCCAGCGAGCGTGCCCTGCATCGATCGCTTTCGAGCGCCGGGCTCGAGAGGCTCCGGATCGAGACCGTCGTCGGCCCCTCGTTCCAGCTCGCGTCGTCGGAGGGCTATCGCGACATGTTCAAGGCGGCCGCGTTTTCTCCGATGATCCACGGCTTGCCAGCGTCGCGACGGGAGCCCTTCCTGGAGGCGTTCTTGACGCAGGTCCGGGCGATCCACGGCGACGGCCCGATCGAGATCCCGAAGCGAGCGTGGATCGCGTCGGGGGTTCGGCCTCGCTGAGAGCCTCAGCGGAGGGGAGCGGCCACCTCTTCGATGACGCGATCGAGCGTGGCGAGCTTCTGCTCCATCGGCCCGAGGGTGAAGTCGGGGACGATCAGTTCGTCGACGCCCGCTTCCTGGTAGGCGCGCACGATCTCGCGCACTTCGTCTGCGTTTCCGACGATCTTCGGGCGGCCGATGTTGCGGTCTCGCATGCCTTCGACGAACGCGGCGTCGTCCGACAAGAACAGCAGGGCGACTGCTGATCTTTGGATCTCGGCTGGATCGCGCCCGACATCGGCGCAGTGGCGATCGAGCACCGACATCTTGTGGCGGAGCGTGTCGACCTCGCCCCAGACGTTCCACTCGTCCGCCCACTTCGCGGTGATGCGCAGCGTGACTTTCTCGCCGCCACCTCCAATCAACAGCGGCAGTGGGTTCTGGATCGGCTTCGGTTCAAGGGATGCGGCCTCGAGCTGATAGTGGCTGCCCGAGAAGCTCGCGCTCTTTTCCGTGAACAGGCCCTTGATCACCGCGCACGCCTCTTCGAGCTTCGCAAGCCGCTCGCCGATCGTGCCGTACTCGATTCCGTACTGGAGATGCTCGTTCTCCTGCCAACCCGCGCCGAGGCCGAGCACGACGCGGCCGCCGCTGATGTGGTCCGCGGTCGCGGCCATCTTGGCGAGCACGGCCGGGTGCCGGTAGGTGTTGCCGGTGACGAGGGTGCCGATGCGAATGCGCGGCACCGTGGCTGCGACAGCCGTCAGAGTCGTCCAGACCTCGGGCCACGGTGCACTCGTGTCGGCCGCATCGGGCATGAAGTGATCGGCGAGCCAGAGCCCGTCCCAGCCGGTCCTCTCGGCATGCTGGGCGATCTCGACGACCTCTTCGAAGGGTTGCGTGGGGTTGGGCCAGACGCTGAATCGCATCGGTGCTCCTTTGGGGGTTCGCCCGTGCCGGGCTCGAACAAAAAAGAGAGGCCCGGAAAGCGGGTTTCGCTTTCCGGGCCCGCGTCGTATCAATCAGGCCAATGACCAGGCGGTCGCGACCTCAGTCCTTGTCTTCGTCGCCTTCCTTGTCCTCGTCTTCGTCCTTGTCTTCGTCCTTGTCGTCGTCGTCATCGGCGGCGTCCCGGACATCGCCGACCGTATCCACGACTCCCCCGACCTTGTCGCCCAGTGACTGGGCGGCGGCCGGCAGCGAGAGTCCGAGAATGAACGCGAGAACGAGACAGAGCTGGATGATGAGTCGCATGGAACCTCCGAAAAATTCGTTGGAGCGTCCGCGGAAACTCGGATCGCTGCTTCGACCGTAGCGCAGCCTCGCGTCGGTGGAGTCGATCGTTCGGTCCGCGATCGGCGCTTCAGGATGCGCTGCTCGGCCGTCGTTTCCGCTCGATCGGGATGGGGCCGCGAGCTTCTTGCGGCGTGATCGCCTCGAAGAGCGGAACCGGCTCCCGGACAGACACGAGGTAGACGACGCGCTCGGTGACTTCGCCCTCCGCGTGCCACGCGCCTTTCGGGATGACGAGTCGGTCGCCGGCAGAGATGCCGATCCGCTCGTGGCTCTCGTCGAGCAGGTAGGTCGTTCCTTCGATCACGTAGCCGATGATGTCGTGATCGTGGTAGTGGACCGGGAGCTCGGGCGCGGCGTTCGAGACGAAGGTGTACGGCCAATAGCCGGTCTTCCGGATGTCTTCGAGAGCCTCGCCTCGATCGCGGAAGTACCCGACGTCGACGGTGAGCTTCGGGTTCTGGACTTCCTCGCTGGCCATGCGGAGAGCCTGTTGGATGCGGGGCGCCGCGGCAAGGCGCACCGTCCTGGATGTGAAATCTATTCGAGTGTATAATTTCCAAAGAGCGCCGGACCGCCCCGTGCGCACGCTCACCCGAGGTCTTCGATGATCGTTCCCGACGAGCAAGTCACGACGCGAGAGGTGGCCTCCTGGGAGGGGTTACACCTGCTGCACTTCCAGAGTTCGAGCTGTTCACAGAAGGTCCGCGTGCTGCTGCGCGAGAAGGGCCTGCAGTGGACTTCCCACCCGGTTGATCTGCCGCGGCAGAAGCACGTGAGCGCGTGGTATCTCGGCATCAACTCGCGTGGCGTCGTGCCGGTGTTGGTTCACGACGGGGTGGTGCATGTCGAGAGCAACGACATCATGGAACACCTCGACGCGTTGCCGTCGGAAGTCGAGCCGTTCTTCCCTCAGAGTGAGGGGGAGAAGGCTTGGGTCAAGGAGAATCTCGATCTCGAGAATCGCCTCCACATGGATCTTCGGAACCTGACGATGGGGTTCATCATGCCAAAGACCCTTGCGCAGAAGTCCGAGAAGACGTTGCAGCGTTGGGAGGAAGAGGGGCGCGACGATCCGAAGCGTGTGCTCGAAGTGAAATGGTGGCGCGACTACGCTGCGCAGGGGATTCCCCAGGAGACGGCGCAGCGTTCGGTCGACGCGCATCGCGAAGCGTTCGAGGTCTTGGATCGGCGCCTCGCCTATTCGGAGTGGCTGATCGGAGGCAGGCTCTCGGTGCTCGAGGTCGCCTGGTTCATCACGACGCGGCGCCTTTCGCTCGCGGGTTACCCGCTGGAGCGTCATCCCCATTTGTTCCGCTGGCATGAGCGACTCGAGAAGCGGCCCGCGTTCGACGAGGAGACCCGGGATCCCGCGCCCCTTCGAGTCGCCCTTCCGATCTACCGGGCGTTTCGGCGCCTGCGCGGAACGACGCTCACGAGCGTCACCCGTTGAGGTCCTTTCGTGCGGTCAGTCGCCGCGCGGGTCGAGCCGAAGCAGCGGCCGCGGCGGGAAGCCGGTCAGTATCCGGAACACGAACGGCAGGCTGTGCTCGCCGTCGACGCGATCGTACTCGGCTCCCTCGACTGGTGTGGCCGTGTAGTTGCGCGTCTCCTCACCGATCGTCGCCTGGACTTCCGGGGTGGAGAGCGCCCGCTCGTACCAGGCGCGGGGCCAGTGATTCGCTGCGACGTAGACCTTTCCGTCACTCTCGAGGCGCGAGAGGACCCGGTCGTGAGTGCCGTCGGCATCGGTGGTCGTGATCACGAGCGTCGATTCGTTCGCGGGCTGAAAGAAGCCGATCAGAGACTCGAACGCGACGACGATTCCGACGTACGCCACCAACAGAATTACGATCCACTTGAAGGCCCTCATGGCGTCCTCCTCGTACTGGAGACCGGTGAGCCGAGCGCAGAATAGCCCGTGAAGCCCGCTCCCCGGCGATTTTCCTCGTCGAGCCGGGAACCCTGGCCCCAGCCGGGCGCTCCGCTGGACATCGGCGCGATAACCGGCACCCTCTTTCGAGCCCTGCCAGTCGGACCTGGCCATTGGGCGAGGATGGAACCCTCCAGTCATGAGTGAAGACCCCAAGCTCGATCTCAAACGCGTGCGCGACATGCTCGGGCTCCCAGAGCCGGTGGAGTCGGAGCCGACGCCCTTCGCGCAAAATGTGGCGACCACTCTCACGAGCGCACTCGCCCAGCTCCGGGCGGACGGCATCATCGAGGTCGAGGACCCCAACATGGCGGGCCTCGCGGCCGAGGTCATCGAGGCGGCTCTCGAGTCGAGTTCGGCCAAGCGTCTCCCTCTGCGGCTCGTGAAGACGCTGATCCACAGTGACCTCGTCGAAGAGGTCTACGGGACCGACGAAGAAGTCTCGTCGGCGCTCCGTCCGTTCCTCGACAGCCTGTAGAGGCTCTCTCCGGAACCGCGTCGCGCGAGCCTGCCACGGCGGCGATCGCCTATCCTTCCGGTCTCGGGAGGAATCATGAGCGATCTCGACAGCCTCGACGCCTGGACGCCGACGTACACATCTTGGAAGGCTGCGGCCATTCCGAAGATGCAGCAGGGCAAGACCAAAGAAGCGTTCGGGGACTATCCGTGGTTTCAGACCGAGGGAGATCCCTTCGCCCGCCTCGAGAAGCCGGCGTCCGAAACGCGCTTCGCGCTCATCACGACGGGCGGCTACTCGATCGAGGGTGAGCAGGAGCCGATGAAGCCGATCCCGAACTTCGGCGGCGACCGGCCGCAGGTTCGCGAGATTCCGGTCGACGTCGATCCGGCGAAACTCCAGATTCACCATCCGGGTTACGACCACCGATTCGCCGAAGAAGATCACAACGTGAATCTTCCACTGGATCGCCTGCGGGAGATGGTGGAGACGGGAGAGATCGGCAGCATCGCCGAGACGACGCACGTCCTGATGGGCCTCGTGATCGACGTCGCGCCTTTGCTGACCGAGACCATTCCAGCACTGGTCGATCGGCTCCGGGCCGATGGGGTGGAGGCGGCACTGCTCGTGCCGTCGTGACCGGTCTGCCATCAGACCGTGAGTCTGATTGCACGAGGCCTCGAGGCCGCAGGGCTGCCGACCGCGCTGGTTTCCGTCCTGCCGCCGCTGTCCGGGGCAGCCCGACCGCCCCGGCAGGTGATCCGTCGCCTCAACGTCGGAGCGACCGTCGGGCGTCCGGGCGATCGGGACGGTCAGCTCGACACTCTGCGCCGGATGGTCACCCTCATCGCCGAAGCGCCCACCTTCGGTGCAAGCGACAAGGACGCCTAGCGGGTGACCGAGCTCATGCGAGCGCCCTACAAGGATCCGAAGCTCGAGGTTTCGAAGCGCGTCGACGACCTCCTCGGTCGCATGACGCTCGACGAGAAGCTCGCGCAGATCGCGTGTGTGTGGTCGACGGAGCTCGTCGACGCCGACGCTTTCTCCTCGGAAAAGGCCGCCGACCAGATGCCGCATGGGACCGGCCAGGTGACACGCATCGCGGCGTCCACCGGATTGCGGCCGCGCGAGAATGCGGCGTTCATGAACGACATCCAGCGCTGGCTGGTCGAGGAGACACGCCTCGGGATTCCGGCGCTCGTGCACGAGGAGTCGGCGGCGGGATTCTGCGCGCGCGACGCGACGCAGTTTCCGCAGGCGATCGGACTCGCGGCGACGTGGGATCCGAGCGGTGCCGAACGCGTGGGCGAGGTGATTCGCGCGCAGATGCGCTCGGTGGGAGCCCGACAGACTCTCGCGCCGGTGCTCGACGTGACGCGCGACCCGCGTTGGGGGCGGACCGAGGAGACGTTCGGGGAGTGCCCGTACCTCACATCGAGGCTCGGCGTCGCGTACGTGCGGGGCGTCCAGGGCGCGGATCTCGCGCAAGGCGTGGTGGCGACTGGGAAGCACTTTCTCGGGTACGGAATGCCTGAGGGCGGCCTCAATCACGCGTCGGCTCATCTCGGAGCGCGCGAGCTGCGAGAAGTCTACGCGCGTCCGTTCGAGGCCGCGATTCGCGAGGCGGGGCTCGCCTCGGTGATGAACGCCTACAACGACGTCGACGGTCTGCCCTGTGGAGGCTCGCGGCTGATCCTCGACGATCTGCTCCGGGGCGAACTCGGATTCGACGGCGTCGTCGTGGCCGACTATTTCACGACCGGGCTGCTCCTCTACTGGCACAAGGTGGCGGCAGACAAGGGAGAGGCGGGCCAGCGCGCGCTCGAGGCCGGTCTCGACGTCGAGCTGCCGAATCGGGATTGCTACGGCGCTCCTCTCAAGGAGAGGATCGAATCCGGTGCTCTCGATGTGGCCTTCGTGGATCGGGCTACGCGGCGACACCTCCGGATGAAGTTCGAGCTCGGCCTCTTCGACTCCCCGTACGTCGATGTGGCAGAGGCCGAGACGCCGTACCGCGACGCCGCCCACGTCGGGCTCGCGCGCGAACTCGCCGCGCGATCGCTGGTGCTCTTGAAGAACGATGGGGTGTTGCCGCTCGGTCCCGGGCTCGAATCGATCGCGGTGGTCGGCCCGTGCGCAGACGACATTCGCCTGCAGCTCGGCGACTACCACTACCCGTCTCATCTCGAGATGATCTACAAGCGGAAGGCCGACGGGGAGCAGGGCATCCTGCCCTCGAGCGACGTCGTCGCCTTTGCGCCCGGCCCGTACTACCGCCCCTCGGTATCGATTCTCGACGGGGTGCGCGCCTCGCTCTCCGAGAGCTCGAAGGTCCGAGTCGCGCGCGGCTGCGAGCTACGCGGCGACGACCGCAGCGGGTTCGAGGCTGCCGTCGAAGCCGCGCGCACAAGCTCGGTTGCGCTGGTCTGCGTCGGCGGAAAGTCCGGTCTGTTGCCCGAGGATACGAGCGGAGAGTTCCGCGACGCGTCGGATCTCGGCCTGACGGGCGTGCAGCATGAACTCGTCGAGGCGGTCGTCGCGACGGGGACGCCGACCGTCGTGATGCTCGTAGGCGGTCGAATCTTCTCGGTGCCGTGGATCGCGGAGCACGCGGCTGGCCTCGTCGAAGCGTTCTGTCCGGGCGAACAGGGCGGGCATGGAGTGGCCGACGTGCTCTTCGGGCGGGTCAATCCGGCCGGGCGGCTGCCGATCTCGATGCCGCGCTCCGTGGGTCAGGTTCCCGTCTACTACAACCACCGCTCGGGTGCGGGTCGATCGCAGATGCTCGGCGACTACATAGACGGTTCGACGCGCCCGCTATTCGATTTTGGGCACGGGCTCTCGTACACGCGCTTCGAGTACGGCGAGGTCGCCCTGTCGGACTCGGCTCCCGAGGCGACGGGCAAGGTGAGCGTTGCGATCGACGTCGCGAATGTGGGGGATGTCGACGGGGACGAGGTCGTTCAGCTCTATCTGCGCGACGAAGTGGCGCGCTGCAGTCGACCGAACAAGCAGCTCGCGGGGTTCGTCCGCACGCACATTCCTGCGGGCGCGAGCCGGCGGGTCACCTTCGAACTCGATCTCTCCCAGCTCGGGTACTACGACGAGGCCATGCGCTTCATCGTCGAGCCGGGCTTCGTCTGGCTCGAGGTCGGGGCGAGTTCGAGCGACACGCGAGCGCACGCCCGTTTCGAGATTGCCGGGAAGCTCCGCGAACTCTCGACCGCGGAGATCGTTCCGACGCAGGTGAGCGTTCGCTGAGTCCGCTCTTGGCGGGCTTCGGCGAGCCGCCGAGTCGGCCCGGTTCTCGAGGCCGTCGATGGACTACTCTGGTTCGGTGTCCGAGAAGCCGACCCTCTACACCGCCATTCCCTGCAACTTCTGTCAGCGCGTGAAAGTCGCGCTCTCGGCCAAAGGCGTGGCGTTCGACGCGGTGGAGATCGATCTCATCCGCCGCCCCTCATGGTTTCGCGAAAAGGCTTCCGGTGGGAGTGTGCCCCTCTTCGAGTATGAGGGCGGGGCGATCCACGGGAGTGCCATCGTCAACGAGTACATCGATCACCGCTGGCCCGAACCGCCACTGTTGCCGAGCGATCCGTTCGAGCGGGCCTCGGCTCGGATGTTTATCGACTGGTGGAACCGGAAGGGACCGACGGCTCCCTACGAGGAGCGGCTCATGAACGTGCGCGACGCGCGGGAAAAGGATGTGGAGGCGCGACTCGAAACGGCGCTCGAGGCGTGCGAGCGGAGGCTCGAGGAGCGCGGCTACGACGGAGGCTACTGGGACGGCCGCGGCCTCAACCTCGTCGATTGCGCGGCCGCGCCAGTCTTCGTTCGGTTCGCGGGGCTCCGTCATTTCCACGACTTCGAGATCCCGTCCGCGCTCGGCCGAGTGCGTGCATGGCACGACGCGCTGATCGCGGATCCGCACGTGCTGGCGACTGCGCCAGACGAGGATCGTCTGTTTTCGATGTTGGCGGACTATCGTGTGGTGCTGAAGAAGGCCGCCGACGCCGGCATCGAAGTTCCGGTCTCCTCGGCAGGCGACTAGCGTGGATCTGGCAGGAAAGGTTGCCATTGTCACCGGCGGCGCGCGGGGGATCGGACGCGGGATCGCCACCGAACTGGCGCGCGCGGGCTGCGACGTGATGATCGGAGATCTGCTCGATCTCGCGGACGTCGCCGCCGACGCTCAGGAGACCGTGACGCAGATCGAGGCCACGGGTCGGCGGGGACGGGCGGCCCGGTGCGACATCTCCCAGGAGGCGGATTGCGATGCGCTCGTATCCGCAGCGATCGCGGAGCTGGGCGGCCTCGACGTCGTCGTCTGCAACGCGGGCGTTCTCGGCAAGTCTCCGGTGGCCGACACGAGCAGCGAGGATTGGGAGCGCGTGATGCGCGTCAACGCGACCGGCACCTTTCAGACCTGCCGCGCCGCGCTTCCGCATCTTCGCGCTCAGGGTCGTGGCAGCATCGTGAACATCGCTTCGGTCGCCGGCCTCGAGGCCCACGGGGGTCGCGCCCAATACACCGCCAGCAAGTTTGCGGTGGTGGGATTCACGAAATCCCTGGCCGCCGAGGTCGCCAAGGACGGGGTCCGTGTGAATTGCGTGTGCCCCTCTTCCGTGCGCAGCGGGATGACCGTGGGCGAGCTGGCCGACGTAGTGGGGCTCGATGACCTGGGAGAGGCCGACACGATGTGGACGAAGGTCGCGCGCAAGCGACTGCCGCTCGGCCGTTCGGTCGAGCCGGAGGACATCGGCCACGCCGTCGTCTTCCTCTGCCAGGCAGACATGGTCGTCGGCGTCGCCCTCCCGGTGACCGGGGGCGACGGGATGCCGGCGAGCTAGCCTACCGCGCGAGACACGATTCACTGTGCGCCCTACGAGGAGTCATTCCATCATGAAACCCGTTTGCCTGGTCATTGGAGCCGGCGCCGGAATCGGCGGCACGGTCGGGGCTCGCTTCGCGAGAGAGGGGTATCACACGGTATTGTGTCGTCGCAGCGACGAAGCTGGGCTGCGAAACATGGTCGAGGGCATTGAGTCGGAGGGCGGCTCGGCCTCCGGCTATCTGCTCGATGCGACGGAGCCCGACAGCCTCGAAGATCGCATTGCTGCCGTCGAGACGGAGATCGGCCCGATCGAGGTCGTGCTCTTCAATCTGGGCGCGCAGATCGGCGATCGCCCCCTCGCCGATACCAGCTACAAGATGTTCGAGCTCGGCTGGCGGATGGCGACATTTGCGCTGTTCCGCGTGGCTTCAGCCGTGTGCCCGCGCATGGAAGCACGCGGCAAGGGAACGCTGCTGGTCACGTCCGCGACTGCTGCGGTCCGTGGCAACGCGGGACAACACTCTCACGCAGCCGCGATGGGCGGTCGCCGCATGCTCTGCCAGACGCTCAACGCGGAGTTTTCATCGAAAGGCATCCACGTCGCCCACATTCTGATCGACGGCGCGGTCGACGCCCCCGACACGCTCGGAAAGATGCTCGGACCCGAGGGGTTCCAGAAGCTGCGCGAGTCGCGGGGGCTCGAGAACGACGGGCTCTTGCTCCCCAGCAAGATGGCGGACACCTACTTCCACGTCGCGCAGCAGCACCGATCGGCCTGGACGCACGAGCTGGACCTGCGGTCGTTCTCGGATCGCCCGTGGTGGAATCACTGAGCTGGACTAGTATTGACACGTCAAATGCCAATTGGGCGATGTCGCGCGCGGCTCGCAGGGGAGGCCGTGCCACGTGGAGTCGACGATCCTGCCGCCCAGGAACAACCGGTATGAGGGCAGCAAGGTCGCGCTGTACTACCTGGTCCTGTTGGGCTGCATGTTTACTTTTCGGGGCAGCGTCCACTACTTCGCTCCGGACGGGGGCTCGGGAATCATCGCGGGCATCCCGCTCGAGACCTACCCCAAGGGCGCGGTCCAGGCGATCATCAACAGCTTCGGGGTCTACGGAATTGGACACCTCCTCGAAGCCGTGATCGTGTGGCTCGTCGTCTTCCGGTATCGCGCGCTGATCCCGATCACTCTCGCATTCGTCCTTGCGAGCCAGGTGCTGGGCGTCGTGTTGATCACGATGAAGCCGCTGCCTGTCATCCCGCCCGGGCAGATCGCGGTCTACGTGCTGGTGCCGATCAGCCTGGCGGCGTTCCTGCTCTCGATCCGCACGTCCACTGCGCGTGCGGCTCGGCTTGTATCGCAACGAGGAGAACCGACATGTTGAAGCTCCATTTCGCTCCGAACTCCCGTGCCGGTCGCATTGCGTGGCTGCTCGAGGAACTCGGACTCGAGTACGAGCTGAACCGGATGGACTTTCATCCGAAGGACCTGAAGTCCGACGCACACCGGGAGCGACATCCTCTCGGCCGCGTTCCCGTCCTCGACGATGGCGACGTGCGGATCTTCGAATCCGGCGCGATCGTCGAGTACATCCTCGCCCGCCATGGCGACGGCGGCCTGAAGCCGGCTGTCTCTGCGCCCGAGTTCCCCGAATACCTGCAGTGGTTCCACTATTGCGAGGGGATGGTGATGCCCCCGATCAATACGATCATGGTGCACTCGGTGCTGTTGCCGCCCGACCGCCGGAACCCGGAAACGCTCGGCCAGGCACAGCGGCTCCTCTCGCGAGCGGTCGCCCCCGTCGACGTTGCGCTCGAAGGGCGCGAATATCTGATCGGCGACTTCTCGGCGGCCGACGTGATGCTCGGGCATTCCATCTTCATGGCGAACCGTCTCGGGCAGGTTTCCGACGACCTCGCTCACCTGAAGAGCTATGTGAAGCGCGTCGAGGCGAGGCCGGCGTTTCAGAAGGCAATGCAGCTCTAGCACGGGGCCCTCACCCCGGAGGAGAACAGAATGGGATGGGATTTCTCTACGGAACCCGAATTCCAGAAGAAGCTCGACTGGGTCGAGAAGTTCTGCCGGAACGAGATCGAGCCGCTGGATCTCGTGTTCCCGTACGCTGTCCGGTCGAAGGATCCGAAGATCAAGGCCCTTGTGAAGCCGCTCCAGGATCAGGTCAAGGAACAGGGGCTGTGGGCGCTCTTCCTCGACAAAGAGCTGGGCGGCCCCGGCTTCGGTCAGCTCAAGCTCGGCCTGCTCAACGAGATTCTCGGGCGCTATGGCTCGGCGCCGCAGATCTTCGGGGCCGCCGCTCCCGATACCGGGAACATGGAGATGCTCGCCGCCTACGGAACTGACGAGCAGAAGAAGCGCTGGCTCGAGCCAATGCTGAACCAGGAGATCTGGTCGGCCTACTCGATGACCGAGCCGCAGGGTGGCTCCGACCCGCGCCTCTTCAAGACGCACGCCCGGAAGGTCGGGGACGAGTGGGTCATCAACGGCGAAAAATGGTTCACGAGCGCCGGCCGCGTCGCGGACATCCTGTTCGTGATGTGCACGAACGGCATGTTCGTCGTGCCTCGTGACACCCCCGGCGTGGAGATCATGCCGGAGCCCCGGCTGCACAATCACATCAAGTACAACGAGGTGGCGGTGCCGGCCGATCATCTCCTCGGACCCGAAGACGGCGCGCGGGTGCTCGCGCAACGCCGACTCGGCGGGGGCCGGATCCACCACGCGATGCGGACGATCGCTCAGTGCAAGCTCGCGTTCGACATGATGTGCGAGCGCGCGCTCAGCCGCGAGTCGCACGGCAAGATCATCAGCGAGCACCAGATGGTGCAGGAGAAGATCGCCGACTCCTATGCATCGATCCGGATGCTGCGTCTGTTCGTGCTCGAGACCGCGTGGAAAATTGACAACTCCAGCATTCGCGAGACGCGGACCGACATCGCCGCGGTCAAGTACACGATGGCCAAGGTGCTCCGCGAGGTGTCGTTCAATGCGCTGCACATCCTCGGGTCGCTCGGGACGACGAACCTCACGCCGATCCAGGCGATGTATGCCGGGGCGCCGACGATGGGCATCGCGGATGGCGTCGACGAGGTCCACAAGGCCACGGTCGCGCGGAACGTGCTGAGCCACTACGAGCCCCACGAGGGCTTCTGGCCCACCGAGTACATCCCCGCCAAACGAGAACGGGCACGCGAGAAGTTCGAACCGCTCTTCGCGAAGGATCCGGCCCTCCGGGCGATCGCCGACGGCTACGCCAAGTACATCGCGAGTCGCGGCTGAGCGGACGGGGCATCCGTCGGTTCGCACCCCAGAAGCCGCCCCCGACGCATTCGCCGCGAATCGCGTAAGCTGCCTTCTGGTTCGACACGAGCCGAGGAGGAGCAACGCATGGGCACGAAGCTGGCCGACGACCCCCGGATCGATCCGCGTATCAAGGCGTTGATGGGTGCCATGCCGGCGCCGACGATCGAGGACGCAGAGAGCCGTGAGCAGGTCCTCGCCCAGGCGAATAGCGAGCAAGCCCTCGCCGCGCGCCAGGCGCTCGAGGGCTTCATGTCGTTGTGCGACAACGAGGATGTCGCTCCGTCGGCCGGCCTCGAGATTTCGACGCGCGAGTTCATTTCGTCGCCAGACGGAAACACGATCCAGATCCAGCTCATCCGACCCGAATCGGACGTCGCTCTGCCGTGCGTCTACTACATCCACGGGGGCGGGATGCAGGTGATGTCCTGTTTCGACGGGATGTACAAGGCTTGGGGTCGGATCATCGCCGCGCAGGGAGTCGTCGTCGCGATGGTCGACTTCCGAAACTGTTTGCAGGCTTCGTCGGCGCCAGAGGTCGCGCCTTTTCCCGCGGGCTTGAATGACTGCGTTTCGGGCGTCCGATGGCTGCACGAGAACGCCCATTCGCTTGGAATCGATCCCGAGCACATCGTCATCGCGGGCGAGAGTGGCGGCGGCAACCTGACCCTGGCGACCGGATTGAAGCTGAACCGGGAGGGCGGCCTCGGCGTGATCCGCGGTCTCTACGCATTGTGCCCCTACATCGCGGGAAGCTGGCCGCAGGAGCGGTTTCCGTCGTCCATCGAGAACAACGGGATTCTGCTCGACCTTCACAACAACCGCGGCGCGCTTTCCTACGGAATCGAAGCGTTCGAGAAGCAGAACCCGCTCGCCTGGCCCAGCTTCGCCAAAGAAGACGACGTCGCCGGGTTGGTGCCGACCGTGATCAGCGTCAACGAGTGCGATCCGCTCCGCGACGAGGGCGTCGAGTTCTATCGGCTGCTCCTGCGCGCCGGGGTTCCTGCACGCTGTCGCCAGGTCATGGGAACCGTTCACGGGACCGAGATCTTCGCGGTCTCATGTCCGGAGATCAGCCGCGAGACTGCGGCCAGCATCGCTCAGTTCTGTCGCGAGGTCTGACCGATCCTCAGCAGCGGAATCGAGATTCCTGCGATCATGATCGCGCCCCCGAGCAACTCGTGGTTCTCGGGCCAGTCCGACAGGATCAGGAACGCGATTCCCAGCGTGAGGACGGGTGTGGCCAACGTGACGAGCGTCGTAGTCCGCGCCTCGAGATGCCGGGCTGCATTCATCAGCGCGAGGCGACCGAGGAACGGTCCGGTGATCGCGGCGAGGGTCGAGTACAGGATCTGTTCGGTTGGGATGTCTGCGAAGCGCGGCCAAGGGTTGAAGAGGATCCACAAGGCGACGGCGATCCACAGGCGGATGGAGTTGACCGAAGTGGGATCGATCTGTCGGATGAAGTAGCGGGTCGTCACGGCGAGCCCGCTGAAGCACGCGGCCGCAGCGATGGCCAGACCCACCCCCGATTGGAGCCACGCGCCCCCTCCGGTCGCGTCGAACGATCCCTGAATCACGATCAAACCGGTGACCGCGATCGCGGCGCCGAGCCAGAAGCGCCCGTCGGGTCGCTCGCCAAGCAAGAGCCAACCGAAGACGGCCACGAAGAGAACGTCTGCTCGAAGGAGCACGTTGAGGAGCGCCGGGGAAAGGTCCTGGATCGCGATCGCACTCGCATGGTTGCCGAGCAGCGTGAAGACGGCGAGCAGCGCCGCCACGCCGACTGCCGTCGTGCGCGCCGTTTCGCGGCGGGCGGTTCCGGCTGCGCGCTGTGCGAGTCCCAGCAGCGTGTTTGCGATCGCCGCGGTCAGCAGCAGCAGCAGCACACTGTTGGCGGGATCGCCGATCTGGTTCGCGAGCTTCCACGGCACCACCATCAGGGCCCCGCCGAGTGCCGAGGAGGCTGCCCACGCAAGTCCAATTCGCCGCTCGCGGTCGGCCCGTGTCATGGGGGCCATGGGCCTCTGTCGGCCGATGTCATGGGGAGTCTGACCGATGCCATGAGGGGCAGTCTCAGCTCTCGAAGCGCCGCTTCAGATCTCTCGAGAAGCTTGCTTGCGAGTGGTACTCGATCCCGCCCAACCGGAGGCTCGTCACCCGGCCACTCGGGGACCGCTTGCGTCGCGCGAGCTCGCCGGGATTGCCGAGACCGGGTGCGACGGTGAGGGTCCCCTCGTCGCGGCTGTCGACACGGAGTTCGCTCGCGTCGATGAACGGTAAGGGTTGCTTCGGGTCGGCGATCAAAACCGCGTCGCCCATCGGCACGAGATCGACCGCACGCCAGAGGCTCCACCAGCGTCCGGTCCAATCGCGACTCCGTCGACTCCTCGGGGCCCCGCGCTTCGAGAAAGTCTGCAGGATGTGCAGCGCCCCCTCGACCCAGGGTGTGGCGGGGCCATCGATCGCGTTGGTCGCAATCGAGACCGACAGGTCGCGCCCCTTCAGGACCGCGGTGCGCGAGAGGCTCCCCTGGAAAGCGCCGCCATGGCCGAACCACTCCCACCCGGCATGCTTGCCCGACATCACGCCTAGTCCATAGCCTCTCGGTACGCTCATCTGCAGGTCCGCGACGTGCGCCCGGACGAGTTCGCGTCGGCTCGCCGGGGAGAGGACGCTACGGCGTGCGCGTGGGTCGAGTGAGCCGAAGAACCGGGCCAGATCTGCCGCGCTGGAAATGAAGCCCGTGGCCGGTGCCATCGCCCGCGTCTCGTTCCGGCCCGGGATCACGACGCGTCGACCGAGCGGGAGCCGGCTGCTGTGGCCGGAAGCGAACCGCACCCGCGCGGCGGGAGGGCCATCGACACTCGTTTCCTTCAGCCCGGAGGCGGCGACGATTTCCCTCTGAATCCACTCGCTGTACGGCTCTCCGCTGACGGCCTCGATCGCAAGTCCCAGCAGCCCATACCCGTGGTTGGAGTACTTGAAGCGTTCGTTCGCCTCGAATACCGGCTCTCGAGTCAGTTCCTGACGCAAGCCTCGTTCGTCGAAGAAGGGCCTTCGGTCGACCCACTGTCCGGCGTTCTCTCCATCGCGTGTCAGCCCTGCGTGATGGGAGAGGAGTTGTTGCAGCGTGCGACTCGCGACGCCGGCGCGAAGACCGTCCACGAACTGCCCGATCGGATCGTCGAGGCGAACCCGCTTCTCTTCTCGGAGCTTCAGGATCGCGGCCGCGGTGAACGCTTTCGAGTGGGAGGCCACTCGAAAGCGGTGGCGGGGCGTCAGCTTCTCTCCGCTCTGCTCGTCCGCGACTCCGAGGGCTTTCTCGAGAATGATTCGCCCGCGCTGAGAAACCGCGACGACGCAGCCCGGCTGCGCCATCATTCGCATCTGCAGATCGAGCCAACGCGGCAGATATTCGAGCGCAGCTTCGAGCCATGCGTCCATCACTTCACCTCGCCATCCGTTCGAGATTCCTGGTTGCCGGGGAGACCTGGCGTCTGGTGCGGGCTTGTTCGGGCGGCGCGCGTGCTGCAGGCGACACGAGCCAGGCGGTGTTGGCGCGGTTCGCCCGCGGGCCGAATCTGGGTGCGTGTCTGCACGAGAGTGACGTGTTTGGCCCGAGTGGCCTCTGGCGCGTCGGCATTCCAGCTCCGGCAGAGCCAGCTCAGGTAGAGGTTCTTCAGCGCGGGAGATTCCTTCGGAGCCGTGATCTGAACGAGGAAGCGGCGGAAGCGGACGTATCCCCGCCTCGATGAAGCGGGATCGCGCTCCGAGGTCGAAAAGGATCAGGTCTCGTTTCCACCAAGCCCACTCTGGCAGACCCGTTCCTCTCGAGCCACTCGCTGACATCGCCGCTCGAGGCCGGGGCGAAGCCGAGCAGGCCCAGACCGGGCTCGGTGGCTTCCGTGGTAAGGTTCTCGGGATGCGCCGGAAGCGAGGGAGTCGGGCGGGTTCGCGGAGGCGGACGGCGACCGTCGCGGGGACGCTGAAGGACGATGTCTACGACACGGAGTCGATCTTCGGCGTCGTCTCGCACTCGGTGACCGCACTTCTCTTCGCGCTGCAGGCTGCGGTTTGGCGATACGGAAAGCGGTCTGAGGATCCTCGCGGGTTCCATGCTCGTCCCGTCCGGGTTGATCCTGGGACGCTCGCTTCAGATGATGTGGATCACCTGGGGTGCGGAGGGATACGACGCGTTCAGTCTGATGTTGGGCTTCAATGCGGTGGCGGTGACTCTCGCCGTGCCACCGGTCGAACTCCTGGTCGCGTTCGGTTCCTTTCCGGAGCGCGCCGCTCTCCTGTTCGAGATCGCGCTGCTCGCGCACGTGACGGTGGGGGCGGTTCTTCTTCTCTACGTCGTGTGGCGAAATTTCGCGGCGAAAGCGGAGGCGTGAGACCTGTGCCGTCGCGAAGTGCCTGTTCCGTTTTCGCTGGACCGAGCTAGGGACGTTCGCCACCGCCGCAAGGAGGTTTCTTCCAATGTCCATTGACTGTCGTACTCGCCTCGTCAAGGACGTTCGCTCTCTTTCGGTCGAGGAGGTGCTCGACGTCGTTCTCCCGGGTGCCCTCGAAGCCCATGGGGATCTTGCGGGCCGCGGCGCCATCTATCGGGAGACTCCCGCGCTCGGTCTCGACGTCGCGGGAACCCAGGTCTCGCTGCGGACAGCGGCGGATCGCCTCATCGTCGAAGCAGGACTCGAACATGCGGGCGTCGTCGCGCGAGTCGCTGCAGATGCGCTGTCCGATCTCGTCCAGGACTACCAGTCCACGACCGGCCTCGCGATGACGGCGCGGGTCCGGGTGGAGAAAGGAACGCTCGACGACTGGATCGGCTGGGAGCCGGTGCTGCGCGCGCTCTTCGACGGGCGCCGGGTGTACGAGACCGGTGACGTCGAGTTTGTCGCGCTCGATGGCACCCCGCTCGATCTAGACCGGACGTTCACGCTCGACGACGATCGCGAAGAAATCGCTCACTTCTTGCGGGAGGCTGGCTTCCTTCACCTGCGCGGCATCTTCGAAACCGACGAGATGGAGTCGGTGGGACGCGATGTCGACGATCACATCGCGCGTGCGACGCCCGACGACGGCGACTCCTGGTGGGCAGAGGACGCGGACGGAGTGGGCCAGGCCGTTCGGGTGCTCAATTTCTACGAAAAGTCCGAGTCTCTGCGGAGTCTCGTCGAGAGCGATCGCTACCAGTGGATTGGAGAGATCACCGGAGACGGCCACCGGTATCGGCACTCCGCAGAGGGCCTCGTCAAGCCGCTCGGCATCGTGAAAGGCCTTTCCGATCTTCCGTGGCACAAAGATTGCGGCCAGGGGCGGCACTCGCTGATGTGCAACGCGCTCACTTGTGGCATCTCCGTCACCGGTGCAGACCGCGTGAGCGGCGCGTTGGGGGTCGTGCCGGGCTCTCACCGCGCGAACGTGAAGGTCCCGGGGCGTGACCCCGTGATGGACATGGCTCCGCGCATGCTGGAGACGCGAACTGGGGACGTGACTGTCCACTGCAGCGACACGCTCCATCGCGCGCACCCCCCGACCGAGCGTCCACGCAAAGTCGTCTACTCCGGCTTTCGCCTGCCGCTCCTGCCGGGCGACGAGGAGAAGGCGGAGCCGCGTTACGACCGTGAGGCCCGTGCCGAGCTCACGAATGTCGAGGCTCGGATCGCGGCGGCCGGGCGCCAGAAAGGCTGAGCGACCCCGCCCGGTTCGTCTCGCGAAGAAACATCCACGGGTCTCCATGACGAGGACAGCTGCTCGACAGGCTCGACCTCGTCGACGCGTGGGACGACGAGCCCGAGATCGCGCTCGAGAAGGTGCGACAGGGTCTTGGCGTCGACTGCTGAGAGCGCGGTTGCGCCTAGAGAGGGTCGGAGTCGGGATTCGCTTCGGGCAAGCAGAAGCGGTTTCCGCCCGCGCTCTTGGCGGCGTACATCGCGGTGTCGGCGGCTTCGTCCAGCTCTGCTGCCGTCGCGGCATGGTCCGGATAGAGAGCGATTCCGATGCTGGCCCGGACCGGGATGCTCTGCCCCCGTGCGAGCTCTGCATCGGCGGAGAGCACGCCGTGAAGCCGCCCGGCGAGCACACGGGCGCTCTCCACGGAGTCGAGGAGTTCGACGAGCACCGCGAACTCGTCGCCGCCGAGTCGTGCAAGGGAGTCGGTCGCTCTCGTGAACGCGCTCAGTCGCGAGGCGACGATCTCGAGCAGCCGGTCGCCGGCGGCGTGACCGCAACGGTCGTTGATCGGCTTGAACTCGTCCAGATCGATGACGAACAGGCCGACCTTCTGCTTCGTGCGATCGGCGCGGCGCAGCGCTTTCTCCTGGAGCTCCGCGAACAAACGACGATTCGGCAGGTTCGTGAGAGGGTCGTGCCCAGCCTCCCACGCGTACTGGGCTCGCTCCGCCGCGAGGGAGCGACGGAGGTTCGCGTTGATCGTCTCGTAGAGCGCGACGGCGGCCGCAGCGGATCCACAGGCGACGGCCATGTTGACGAGGAGGCTCGGCATGTAGGTCGCGTCCGCGATCGGCGTAGGTGTGAAGACCCCGGAGGTCTCCGCCCAGAAGAGGCCCGTCATGAATGCGACGACCGCGCCCGCCCATCCCAACGAGGCTCGGCGTCCCGCCAAGAGTCCGGCGACGATCGGCACCATCGGCCAGATGCTGAGCACGGGGGAAGTCGTTCCGCCGTGGAGTGCGGTCGAGGCCACCATGACGCCGAACGCGGTGGCAATCGTGATCTGGGCGGCGAGTCGAACCCGGCCTGTGAATCGCAAGCAGAGCGCAGAGACCGCAAGCCCGGCAACCAGCATCGGGACCGTCTGGAGCGCGAGGGCTCTCGACTCCTCTGGAATCGGAAACACGAAGTGGATGGCGATCAGCACCAGCAGGCCGATCGACGCGAACCCGAGATCGAACGAGAGCACGAGCTCTGCGCGCAGCCGATCTCGCTCTTCTAGAGGCGCAGGGCGCGGCATGAACCACGCGACCCCGCGCCTCCCACAGGTCACGATTCGATGCACCCGCTCGGAAAGCGGCTTTCCTCGCGGCCCCGGCGCCTCCACGGTGCGGGCTAGCGGGCTCGACTCCGGGCGAACTCCCATGGGGCCGCATCGGAACGTCGCGGAAAGCGCTTGAGGGGGCCCACCCTTCGGCGGATCGGGCGGCGGTCGATGTTTCCAGACCGACTAGAAGTCGCGCTTCATCGGGCGGCGCGGCGGCTCGGTCGGTACCGGCCGATCGCCGAGTATTTCACGCAGACGTGTCAGTTTGGCGAACCGCTCGCGTCCGGCCGGGCTCATGAAGCTCTCCGGGGTCTCCAGCGCCAGCAAGGCTCGTTGGAGCCTCCAGAAGTGAGGCGAGTGCACCGGGATGCGTTTTTCATCGAGGACGACGCCTTCCCGTTCGAGCCGTTCCGCGAGAGCGTCGAGTGCGGCTACGACGCCGGTACGGTCGGTCCCGACGACATCGAAGACCCCTTCCGCACTCTCGTAGGGAAACTCGAACTCATGCGCGAAGCGGTAGTGCCAGCGGCCGAGCTCTTCGGGGAGGAACGACAACGAGAAGCGGTAGTCGCCTTCGTAGTGGGCGATTTTCTCGAAGCGTTTTCCACTCGGAGAGACGAGGGTGTAGCGGAGCTCCTGCTCTTCTGGAGGGGCGGTACGGATCCAGGTATCACGGAGGGTGGTCTCGAACGGCTGCCCGAGGGCCACCGGGTGGAGCGCCGCGACGGCGCGGAGTTCGATCGTCTGATCCTCGTCGGCGACGATCGGGCCCGTCGTCGTTTGCCACGAAGCAGCGCCTTGCACACGCCACTCGAGTGTCACTGGATCCGAGCCTGGAGCCGGATCGAAGCTCACCGCGAGATGCTCGCCCGCACGGAGGGGCACGACCGGCAGTTCCGCGAGCCTGCCCGGTTCGAGCAGGAGCTCTCGGTCGAGCAGGGTGCGGCGGGCCGGCGAGTGCCAGGCGAGTGTCAGGCGCGGGCGTCGCGCCGGGTTCCCCGTGTTCCCCTCCTCGGCCGAATAGAGGTAGATCAGGGTGGCGGGAACATCCTCGTCCGCATCGGAGAGCTTCATCAGGAAGTCCAGCGGTCGCTCCGCACGCACGCGGTCTTCGATCATGGCGCGCAGAGACTCGGACGTGAAGCGCAGTGTCGTCGCGCCGGGCCGATAGATCGCCTGGGCCAACGCCATCTTGCGGGTGTCGGCTTCCGGGTGTGTCTCGCTGGCGAACCCGGCACCGGGTAGGCCCCAGCCAGCTTGGCGGTGAGCGCGCTCGCCCCACCACACATCGCCTAGCTCGGGCGGCCCGGTGTTGTTGCGCTCGGCGCCGCCCCGGCCGGGCGAAAAATCCTGCACGAGCTCGTACAAGAGCACGTTCACTCGTCGGTCGATCCCCCGCTCGATGAAGATCTCGAGGGATGCTTCCTCGACGCTCGCGTCTCGAGGCACTCGAAGTTCGTCCCAGCGCTGGACGACGCGAAAGAGCTCGGTCTCGCCGTAGCGCGGGCTCGACTTCCGGCGGCCGACGCGCACGTGCACCTGGTCGGGCTGATTCCAGCCGTATTGGAAGCGCCCGTCGAGGAAACCGCGCAGGTCGACGTCCGCCATCGCCTGATAGCTGCCTTCCTTACGATATCGCTGGCGGTGGACGGGGCCCGGTGCTTCCCCGTCGCGTCCGTGGACGGAGATGCGAAGCATGCCTTGGGTGAGGGCGGGCGGGGCGGGACGCGCGGGTTCGGGTGCGACCTCGCGTTCCTCTTTCGGGGCGCCACACGCGGCGAGGAGAAGACACAACGCCCAGCCGAGCGCGGCCCCGCGTTTCATCGCGCGGGCGCCGCGTCGATCACGCCGGCATCGACGAGGAAGCGTTCGATCGCGGTGGCTGCGACTTCGTGGCCGAGCGGGGTCCAGTGGGGGTCGTTCTCGAAGCGGATCGGCTCGCGGACCTTCGCGAACGCGTCGTCGAGCGCGAGATACGGGATGCCGAGACGAGCGGTCACCGCCTCGAGATTCTGCCGCGGGCGTTCTGCCATCGGGATGCTCACCAGGAAGAGCTCTGCGCCCTGCGAGCGGACTCCCGCCTGCAGCTCGTCCAGCAGTGCCTCAGTGAGAGCCAGGTCCACGTCGTACTTGCTGGGCCGAAGCAGCGCGGCCTTGCGGGCTGCCTCGACACGCCGACGCTCTCGCGCCGCGCGGCGGGCGCGCCTCTCGTCTTCGCTCATGGCGGCCTTGCGAGCCTGCTTCTCCGCATCGGTTCGCTTCGGCCGCTTCTCCGGAGCCGGCTCTTTCTTGGCGGGCTCGGGGGGCGCGGAGACCGGGCTGGTGTTCGCCTCTTCCCTCGACTCCTTCCAGCCCTCGTACACCTCCTCGAAGTGGTAGAGCCGGTAGAGCAGGTAGGTGCGCTCCGCGAGGAAACGATCGAAGCGCAAGGACAGGTCGCTCTGCGGGACGGGGACCCCGGTCAACTCGAGTCCGCCATTTTCGAGTACGAAGAGGGGCTTGGCGTAGCCGTATCGAATGCCTTCTCCGCTATCGAGGAAGTCGTTCGCATGCAGGACGAGAAGCACGACGTCGGGTTCGAGTTCGCGACCGCGCTCCCGGTAGTAGAGCCATTGCTGGTCGGTGCCGTAGCCCGAGACGCCGGCGTTCAGGATCTCCCAGTCCGGGTGTCGAGCCTCGAGGAGCTCGTGGAAGATCTCCGCACGTTCGACGCCGTGGCCGAAGGTGAACGAATCGCCAAGGGCAAGGATGCGACGCTTCCCGGGCGCGGGCGACTCTGAGTAGGTGCCGTCGCGCATTCCGAGTTCGTTGATTTCCACCCGGACTCGGAACTCCGGATGCACCTGGTAGCCGGCTTCGCCCGGGCGATGCGCCCATCCGAGGAGCGGATCGTGGTGCCAGAAGCGGCGATCGCTCTCGGTGGGTGCCCAGTCGGGCAACGCGAACCGTGCCAGGCCCTCGGCGACGAGGAGCGACACGAGAACCGCGGTGGCCGCGAGCAGGAGATTGCCGAGGATGCGCGCAATCAAGGGATCGCAGTGTAGCCGTCGGCTCCGGCTAGCGCGCGCGATGCTCCGTGCCGGGGCACGGCGTGATGTAGACCGCCTTGAGCGGCACCGTGACGTTCGCCGTGTGCCAGACGCCACGCGGGTTGATGATCGTGGACCCCGGTTTCACCGACATACGCCGCTCCTCCCCATCGATCTGCTGGATGAAGTCTGCTGTTCCCTCGAGCACGATCACGATCTCGTCGCCTTCGTGGTGACACTCCCAGGCGGGCCAGTCGCCCGGGGTCGACTCGACCATGATCAGGCGACCCGGCGCGCCCTGCCTGCAGTGCGCCTCGATGTACTTCATGAACGAGGGCCCGTCGTAACCGAAGCCGCCGAGCGGAACGGCCGGCGCCTCCGGGCCGCCGGTCTCCAGGTGGATCGGCGTGATCGACAAGTCGAAAGGCCCAGTCTGCGGGTTCGGATCGGTCAAGGCGTTCTCCCTGCTCGGTAGAGCAATCCTACACCGCGGGGAGGCCGCGCGAGCGACCTATCTCCCGGGCAAGGTCGAGCGATCGAGGTGCCGGCGGAGTGCTCGTCGAGCGGGTACGTTCGCGGGCTCAATCGGATCATCGAGCGAAGGAGTACGACGTGTCCATTTCTTTTCACGACGCGAGTGTCGGGAGCTATCTGCAGGTACTCGAAGCAGTTTCCGGTGTTCTCGACAAGGGCGCGAGCCACGCTGCTGAGAGTGGGCTCGACCTGCAGGAAGTGGTCATGACGCGCTTGCGCGACGACATGATGCCTTTTCACTTTCAAGTGGTGTCCGTCGCGCACCACTCGTGGGGTGCGATTCAAGGCATGCAGGCGGGCAGCTTTCGTCCGCCTTCCTTCGACCTCGACAAGGACTACGCAGGCCTGCAGGCGCTGGTCGCCGAGGCGAGAGACGGGCTCGCGGGGCTCGCCCCAGCGGACGTCGAGGCCCTGGCGGAAGAGTCAGTGGTGTTCAAGCTCGGGAAGAACGAGCTCCCGTTCACGAACCCGAACTTCCTGCTTTCGTTCTCGCTGCCCAACTTCTATTTTCACGCGACGACGACGTACGGCATTCTGCGCATGCTCGGGGTGCCGCTCGGCAAGATGAACTTCATGGGGCCGATGAAGATGGGCGTCTAGAGCAAGTTCGCCGACTCGAGGAAGCGGAGCATCTCCGCCAACGTTTCGTCGTAACGGCCCTCGGGTGCAGGGTGGTTGAAGAAGGCGTGTTGCATGCCTTCGTATTCGATCAGCTCGCAGCGGTTGCCCACTGTCTTCATTCGCTCCGCGAAGCGCCGTGAGTGGTCGATCGGGACCAGCGAATCGGCGGTGCCGTGGAGGACGAGCGTCGGCGGATAGCCCGCGTCGACTGGCCAGTCCGGACTGCCGTCCCCCAGAAAGCTCAGGCATGGCGTGCCATCCGGGCCGAGGGCAGGGTTGAACAGGACAAGGGCGGCCAGTTCTGTCCCCGCGGAGGCGATGGCACCCGCCATCTGTCCTCCTGCCGAACCTCCGCCGGCCGCGATCTTCCGGGGGTCGACCCCGAGTTCGGCGGCGTGCGAGCGAACCCACGCTACGGCGTGCGCCGCATCATCCGAGCAGTCGATCGGCGTGTTCTCGCCGCCGTCCGTCACCAGCCGGTATGTCACAGTGATCGCCGTCGCGCCTCGCTCTGCGAGGGCCCGGCACTGAGGCAGGAACTGGCCGCGCTCGCCGATTCGCCAGGCTCCGCCGTGAAAGAAGACCACGCAGGGTGTCGCGGAGCCGCCGCCCGCGGGCCGGACGACCTCGAGCTCGAGCGAGTGACCGCCGATCTCGCGATAGAGATGGGTTTCGGGCTCAGTCATTGCGTGGGCTCTCTCCGTTCACCTTTCTGCACTCGGTTTTCTGCGCTCGGCGCAAAATGGAAGTCGCGCAGGCTCTTGAGCCGCACGCGGAACCACCGGTACCAGGGCGTCTGCGGATAGGGGAGCGAGGCGTCGCCGTGGTGATCTAGGTAGTAGCTGTGTGACGCCACGCAGGCCGCGTCTTTGAATACGGCGCGTTCCGAGCGCTCGAGCATCTGCTCGTGATAGCGCTTGTGGGCGTCTGCCTTGACCTCGATGTAGGTCGAGTGCTGGCTCCGCGCTTTCGTCATGCAGCGCAGGATGTACTTGACGTTGGGCTCGAGCATCGCGAACCAGTTGAATCCCCCGGCGAAGGGGCCTGCGGTCAAGAAGAAGTTTGGGAAGCGGGGCACGGTGATTCCGCCGTACGCCTGATAGCGATTCTCGTGCCACCACTCGCCCAGCTCGCGCCCTTCGAGCCCCACGACGTCGAAGCTCGGGGCGTTGCCACGCTCGAGAGTCTTGAAACCGGTGCCCAGGACGATCACGTCGAGGGCATGCTCGACCCCATCGCGCGTCACGATGCCCTTGGGTGTGATTTTATCGATCGGCTCGGTCACCAGGTCGACATTGTCGCGATTGAAGCTCTGGAGGTAGTCGTTCGAGAATGCCGGGCGCTTGCACCCGAAGCCGTAGTTGGGAATCAGCTTGTCGTGTAGCTCCGGGTCGTCTACTGAGCGTCGCACGTAGGCGGCCTGCGCTTTCTCGACGCGGCGCACCAGGTTCTTCGAGCGAATGAGCCCGCGCTTGCGGCCCTTGCCCTTCCCGTAGTCGTACTTCACTGCGGCGAGCGTTCCGATTTCCAGTCCGAACTCGGAGAAATAGCGAGCGAGGCGACGGAACACGGGGAGGTTCCGAAGGCTGAACCTCGCGTTCGGGTCGAGCGCCTTGTCTGGCCGCGGCCCCACCCAGATCGGCGTGCGCTGATAGACCTCGAGATGCCCGACGTCGGGAGCGATCGACGGAACGACCTGCACCGCGGACGCACCGGTTCCGATGATCGCGACTCGGCGGCCGCGGAGCGGTAGGTCGTGATCCCACTCCGCGGTGTGCATCAGCTTGCCTTCGAAGCTGTCGAGACCCTGGATGTCGGGGCGCTTGGGGATACTCAAGTACCCGGTGGCGGCCACGACATAGCGAGATCGCAATTGCGAGCCGTCTTCCAGGGTCGTGAGCCATGTGTGGGTCTCAGGCTCGAACTCGGTCTTCGTGACGCCGGCTCCATAGCGGATGTGCTCCGTGATCCCGTATTTGTCGGCCACGTAGTGCGCGTACTCCTGAATCTCTGCACCCGGCGCATAGACTCGAGACCATGGGTAGTTGTTCTCGTAGGAGAAGCTGTAGGAGATCGACGGGATGTCGACCGCGATACCGGGGTAGCGATTCTGTCGCCACGTTCCGCCGAGCTCGTCGGCCTTCTCGAGCAGCACGTAGGAGCCCAGCTGCTGGCGGTCGAGTTCGATCGCCGTGCCGATGCCCGAGAAGCCCGCTCCCACGATGACCGTTTCGAAGTCGAGCGCGACGGAAGAGGGGGTGGGAGGCGAAGTGGAAGTGCTCACAGCTTTTCTCTCTCGCGGGGGTGGAGTTCGATCGCTGCGGGTGCAGTGAACGCCGCGCGCAAACGCTCGGCATCGAACTTGAGCTCGCGCGCGTAGGTGTAGAGCCCGTTCTGTTCCTGCTCGATGTCGGTGAGCTGCGTGTAGCAGAATCCGGCGACTCGAGGATTCTCGAGCAGGACTGAGGTCAAGGCGATGATTCGCGCAAGTGCCTCTTCGGCGTCCTTCGGCCGCTCGCCGTAGCCCCAGCTGGCGTCCTGCTCGGCGCCTTCTTTCCACCAGGTGCCGCCATACTCATCGACGACGTAGGGCTCGCCGGCGTAGTCGGCACCGGGCTCGCCGCCGAACTGCTCGCGCGCCGCGCCGACGTCGCAGGGGCCGTTCGCGTAGGTCGCTCGGAAGCGAGTTGGATCCTGCTCGTAGTCGTGCACGCTGTAGACGTCGGTCTCGACGTGCGTCCAGCCGCTCGCGTCGTGGACCGGACGCGTGGGATCGAGCGCCTTCGTCAACGCGTAGGTCTTCCGGATCGTTCGGTCGTAGAGCCGCTCTCGACCCTTTCTACGGTTCACCTCGTTGAACGGAGTCCAGAGAACGATCGAGGGGTGGTTTCGATCTCGCTCGACGACCTCGCACCATTCGCGCAGATGGTTGTCGAGTGCGCGTTCCTGGTGGGCCGTGTCTTTGCGGGGCGGAAAAAAGTTCATCCCTTCGAGCCCCCAATCGGGGAACTCTCCCCAGGTCAAGTAACCGAGGCGATCGGCCCAGTAGTGGAAACGCTCCTCGAAGACCTTCTGGTGCAGGCGCGCTCCGTGGAAACCGAGTGCTTGGGCTCGTTCGATGTCGGCCCGTAGCGCGTCGTCCGACGGAGCGGTCCACAGTCCGTCCGGATAGAAGCCCTGGTCGAGGATCAGCCGCAGAAAGAGTGGCTCGCCGTTCAGCAGGAAGCGGTCGCCTTCGATCGAGAACTGTCGCAAACCGGCGTATGACTCGACCTCATCCACGTTCTCGTCGCCGCGACGCAGTTCGAAGTGGAGGTCGTAGAGATGGGGGTCTTCGGGCGACCACGAACGCGGCGTGGACAGGTCGACGACGAGCGGGAGTCCGTCGCTCGCGATGCTCTCGACTTGCGCGACCTCCCGGCCCGCGGAGGACACGGTGCAGCGCAGCGTGTGGGGGGCATCCAGCGCGAGCAATCTTGGGATGATGACGAAGCGCCCTCCCGGCCAATCCGGCAGAATCTGTACGGAGTCGATGCGCGTGGTCGGCGCCGCCTCGAGCCACACGCTCTGCCAGATGCCGGTCGTCCGCGTGTAGCTCGCGGCGAACGACTGGTGCAGCAAGCTCTGCTTGCCGGCGGGCTGCAGGCCCGAGCGGACGTCGTCTTCGACCCGAACGACGACATGATTGGCGTCGCCGAGGGCCTCGGTGATGTCGAAGCGGAACGAAGCGCTGCCGCCCCGGTGTTGTCCGACCTCGTTCCCGTTCACCCAGACTCGGCAGGACCAGTCGACGGCGCCGAAGTGAAGGAGCACGCGCCGGCCCTTCCACTCGCTCGGTACCTCGAATTCGCGGTGGTACCAGACGACCTTCATGAAGTCCGTCTCCCCGATGCCCGAAAGGCGGCTCTCCGGGCAGAAGGGGACGCTGATGCGAGCGTCGATGTGCGCGGGATCGAGTGCCCAGCCGCGGTGGAGCCCCGAGTCGCCCGCATCGATCTTGAAGTCCCACTCGCCATTGAGACTCTTCCAGTCCGGTCGAAAGAACTGGGGACGAGGGTGCTCAGAGCGGGGGATGCTCATTCGGGGATCATCGAACGACCGCCGCGCTTGTATTGCTCGCGGCGCTCGGCGCTCCAACGGTCGACCTCGTCCTTCGGGACGCCGACGGAGATGCCGCGCTCGACGCCCGGCCTGCTTCGCATGCGTTTCAACCAGGACTGCACGTGATCGAGTCCGTCGATCGGAACGCGCGCCCACTTGTGCGCTCGTACCCACGGATAGAGTGCGAAGTCGGCGATCGAGGCTGCGCCGCACACGTAGTCTCGCCCCGCGAGGCGCGCGTCGAGTACCTCGAAGAGGCGACGACTCTCCTTTCCGTAGCGCTCGATCGCGTACGGGACAGGCTCCTCGATGTAGCGATTGAACGAGACCGACTGGCCCACCATCGGACCGACTCCGCCCATCTGCCAATGGAGCCACTGCAAGACGTTCCAACGACCCGCCGGGTCCGCGGGCAGGAAACGGCCGGTCTTTTCGGCCAGGTAGTGCAGGATCGCTCCGGATTCGAAGATCGTGAGCTCGCCATCGCGGATCGCCGGAATGCGGCCGTTCGGGGACAGCTCGAGAAACTCGGGATCGCGCTGCTCGCCTTTCGCGAGGTTCACCGTGTGGAGCGAGTAGGGCAACTCGCACTCCTCGAGCATGATGCTGACCTTCCAGCCGTTCGGAGTCGCCGCGGTGTGCAGTTCGATCATCGAGGGGGCTCTCCGAGTCAGCCGTTCAAGAATCCACCGAGCCGTTGCTGGATGATCTCCTCAGCGTCGCACATGATCCGATCGATCAGTTCCTGGCACGTCGGGATGTCGTGAATCAGCCCTGCGACCATGCCGCACGACCAGGCGCCCGCATCCATGTCACCCTCTTTCATGATGCGGGGATAGACGCCGGCGACTTCTTCGACGATGTCCTTGAACTGGATGTCGGCGCCGAGCTCCTTCTCCTTGGCGACGAGCCGTTCGACGGCCGCATTCGTCAGGACCCGTTCGGTGTTGCGCAGTCCGCGCATCACGAGTCGCGTGTCGAGCTCGGACGCCGCGACGATGGCCGCCTTGACGTTCTCGTGCACGGGAGCCTCCCGGGTCGCGATGAAACGCGTGCCCATGTTCATCCCCTGGGCGCCCATTGCGAGAGATGCGACGAGCGAGCGGGCATCGGCCATGCCGCCCGAGGCGACGAACGGAATCTCGAGCTCGTCTGCTGCGCGCGGCAGGAGGATCATGTTCGGGATGTCGTCCTCGCCCGGGTGACCGCCGCACTCGAAGCCGTCGATCGACGCGGCATCGCACCCGATGCTCTGGGCCTTGAGCGCATGACGCACCGACGTGCACTTGTGAATGATCTGGACGCCCGCATCCTTGAGAATGGGCATCACGATTTGAGGATTCCGGCCAGCGGTTTCGACGATGCGTACGCCGCCCTCCACGATCGTCTTGGCATACAACGGGTAGTCCGGCGGCTTCAGCCCGGGCAGGAAGGTGAGGTTCACGCCGAAGGGCTTGTCCGTCATCTCTTTGCAGCGCGCGATTTCGTTGGCGAGGTCATCCGCGGTCGGCTGTGTGAGGCCGGTGATGATGCCGAGCCCGCCGGCATTGGAGACGGCCGCAGCGAGTTCCGCGAAACCGACGTAGTGCATGCCGCCCTGAATGATCGGGTGTTCGATGCCGAGCATCTCGGTGATTGCAGTCTTCATGGGGTTCTCCTCGATAGGGTGTGTTGCTTGGGACGGCGCGAGAGGGGGGTCGGATGGAGGCCGGGGCCATCGAGCCGCGCCGTGGAGGTCGTTGCGGTCAGCTTCTGATTCTAGGTCGCTTCAACGGCCGGCGCCGAACCCGGCAGAGGCCGGCTGCATCACGGCTCCAGCAACGCTCCGGCGACACGGAAGCGGAGGGTCAGCACCTTCTCGACGCGCAGCACGAAGTTCGACGGATCGTGGAGCCCCCACGCGGCCCACGGGATTTCCATCTCGCCGATGACCTCGCCGCGCCCGGGTTCCGCGCGCCGTGCGTCGATCGGAATGGTGAGTAGATGTGTCTCTCCGTGGATCGAGAACGACGCCTCGAGTGAGCCACGAAGTCCGTCTGCGTCTCGCTCGATGCCCGCGATGGTATGTGGCGTGAGCACGAAGTCAGGATACTCCGCGGTCTCGAGAATCTGATCGTGCATCACCTCGTCGCGGCGCGCGCTCCCGGTCTCGCCTCCGGTGGCGTCGATCACGATGCGACCGGTCACCACTCCTGTCGCCGGATCGAAGTGCAGTTCGCCCTCGCGCAGCGGGAACGTGCCCTCGATGGTGTGAAGTGTCGCGCCGAGCGTGAACTCGATCCGGCTCGCCGCGGGCTCGAGCGCGAACTGCCACGCGAGAGTGGGCTCGGTCGAGGCAGCTCCCGCCGCGAGAGAGGCCGCGGGGGCGAGCAGCACCCAGAGCATCGCAGCCCGCTCGAAATGCCTGGCGAGCACCTTCCACGGGGCGGTGTGGAGGAACGGGTCAGCCGGGGGCGTTTCGACCATCGCGACCGCTATCTTAGCCGCGCTGAAGCCACTTTTTGGCGGCTTCGAGGCGTCGTTGGAGCTGATCCGCGCTGGCCTCGGTGATGCGCTTGATACCCGCGCGGCGGTTCAGCTCCGCGTTGATCTGGGCGTGACCCTGGCGCGTGTAGTGCACGAGTTGACGGACGCACTCACTGTTCTGCTCGCGCAGCTTGCGCTTGCGGCTGCGCGGGCTCGGCGCGGAGAGCGGAGTCGGGTCGGGCTCGGGCGTAGGCACCGGCGCATCGAAGCCGGGCGTGAGCCGAAAATCGTCGCCCGGTTGCGGCGGCGCTTCGTCTCCATCCTCTCCGACGAGTCCGGGGATCGCCTCCTCGTCCGTGCGGTGCCCGTCGAGAGTCACGGGCGAGGTGTCGAGTGGCGTTCCGTCGGTGTCGAGCGGAATGGCGGAGATCGCCGCGAAGAGCGAGAGCTGATCGCCGGCGTCCGCTTCGGCCTCGCGTTCCTGCTCGGGATCGAAGGAGTCGTCCTTCCTTTCGGGCTTTCGCAGGCTGTGGCGACGTTGCTCGGAGATGCCGGATGCGAAGGTGCGAAGCCGCAGGTCGTCGGGGATGAACATGTACGCGCGCTGCTGGCTCGCCCCCGGCTGGACGCGGACCAGGCGCCCGACCGCCTGTCGAAAGAACAGGTCGGTCACGGTGTTGGTGGCGTAGACCCCGACCGCGAGCCGCGGAATGTCGACGCCCTCGGAGATCATGCGCACGGCGACGATCCACGGGTCTGTCCCCTCGCCGAACGCCGATATCTTCTGCGAGGCGTCCGGGTCGTCGGAGGTGGCGACGGTCGCGCGGACGCCGAGTCGCTCGCGAAAGAGTTGGGCGATGCCGTGTGCGTGCTGCTGATCGACGGCGATCACCATGCCCCCAGCGCGCGGGTCTGCGCGCCGCAGATACTCGATCTGCCGGTGCGCCTTCGAGAGGACTGCGGGCAGCCACTCGCCTCCGGGGTCGAGAGCTGTGCGGAGTCGTTGGCTGGCGAGTGTGCGACCGATCGGATCCTCGAAGCTTGCGGCCTGGGTCGAGCCGTCAGGGGCTCGCCACTCCATGCGGCCCCCGATGCGGGGGAAATAGACCGGGCGTACGACTCGCGGGTCGCGCAGCGCTTCTCCATAGCCGTACTCGTAGTCGGGCTGTGCTTCTTCCCCCATGTAGCGCACGAACGGGATCGCGCTCTGGTCGGAACGAAAGGGGGTGCCGGACAGACTGAGCCGGACGAGCGCGCCCTCGAAGGCGTGGCGGATGCCGTCGCCCCACGAGCGCGCCTCCGCCGCGTGGTGGATCTCGTCGAGGACGACGAATGCGCGGCCGACGAGGCGGCGGAGTGCGGCCGGGTTCGAGGCGACCTGCTGGTACGTGACCGCGACGCCGTGGACGTCGGAGGGGAGGGCGCCGTCGGTCGCCGACCAGTCCGGGTCGATGTGGATGTCGAAGCGCTCGGCTGCGATCGCCCACTGTAGCTTCAGGTGCTGGGTGGGTACGACCACGACACAGCGATGGGCCTGTCGTGCGACGAGCGCCTGGCGAATCGCGGCCAGGGCGAACGTCGTCTTGCCGGCTCCGGGCGTCGCCACGGCAAGGAAGCTCGAGTGCACTCGAGCGTCGAACTTTGCGAGAGCTTCTTTCTGCCAAGCCCGAAAATGAATCGGCGCCGCCAACGTCCAGCAATCCTCTCACGCAGACCAGACCGGGCGTGCGCACACGATGCATCGCGTGAGAGGGGGATCCCGCGACTTCGAATCGGCTCGCACAGTAGCAAGAAGCGGGCTGGCAATTCCACGGGAGAACGGAGAATCGGCCTCAGGCGGCGGGCTTGATCCGGTAGCGCATCGGCAGCTTCTTCAGTCCGACGACGAAGCCCGAGTGGATCTGCTCCGGCTCGCCCGCGAGTTCGGCCCAGTCCATGCGCCGCGAGAGTTCGAGGAGCAGGGCTCGCTGGGAGCGCCGCGCCAGGTTGGCCCCCAGGCAGAAGTGCTCGCCGATCCCGAAGCCCAGGTGGCGATTGGGGCGCCGGTCGATGCGGAACTCGAACGGATCCTCGAAGATCTCCTCGTCGCGGTTGGCGGACGCGTAGAACATCACCACGCGTTCGTCTTTTTTGATCGGCTGTTCGCGCAGCACATAGTCCTCGGTCGCCGTCCGCATCATGTGGTTGACCGGCGACGTCCAGCGCACGACTTCTTCGACGGCCGACTCGACGAGCTCGGGATGCTGCTTGAGCTTCTCGAACTGCTCGGGATGCTGGAGGAAGGCCTGCATGCCGCCCACGAGTGCGTTCTTGGTCGTGTCGTGACCGGCGCTGAAGGTGATCAGGTAGTAGCCGACGGTTTCCATCATCCCCATCGGTTCGCCGTCGATCGTGCCGTTGGCGAGGAGGCTCGCGAGGTCGTCGCGCGGGTTGGCGCGGCGATCCTGGATGATCTTGTCGAAGAGCTGATAGAGCTCGATGCCGAGCGCCATCGAGGCTTGTTTGCGGTCTACCCCGTCGCGTTGCAGATCGGGGTCGTCGGAGCCGAAGAGCTCGTTCGTCAGCCGCAGGATGTCGGGTTCGTTCTCGCGCGGCACGCCGAGCATGGTCGACAGGATGCGGAGCGGGTGCGCGGCGGCGACGTCGCTCGCGAAGTCGCACTCGCCCTCACCCGTCTCGCCCGCGAGCTTGTCGACCACTTCCCGGGCGCTCTTGTCGATGGCGGCGTCCAGCGCCTTGATTGCGCGCGGCGTGAAGACCGGACTGGTGACGCCGCGGTAGCCGCGATGTTCGGGCGGATCCATCTCGATGATCACCCGCATGGCACCGAAACCCTCATCCCCACCGCGCACGGCGGCCTCTTCGGCTTCGCGGATCACCGCGATGCCGCCCGCCGACGAGAATATCTCCGGCTGCTTCGAGATCTCGCAGATGTCGGCGTGCTTGGTGATGGCCCAGAACGGGGCGAAGCCGGCGGGATTGCAGCGGTGAACGGGCGACTCGGCCCGGAGCCGCGTCCAGAGGTCGTGGGGGATGCCCTTTTCCGCGTAGGCGTGTGAGCTGACCAGGTCGAATCCGTCGGTGATGGACATAGGCAGGGCTCCAGGTGGGCTGCGGGCGTTCGCTTATCGAAATAGTATTACAGAAAATCAATCCAGAAAAGATGTTAGGATCGGGTCATGGCCGAGTCGCCGACTTCGCGAGTCGTAGCCCGGGGACGCCCGCCCCGCGTGACGGCCGAGCGCCTCCGGCTCGCGATCCTCGAGATCGAGGGCGAGGTCCCGACGATGGCGAGTCTCGCTCGCCAGCTCGATGTGGGAGTGGCCACGCTCTACAGCCATGTGCGCGGCCAGGAGGAGCTGCGGCGTCTGGCGGCCGACGTCGCGTTCGACGCATGGGAGTTGCCGGCGGCACCGCCAGGAATCCACTGGGCGGCATGGCTCATGGAGTACGCGCGGGATGCCCGCCGATTGACCGATCGCTATCCCGCGGTTCACGGGGCGCGCCCGCTGGCGGGCGGTCAGCTGCGCTACGTGGAACGCGTTCTCGCGCAGCTCACGGCCCTCGGGATGAGCGGAAGCGAAGCCCTCTACACGTTCCATCAGGTCGCGCTGCTGATTCTGGGTGTGGGCGCGCAGATCGAGGCGACCCGTCTCGAAGAGGCGCGCGCGGGACTCGACGGCTGGGGGCTCTTTCGCGACGCACTCTCGAACCATCCGGGAGCGCTGCCCGTTCTCGGCGGGCTCGAGCGCAATGGCATCCCGGCACTTGGCACCGCCTTCGACGAACTCGTCTGGTTCACGCTGACCGGAATCGCGCGACGCCGCGGCGAGGTGTTGCCGACGCAGCTTCCTTGATCCGCGTAGGCGGGTGCGGCTCGGAAAGTGGCGGGGTCCCCTAGACGGCGCGTTCTGCCGTGCACAGGTTAGGGGTGCCAGCATGAGCCATAGGAGGCATCCATGTCCGCCCGGAAGAAGACCGCAAAGAAGAAGACGGCCCGAAAGAAGACCACTCCGAAGAAGCCTGCGCTCAAGAAGGGTGCGGAGAGTGTCGTCGATCGCCTCGACAAGGAGCTGAAGGAGATCACCCGCGAGATCGAGCGCCGCCTCCGGCCGCTCGAGCGCGAGATCGCCAAGGCCGAGCGCAAGGCGGGGAGCGGAGCCGCGAAGGTCCTTCGCCAGACTCGCGCCCGAATCAACAAACTGAAGATCAAGGGCCATTCCGACCTGCAGAAGTTTCTCCGCAAGAGTCGGACCGAGATTTCGAAGGGGCTGACCCAGGCCGAGCAGGCGGTGCGACCCAAGCGAAAGAAGGCGCCGGCTCGAAAGAAGAAAACCGCTGCGAAGCGGTAGGCTCCTGTCGCGGGTGCCGAGCTTCCCGGGAACCGGGGGCCGGCGTCTGACGAGCGAGATCTGTTCATGGAGCTGACCGAAGCACAGGCATTCGTCGTGTGGAATCTCTACGGCGCCGCGCTGGTTCCGCTCTTCGGGGTCGTCGTTCTCACGCTGCTCGGGAAGCTGCCCCGCTGGGTGGTGGTGGTCTATGGCCTCTCGTTCGCGATCTGCGCCGTGGGCTGGGAGATCTGGTACACGTTCGGCCTGATCGACGGGCTGCCGGTCGATGAGCGTCGCGCGGCGGCGCTGTCGAGAGCGGTCCCCCAGGAGATCAACTGGATCCTGACGTCGCTATTCGATGCCGCGGTCTGCCTGCTCGGGTTGCTGGGCATGTGGGCGGTCCACGGATTCCGCGACACCGCGTTCCGGCGTTTCACGGTGCCGGCCCTGGTGGTACTCGCCATCGTTTTCGTCGGGCAGAACGTCTACGTCGAGTACATGATCCACGACCAGGTGCAGCCCGGGAAGCAGCTCTCGTGGGCGCCCCTCATTCCGACGGGACCTTGGCTGAACTTCGTCCTGTTCGAGATCGGCGGCCGGGAGATCACCTTTCAGACCCAGCTTCCGTGGGTCTTGATGGTGCCGCTCTTCAGTGCGCTCGTGATTCGCTGCTACCGCCGCCGCTGACCCGAGGCGCGTTGGCCTCGTCGTCTGCAACGCGCGATTTTGCGCCGAACGCTGTCCATCTCGCGGCTGGGGCGTTGCGCCACGTTGCCAAGCGGGACGCGGCTTTGTGATCGTAGCTCCCATGAGCAACGAAACGAGCCTCGAGTTCGAGTTGGACCGCGTCGGCCCGGTGGACCACGCGCAGGACGTCGCGCGGATCTTCGTATCGCAAGCCCGGTCCTTCACCCGTCACACAGGCGCCCCCGTCCTGACTGCGGACTGCCCCAGCCTCGCCACGTTCGAGCGCGAGGTGGACAGGCTGAAGGGCGAGCTGGATGGTGCTCTCGACGCCGCGCGCACGCACTTCGAGGGGAGTGCGCCCGCGCAGGCCAGTGCCGAGCCCATACCTGAGCCGGATCCGGAGCGTACCTACGTCGACCTGGGTCTGCGCGTCGAGGACGTGATGACTCGGGCCGTGAAGACCGTGGAGCGCAACGACCATCTTACCCTGGTCGACGAGCTGATGAAGGTCGGCCACTTCCGGCACGTCGTCGTGCTCGACGAGGACGGAAAGCTCGCCGGCGTCGTCAGCCACCGCGACATCTTTCTCGGCGCCCTGGCCTGGTCGATGGGCCAGGCCGCCCGGGCCCACGATCGAGTACTCGCCTCGACGCCCGCAAAGGAGGTGATGCAGTCGGATCCGGTCACGGTCGATCCGGCGACGCTGCTGACCGAGGCCGCCACGCTGATGGCCACACACAAGATCGGTTGTCTGCCGGTGGTCCGCGGCGAAGATCTCGTTGGCATCCTGACGGAGGGCGACTTCCTGGCGTTGCTCTCGCGCCGGAGCGTGTAGCCGCCGCGCGACGACACCTAAGGTCTACCAGGTCGTTCGCGAACGGAGGAGTTGTTCGATCTCTTCCGCAGGTGCGGGCTTTGCGAACCGGTAGCCCTGGCCGTAGCCGCAGCCGAACTCGGCGAGCAACTCGTTCTGCTCGTCGGTCTCGATGCCTTCGGCGACCACGGTCAGCTGGAGCTCACGCGCCATTGCGATGATCGACCGCACGACGCGTTGGCTGTCTTCGCAGCGGGGCATCGGGTCGACGAAGGACCGGTCGATCTTGAGCGCGTCGAACGGGAAGTCGCACAGCGTGCGAAGGCTCGAATAGCCTGTTCCGAAGTCGTCGATCGCAAGAGAGACGCCCAGGTTCTTCAGGTCCCGCAAGACTCGCCCGACCAGCTCGGGCTCCGAGACCAGCAGCGTCTCCGTCAACTCGAGCCGGACGAGGCGAGGGTCCAACCCTCCCGAACGCAGTGTGTTGGTCAGGAGCGCGCGCCCGGCCTCGCTCGTGATCTGCGCCGGCGAGACGTTCACTCCCATGTACGGGAGTGGTTCGTGTGGGAACGCGAGACGGAAGAGATCCAACCAACCGGCGTGCGTCCGCATCGACTCTTGCAGCACCCAGTTCCCGATCGGATCGATCAGGCCGGTCCGCTCTGCAAGCGGCACGAATTGTTCGGGCGACACGAGGCCGAGGTCGGGGCTCCGCCAACGCACGAGCGCTTCGAAGCCGGCGAGGACTCCCGAAGCCAGAGATACGATCGGTTGGTAGTGGAGCTCGAGTTCCTGGCGTTCGAGCGCCTGCCGGAGTGACTCCTCCAGCTCGACGCGCTCCGCGGCGCAGCGGCGCAGCTCCTCGAACGCGCCACCGTGCGGCAGGGCAGGGGGCGGCTCGCCCTCGGGAGTGCCGACGCGGCCCTGTGCCTCTCGGAAACGCTCGGCGAGCACCCGCAGCATGAGGGGCACGAGCGGGTCGGTATCGCCGAGCGTGGTGGCGAGGCTCGACCGCCGGATCTCGACGAGGTCGGTGTCCTCGAGGGCGACGGCATCAGCGGAGCGAGGTCCGGCATCGATGAGCGCGACTTCCCCGAACACGTCGCCCGCAGACATCTCGGCGAGCGTGCGGTCCGCACCGCCTCGACGCGTCGCGATCTTCACGCGCCCGCGTGTGAGCAGGTACGCGCGGTCCCCGTGATCTCCCTCGCGGAAGATCGGCGCGCCGGCAGGGTATGTCCTCGATTCGTGCTGCCTCTCCATCGGGCACGGCCTCCGTGCGCTCGTATCGGCGTGTCGGCGGCGAGGATGAACCGGGACGTGGAAGCCGGGCGCGCGCGCCGCCTGCGCCGAGGGCTTTCGCTACTGAGCCCGGGCCTTGAACTGGAGGCCGTCGGCCTTCTTTACGTCCACGAGTTCGGCTTCGAAGCATTCGGCATCCGTCGTGACCACTTGGACGAACGCGCGCCCCTGGCCCTGGAGCGCGAACGCCACCTCGGTCGGCAGCGCGCTCTGGCCCTTCTTCGCCCGGTTCCCGGCCTGCACCTTGATCTTGCCCTTCCCGAGTGCGCCCGTGCGCGTGGTCAGCTTCTTCACCCCGCTCGCGGACGCATCGGCATCCTTGTAGCTGAAGCCTTTCGAAGAACCCTTCCAGCACGACTTCTGCTTCGGACCGCAGAGCGAGGCCGAGAGGTCGACCTCGAGGTCGGCGATGAGCTTCTCGTCGGCGTCGTAGAGGCAAACACCGTACGCGGTGTCCGCGCTGACCGGGTCGCCGTACGCAGAGAGAAGCGTGGCGGAGTCGAAGCCCGCGAGGCTGAGCTTCCACTTCTCGTTGCCCGGCTTCTTCTCGACGATCGAGAGGCTCGCCTTCGAGGCGACCAGGCAGCTCGGTGCGGGAGTCGCAGTGCAGGGCCCTTCGACGTACACCATCGCACCGGCATCCGTTGCGATGAACCCGGATGCGAACGGAGTCGCGGCTGCGAAGTTGCCTCCGCCGGTGATGTCGTAGACCGCGGTGGGCGTTGCCGCGAGGAGACGCCCGTCCGGAAGCGCGAGGATATTGACGACCGACGGCAACGTCGCGAAGACTGGGAGCGTCGCGAAGTCGCCGCCCGCTGTGAAGTCGACGACAATGCCCGCGACCGCTTCGACGACGAGAAGCCGGCCATCGAGTTCTGCGATCCCGATCGGATTGTCCACGTTCGTGACGAACGGTGTCCTCGCCGCGAAATCACCACCGTCGGTTGCGTCCCAGATGCGGTTTTCGCCTCGATCGGCGACCCATAGCCTCCCGTTCGAGTCACGGAACATGCCGTTCACGATGCCGAGGCCCTCGGCGAAAGAAGCCGCGCCGGAAAAATCGCCGCCCTCGGTCGCGTCGATCACTCCCTGCGTCTGGCCTCCGGCCAGGATCTGCTCGGAGTTGCAGACCAGCGGCACGATGTTGTGGATTCCCGTCGCAAAGGGTGCACTCGTCGAAGCATCCCCGCCCGCGGTGATCACTCGAATGCTATTGCCGTCGTACTCGCCCACGTACAGGTTCCCAGCCGGTCCGATGCAGAGGCCGTCTGGAACTTCCAGTCCGCTGGCGAAGGGGGGTGCGGATGAGAAGTCGCCCCCGTTCCGGATGTTGTGCACGGACCCGGTGCCGGGATCGACCAAGAACAGATCGCCCGGCCGAAGCTCGGCCGAGGCACTCGACGCGACCCCAATGATCAGAGCGGCGATGAGCTGGAGAAGACGCATCGGGTCCTCCTTCGCGACCGGGAGCACTATGGGCCATCCGCCCCCTCCGACGAAGTGAAATGGTTCACGGCTCCGGCGTCACCCCATGCTAGCGAGGCCGCAGTGTCGGGTACGCCTCGACGTAGATCCAATCCTGGGCAGCCGCCGGGGCATGGCATCCGAGGCAATCCTTTCGGAAGTCGGTCGCCGCGTTTTTTGCGGGTGCGTCGCCCGGGAACAGCGCCCAACCCCAGCCGTTTCCCCAGCGCGGATCGCCGGAGAAACGATCCTTTGAATCCTTCACCATCACGAACCACTGCTTGAGATGGTCGTTCGCACGGCGAACGTTCTGCCCGGTGGTGTAAGTCCCTGAGGTGGCGGATCGCAGTTCCTTCACGAGAACGGTTCCGTCCGGAAACTGACCGGTCTTCCGATAGCCACGAACCGCTTCCGGATTGGCGTACACATCGTGGAAGCCGCTGGCTTCGCCGTCGGGAACGAACCACGATCCGAGATGGACGTAGCGGCCCCGAAAGTCGTCGGGGAGTGAGATCTCGCCGGTCGGGGACACGACGCCATCGGGGGCCGAAAGTTCGCCTTCCCCAGCGGCGATGAGCAGGGCTGCGATGCCACCGAGGGCGACTACTGAGAATTTCGAGACGCTCACGGGATGAACGTTCCATAGAAGCGGATGTCCGCGACTTCGCCGGCCGTCCAGCGCTCGATCACGCACTGGCGCACGTGGACGGCGCCGCTCTCCTTGTGATCCCAGCGCATCTCGGCTTCGTAGACGACCGTGCCGTTCCCGTCGCCCTGGTCGTCGATCGCGGTGTGGTGCACGGTGATCCCGTGGTAGGCCGTGACGCCCTCGAGGTACGCGCGTTCAGCAGTCGCGAGTGCCTCACGTCCGCTCCGAGGGTTGTTTCCGTTCTCGCGAGCGACGACATCGACCGTGTAGAAGTCCTCGATTCCCTCGGAAAACCGTCCATCTGCGACGTATTCCATCAACTCTGCGTGGCGCGTTTCGAGCGTCATGGTCTCGTGACCTCCTTCGTGCCCCCTCCGATGCCCCGAGTTGGCGGGAGGTTTCAGAGGGGAGAAATGCCATTGGAAGATATTCTCCTTCTGGTCGACGCTCTCTCGTGACGGAGCCACCCGGATCGAAGGAGAGCCACAATGAGGTCGCACGATCGAACGAACGCGGGAATCGCAGACGGCTGTGCAGGGCCCATCACGCCGGACAACGCGCGCACGAGATCTGGCCGCGAATCGACCGTCACCGTCGGCGCCCAGGGTGATCCGGTCCTGCCGCTGACCGTTTGCGGCCCCGAGGTCTCGTACTTCACGGGCAAGCTCGAGGCCGTCGTGCGATTCATGGAGCTGCCCTACGAGCCCATCGCGAAGGGGCCCGAGGAGATGGCGCGCCCGACCGGCGTCGCGCAGGTGCCGGGCCTGAAGCTCGCTGACGATCGCTGGCTCACCGACACCACGCCCATCATCGCGTGGCTCGACGAGCGGTACCCAGACGCTTCGGTGATCCCTCGCGATCCTGGGCTCGCCTTCTTCAGCCGACTGCTCGAGGACTATGCTGACGAGTGGCTCTGGCGCCCCGCCATGCACTACCGCTGGGACTACCCGGAGGGCGCCTATCACGTGAGCCGTGTCCTGGTCGACGAAGCCGCGCGGCATGTGCCCCTCCCGGGCTTCATCAAGCGCTCGTTGATTCGGAACCGCCAGCGCTCGATCTTCACCCAGGGCGATGGAGTGACGGCTGAGACCTGGGACCATGTCGAGAAGGTCTATCTCGACTCGCTGGCTCATCTCGATGCGATCCTGGCGACGCGCCCCTATCTCCTCGGAAGCCGACCGAGCCTGGCCGACTTCGGTTTCTTCGGTCCCATGTTCCGCCACTTCGCGCAGGATCCACCGAGTGCGAGAATCATGCGCGAGACCGCTCCCGCCGTTTTCGAGTGGGTGGCTCGGGTGTGGAATTCGCGTTCGAGCGTGACGGGGGGCGAACTCCTGGAGCGCGTGCCGGACGATTGGGGCCCGATCCTCGATTCGATCGGCTCGGCGTACCTACCCTATCTCTGCGCCAACGCCGAAGCGTGGAAGGCGGGCCGAAGCCACTTCGATGTCGACATCGAGGGGGCGCCCTACCGGAAGATCCGGACTTCGCGCTATCGCGTGTGGTGTCTGGAGGAGCTGCGTCGTCACTTCTCGGAGCTCCCGGATGCGGATCAGGCGACAGTACGCGAGCGGCTCGAGGCGCACGGATGCTGGGTGCCGCTCTGGCAGGTCGAGAATCCTGCGTCGGAACTCGACCCTGACCGAGGCGCGCCCTTCTCCCCCGGAGATTCGATGACGGGGATGGAGGCTGGCGCCGCTTGGAAGCGACATTGGCTGCCGGTGGCCGCAATCAAGCGCGGCCGCTGAAAGCGTTTCGCCTGGGGCAGACGTGGGCGTTCGGCAGGCGGGGCGTCTCGATCGTTCAGTCGGACGTCAGAGTCGCGACGAGTCGCATCTCGACGGACTTGCGAATCACTCCGTCCATCGCGGCGCTCGCGCGCGTGCTCCAGCTCTCGCCCGAGGCGCAGATCTCGGCGGCTTGCGTCCCGGCCTCCCGCAGCAATTCTGTCATGCGCCGCCACGCGTCACGGATCGGTTCGGTGGTGATCTCGGGAAGCGCGGGCGCGTGGGTCGAAGCGGCTTCGCGCAGAGCCTCGGTGTCGCGCGCCGCGACGGCCTGGCACGCGCGGTCGAGGCCCGCGTAGAGCGGCTCGAGTGCCTCCTCTCCGGGGAGGCTGCAGGAGCCGTGCGGCTCGCCAAGAGTGTCGAACACGTAGCCCTGGTCTGGGCCCATGACCGAGCGGAAGTACCACTCCTGCGCGGGATCGGGCAGGAAGGTCCAGATGTCGTTGACGCTCTCTGCTTTCTCGCGATCGAGGAAGCGGGTCACCGTCAATCCGTAGCGAAGTTGGTGGCGCTCCGGGTCGAGCGTGCGGCGATCCATCAGGACCAACGGGTGGGTCACCTGCTGGATCGGGATCCACAGGTTCAGCAGGAAGAGCGAGGAGTCGTCGTTGCGCGCGTCCGGCGTCTGGTGCCGGAACATTCCGGGTGCGGCCCCATTCATCATCTGTTTGAGCGGCGTCCCGAATACGTCCTGGTCGGCGTGCACCGTACGCGCAGCGCCGTGGCCGTTCGAGCCGTCCATACCGCCGGGGTTGACGTCGATCCGATTCGGGCCGGCACGCCGTTGAATCAGGCCTTCTGCTGCGACGTGCTCGATTCGTAGACTCTTGCCATTCGTCAGTCGGAACCGCGCACCATTCAAGCTCGCACGCAAAGCGTCGGCCGTTTCGTTCGAGACGCGGTCTTCGTCGCGCACGGTCGCAAGTGCCCGCTGGAGCGCCGCGTTGCCAGACAGATCGATCGTCTCGAAGCCCGCCTGCTCGAGGCCGGGCTCGGCACGCCCTGGCGCAGCGCAGTCGTTCAACGCGCAGGACCGGAAGTCGAACGCCTCGTCCGGGTTCACGCCGAAGGGAAGGGTTCGTGCCCGCAGGAGGCCGCTGCGCTCTTCGTCGGGCGCGACGTCCTCCGCCTTGGTGAAGCCAAGCGAAGCTCGGATCTCGGCGTGGGTGGACTCCATGGCGAAAGGATACAGCGCTCTGCGTTCACCGGGTAAGGTGCGCGAGGCGCCTGTCAGCGCCGCTCAAGCGGCCGCTTCGAGTTCCTCGTCGATCCCAGCCCGGAGCGCTGCAAGGACCTGCTCGTTCGTGCGAGCCTTGGTGGCCGTGAAGCTCCCGGCGTCGAGCCCGCAGAGGCGCTCAGCTTCTCCGCGAACCCGCGCATCGAGTTCGCCGGAGGGCACCACGTGGTCGAGATAGCCGAGCCTTCGGGCCTCTTCGGGCGCGAACAGGCTCGCCGTCACGATTCGAGCGAAGCCCGGAGGCGTGAGCCGCGCGTGGGCGAGGGCGAGGGCGAATCTCGGGACGGTGAGGCCGATCGCCGTTTCGTTCATGCCGATCTGGTAGGGACCCTCGACGCCGAAACGGCTGTCGGCGGCGAGCATGAGAAAGGCGCCCATCGGGTAGGCGTGTCCGCTGCATGCCGTCACGACAGGGAAGGGGAACGCCAGGAGGCGCTCGATGAGGCGAGCCCCGGCGCGCACCATCTGGATCGCGGGGCCGGTGCCCTGCCCTAAGGTCGCCATGTCGAAGCCGGCCGAGAAGATCCCTTCTCGTCCGCGGATCACTGTGACGGCCGACGCGGCCTCGGCCTCATCGAGACGACTGCCGATCTCCATCAGCATCTCTGTCGACATGGCGTTCACCTTGCCGTCGTCGAGAGTGATCCATGCGATGCCGTCAGACACGTCCAATCGCGTGCGGTTCATGTGAGTCTCCGGGAGGGCGCGGTTGAATAGACCGATTGGTATAATTCAAAACACGATATAGACCACTTGTTATATTGTCAATCCTGGAGGCCGGACGTGGCGAAGGCAGCGATCCACAAGACCAATCTCGTGCGGACGGCCATGCGCCTTTTTCGGCGCCAAGGCTTCGCCTCGACCGGGCTACAACAAATCCTCGACGAGAGCGGCGCGCCCAAAGGCTCGCTCTACTACTACTTCCCAGACGGGAAGGAGGCTCTGGGCGAGGCGGCCGTGGTACTGGCCGGCACGCTGGTGCAGGAGACGCTCGTCGATCTCGCCAAGCGCCACGAAGAGCCGCGGTCCTTTGTGCGGGGCTACTGCCGCGTGATGGCGGGTTGGATGGCCGAATCCGGTTTCCGCTCCGGTTCCCCAATCGCGACCACGGTGCTCGAGAACGCGCCGCAATCGCCCGGGATCACCCGCGCGAGCCAGGATGCGCTCGATGGCTGGATTGACGTGGTTTCCGACGTCTTCTCTCGCGACGGCATACCCAGGCGGGAGGCCCGAATGCGAGCGCAGCTTCTCGTCAGTTCCGTCGAAGGGGCCCTCATCGTCGCCCGAGTTCGCCAATCGAAACAGCCGATTCTCGACGTGGCCAGGTTGTTCTAGCGGGCTGAGGGCTCGCGTAGGCTTCCCACGCCTCGGGCTCGAAGCCTACGCGAGCCCTGGTACTTTTTCCGTCCAACCGGATCGGAGCGATCGATGAGCAGTAGCGCCGGAAAGCAGTGTCGAGTCCAGGGGACCGTGGCGCCTGGATTCGAGTCGGTGAAACGAGTCTATGAGCAAGGCATGGAAAGGATGGCGGAGGAGAACACCCAGCTCTGCGTCTACTACAAGGGCGAGCGGGTGGTCGATCTCTGGGCGTCCGTCACGAACGACCCAGGCTTCCGGCCGGACTCCATCGTCAACGTGTTCAGCAGCGGCAAGAGCCTCGAAGCCATCGCGCTCGCTTGGCTCGTCGGAAAAGGGCTGCTCGACTACCAGCGGAAGATCGTCGACTACTGGCCGGCATTTGGCGCAGAGGGGAAGGGCGAGCTCACCGTCGCGGAGGTGATGCGCCACGAAGGCGGGCTGGCGGCCTTCAACACGTCGCTCGTCGCCGATGATCTGCTCCCTGAGAACATCAAAGAGAACAGGGTGGGGAGAACGATCGAGAGCCATCCCCTGAAATTTCGCAAGGGAGATCGAAGCGCCCGGGAGTATCACGCGGTGACCCGAGGGTGGATCGCCAACGAGATCTTTCGACGGGTCGATCCTGGAGGCCGAACGATCGGTGAGTTCCTGAGAGAAGAGATCAGCGGTCCGCTCGAAGCGGACGCGATCATCGGGGTGAGAGAAGTTGAACTGGATCGGATCTCGAAGGTTTCACCTCTCGGGTTCGGCTTCCAGTTCCTCGAAAGCCTGAAGCCGAAGGTTCTGGGAAGAAGGATCGTGCACAGCTTCCTGCAGATTCTCGGACGGCTGTTGAGAATCATTCCGTCGATGCGCCACTCCACCACCCGCGGTGCGCCGGCGCCCTACGAGGGAATGAACGGGATCGGATTCTTCAACAAACGCGTCGTGGCGATGGGCGAGACTCCTTCGGCGGCCGCGAACTGCTCTGCGAGGGGATTGGCGAGGATCGCAGCCATGATGTCGGCCGGTGGAAAGTGGGACGGAAGAGAGTATTTGAGTGAGCACGCCTGGCAGGCCTTGCACGGCGACCCCGTCGAGGCCGACATGGGCTTCAGCCCGTCGAACTTCACTCAAGGGGGCCTCAATCTGTTCACCGAAGTCGGCGCGAAGAGCTCCCGGCTGGAGCGAGAGTTGAACGTCGGCAGAGAAGGCTTCTACGGCTGGATGGGCTTCGGGGGATCGATTTTTCAGTGGCATCCGCAGCACGAGATTGGATTCGGCTTCGTGCCGACCGCGCTGCACGTGCTGGATTTCCTCAACGAGCGAGGAAAGGCCTATCAGGCCGAGGTTCTGCGCTGCGTAGAGCGATTGGACCGCTGACGCGCCCTAGCCGGCGGAGTTCACCGGGTTCCAGTGCATCCCAAGCCAGCGCTTGGCCGCCCGCGTCTGGCCGAAGCCATCGGGCTCCGGGGGGAGTGCGCGCAGGCCGAGTTCGAGCGCCGACGTCACGAGCAGGAGCGAGGCCAGCGCGAGACCAACTTTGGCGCCGAGCCGGTCAGATTGAAGGAAGGGACCGGTTCGCTCCCCCGCTGAATTTCGTCGCTTCACCCACCGAGGATGTCACGACCTCGAACGGGGCGCCCATGGTGCTCGCCCTGGAGAGACAGCCGGAGGCTTTCGTCCCCGCCGTAGATCCGCGGTAGATTTTCGAACGTGGACCTCGCCGCTGCTCGTGCCCAGCCTCCGGTTCGACTCTTTCGCGAGGGAATCGGGCTCCATCCGTTCCGCGAGCGCTGGGCCCAGGCAAAAGTTGCAGTGCGCGGTCAGGAAGACGTGCCGCCGAGCCGCTTCGACCGCACGAGCCTTTCGCAGCTGAGGCCGCGCGTGGCGTGGCCCCTGTGGCGCAGGCGCTTCGCGGTACCGCGACGCGCGATCGTCACGAACTTGTTCAATCACCGGCAGACCCCCATCGGGGAGGGCTGGTCGGTCCGCAGGACCCAGGTGCTCGACTTCCGCGGACGCGATCTCACCTACGACAGCCACAACGGCACTGACTTCGCGATTCCCGTCGGCACACCAGTGCTCGCCGCGGCACCCGGCGAGGTGGGCCGTGTGGTTTCGGAGTTCAACCGCGGCGGCCTCAAAATCTTCCTCGATCACGGCGAAGGCCTCATGACGACGTCGGCGCATCTGGCGCGGGCGCTCGTGCGTGAGGGCGAGGTGGTGGAGCGCGGTCAGCCGATCGCGTTGTCGGGCTACAGCGGGCTCGACTCGTTGGTGACGTTTCCGTTCGGCACTCCCCACATCCACTTCAACACTTGGCTCGATGGTGAGCCGGTCGATCCCTTTCCCCATGACGCGAGCGTCTCGATGTGGCGTGCGGGAGATCTTCCAGAGCCTCTCGCGCCCCCCGTCGCAGAGAGCTTCGCTCCTTCCGTCTATTCAGAGGCTGGCGTGGCAGCTGCGATTGCAGCCTGCGTCACCTCGTCGTCGCGCGCTGAGCTCTCGTCCGTCGAGCCTCTGGCGCTGCGCGCGGCTCGGACGCTCGTCGAGCTGAACTACTACCCGACGCGGTTCCCCGAGCGTCCGCATGTCTACGCGGACCGCCACGAGCGCACCCCGCGACTCGATCTCCCGTTCCCCGCCGACGCCTTCGACGGCGTCGTGTTCGTCGACGATCTCTAGACGCACGGCCTCTCGTTCGGGTGGGCCTTCCGCTTCGTTCACCGTGTGCCAGACTCCGAAACATGCGCACCCGACTCGCCTATCTCGCTGGGTTCCTCCTCATCGGAGCGGCGCTCGTCTATGGAACCCTCAGCGAGGCCCAGGTGGAGTGCGAGGTGTGTCTCGACTTCGCGGGGGGGCGTGCCTGCCGGACGGCCCTCGCAGCCGACCGCAGCAACGCCATGAACGCGGCGGTCCGGGCCGCCTGCGCCGTGCTCGCGAGTGGCGTCACCCAGGGGATGGCGTGCGATCGGACCCCGCCGAGCTCGGTTCAGTGCAAAGAATGAGCGTCGCTCGAAATCACGCCTTCTTGACGAACTGTGACTTCACGTAGACCCCCATCCCGTTCGCCTTGGCGTCGATGTCGTGACCGGCATGCTGATCGGGATCGACGAGCCGGATGCCCTTGATCTTGGTGCCCGCTTTCAGGGTGCTCGAGCTCCCTTTGACCTTGAGGTCCTTGGTTAGAGTCACGGAATCACCGTCTCTCAGGACGTTGCCGTTGGCATCCTGGACTGAGACTTCCGTTTCGCTGGCCTCCTTGCCCCACTCGTGACCGCACGTCGCACACTCGTACTTTTCGGGTGCGTCGAGAACGTCCTTCATCGCGCAGATCGGACATTCGAGGTCATTGGACATGGGGTGGGTCTCTTGGCCCGTCACTTGGGCGACGCGGCTCCGGAGCGTCCGGTGTCGGGAAGCTGCGCGTCACAGCGTAGCGACGTTTTGCGTCTCCCCAGGAGGGAATGTGGACGGCTCGCAGGTTCCGCTCAGTGGCTTGCGATGTCAGAGAGTGGATGCGCGGCACAGCCACGCGCCTCGTATTCCGCGGGCTCGAGGTCGTTGAACGAGACGAGTGTTTGCATGTAGCGACAACGTTCGGCGGTGTCTGCGAACCGTGCGTCTCCGACAAGGCCGTCGAGGACGATCTTCCGGGTCAGCGTGTCCGACGACATGCGAATGCCGCGATCCGAAGCGGAATCGAGCGCGATGAATTTTGCGCCGTCGGCCCGAGGAGACCAGGGAGTCCACGGCGGGTGCTCATTGCCGCCCTTGCCCGGGTCGCCTGTCCGTGCGAATTCTGCCCAGTAGTCGCGCATGGCGCGCGCCAATTCGTCGCGCTCGGGGTTCTCACCGCGGCCGGCGATTCGTGCCATCAGCCCCGTGTCGAAGCTGTCGAACACGAATGGAATCTCGAGTCCGTGGGCAGCGCCGAGCAAGCTCGAGAGATCGGTGACGAGGACGCTTCCCTGCTCGTCCCAATCGAAGCGGTAGCCGTAGACCGCAGCGTTCCCAGCCGAGACCATGGCCACTGCGGGGGCGTCGACTCCGGATACCTTCCACAGGTTGCTGCCGTACTCGGCGTCGCGGTCGTAGCGCTCCTTGTCCGTCAGGATCGGGAGAAGCCAGAACAAGCGGAAGACGTAGTTCGAATCCAGAGCCATGAAGAGCTTCGTCTCGTCGCGGTTCGTGCCCAACATCACCGGCACCTTGTGGAAGTCTCCCGCCGCCAACGCGTCCGGGATCGCCGCCTCGGGCAGGACCGTGCCATCGCGGAACATCCGGGGGCTGTGATACATCCCAATGGTGCTCGTCTCGCCTTCGTCGAGATGGGCTTCGAGGAGTTCGCCGGGTGAGACTGTCCGCAGGAACGCGGCCAGGTCGTCGGCGGACATCGCATTCGCCCGCGCGCGCGCGTCGGACCCTCCCTCTCGAGCGAGAAGACGCACGAGGATCTCGCGCGACGAGTGCGCGTCACCGCCGTCTTCGGCGTAGGACTCGGCGCGCGTGACCGGTTCGGTCCATGTGCCACCACTCTGTGAGATCGCCCGGTGAAACAGGCCGGCCGCTCCTGGCGCCACGAGCAGAGTGAACACGTTGTGCCCGCCGGCGGACTCCCCGAAGATCGTGACGTTCTCCGGATCGCCGCCGAATCCCTCGATGTGGTCGCGCACCCACTCGAGACCGCGAATCAGGTCGAGTGTTCCGAAGTTGCCCGAGGCGTCGCGCGCGTCCCGGGCCTCGGCCGCCAGCGCCGGGTGGCGGAACCATCCGAGTGCACCGAGGCGGTAGTTGGTTGTCACCACGATCACGTTCTGTTCGGCGGCAAGCCGTCCGCCGTCGTAGGTGCCCCCGTGTCCGATGGTGTTGCCGCCCCCGTGGATCCAGAAGAGGACGGGCAGGCGCTCGTCGCCGCTCGGTACCTTGTCGGCTTCGAAGCGCGGGGCGAAGACGTTCAGGTAGAGGCAATCCTCGTCGCCGATCACACCCTCGGCATCGGTGCCCGCAAGCGGGCTCGCGAACTGCGGACACGCCGATCCGGTAGCCAAGGCCCGATGTTCGTCCGTCAGCGGCGCGGGGGGATCCGGCGCGCGGAAGCGACGCGCGGCCACCGGCGGTTGCGCGAAGGGGAGACCGAGCCAGGCATGGCCGCCACGTGGGTTGCTGAACCCTACGGTCGACCCGGTCCCGAGTGCTCGCCTCGCGCTCGAATCGGGCTCGCGGTCGTCCGTCTCGCTCCAGGTCACGACGGGTGCTGCCAGCAGCATGAAGGAGAGCAGGACGATGGGGCTGCGGTGACCGCCGGTGCGCATGGGGATCCTCCTGCTCTCAGCCTATCAGCTCTGAGGAGGCCGAACCGGTCACTTGCGCGTGATCGTCACCGGCAAGTTCGTGTAGCCGTTCACGAAGGACGAGAAGGTGCGGCTCGGTTCCTCCTGCACTTCGATTCGCTCGAACCGGTGCAAGACCTCTTCCCACAGAACGCGGAGCTGAAGTTCTGCCAGGCGACTGCCCATGCAGAAGTGGTTGCCGTAGCCGAACGACAGGTGCCGGGCCGCATTGGGACGTTCGATATCGATCGCGTTCGCGTTCTCGAAGACGTCCTCGTCGCGGTTGGCGGACACGTACCACATCAGCAGCTGATCGTGTCTCCGGATCGGCTTGCCGCCCAGCATGCAGTCGCACGTCGCCGTCCTTCTCATGTAAGAGAGCGGCGTCTGCCAGCGAATGATCTCGGGCACCATCTTCGGCACGAGACCGGGGTCGGCGACCAGCTTGTCGTACTGCTCGGGAAACTGGTTGAGCGCGTAGACGCTCCCCGTCATGGTATTCCGGGTCGTGTCGTTGCCACCCACGATGAGGAGCAGGAGGTTGCCCAGGTGGTCCGCCGCGCTCATGTGCTTGGTGGCTTCCCCGTGGACGAGCATCGAAACCAGATCGTCGCCGGGCTGCTTTCTGCGCACTTCCCAGAGTTTCGAGAAGTACGCGACACACTCCATCATCTCGTCGCGCTTCTGGGTCTGCGATTCGACGACGCCGCCGGGCTCGGGGATCGCGAAGACGATGTCGGACCAGCGCGTGAGCTTCCGACGGTCTTCGAAAGGGAAGTCGAAGAGCGTCGCCAGCATCGCCGTGGTGAGCTCGATCGAGACGGTGTCCACCCAGTCGAACGTCTCGCCCTCGGGAAGGGAGTCGAGCACCTGGCACGTCCGCTCCCGGATGAGCGGCTCCAGCTTTGCGAGATTGCGGGGCGCGACTGACGGTCGCACCGTCTTGCGCTGCTCCGTCTGCCGGGGCGGATCCTGGGAGATGAACGCGGGGCTCCCCTGCCGGAAGAACATCGGGACCTCGGCGCCGACCCGAAAGCCCAGCGTGATCCCGTGGGCCGACGAGAAGGTGTTCCAATCCGAGCTCACCGTCTTGATGTCGTCGTACTTCGTGACGGACCAATAGCGCCCGGCCGATTCGATCTCGTTGAAGTGGACCGGATCTTCCTGCCGCAGCCGTTCGAAGTAGCCGTGCCAGCGGTTCTCGCCGAACAGGTTCGCGTTCAGCGGGTTGATGTCTTCGAGAGCCAGTTCGTGAGCCGGGGGGACATTGCGTCCCGCTTCCGCCTGTTCCTGCTCGGGGGTCCGGTATTCGGCCGGCACCGGCTCGTTCTGGTCCATCGCTGCTGTTTCACTCATTCTGGGTCCTCCGTCCGCAACCGATCCCGACTGGGGAGACTAGGACAAGTTCGGCGTCCCCAGCTTCCGGGCCCGACGGCCCAGAGCGGCGGGCTCCGCGGCGATTGCGTCCGAGCACGGGTTCGGTCAGCGATCGGCGGGGGCGCGTCTCCGCATGGGCTGAAGGACGGGACCGACGCCGGGCAGCACGATCGCCTCGCCATAATTCTCGAAGTCGTAGCGGTCGTAGAAGCTCAGGTTCCGAGGATTCGAGGACTCGAGGTAGATCCCGACGCCGTCGCGGTCGGCCCGCTCCAGGAAGGGCTCGAGCAGGCGCGCCCCGATTCCCCGGGACCGCGCCCCTTGTCGGGCGGCGATCACATTGAGATACCAGTGGGGCTCGGAGGGCGGCTCGATCCCGCCGAGTGTGGAGAGGACGAGATTCGCGCGCTCGCCGTTGAACTTTCGGAGAAGCTCGACCAGCGCCACGACGTGCTCTCCCTCGAGCTGGGGCGTTCCCGGCTCGGCCCAGAGGGCCGCGCCTTCCCCCCCGGCTTCGACGTCGAGAACGCCGCGTTCGCCGTAGGCCGCCCGGAAGACCTCGACATAGCCGCGGATCCCGTCGGCCCGGGTGGCTTCGTCCTGAAACACCCATCCGAGGACCGGATTGTCCATGAAGCCGTCGACGAGTATTTCGATCGCGCGCTCGGTGGGCTCGTCCGTCATGCACGTATTCTCGTCGGTCCCAAGGGACACGACCAGTGCCGGATCGCGCCCTGCAGTTGGTGCCAATTGACCGGCGACGAGCTGGCCACCTCGAGTCGCGGGAGGGAGCGGCGAACAGCCGCTCGAATTCGATGGCATCGACCGTCCGCGACTGGGGCTGGAAGGAACCCGAGAACCGCGGAGGCAGGCCCGGAGCTCGTTGAACGTCGTACAGTGCGCTCCGACGCCGGGCGCCACTGGGTCTTCGCACCCCACTTTCCTGTGTCGCGTGTGGAGCGCCAAGGGGCGGCCGTTATGTCGGGGCACGGCGGCGCGTTTCGCCCCGCGCCGTGGAACGCTCTCCGAGGCGGAAGGCCTACGCGCCAAAGGCGCTGTTTCCGAAGTCCGTGAGCTAGAATTTCCTCTCGAGTTGGGTCGATGGGGAAGACTCTTGAGCGAACCTGATCGACAACAGCCGGTCGTTTCGGCGCCCGCTGACTACGCCCAGCTGCTGGCGTCGGTCGACGTCATCGTCTGGACCGGCGACCCGGTCACTTTTCAGTTCGACTTCGTGAGCGAGCAGGCCGAACGCATCACCGGCTATCCGGTCGAGGCGTGGCTCGAGCCGGACTTCTGGGCCGAGCATGTGCATCCGAGCGACCGCGAATGGGCCATCGAGTTCTGCACGAAGGCAACCCAGGCGTGCGAGCCCCACGCTTTCGAGTATCGGATGCTCGCGGCGGATGGGCGCGTCGTGTGGTTGCGCGACGTCGTCTCCGTGGACGTCGAGGACGGGCGTCCGGTTCGATCTCGCGGCGTCATGGTGGACGTCACGGAGCGCCGGCTCTCCGAGGAGGCGCGCGACGCCGCGGAGGCGCAGCGGCGCGTGGTCCTGGCCAACGCTCCGGTCGTGCTCTTCGCAGTCGACGCCGACGGAATGATCACGCTGTGCGAGGGGCAAGCGCTCGAGGCAGCCGGAATCGACCCGGCCACGGTCGTCGGAACCTCCTACCGAGACACGAGCCCCCAGATCCAGGAGAGCATCGGTCTGGCGTTGGCAGGGGAGCTGCCCAGCGGGGCCGTCACGCTTCGGGCCAGGATCTTCGAGGTCCACTACTCGGTGCAGCGCGACGAGTCCGGCGAGCCCCGGGGAGTCATTGGCGTCGGCACCGACGTCACCGAGCGCGTGAAGGCACAGGAGGAGCGCGATCGCTTCGAGGCGCAGGTTCGGCACGTGCAGAAGCTCGAGAGTCTGGGTGTGCTGGCCGGGGGCATCGCGCACGATTTCAACAACCTGCTGATGTCGATCCTCGGCAATGCCGACCTGGCACTGACGGACATGGTCCCCGAGGCGCTGGGTCGGAGCCACGTGGAGCGGATCCGCGACGCAGGACGCCAGCTCTCCGGTCTCACCCAGCAGCTCCTGGCCTACTCGGGCAAGGGGACCTTCGTCGTCCAGCCCCTCGACGTGTCGCGACTGATCGAGGAGATGGGGCACCTGTTGGCGGTCGGGGTCAGCAAGAAGGCCATGCTCCGTTACGAGCTGGCTCCGGACCTGCCGGCGGTCGAGGGCGATCCCTCGCAGCTCGGCCAGGTGATGATGAACCTGGTGACGAACGCCTCCGATGCGCTGGGAGAATCGGTCGGATCCATCGTGGTGCGGACCGGCGTGATGGAGGTCGACCATGACTACCTCTCGCAGGCCTACCTCTTCGAGGAGTACGCGGAGGGGCCGTACGTCTTCGTAGAGGTCGAGGACTCGGGGGCCGGTATGGACGGCGAGACGCGGGGGCGCATCTTCGACCCGTTCTACACGACGAAATTCTCGGGCCAGGGTCTCGGCCTCGCCGTGGTTCTCGGGGTCGTGCGCAGCCACCGCGGCGCCATCTGTGTCTACAGCGAGCCGGGCCAGGGCACGCTCTTTCGCGTGCTGATCCCCTGTTCGCCGGCAGCGGTGGCACGCACGAGCGAAGCGCCCGAGAGCGCGCCGGACTGGACCGCGGCCGGGACCGTTCTCGTCGTCGACGACGAACCCGGCGTTCGCGAGATTGCCGGCGAGATGCTGCAACGCCTCGGGCTAGAGGTCCACACCGCGGTCGACGGGCTCGCCGCCCTCGAGTTCCTGCACGCGCGCGCCGGCGAGATCGACCTGGTGCTACTCGACCTGACGATGCCCGGGCTCGGAGGGATGGAGGTGCTCCAGCAGATCGAGCGCACCCGCCCCGACCTCCCGGTCGTGCTCATGAGCGGCTACAACGAGAGCTACAGCGCCAAGGGCTGCGCGGACCGCATTGCAGGCTTCCTGCAGAAGCCGTTCTCGAGCGAGCAGCTCGAGCAGGTGCTTCGGGCGGCGCTACCACGGCGGGACTGACACTCGACGCGGCCCAGCGGCGACCTCCTTCGAGCCCACTCGCTCCCCAATGAGCGGGAGGCTTCCTGGTCCTGCCAGAAGTATCGTTGCGACGCGAGCCCACTGGAGGATGGAAGATGTCTACCGACGCGGAGCAATCAGCGAAGACACTCGAAGGAAGCTGCCTGTGCGGCGATGTCCGCTTCTCCGTTGATGGACCGATCCGCGGTATCGGACAATGCCATTGCTCGCTGTGCCGCAAGTCCAGTGGCGTCAACGGGTCGATGGTCTTTCTCGTGCCCAAGGAGCGGTTTCGTTGGCTGCAGGGCGAAGAGCACATCAAGACGTGGAAGCTGCGCGAGACCTATTCATCGATTCGTTGCGAGCGCTGTAGCAGCCCGATGCCTGCGAGCTTCGATGGGGAGCACTTCTGGGTGCCGCCTGGCTTGATGGACGACGAGCTCGACGCCACCGTGTTGCTTCATCACCATGCGGCCTCGAAGGCGGATTGGGACGAGATCCCCGAACACCTGCCGCAGTACGATGCCTACCCGCCGCGTGAGGTCGTGTTCGGGGACGAGTGAGGAGCATTTCGCCCAAGGCGATCGAACCGACCGGCAGGGCCGGGGCGTCGAGGGGGGTTGCGGTGACCGCGACTCTCGTGGGAGATCATCGAGTAGACTTGCAACAGAGGTAACGCCCGATGCCCTGTCCCCCCTCCGCGGCGACCGCTGCCTCGCTCTGTGAGCGAGCCGAGTGATGCACCCCCTCGAGCGTCTCGCTGTCAACGTACGCCTGGCGTCAGCCTGGGGACGCGCGCTCCCGGCGCTCGTGAAGGCGCGCCCCGGCGCCGCGTATACGGTCGCCGACGCATTCGCCGAGAGCGTGGCTCGCGCACCCCGCCACCCGGCCCTCGTGTTCGGGGACCAGGAGCTCAGCTACGGCGAGCTCGATCGTGCATCGAACCGTGTCGCTCGCTGGGCGCAGGCCCAGGGTCTCCGGCGCGGAGACGTGGTAGCGCTGCTGATGGAGAACCGGCCCGAGTTCGTCGTGCACTGGCTCGGGCTCGCGAAGCTCGGCGTCGTCAGCGCGCTGATCAACACGAACCTCACGGGGCGCCCGCTCGCGCACTCGCTCTCCGTGTCGGGTGCCGGCCACTTGATCCTCGACGCCGCGTTGGCCGAGAACTGGGCGGGCGCCGTCGACCAGCTCGACGAGGCGCCGCGCGTCTGGTCGAGCTGCGGCGAGGTGGCGGCTGCCGAAGATCTCGATGCGGACGTCGCGCAACGTTCTGCGTCCCCGCTCGACGCGAATGTTCGGAGCGGGCTCACGTCGAGCGACAAGCTCTTCTACATCTATACGAGTGGCACCACCGGGATGCCGAAGGCTGCGAACTTCAGCCACCTGCGTTTCATCGCGAGCGCGCAGGGCGGGCGGGCGATGGGACAGATCGGACCGAACGATCGGATGTACGTGGTCCTCCCGCTCTACCACTCGGCCGGTGGCGTGATGGCGCTCGGGTCCGCGCTGCTCAGTGGCGCCACCGCGGTGCTGGCTCGAAAGTTTTCGGCGAGCCGATTCTGGGAAGACTGCGTTCGTCACGACGTCACCACGTTCCAGTACATCGGCGAGCTGTGCCGATATCTGCTGAACAGCCCACCCCACCCCGACGAACGCAAGCACGGAATCCGGCTCTGCATCGGCAACGGGCTGCGTCCCGAGATCTGGGAGCCGTTCCAGGATCGCTTCGGGATCCCGCAGATCCTCGAGTTCTACGGTGCCACCGAGGGCAACGTCGTCTTCATGAACGTCGACAACAAGGTCGGCTCGATCGGGCGCATGCCGGGCCTGATGCGGCGTGCGGCAGGCATGCATCTGGTGCGCTTCGACGTCCAGAAAGAGGAGGTCGTGCGCGGCCGGGACGGATTTTGCATCGAGTGCGGAATCGACGAGCCGGGCGAGGCGATCGGCCAGATCACCGGCACGGTGACCTTCGAAGGCTATTCGGACAAAGCGGCGACCGAGAAGAAGCTACTCCGGAACGTCTTCAAGAAGGGCGACACCTTCTTCCGCACGGGGGACCTGCTGCGCCGGGACGCCGACGACTACTTCTACTTCGTGGACCGGATCGGCGACACCTTCCGCTGGAAGGGCGAAAACGTCTCGACAAGCGAGGTCTCGGAGGTGGTGGGGACCTGCCCGGGCGTCAAGGAGGTCAACGTCTACGGGGTCGCGGTGCCGGGGACCGACGGACGCGCCGGCATGGCCTCGCTCGTCGTCGATGACGGCTTCGACGTCGAGAAGCTCCGCGAGGAGGTCGAGGCGCACCTCGCCCCGTACGCTCGGCCGCTCTTCCTGCGCATACTCCCCGAGATCGAGATCACCGGCACCTTCAAGCACCGCAAGGTCGATGCCGTGAAGGAGGGCTTCGATCCCGCTCGCGTCTCCGACCCGCTCTACTTCCTCGACCCGGAGAAGGGTCTCTATGTCCCGCTCGACGGCGGAATCCACGAGCGAATCCAAGGGGGGAGCTTCCGCCTCTGACGGAAGTTTCGATCCCGCCAGAAGGGAGCCAGCGGTATGCGGCGACTCAACGGCATCGACGCGTACATGCTGTACAGCGAGACCCCGCGGACTCCGAACCACACGCTGAAGATCGGGGTCTACGATCCCAGCGACGATCCGACCCAGTACTCCTTTGCCTGGATGAAGGAGATGCTGGCCGCGCGTCTGCACCGACTTCCCCCCTTCCGCTGGCGCCTCGTGCCGACGCCGCTCGGCATTCACCACCCCGTGTTCATCGAGGATCCTGACTTCGATCTCGAGCGTCACGTGTTCCGGGTCGGCGTCCCGGCGCCGGGAACGATTCGGGAGATGTGCGAGATGATCTCGCAGATCGCGAGCGTCCCGCTCGATCGCACGAGGCCGCTCTGGGAGGTCTGGATCCTGGAGGGCATGGAAGACGGGAAGGTCGGCTACGTCGCGAAGACGCATCACGCGTTGGCCGATGGCGTTGCGAGCGCTGAGCTCCTCGGTCAGTTCTTCACTGCCGAGCCCGACGAGGAGGTGCCGTCCGAAGATCCGCCGTGGCGACCCGAGGCGATCCCGGGCTGGTGGAAGGGCCTCGGCAGGGCGCTGATCGACATGCCCCGGACCGCGCTGACTGAGATCCCGCCGACGCTGCGCGCACTCCGGCGGGCGCGGGCCCAGAAGGCCGAGCTCGCCCGATCGGGAGCGCCGCTGCCGCCGAAGGCTTCCGACGCGCCGCCGGCTCCGTTCAGCCGACTCATCACGCCCCACCGTGCGTTCGCATGCAAGTCGTTCGCGCTCGACGACGTCAAGGAGATTCGCGCCGCATTCGGAACGACGATCAACGACGTCGTGCTGGCAGCGGTCTCTGGTGCATTGCGCCGCTACCTGCTCGAGCGCGACGAGCTACCGGGGCGCCCGCTCGTTGGCTCCGTTCCGTTCTCGATCCGGACCGAGGCAGAGCGGGGCACCTACGGCAACCGAGTCACGACGGGCTACGTCTCGTTGCGCACCGACATCGACGATCCGGTGAAGTGTCTGCGGGCGTGCCACGAGGCGGCGTCCGCGACAAAGGCGTACTTCCGCGCGACCGAGGGCGCCCATCTCGCGAACTGGCTCGAGATCACGCACCCCTCCCTGACCAAGCTGACGGGAGGCGTCGTCCGCGCCCGGGAGGGACGCGGCAGCCTTGCGGGCAACGTCGTCGTGTCGAATGTCCCGGGCCCCCGCCACTCCCTCTACCTGGACAAGCACCGCCTGGCCGCGTTCTACTCAATCGGGCAGATCTTCGACGGCACCGGCCTGAACCTCACCGTGTGGAGCTACACCGACCAGCTCAACCTGAGCGTCCTCGCGTGCCGCGAGCTCGTGCCCGACGTCTGGGAGCTTGTCGAACACTTCGAGCGCTCGCTCGACGAGCTGCTGGAGGCGGCGCGGCGCAACCCGGCCTCGCCCTGATGCCTACTTCGCGTAGTTCGCCAATAGCTGGACCGGGAGCCGGGAAGCCTGTTCGCCCGCGTCACCTGGCCACGGTCCGGGCGGCGGCACGTGGCGGCTGATAGGCTCGCGCCGGTCATGCGCACCCGTGTCCTGTTGGGATGGTCGCTCGCCGCGGCACTGCTGCTGATCGCACTCTACGGCCCCTCCGTCAGGGCCCACGTGGAGCGCGCCTGGCACCCCCTCGTCTACAACGACGATGCGCGCCAACAGATCGCACCTTTCCATCGGTACGCGGGCCCCGACTTCCTGCCGGACGATCTGCTCTCCGACTACTTCCTCTCTCTCTTTCCGGTCGGGTACCACGCGATGTACTTCGCCGCGGCGAAGCTGTGGGACCCGATCAGCATGAGCCACCTGCTCCAATACGTGCTGATGGTGCTGGCGCCCGTGGCACTCACGGCCGCCGCGGCACGACTCGCGGGACCTGCCGCGATCCCGGTGGCCGCGGTACTCGCGGTCGGTACGTCGACGCTCTGGCGGAACGCGGGTGGTGGTTTGCCGCACTCCTTCGGTTATCCGTTGCTCGCAGTCGGGGCGGCATTGCTGGTATTCGGTCGCATACGGCTGCTCGCCGCTAGCGCCGTTCTCGCGGCCGGGTTCTATCCGATGGTCGGGGCGCTGCTCGGCATCGCTTTGGGGCTTCTTCTGCTGCTGAGCCCCGCGGCCGACCGGGGGAGCGCGCGCGAGTGGAGCTTTCGTTCACGCATGGGCTTCCTCGCTGCTACGGCACTGGCGATGGCCGCCCTCCAGGTCGCGCCGGCACTCGCGAGCCGGAGTTGGGGAGACCTGATCGGGCCCGATCGCTTCTCCGAATATCCCGAAGCCGGCAGGCGCGGACGCTACGGTGCGGCGCTCGCGCGTCCCTGGCCGGAGTTGCTGGTCTCCGTGCCGCTTGCGGCGGAGCGGTCGCTCGAAACGCGCGGCGACCCCTTCGTTCCGAGCGCGCGCTCGTGGCTCGATCAGCCACAGCCGACCGGAGCGGCGTCGCGCCGATCGGTCGTGACGGCCGTCCTGATCGGATTCTCACTCCTCGGATGGCTGGGCCTGGCGGGTCGCGACACGGCCGCTCGCCGACTGCTCGTGCTCCCACTGGCCCTCAGCTTGGCCCACGAGGCGGCGATCCGGCTCGATCCCTATTTCTACCTGCCGGTCCGCTACGTCGGCTATGTCGTTCCGACGCTTATGTGGATCCTGCTGCCAGCCGCCGCCGCGGGCTGCGTCGCGCTCCTGCCGGGCGGCGCGCAACGCCCGAAGCTTCGGGCGGTCGCAGTGCTCGCAGCGGGCGCGGTCTTCCTCGCGGTCCTCGGGGGTGGGGTGCAACTGCGCGCCGGAGTCAGCCACGATGGGCGGCGCTTCGGTCCTCTGCTGAAGGCAGTGGGGGAGACGCCGCGCGACGCGTTGATCGCCGGCTGGCCCAACGGGCCGATCCAGGAAGTCACACTCATAGAGCGCCGCGTCGCCTTCATCACGTGGGAGAGCCATCAGGCGTTCCACGCAGGCTTCATGGACACGATGCGGGTCCGGATGCGGGCCTTGATCGACGCGTACTTCGCGGTGACGGCGGAGCCCGTCGAGCGGCTGCGGGACGAGCATGGCGTCACGCACTTGATCGTGGAGCCGAGCCAATTGAGCGACCGGGCGCCCACGTACTTCAGCCCGTTCCACACGGACATCCGGGCCGCCCGGGCGCGTGCGGGCGGACGCTCTTGGCTCCTCGAACAGATCGAGAGCGGCCGCGGAAAGCAATACGGCCGCTACGTCCTGTTGCCGCTCGCCGACCTCTAGGGCTGATCCGCCGAACTCCAAGGGTGGAGCCGCCGCCAGGTGCGGTTGCGCGGATGGCCCGCCACTCCGTACGGTTCCTCCATGGGTGAACACGAGACCGACTCCGGGACGCCGACGCCCGAATTCGTGGTCGCGGCGCTTCGCAGCCGGCGCGAATCCTTCGGCGCCGAGGCGCCCCGAATCGCCCTCTTCTTGTTCGGGGCGGCGACGCCCGACCTCCTTTCGAAGACGCTCGCGCGGATCCCCGCGTCTGCCGAGGCGTGGCTCGAGGAGATCGTGGTCGTCCCTGACGCCGGCTCCGAATCCGAGCTCGCCAAGCGACTGACCGAACTGTCGCGCGATCTCCCATGCCGGCTCGTCGTCCATCGTGTTCCCGGCGACCACGGCTACGGAGGCGCCCGGAAAGCGGCCTACGAATACGCGCTCGAGCAGGGCTTCGACCACTGGATCGTCATGAGCGGCGACGGCCGCCACCCACCGGAAGCGCTTTCGAGCTTGTTGCACGCCGCGCTATGCGAGGGCCACGAGCTGGTCGTGGCATCTCGGGTCGCTCCGGCTGCAGCCGCACACAGGGGAGGGATGTCTTGGGGACGCCTCCTCGCTTTTCTGGTGTGCTCGGAGCTGCAAAATCACACACTCGGCGTAAGACTGCGCGACTACGATTCCGGGTACCGCATCTACTCTGCGAACCTACTCCGTGCGATTCCGTTCCAGCTGAACGGGGGCGATCGCAGCTTCGACGTCGAACTCCTCGCGCAGCACCGCGCGTTCGGCATACCGGCACACGAAGTGCCCGTGAGTTCCGCGTGGCGGGAGCCGGGCGCCGACACCACTCGAGACGAGTGGCGCCACGGCCTCGGCGCCTGGGGCACCGCACTCGGCTACCGCCTCCACCAGCTCCATTTCTTGAGGCGCGGTCGCTATCTAGTGGATCGCGGCGAGTTCTACACCCTGAAAGCGAGCTCGACGAGCTCGCACATGCAGATCGTCGACGCGATTCGCCCGGGCAGTCGGGTGGTCGATCTGGGCTGCTCTCAGGGGCTGCTGGCTCTGCCGCTCCTCGAAAAAGGTGTGCGCGTCATCGGTGTCGACGCGGGAGCGGGCGACGGAGTCGCGGCGGCTCTCGAGGCCTACTACCAGCGCGATCTCGAGCAACCGCTCGACATTCCCGTGGGCCGCGAATTCGACTACGTCGTCGTGGCCGACGTGATCGAGCACCTCCGCAACCGCGCAGCGTTGCTGCGCGGCGCGCGGCGGCTCCTGAAGAGCGGCGGTCGCTTGATCGTCTCGACGCCCAACATCGCACTCTGGTTCTACCGACTCTCGCTGCTCGCCGGGCGTTTCGAATATGGGCCCCGCGGCGTACTCGATCACACCCACGTTCATCTCTACACGCGCGACAGCTTTCGCCGCGAACTCGAAGCGGCAGGCTTTCATGTGTTGGAAGAGCGGCTGACCGCATTGCCCTTCGAAGTGGTCTTCGAGTCCACGGGGCGAAGCCGCCTGATGCGTTCGATCGCGCGCGGCTACCACACGCTTGCACGCCTGTGGCCCGAGATGTTCGCCTATCAGATCATCCTCGAAGCCGAGATCATCACACTCGACGAAGATGCGATCTTGAGCGCGAACGCGGAGCACGGCACCTTCGGCTAGCGAACTCGCATGCCGAGAAGGCCGGCTTCGTCCGCCTTCATTCTCCGCCTCGAGTGGTGAATCAGGCGCCGAGCACGAGAAAAGCGCGTAAGTCGGTGCGGTGAAGGCCGCCGGCACCGACTTGCGCGGAGTTGTATGTCTCGGCTCCACCCATGTCCTCGCGGCGGGATGGACCGTGCCTTCTGACTAGTTCCTGCGGCGACGGAAGCCGAGAACTGCCCGTCCGCGCAAGACGAGCGGGGCGGTGCCGGGCTTCGGCACGGGGGTGCCGCCAGACATCGACCCCGACGGGCTGGAAGCCCCTGATGAAATGGCGATCCTGGGTCTGGTCCTCGATACGGGCCCGGGCCGTCCAGTGGTCGGCTCTGAGTGACGTTCCAGTTGAACTACAGCGCGCTGCTGCGAGCCATGAAGTCGCCGTTCGTCTCCCGAGCAATCTCGGGAGGCGATCGCGAAGTCTGATCGGAGTCATGGAGGGTGCGCCCCGCGGTGCCGCGCCCGAGAGGCCGGAGTCGAGCGGTCAGGAACCCGTTCGGAAGTAGACGACGTCGCCATCCTCGATGACGTAGTTCTTGCCTTCGATGCGGGTCTTGGCCTGAGCTTTCGCCTCGACCTCGCTGCCCGCCTCGACGAAAGCGTCGTATCCGGTGACTTCCGCGCGGATGAAGCTGCTTTCGAAGTCGCTGTGGATGGTTCCCGCGGCGGCCGGGGCTCCGGTCCCGCTGCGGACGGTCCAGGCCCGCGTCTCCTGGGGGCCCGTCGTGAGGAACGTCACCAGGCTGAGCAGTTCGTAGGCGGCGTGGATCAGGCGGTGAAGGCCCGGCTCGGCCACGCCGAGCTCTTGGAGAAACTCCGTCTGTTCTTCTTCGTCCAGCGCCGAGAGTTCTGCTTCGATCTTCCCACAGAGCCGGACCGTGCCGGCACCCTGTTCGTGGGCGAAGGTTTCGAGGGCTGCACTGGTCTCGTTCCCCGACACAAGCCCGGCCTCATCGACATTGGCGACGTAGAGGATGGGCTTTGCGGTCAACAGATGACACTCACGAACCGCAGTCTCGTAGGCGTCGGGCACCGGGAAGGTACGCGCGGGCTTGCCGTCGCCCACGTGGTCGCGCAGGCCTTCGAAGAAGTCGGCGAGGTCGCGCATCTCCTTGTCGCCGCTCTTGCCGCCCTTCACCGCCCGATCGAGGCGCTTCTCGAGGGTCTCGAGGTCGGCGAGGCCGAGCTCGGTCTCGATCGTCTCGACGTCTCGAAGCGGGTCCACGGCGCCGTCGACATGGATGACGTTCTCGTCTTCGAAGCAACGCACGACATGGGCGATGGCATCGACCTCACGGATGTGGGCGAGGAACTTGTTGCCGAGCCCTTCCCCCGTCGACGCGCCCCGAACCAGCCCCGCGATATCAACGAACTCGACCGTGGTGGGGATGACTTTTGCGGAGGCGGAAATCCCCGCGAGCACCGAGAGGCGCCCGTCCGGCACCGCAACGATGCCCGTGTTCGGCTCGATGGTGCAGAAGGGATAGTTCTCCGCCGCGATCTCATTGGAGGTGAGCGCGTTGAAGATGGTGCTCTTCCCGACGTTGGGGAGGCCTACGATGCCGCATTGGAGACTCATGGGGATGTCCGGAGTGGGTGAAGACTGTTCGATTGCGGATCTGGCCGTCGCGGGCGGGCCGGCATCCGGCTTCCCCATCGAGCGATATCCGACGAGGAACTTCTAGCGGATGGCATCGTAGCGTCCGGCGTGGAAAGGGCGCTCTAGCTGCGTTTTTTCTCGACGCCCGAGTATGGGTTTTTGTCAGCCCCCGCCGTGCAGGATCCAGACTTCACGGCCGGACTTCAGGGCTTTCTTTTCGATCCGCATCTCGATCGCACCTTCGGATTCGGCACGCTCGCGCAGCTCGGCGAGATCAGCCGCCGACCCCTCGCAGTAGCCCACCGGGCGGGTGTTGCCGAACTGGTTGAGCTGGACCTTGAACTCGCCGTGGTCCCAACGCGTCTGCGTTGCGTTCGAGTAGGGGTGGATCATATCGGCGCAGTGTAGGCGAGATCGCCATTGGCTCTCGCACGAGGTCGCGCCCCCGAATGCCTCTCCCAGTACCGCCCTCCGCTCTTGAGAGCTTGGCACGCCGGGAGGGGCTCGAACCCCCGATCCTCAGGTTCAAAGCCCGTTCGCACCGCAGGCAATGGCAGAGGCTTGCCGCGTCAAAGGGGGCAGGAATCGGGCTAGAGCGGCACAGGCCGGCGCCCATGACGGCACCAGAACGAAGCATCTGGCTCCACTGAGCGGCGCCCCGACCCGCTGCCCCGCGTCAGCGATTGGAAGGACCAAGCTACCCAGCCGCCGCCAGCACCGCGACACAGTGCCGCTGCGCGGGCGGCTGTGTCGACCAGGGCGTGTTCCAGGAGTCGGGGCGAAGCAGCAAGGATCAGCCGGCGAATTCTCGTCAGGCGCGCCGGCCGCCTCGGGACAGGATTGGCGCCAGGTAGGCGAGCTGCATCTCGATGAGTTCGTCGATCAGGCCGCGTGCTGCCGCCGGCGGTTGCTCGAGGGCGACGTCGAGAATGGCTGCCATGCTCTCGAGCAGGCAGCGGGCGACCCGGCGCGCGCGCGCAGACGTGAGGTCGGGTGCGACCCGCCGCAGCGCCTGGGCGAAGGCGCCGGCCAACCGCTCGTTGTCACGCTGGTCGAGGACGTAGAGCTCCGGGACGGCGCGCATCGCACGCCGGATCGCGGCGTGCCCTGACATCTCGCGGACCCGCTCGACGAATCCGCGCGTGGAACGCTCGAAGACCGCGCGCCAGTCGCTGTGCTGATCCAACTGGGCGAACTCGTCGAGCGCCCAGGCGTCCCACTCGGACACGACGCGCTCGGCAAGGGCCACGATCACAGCCGCCTTGTTGGGGAAATAGCGATAGACGGTAGGGACGCGCACCTCGGCTCGCACCGCGAGGAGGTTCGTGTTGAAGCCGGCCACCCCGACCTCGTCGAGCAGGACCGCTGCCGTATCGAGGATGTGTCGGACGGTCTCTCGGGCTCGCGCCTGCTTGGGGGGCACCCGTAGATCACTCGGGATCGGGCTCTCGAGGAGGGTCTTGCGTTCATTCATAAAGCTAGTATATACTATTTTTCATCGAGCGACAGACGCAAACCAAACCCAAGCCAGGAGAAATCCGCATGAGCCCTCAGACCCATGTCACCGACAGTGGATCCAGATTCTCGGAGGTCGGCGCCCGCCCCTCTACGAGCCCCGAAAGGAGAATCCGATGAAGGCGGTAGTACTGGGTGGCGCGGGCGACATGGGGCGCACAGCGGTACGGACGGCCGCAGCGTTCGGGCTGCTCGAGGAGTTGGTGGTGGCGGATCTCGACGAGGCGGGCGCCCAGGCGCTGGCCACTGAGCTCCGCGCAGAGGGAGCGCCCACGCTTGTCCGCGGCGCACGCGTAGACGTGACCGACGCTGCGGGACTCCGCGAGTTCCTGGCGCCGTTCGACGTGGTCCTGAATACGACGGGGCCCTTCTACCGCTTCGGCGTGCCGGTCCTCGAGGCCGCGATCGATGCGCGTTGCCACTACCTCGACATCTGCGACGACTGGGAGCCCACGCTCGAGATGCTCGACCGCGACGAGCGCGCGAAAGAGGCGGGCGTCACCGCCGTGATCGGCCTCGGCGCGAGTCCAGGTATTTCGAACATGGTGGCCGCGCTGGTGCGCCGGGAACTCGACGAGGTGCACGACCTTTACACCGTGTGGCCTCTCGACGTCGGCCCCGACGGGATCGTCGCCTCTGTGGGCGCCTCCCCGGACGGTCGGCCGAGCGCCGCGATCGTGCACTGGATGCACCAGATCTCGGGAACGGTGCGCGAGGTGCGCGATGGACGCTTCGTCGACCAGGCGCCGCTCCAGCCGGTGGCTCTCGACTTCCCGGGCGTCGGAAGTGGCACCGCCTATACCGTCGGTCACCCGGAACCCGTCACGTTGGGACGAGCCGGCGCGGTGCGCGGTGAGAGCAGCAGTCTCATGCTCGGAACGCCCGCGTTGATGGGCTACCTGCGCCAGCTGCAGGCTGAGATCGACGGCGGGAAGCTGGACGTCGAGGGAGCGGCCGCCCGCCTGACCGACGCCGTCGTCGCCGGCGCCATCGCCGGCTCGGATGCCGCGGACGAGGCCGGCAAAGCACTGGCGGGGCCCGGCGAGCTGCCGCCCTTCTTCGCCCTCGGGCGTGGTCTCTACGAAGGCAAGCCTCGCACGGTCGGCGCGATGGTACTCGGCGCTCCGGATGGCATGGCAGAAGCGACCAGTATCCCCCTGGCGCTCGGTCTGCGTCAGTTTTTGCAGGGGAACATTGGCAAGCCGGGGGTGCACGCGCCCGAGGACGTGCTCGACCCCGACGTCTTCTTCAACGATCTGGCGCCCTACTGCAAGCCGCCTCTCGAAGGCCGCGACCAGCTGGTGCTGGTCACGCGCGGCTGAGCTCCGGGATCTCGAATCAGGAGGAAAGCTCATGAACATTCCGGAATCGGCATTGAAGTGGATCAACCCGGTCGTCATTCCGATGCTGAAGTCGCCGCTGCATGGCCTGATGAGCGCGGACGTCATGTTGGTGACCTTGACAGGGCGTCGCAGCGGAAAGACCTACACGCGGCCTGTTAGTTACCGGCGGGAAGGCCAGATCGTCCACTGCTTCACGCTTCGCCACACTGGCTGGTGGAAGAACCTCCGCGGGGGAGCGGATGTTTCGATCCGCGTGGCGGGCGAGCAGCTCAGTGGCCGAGCCGAAGCCGTTCACGACGACCCCAAACGCGTCCGGGACGCACTGGCCGCGTTTCTCGTGCATGTTCCCCGAGATGCGGGCTACTACGACGTCGCCATCGACTCGAACGGAACGCCCAATGGATCGGACCTGGATCGCGCGGCGCAGGAGATGGTGGTCCTGATCGAGATCGCTGTCGGCGTTGATTCGGACAAGCCGTCGGAAGAGCCAGCGGTCGAGCAGGCGCTGCGCGACTGGTTGGCGGCCAGTGAGCGGCCCGGTGAAGCGGGCGTGGAGGGGTACGCCTCGTTTCTGACCGAGGATGCGGTGTGGTTGCCGCAGGGCGCACCGATCCAAGTGGGAAGGGAAGCGATCATGGACCATCAGAAGGCAATGAGAAGCCTCGAGGACTTCTCGCTTCGCTTCCTTCCGACACGGGTGGAGGTGTCGGCTTCGGGTGACCTGGCCTGCGGGATCGGCACGGCCGAAGTGCGCTTCGTAGGTCCCGATGGCCAAGAGATCTCCGGTGTCGGCAAGTGGATGGATATCTGGAGGAAGCAGCCCGACGGCTCATGGATGTGCATCGCTGGAATGGACAACACGAATGAACTCGCGCAGGCACCCGGCACCGAAGCGGCTCTGGTGCCGGGCGCGGGTGCCTGAGGGAGCGATGCGAAGAATGACATCACCGAGAGTCGGAAGGAGGCGAAGGCGGGTGAGCCGGCATATTGCAGCGACGTTCGTTCTTGCATCTTTCTTGGCCGTCTCGCCGGGAGAGAGCTCCGAACCGGAGGCGGTCGGCCAGGTGAGCCGACTGCCGTCGACCGGAAGCCACTGGGTCTGGGTGCCCGACCGGCTCTTCGGGCACAGCCTTCTGTACAACGGCGACGATGGCCGTGTTCTGGCGACGGTCGACAGCCACGCTTGGCTCACGCCCAAGCTCCCGCTCGTCGCCCGCACACGCAAAGAAGTCTACTCCCTGGACGTCGCCTACTCGCGAGGACGGCGCGGCACGCGTACGGACTACGTCACGATTTACGACAGCGGCTCCCTGGAGGTCGTCGGAGAGATTCTGCTTCGACATCCGATCGCCGACAGCAATGCGTCGGTCGCTCACGGCGCACTTCTCGACGACGATCGCTTCCTACTCGTCTTCAGCCAGTTCCCCGCCACGCTGGTGTCCGTGATCGATCTGGAGCACCGCCGTGTCGTCGCAGAGGTACCCATTGCCGGCTGTGCCGGCGTCTACGCCGCAGGTCCCCAGAGCTTTGGCACGCTGTGCGGAGACGGGACCCTATTCGTGGCCTACCTCGATGCTGCGGGAGCGCTCGAGCGGACGACCCGCAGCGAGCCGTTCTTCGACGCCGTCGAGGATCCCGTCTTCATGGCCAGCGCCCGGATCGACTCGGGCTGGGTCTTCACCTCGTTCGCAGGGCTCGCCCACCAGGTGGATCTCTCCACTGAGCCGCCGAGTGCCGAGGCTCCCTGGTCGCTCGTGGATGACGCCGAGCGCCTGGAAGGCTGGAGACCTGGCGGCCTCCAGCACGTAGCGCTGCACGAACGCACAAGACAGCTGTACGTCGTGATGCACCAAGGCGGTTCGGGGAGCCACAAGGACGCCGGCCCTGAGATCTGGCGCTACGACCTCGAGCGGCACGCGCGCACCGGGCGGATTCAGGTCCCGAATCTCGCCGCCGATTTCATCGCCCCGCTGATGGGCCTCTCCTCCGAAGGAATCGCAGCTTGGCTCCTGCGCCTCCTGATGCCCAGCCCAGGGGCGCACACCATCGCGATCACCCAGGACGAGCGACCGTTGCTCTTCGCTCGCAACGCCCAACTGGGCGTAGTGGCCGTACTCGATCCCGCGAGTGGCGAGCACCTCCGCAACCTCGAGGAGGCCGGCTTCGCGGGTCCCACGCTGGGAGTCCCGTGATGGATCCGGTCGCATCTCGCGCAATTGCCCTCGGGCTGGCGGTGCTCTTCGTCGCGGCAGCGCTCCACAAAGCGCGTGGTTTCGGCGACTTCACGGCGGTGCTCGGGGAGTATCGACTTCTCCCCCCACATGCAGTGGCCGTAGCGGCCGCCGCCTTGCTCTGCGCCGAGCTCGTTTTGGCGACCTGCCTCACGGTCCCGTTGTGGCAGAAGCAGGGCGCCCTTGGAGCTGCTTTCGTTCTCCTGGTCTACAGCCTTGCGATCGGGATCAATCTCGCGCGAGGGCGGCGAGAGATCGACTGCGGCTGCGGCGCCGGAGCACGACCCTTGAGCTCTGCTCTATTGGTCCGCAACGGGCTGCTCGTCGCGGCGGCGCTCATGGCAGCCCTCCCCGTCGAGCCGCGCTCGGCCACCTGGCTCGACCATTTCACGATCGGCTGCGCGGTCGGAACGGCCGCGTTGGCATGGGTGGCCGTCGGACATCTCGCCGACTCCTCACCCCAACTCGCAGCTAGGAGAACCTTCGAATGACGGAACCCATGCTCGTATCCGTGGTCTTGCTCTGGGTCTTGGTGCTCGTGCTCACGGGCCTCGTGCTCGCGTTGGCTCGGCAGGTCGGGGTGCTCCACGAACGGATTGCGCCGGTCGGCGCGCTCGCCCTCTCCGCGGGCCCCAAGGTCGGCGAGCCGGCGCCCTCGGTCGTGGTCGAATCCCTTTCGCGAAGGCTCCATCACCTTGGCGAGCGAGACCCGGCGGGTCGCCCAACGTTGCTCTTCTTTCTCTCGCCACGGTGTCCTGTCTGCGAGACCCTGCTTCCAACTGCGCGACAGATCGCGCGATCCCAGCGCGTACGCCTACTGTTCGCGAGCGATGGCGACGAGCTCGACCACCAAGGTTTCGTGGACGATCGGGGCCTCTCCGCCGACGACTACATCGTCTCGAGTGAGCTGGGGCTTCGCTACCAGATCGCGAAGCTCCCCTACGCTGTGTTGATCGATGGCGAGGGCACGGTTCGGGCACAGGGCCTCGTCAACACCCGCGAGCACCTCGAGAGCCTCTTCGAGGCCCGGGACCACGGGGTCGGCTCCGTACAGGAATACCTGGGCGAGCAGGCTTCCTTGTCCCTCGAAGCAGGACCGGCCCGATGAGTCACACTGATTCCCGCTTCGAACGCTGGGCCCGGTCATTGGCACGCCGCACGAGTCGCCGGTCGTTCCTGGGTCGCACCGGAGCGATCATGGTGGGCGCAGCGAGCCTCCCGCTGCTCCCGGTGGCCCGGGCGTCCGCAGAGTCCCCGCGCGTGCCTGCGCCGAGTGAGTCGATTCCCGGTGCCGCAGGCGACCCGACCAGCTGCGAGTACTGGCGCCACTGTGCAATCGATGGGTCCCCGTGTGCTTGTTGCGGGGGCAGCGCGACGAGTTGCCCGCCGGGCACCGAGATGGCCCCGATGACGTGGGTTGGCACGTGCCGCAATCCCGCCGACGGCAAGGACTACTTGATCTCCTACAACGACTGTTGTGGGAAGAGCTTCTGCGGCCGCTGCGCCTGCAACCGCAATGAAGGCGAGCGGCCCCAGTACCATTGGTACCGGAACAACGACATCAACTGGTGCGCCGGCGCCAAGTCGCAGGCGTACCACTGCTCGGTGGCCATTGTGCTGGGCCAGGCCAGCGAGTCGCAGCCGGAACGGTGAACCGCGCACACGGGACATGGGTACTGCTCAGCGTGATGGCGGGCAGCATCGCTGCCGGCAGCGCGCGCGCAGCGGCACCGCCCGACGAGGCCTACCAACTCCACTGCTCGGGCTGTCACGGTCCGCGCGGCGCGGGGATCGAGGGCTTCATCCCGTCGCTCCGTGGGCTCGCCGGTCTGCTCGATGCAGAAGGTGGCCGCCAGTTCCTGATCCAAGCTCCCGGTGTCGCACAGGCTCCCCTCGGCGACGACGAACTCGCCAACTTGATCAACTGGCTGCTTCCCGAGATCGCCGGAGCCTCGACTCTGGTTCCGTACACCGCGAGCGAAATCGGAGCTCTTCGCAGATCGCCACTTCGAGACCCCGCAAGTGCCCGACCATGAATCGAGACCTCACGGAAGGGAGCGCACCGATGTCTGCCGGTGAGCTCGGGATGAGCCTCGAACAGATCCGACGCTTCACAAGCGAGGCGTTTCCGATCTACGAGCACATCGGCCTCGAGGTGCTGGATTCGGAGCCTCCGATCGGGCGCTGCCGAGTGGACCTGGGGGCGGCGACGTCCAACCACATCGGGACCGTTCACGCGGGCGTCCAATGGATGGTCGCAGAGCTCGTCGGCGGCGTGATCGCCATGCGGAACTTCGACACGCGCCGCTATGTTCCCGTCGTCCGCTCAGTCGACATCGCATTCAAGCGGCGCGCGCTCGGGGCCGTGACCGCCGAAGGCGGCGTCTCGGAGGACGAAATCCGGCGCATTCAAATGGACTTGAATGAGAACGGTCGGGCCGACTTCGAAGTCGAGATCGCGATCACGACGGATGCGGGAACCGTCGCGCGGGCGTCCGGTCGCTATCACCTGAGGGAGAATCAAGTATGAGCGAAGCGAGAACGGGAGTGAACCACTTCGACGTGGTGATCGTCGGCGCAGGTCTCTCCGGCGTCGGCGCTGCCGTCCATCTCCAGCAGCGCTGTCCGGGCAAGAGCTACGCCATCTTGGAGAGCCGGCCCACCCTCGGCGGCACCTGGGACCTCTACCGCTACCCGGGCATCCGCTCCGACAGCGACATGCACACCCTCGGCTACAGCTTCAAACCCTGGCGAGGCGCGAAGGCCATCGCCGACGGCCCCTCCATCCTGGAGTACGTGCGTGAGACCGCCGACGAGAACGGCGTCTACGAGCACATCCTGTTCAACCGCCGGCTGGACGGCGCCGCCTGGTCGAGCGACGACGCCCGCTGGACGTTGGACATCACGCGCAGCGATGGATCGGAGGAAGAGTCCGGCCCCATCACCTGCAACTTCATTCTCAACTGCAGCGGCTACTACAGCTACGACGAGCCCTACCTACCCACGTTCCCGGGAGAGGAGGACTTCGAGGGCGAGAGGTTCCACCCGCAGCTCTGGCCCGAGGACCTCGACTATCAGGGCAAGCGGGTCGTGGTGATCGGCAGCGGCGCCACGGCCATGACCCTCGTCCCCGCGATGGCCGACGAAGTCGAGCACATCACGATGCTCCAGCGCTCGCCCACCTACGTGGTCTCCCGGCCCTGGGAGGACCGGATCGCCAACACGCTGCGCAGTTTCCTACCGGAGGCGCTCGCGTATCGGATCACGCGCTGGAAGAACGTCACGATGCAGAAGCGCGTCTACGAGAAGACGCGCACCGCTCCGGAGAAGATGAAGAAGTTCATCCTCGACCGGGTCCGCAAGCATCTGAGCCCCGACTACGTCGAGACCCACTTCACCCCCAGCTACAACCCGTGGGATCAGCGCCTGTGCCTGATCCCCGACGGCGACCTCTTCCAAGCCATCAATTCCGGCAAGGCGTCGGTGGTTACCGACAAGATCGACTGCTTCACCAAAAAGGGCATCCGCCTCATGTCGGGCGAGGAGCTCGACGCCGACATCATCATCACCGCCACCGGTCTCAACATGAAGCCGCTGGGCGGCGCCCAGTACCAGGTGGACGGCGAGCCCGTAAACTTCCCGGACACCTGGACCTACAAGGGCTTGATGTACTCGGACGTGCCCAATCTGGTGCAGACCTTCGGCTACATCAACGCCTCCTGGACGCTGCGCGCCGACCTGACGGCCGAGTACACCTGCCGCGTCCTCAACCGGATGGACGAACTCGGCGCTAGTCAGGTCACTCCTCGCCTCCGGCCCGAAGACCAGGACATGGCCAGGCGCCCCTGGATCGAGGACTTCTCCTCTGGCTACATGCAGCGCGCGATGCACCTCCTGCCGAACCAGGGCGACCACGCCCCGTGGCGCAACACCCAGAGCTACTCAGCCGACAAGAAGATGATCCGGAAGGCCGCGCTCGAGGACGGAGCGCTGACTTTCGGCAATCCGGCCTGAGAGGCGTCCTCCACCCGCAGCGTTCGAAGCCCGTGAAGCGGATGAGGAATGACGGGGAGTTGGCGGTCGGTGGCTTCTCGACCCCGAGCACTTCGACCTCGAAGGGATGCTCGATGAGCCCAAGCGCAACATCCAGCGAAAGCGCGAACCGTAGGGCCAGTGAACGGCATCGACCGGCTCCCGGCACGAGTCGCCTGACGAGTTCCAAAGGCGGAGGCGGGAGTCGAGTGAGGGAGGTTCGGCGTCATACCCTCGAGGCAGCTGGCGCGCTAAACAACCGTTCCAGATGACGCCCTTCTCAATCCTCGACCTCGCGCCGGTCGCCCGGGGCAGCACACCTGCCGAGGCCCTTCGCAACTCTCTCGATCTCGCGCAGCACGCAGAGACATGGGGCTTCAGGCGCTATTGGCTCGCGGAACACCACAACATGAAGGGGATCGCGAGTGCGGCGACGTCAGTGGTGATTGGATTCATCGCTGGCGGGACGACAAACATCCGGGTGGGCGCGGGCGGGATCATGTTGCCCAACCACTCACCACTGGTGATCGCAGAACAGTTTGGAACCCTCGCATCCCTCTATCCCGGGCGCATTGATCTCGGCCTGGGCCGTGCACCGGGAACGGACCCGCTGACCTCTCAAGCGTTACGGCGGACGCTCGGAGGAAGTGTCGACGACTTTCCGCGAGACGTGGTCGAGCTGCAGCACTACTTCAGGGAAGCCGAGCCCGGACAGAAGGTCACCGCGGTTCCGGGCTCCGGGACCCACGTACCGCTCTGGATTCTGGGTTCGAGCCTCTACGGAGCCCAGCTCGCGGCGATGCTGGGGCTTCCGTACGCATTCGCGTCACACTTTGCGCCCGCGCAGATGATGCACGCCATCGCGATGTACCGAGAACGTTTCAAACCCTCGGAACAGTTGCGCGAACCCTATGTCATGCTCGGGTTCAACGTCTGCGCGGCAGAAACTCAAGAAGAGGCGACTTTCTTGCGATCGTCGTCGCTGCAAGCGTTCATCAATCTGCGCTCTGGCACGCCAGGTCAGCTGCCGCCTCCGGTGGAGGACTTCGAGAGCCGGATGAGTCCGCAAGAGCAGGCGATGCTCGCCCAGATCGGTCGTTGCTCCTCGGTTGGAACGCCAGAGACGGTGACTCTCGAAATCGCCAACTTCATCGAACAGACGGGCGCAAACGAGTTGATGCTGGTGTCTTCGATCTACGATCACAGGAAGAGACTGCGCTCCATCGAGATCGCCGCCGAGGCTGGCCGGCAGTTCAACCTCGCGGACTCGTAGACAGGACCTGGCAGCCGAACGACATCATTTTCCGTGCAGCGGTAAGTGGTGCCACGTCAGCTTGGGCTCGCATCAGCCCCCAGCGAAGGCGCCGGCGATCGGAGTATCGCCGTCGAGCAGATCGACCACACGATTGGCTGTCGAGGGCTGGCGCAGCGCCTCGAGGATGCACCCCGCAACGTTCTCCCGGCTGACGTCGAAGCCTTCGCCGGCCGCCACGCTCGTGCGAACTCGGCCGCTGCCCGCTTCGTTAGTGAGCCGGCCGGGCCGGAGGATCGTCGCGGGCACCCTGCTCTCGATGAGACGCTGATCCGCGAGCAGCTTGGCGACCATGTAGTGGCGCATTGCAGGTGGCGCCTCTAGTGGTTGCTCGGCGCGCAGTGCGCTCACCATCACGAAATGATCCACACCGCGCGCTTCGCTCTCGACGATCGCGCGAATCGCGCCGTAGAGATCGACGAGGAGCGTCTTGTCACCGCCGGTCGAACCGCCTGACCCGGCCGTGAAGACCACCCGGTCGCAGCCGTCGAAGGCGTGGAAGAAGTCGCCTTCGAGATCGCCGACGACCGATTCGATCCCCTGGGCCTCGAAGTGCTCGCGCTGCTCGTCGTTTCGCACCATGGCGCGGATCGGGAGCTCGGCGTCCTTCGCCCTCTGGCAGAAGAGGCGACCGATCTGTCCGTTGGCGCCAATCGTGAGAATCTTCGGCATGTTTTCTCTTTCGCATTCGTGAGTGATCGACTCGAACTCGCGTTGGGTCGTAGATCGGGAACGTCTCTCCGCATCGATCTTGCGACCACTGTGCCGGAAACGCTCGGCATGAGCCTCTTCATCGGATCGAAGAACGGACTTCCCCCGAACTCGTGGACACCTGATGAGGGCCGATCTTAGGCGCAGGCCTTGATCTGATCTGGCACGCCGGGGGGTTCGAACCCCCGGCCTTGGCCGCCAAGAGGCGGCTTCGCGCGTGAGGACACGCGGTCGAACGCGCTGCGCGGTGGCATGACGCGAGATATCTGGCACGCCGGGAGGGATTCGAACCCCCGACCCTCAGGTTCGAAGCCCGTGAAGAGGATGAGGAATGACGGGGACTTGGAGCGCAGCGCTCTGCAGGAGTCTGCAATAGCCTGCATTGAGGGGCTGTTTCAACGGCACCAAACTCGGGACGGCGCCGGACGGCGCCTCTCGGGAGAGGCTCGCGGTTCCTCATGTGGTCGTTATGTCAATCCCTAACGGAGGCCCGCGGCGGGCGGAAGGCGCTGCCCGCGCCTGCGATGGGGAAGATCGCCGAGGTCGACGACCTGGTCGGCGAGCTGTCTGACCGCGCCGTTGCCGAACGGGCGGGAGTCCACGCCAACAGCGTTCGGGCCTACCGACTCGAGCACGGCATCCCCGCCAGGCAGCACCTTGGCTTCTGGCCTGCGGGTCAGAGCTCCGTGGCTATGGGCGTCCAGCTGACGTCGTGGCGTGGGGTCTCGAGGGCCTGGGTGGGAGGTGAACAGGCTGTGAGCCGCCCCTGGATTCCGAGCGCGTCACACCCGAGCTCCCAGTTTGCGCACCAGATTCCGAGGGCGACCGGCGCGTAGAAGCGGGAGGCGGTGACCGCGTAGAAGTCGATCCCGGCGACAGCATCGTCTGTGTCAGCTCGGGCGACGGCCCGGGTCGTCTGCCCGTTGTACGACGACGGCGCCCACTTGCACGCCTCGAAGGTGCGGCCGAACTGCGCGTGTTGGGGCGCATTCGGGTCGAGGGGCTCCTGCATGGCCGGGTCGGCGAAGAACAGCTCGGACAGCGGCAGGCGCTTGCGGACCATTCGGTTGAAGACGCGGATGAACACCGGGACGAACCGCGAGGGATAGCCCACTGCGCAGGTGCAGATGATCTGGTCGCGCTGCTCGTCGAACCGCTCGCCGAGGTGCGCCTTCAGGCTCGCGTGGTCGGCTCCCGGTCCAATCCAACAGCTGCCGAGGCCGAGGCGCGTCGCGTCCAGCACCACCTTCTGCAGCGTGCGGCCGACGTCGATGACCGACCGCCGGTCGTAGGGCTGGGGCACGATGGCCACCAGGAATTCGGAGGCATTCACCGTCGGCCAGACCGTGACGTCGCCACGGATGTACTCGAGTCGGACTGGCACCGGTCCCAGCGTGTCTTCGGCGAGGTGCCGCTGCACGGACGCCAGCAGCACGTCGCGGTCCTCGTCGCTCATCAGGCCGGTCCGGAACGAGCGGCAAGAGCGGCGTGCTCGCATCAGGTCGAACACGTCCATTGTGTCGTTGCGCGCAGGTCGGCGCTCTGCCGGGCGGATCCCGAGCTTGATCGTGACGATGTCGAACAGCGCGATTGTGAGCAGGAGGCCCGCTGCGAGTCCGAACCCGGCCGAGACCCGCGGGAGACCCAGCAGGAGGGCGAGTCCAGCGACCAGGGCCAGCGCCGACGTTGGAATCAGCGGGATGACGTACTGCAGCCAGCCCGTGAACTGCAGCCGCATCTTCGTGCGCACTACGGCGGCGGCCACCCGACGCAGAGGTCGCGTAGGAACGCGCTCCAGGATCGCGCGTTCGTTGGGACCGAATCCGGCCAGGATGTCGTCGGACGATCGGGTCGCCTGTTCCATGGCCGGAGTCCTTTTGCGAGTGACCACTTGCAGAAGATATTCGGACCGATTGTGGATTGCAAGTCCTCACTTGCATAAGATGTCTGGGAGGAGGCGAGGGTGCCGCGACAGATCGAAGAAGCGCGCGTGTTCGACGCAGTCGTGGAACTCTGGGTGCGTGAGGGCTACGCGGGGACGACGACCAAGGCGATCGCCGCCAACGCGGGCGTGAACGAAGCGACGCTGTTTCGGCGGTACGGGGGCAAGGCCGAGCTCGTTCGTGTGGCCCTGGTCGCCCAGCTCGAGGGTGTGCCGCTGCGTACGTTGGCCGCCACCGACGACCTCGGTGCCGATCTCAGCCGCGTCGTCGAGGGCTACCTGGAGACCTACCGGCAGATCGGGGCCGTGTTCCCGCTGCTGCTGATCGAGGTTGCGCGGCACCCAGAGCTGCGCCCGGCGCTCGGAGCGGCGTGGACCAACGTCGGCGCTCTGCTCGAGATCGTCGCGCACCACCAGGCCCGAGGTGCACTGCGAGAGGAGCCGCCACTGCTCACGATGCTGTCCCTGATCGGGCCGCTGTTCGTCATCGGGCTGGTTCGCCAGGCGCAGCCGGATCTACCGGTCGAGGTGAATGTCGAGGCTCACGTCCAGGCCTTTCTTCACGGCCGGGCCGCGGCGGGTTCCTGAACGACATCGTCGTCGAGCAGGCGTGCCAGACCGAGACGGCTATGGCGGAGGAGCCGAGCACCTCAGGTCGATGTCCTCCGTTGGTTTATTGGGGTGAGGGTGGCTAGCAGTCGAACCGTGCTCGGGTGGCCTCGAGGTCGAAGAACTCCGGCTTCCAGTCGCCGATGGCAGTACGCGCGGGCGTGCCACCGGTGCCCGAGGAGCGCCTGCAGGGGATTCGTGAGAACTGGCCTGTTTTTTGAGGCAGGTGGCTCGACCACCACGAGTCAGTGGTGGAGGCGGCGGGAATCGAACCCGCCTACGCCTCTCGTAGGCCGCTGTGCACCATTCCGAGCGTTGGCGTCTGGTCTACAACTAGCTTGAGCGACTAGGGAGCGCCGAGTGCAGCGCGGTGCCGTCGATGCCGCGTCGCCGAGCGATGCAACAGCGCGAGAACGCTGCGCTTCCGAGGGTGAGCCGCAGGTGCGGTGCCTGATGCTCTATCCAGCTGAGCTACCGGGAACTCCGCCTATGGACGTCCCGGTTGCGCCCGCGCTGCGACACGGGGCTTGGCCTGCTGGCCCCAGCGAGCCTGGCCGCAGCGCTACTGAAGCGGCTTATACTCATCCTCTCGACGTGCCCCGCCTGTCGAGCCAGAATGGCCGCGGACTTGGAGCGACGGAGCAAGGAATGGCGAGCACGGATCAGTCACCGAGAAAGAACGGATCGACCGAGCAGTACGACGTGGTGATCATTGGGTCCGGCGTCAGTGGCATGTATGCGCTGCACCACTTACGCGAGATGGGACTCTCGGTGCGCGTGTACGACGGCGCCAGCGATGTCGGCGGGACCTGGTGGTACAACCGCTACCCGGGTGCACGCGTCGACGGTCCGGGCAGCCCGTGGTACTGCTACACGTTCTCGGAAGAGCTCATGAAGGAGTGGGACTGGGCCGAGACCCAGTCGACTCAGGCTGACGTGCTGCACTACCTCGAGCACGTTGCCGACCGATTCGACCTCCGCCGCGACATCCAGTTCGAGACCTGGGTCGAAGACGCCCGCTACGACGAAGCGGCTCAGTGCTGGACGGTCGAGACGAGCACCGGCGTGCGGGCCACCGCGCCATTCCTGATCTGTGCGGTCGGCGCTCTCTCGACTGCGAATGTTCCCGATATCCCCGGGATCCACGACTTCGCCGGCGAGTGCTACCACACCGGCCGTTGGCCGCATGAGCCCGTTTCGTTCGAGGGCAAGCGCGTTGCGGTGATCGGCACGGGGTCTTCGGGAATTCAATCGATCCCGGAGATCGCCAAAGAGGCGGCTCACGTGACGGTGCTGCAGCGCACCGCGCAGTACGCCTTTCCCGCTGGCAATCTCCCGATCACGGCCGAGGAGATGGCAGAGGCGCGAGCCAACTGGGACGCGGTCCTTGCGAAGATGCACGCGAACGTCGGCGGCTTTCCCGTCGATCCGAACCCAGCGCGCTCCGCCCTCGATGACACTCCCGAGCAGCGCCAGGCGCTGTACGAAGAGCTTTGGCAACGAGGTGGTTTCGGGTTCTTCCTGAAACTCTACAGCGACATCGCGATCAGCGAGGAGGCCAACGCCACGCTGGCCGACTTCGTGCGCGCGAAGATCCGCGAGATCGTGCGCGACCCCGCGACGGCCGAGAAGCTCATGCCCGATCACTTCGTGATGACCAAGCGGCCGATCCTCGACGACGGCTACTTCGAGACGTACAACCGCGACAACGTGACACTCGTCGATCTGCGCGACGACCCGATCGAGCGGTTCACGCCGACCGGCGTGGTGACCCGGACGGGAGAGCACCCCATCGACATGCTCGTGCTGGCCACCGGCTTCGATGCGATCAGCGGCACGATGCTGCGTCTCAACCCGAAAGGCCGCGGCGGCATGACCCTGAAGGAGCGCTGGCAGGATCGCTTCCACAATTACCTCGGTCTCACCGTCTCGGGATTTCCCAACCTGTTCATGATCCACGGTCCCGGTTCGCCCGGCGTGTTCTACAACATGCCGCTCGGCGCCGAACGACAGATCGGCTGGATCGCCGACTTCCTGCGCCATCTGGAAGAGCAGGGCATGGGGGCCGCCGAGCCCACGACCGACAGCGAAGAGGCGTGGGGCAACGAGGTCAACGGGATCGCGAACGCGACGCTCTTCCCTCGCACCGATTCCTGGTGGACGGGCGCGAACATCGCCGGCAAACCTCGCTACTTCTCCGCCTACCTGGGTGGCTCGATCTACTACCAGCGCATCGCCGACATCGCTGCGAAGGACTACGAGGGGTTCGCGTTCGAGCGGGCCCGGTGACCTCGAGACGCCGAGGCGTCCTAGCGAAACGGTTGGCGCGCTGTGATCGAAGCCGCATGGACAGAGGGGGAAGGAGCATCCTTTTTCCCCGCATTGCGCGGGCGGTTCTGTCGCTGACGCCGCGGGGGGCGGGGACCCTGGACGGGGGGAGGAAGCTAGCCGTCCTGCGCCGTCTGGACTCCGCCCAGCTCCGGCACCGCCCGCGTCACTTGGGCTTTGCGGAGGCTGGGAGAAAGAGGGTCTCTCGCAGCTTCCCGCCTAACACAAAGATCTGATTGGCACGCCGGGAGGGATTCGAACCCCCGACCCTCAGGTTCGAAGCCCGTGAAGAGGATGAGGAATGACGGGGAGTTAGACGTCGTTGCTCTGCAGGAGTCTGCAATAGCCTGCATTGAGGGGTCGTTTCAACGGCACCAAACGCGTGCGGCACTGGACGGCGCCTCTCGGGAGAGTCTCGATTGAGAGATCCCGAGGGAGACGAGAACCGACAGTCCTTTGAGCGAATGGCGCCCCGGGTCGGCGAGAGTCGGGTCAGTCGAGGATGAGTCGAGGCGAAATATGAGCGATCTGAACCGGCCGACTCAAGTGCGAGGGCGATTGGCGCGCTGCTCAGGTTCGTGAAGGCGCAACCAAGCGCCTAGCAGAGGTCCTGGTCGCACATGAGCCCAACATCGAGGTCACCCGAGCCCGAGACGCGTCGCGCGTGCTCGTGGAAACAGCTGTGACAGTTACCGACCTCGCCTTCGATTCCTCTCCGGCTCGTGCCCGCCGGCTGATCTCCGAGCTCAGGGCCATGCAGCGCGCCTACCTGAAGGACCTGATCGCGCGGGCTCAACCCTAGCCAGCGGGAGAGCCCAACAGAATACCCTGAGGAATCTCGAACCCTCGGCCGGAGACTGACGCACTTCAGGAACATCGCAGACGCGCACTGACCCAGGCCACGGCATCGTGGGAGGCTGCGATGCGACGGGCGGCAACTAGTCTTCCCGTGGGCTCTCGACTTCCAACACCTCAATGAATTCAAGGATCGAAACACGTTGCCAACGTGAGGGTCGCCAGTTCGAATCTGGTCTCGTGCTCCACTTAAACCCCCGAATATTCTCGTGTATACGAGATGTTCGGGGGTTTCTCATTGTTGGGTGCGGTTGGCCAATACTTGCCCCGCACGCGCTGTTTCCCGGCTTTGGAAGAGGATCGGGATGCTCTAGGGCCATGCGTTGAGTCTGAAGGCTTAACATGGCATGACCCTCACGTGTGTAACGTGATGGTCTTGTCCTTAAGTCTGAATAGAGGACCTACGTAGATTCGACCGAGTCGTTTTTGATTCCGGCCAGCTTGAGCCTGGCGATAGTCAGCCAGTCGAGAACCACCGGCATGCAATAAAGACAAGTCGCAGCTTTAGGCGAGTCTGTTTCCGGTGGTGAAGTACTCGACCTCGGGGTCAGTTTCCCGCTGGATTGGCGCGGGGTCACAACGTGACCGGAGGGTGGTTGGTGACCGGCTCTGCTTGAGCGAGTGGATGCTCGTCATCACGGTTTGACCCAATCTTGCAACAGTGTTACAACTAAAAGATGGGTGCAGTTCCTGAGGTCGCAGAAACCAGTTCGGCGGTCCCCTCGCTTCGCGCAGCGAATGTCGAGGCGCGACGTCGATGCATCCTGGATGCGGCGCGAGAGCTGATCGCGCGAGGCGGGATCGAGGCGCTCTCAATGCGCAAGCTTGCGACGCGGGCGGAAGTCGCAGTCACCACCCTCTACAACCTCTACGGCGGTCGGGGCGAGATCCTCCTTGCAATTGTCAACGAAGCCGCTGATGCAATCATCCTGGCGCTCGATGCCGAGTCGACGCTGGACGATCCGATCGAGCGATGTTTCTCGATCTTCGAAGTCACCGTTCGTGAGTTCGGGCGGAACGAGTCAACCCATCGTCCAATGATCGTCGCCGGGTTTGGTCCGCAGTCGCTCCAAGTGAACGCGGACCGACGGATCGCGGGACGCGCGATCGCTGTCCAGCGCGAGGCAATCGAGGCAGCGCGCGACTACGGACTCCTGCGCCCCGAAGCGGACGCGATGCGTCTCGCCGAGCAGATGTTCCACGGATGGGACCTGGCGTGTGCACAGTGGGCACACGGCCGAATCGACCTCGCCGCCTTCGAAGCGCGCTCGCTTTATGGCGTAGTGCTCGCATTGCAGGCGCTCGCGAGCGATGAACTGCAACCCACCCTTGAAGCGCGGCGCGTCGAGCTGGAACAACGCCTCGCGGAAGAGCACTAATTTTTTATTGGGGACGTGAGCGCCCGCGATCCCCAAAGAGAAGAACGACATGAAGAGAGAAAAAGAACTATCGATCGTCCATGAATTGATCCGGCAGCTCGACTCTGGCAAGAACATCGACGCTGGCGTTGGCTATCGAAACTCGACCGATGCCTATATGGATCCGGCTCTTGCGGTACGAGAATGGGAATCGCTGTTCAAAGATCACCCGCAGTTGATCGCGCTCTCGGGCTCGCTGCCTGAATCGGGAAGCTACCTGACCGTCGACGACTTCGGCGTCCCCATTCTCGCGACGCGCGACAAGGACGGTCTCTTTCGTGCGTTCGTGAATAGCTGCCGCCACCGCGGCGCCCGTGTTGCAGAGGGTTCGGGCGACGCCACGCGTTTCATGTGCCCCTTCCACAACTGGACGTATCAGAACGACGGCAAGCTTGCGTCGATCCCACTCGAAGAGCGGGTGGGTGCAATCGACAAGACTTGTCACGGTCTGATCGAGTTGCCGGCCGTCGAGCGCGGCGGGCTCCTGTGGGTTCACCCAAACGCCGCCGGCGAGATCGATCTCGATGCCCAGCTTGGATCCCTTGGCCGTGAAATCGAGGACTGGGGAATCGGTGAGCACATACAGATGGGCGAGACGGTGATCAAAGGCCGCCTGAATTGGAAGCTCGCCAACGATACATTCGGCGAGTCGTACCATTTCAAAAGGCTTCACCGGAACACGGTCGCCAACATCTTCCACGGTGACGTTCTCGATCACGAGCCCGAAGGTCGAAACCATCGCTTTGTGCTCTGTACCCGCGGTATCGACGAAATGCGCAAGGAGCCCGAGAGCGAATGGAACCTGCTCGACGTGTCCAACACCGTCTATTACCTATTCCCGAACATTCAGCTCATCGTCAGTAGCGCCCTCGTGATCTTGATCAAGATCTACCCCGATCGCGACGCGCCGAACGATCCCTCGAAGTCGGTGACCCGCTCCGTCTACTATCAAAGCCAGGCGTCGATCGACAAAGCGAAATCAGAAAATGCAGTCCTTCTCACCGCCGAGAACACCTACGACCGCGACATCGAGGGCGATGTCGCCGTCACGTTCGAAGCATTTCAGGAAGTCTTCAACAGCACAGTCGAACACGAGGACTACTTGATGGGTCAGCACCAACAGCGCGCAGCCGAAAGTGGCCAGCTGTCTCACCTGATCTTCGGACGCAACGAACCGGCGCTCCATCACTATCACTCGCAGCACCGCGACGCGATGGGGCTACCGCCGCTCGAGAAGCTCGACCTCTAGGACTTAGCGGGCGCCAGCGGGGCTCTGCCTTTGTCGGGATGTGCTCTGCTCGGGCCGAGACCGCATGCTTGGGAACGCTAACGAGGAGAATGAGTATGGGTAGCCTGACAGCTGAACAGATCGAACATTTTGATGAGCACGGCTACGTAGTCGTTCCCCAGGTCATCGACCGTACACAGATCGATCGCTACTTGAACCGCGCGCGCGAGATCGCCCATGGTGACATTCCAGAGGCCGCTGCCAATCGCCTCGTCAAGGACATTGAATTCGCGAAGAAGCGCTTGCCTATGCCTGAAGATCCGGAGCACGCGCTGTGGAAGATCGTGAATCCCGATCGCTTCGACGCGGTGATGGCCGAGTGCATGCGCTTTCCCAAAGTCATCGACGCAGTTTCAAGCTTGATCGGTGATGACCTGATGGCTTTCCTAATGATGTTCATCTACAAGCCGCCGGGCGTGCCGGGCTCATTGCATCCATTTCATCAGGACGCGGCCTACTTCGCCTTTGCACCCCAGGATCAGTGCATCGGCGTTTGGATCCCGATGGATGACGTCAATGCAGCAAACGGCAGCCTATGCATCGTGCCCGGCTCGCATCGTCTCGAAGTCAAGCCATTGGAAATGAAGGAGGGACTCAACTTCGGCGCGCTTGCCTCGCAAGGTGCCGAGGAGAACGAAGAATTTCATGAGCAGGCGATCACGCTCGATTTGCCGGCCGGCGATTGCGTCTTGTTCAGTACGCGTCTCTTACATCGCACGAACGGCAATACAACGGGGGGCCACCGCCGGGTTGTCACGCTGCACATGGCCAATTCGCATTGCAAGCATACGGGGCAGCGCTTCAGCGAGTTCGGATTTACGTCGGTGGCAGGCGACGTATTCGATGGCTGTCTCAAGCCGGTCGACAACCCAACGATGGGGATTACAAACGAATTCATCGACGGCTGAGCGCGAAGGTTTCCCGCCGCGGCCCGCACTCAGGCCGATTGTCCCCAGACCGAATAAGGGACGGTACGTCAAATCAGGGCCCGCCTACGGACCCCAGTCCTCTCTCAAGAACCCCCGTGTCCCTCTTTAGCCTCTACCGGACATGGCGAAGGATGCAGAATGGGCCTTTGAAATTCCTATCCGCCTAGCGTGTGGCGCTGTTAAACCTCAACTCAGGCAATGAACCCATGTCTCTCGATCCCAGTCGTACCCCCGTCCTTGTCGGTATTGGTCAGTCCATCGAGCGCGATGGCATTGCGAGTGCGATCGAGCTCGCCGAACGCGCGGCCGAAGCAGCCCTCGAGGATGCACCTGGCTTGCGCGAGAAAATTCAGCGGGTGAGCGTGGTCGCGATTTCATTCTCGCCTGTGAGTCTTGCACCGGCTACGGAGCTCGCCTCGGCCCTTGGCCTTGGCGACGTCGAATGCGAAGTCACTACGCCGGGTGGCAACTCGCCCCAATGGCTTGTGAGTCGGGCGTGTGAGCAGATCACCAAGGGTGAGCTTGAGACCACGCTGCTTGTCGGTGCCGAGGCAACGCGCTCGATGCGGCAGAGTGACAAAGGAAGTGATTTTTTCAGCACGGCCTTTCAGGACCGCTCGGGCGAGGAGGGGCATCAAGACAAGATCGTTGGCGTGTCGGTGATGGACATAGTCGGCCAGGCAGAGATTGAGGCGTGGATGATTCGCCCGGCCGACATCTACCCAATGTTCGAAAACGCCTTGTCGGCGAAGTTGGGTCACTCTCCCGACGAAGCACGCGCACGCATCGCGACCTTTTATGCGCGGGGGACGGAGGTTGCCGCGCGCAACCCGTTTGCCTGGTTTCAGCAGGTGCAAAGCGCGGGCGAGATCGCCGAGGCGACCCCCGTGAACCGGGCCACCGCCGAGCCCTACACGCGTTGCATGAACAGCTTTCCGAATGTCGATCAAGCTGCGGCGCTGCTGATTACGACTCTTGAGCGCGCCACTGCCGCTGGACTCGCTGGGCAATGTATTTTCCCGGCGGCGGCTGGGCACTGTGCCGATCTCGTGCCCGTCGCGAGGGAAGACCTTTCGGCGTCGCCGGCGATCCGCGCCGCAAGTGAAGCAGCGTTTGGCGCTGCCGGAGTCGGGCTCGATGATATCGACGTGTTCGATCTCTATTCGTGCTTCCCGATTGCCGTCGAAACGGGTGCTCGAGAAATCGGATTGGCACTCGACGATCCGCGGGGGCTGACACAGACGGGGTTCATGTCCTTCTTTGGTGGACCGGGGAACAACTACAACATGCACGGGATCGCGGCGGTTGGGCTGCGACTGCGGGAGACCGGCACGCTCGGCTATGTCTCGGGCAATGGCGGGGCGTTGTCGAAGCACACCATCGGCGTCTACGGGACTGAAGCTCCGGCGGGCGGCTTCAAGCTAGCCGACACGTCTGCCGCGCAAGCCGTCATCAATGCCTCGGCTCGGGAGATTGCTTTCGCGGCCGAGGGCGAGGCGACCGTCGTCGCGGGGACGGTGGTCTATGGACGCGACGGGGTGCCAACAGCGGCCCCGGTCATTGCCGACCTTCCCGACGGACGACGCATCGCGGCGAAGGCCAGCGAAGAGGCCCTGCGCGCGGTTGGCGGTAAGGCGCTTGAGGGCAGGGTGATCCGCGTGACTGGCGCAAACCCGCCGATCTACTCGGTCTGAACCCTAGAAAGATGCGATGAGTCGTGAGACCACCAGTGGGTTGGGGGCTTAGTTCTCGAAGGTGAGGACACCGTCTTCCATGCTACGGGTGGCAAGAAGCAGCGTGATCCCTCCATACTCGCGACTCGAACGACGCGGGGTTCGTCGCCGGACAGAATCTGATAACACACAGGCAGCGGAAACCTCTCTCGCCCCCCCCTATGCGCCCCGTCAGTCGAGTTGAACCTCAACAAAGACGAGTTCCGGCGCGGCCTTTACGAGGCTCTCTTCGATGGGCTTGTTACTCTCGTCGAGCTTGATGCCGTAGACCTTGGCGTCGCGAGGTAAGGCAGTGAGGTAGCGTGTCACACGTTCGCGTAGTGCCTCGCTGTCTCCCTCCCAAAGCCTTGCCTTGCCGGTAAGCGTCTCGCTCGCAATCAAGATCGAGACCGGCGTGCCCTCCTCGCGCAGGTTCATCCACCAGACTGTGTGCTGGGCTGAGAGGAGGCAGACTGTGCCATTGTCGCGGACGTAGCTGAGGGGCGTCGTGAACTCGCGCCCGCTCTTGCGGCCTCGAAAGTGAAGGATCGCGACATTTTTACTAGCAATGCCGTGCAGCGGTGAGCGAAGCAGAGCCTTTACGAAAGGATTGGCGACTTTGTACGTCCAGAGTTCGATCTTCTCGGCGATGCTCATGGGGACTCCATATATCATGTGATTCAAAAACTGTTCATGTGGGATTGCCGCGGCCCACTGGCCTGCCCCAGCTACCGGGCGTCGTCCCAGCGCAAGTAGCGTTTGAAGAGAGCAAAGCCCAGTGAGGTGAGTGGTTCTCCAGGAGCCCGCGGCGGCTTCCGGTTGAGTACGAAATCGTATGCAGAGTCGATCGGCTCGCCCGCGACTATATCTCGCAGCAGGCGCCCGGCTAGCACCGCGACGGTTACACCGTGCCCCGTGTAGCCGCCCGCGAAGAGGATGTTCTGATCGGGACCGAAGGCGCCGATGGTGGGCGTCATGTCGAGCGTGGTGCCGACGTGTCCAGCCCACCGATGCGTGATGGGAACATCGGCAAGCGCCGGAAACAATTGATGGAACCGGCTCTCCAGCCTCGCGTAGTCACGATGCCCTTTCTCATCCATGGCTGCGCCACCGTAATAGAAGAACCCGCCGCCACCGCTCAGCAGGACTCGGTTGTCAGCCGTGAGGCGGAAGACATCGAAGAAGCTGCGTACGTCGACGAAAGGCTGGCGCCCGCCCCAGGAAAGCGCGGCGACCTGCGTGTCCGTCAAGGGGGCCGACGCAATGCTGAAGGAATGAACGGGGAAGACCCGGCCGCGCAGGAAGCCCAGGTTCTGCCCCAGATGGTGGGTATACGCATTCGTGCCCAGCACAAGCATCGGCGCACGTAGCGATCCGCGCGGCGTGCGTACGTGGACCGTCTTGCCCGCAGTGATATCGACAACCGGACTCTCTTCGTGGACCTCCACGCCGGCGGCGCGAACCAGGCCAAGCAACCCCGTGGCGAGTTTCGCGGGATTGATCATCGTGCTGCCCGGAACCGTGAGTGCCCCCCTGTAGCCTGCAACATCGATGCGCTGGCGCAGCGCGTTCTCGGGTAGCCAGGTCGCCTCGAGGCCGAGCGCCGCATACGTTCGCTGCTCGCGTTCGAGCTTCGCCTGGTGCCGTGCCGTGATCGCACCGTAGAGCGATTCCACGGGTTCCCACTCGCAGTCGACACCCCGTTTTGTCACGAACTCTTCGATGACACCGATACCTGCAGACGTGGCCTCAAAGATTTTCCGCGCTTCGTCGATTCGGCCCTCGTCCACAAGGTCGTGGACAGTCTCTTCCGCGCCGGTGATGAAGGGCAGCGCGAGACCGCAGTTGCGACCCGACGCCCCGTACCCGACTCGCGCTCCTTCGAGCAGCACGATTCGGCGCTCCGGGAAGCTCTCCGCAAGGTGCAGCGCGGCGGACAGACCCGTATAGCCGCCGCCGACGATGACGACGTCAGCGGTCTGGTCGCCCTGCAGCGGAGCGAGCGGCACTGTGTCCTCGATGCCCGCAGACTCGATCCAATGGCAATCTGATCTCGGTCCGAAAAACGAGCCAGTCGGTGCGCGGTCTCGTTCGTCCATCGTCGACACCTAGAGCACCTTTTCGAGACGCAGAAGCTGGTAGGCGCCGGCCCGCACAGCGTCGTCGAAGAGCTCCGCGGCCGCTTTTGCCAAGGTGGCCCCGTACAGAAAGTCCCATCTGGTGATCGACTTCGCCATTTTCTAATTCCTCGCTGAAGATCCTTCGAGGCTCGTTCAAGAGCCCAGGCCCCAAGCCTACCCTCGGAGTTCGTGGCAACGGTTGTCATGCTATCGATCGTTTGTAGACTGTCAAGTGACAGGTTCGCCAACGGGTTGGCAGGAGGATTCGTGCCCACATCAACTTCATTGAGTTCCCCGGTGATGCGCCGCCTACTCGCTCGCCTGGATGCCAATACCGCCGCTGCACCGAAGGGAGGCCGCCCGAGCGAGATACTGGATACCGCCGAAGACCTGCTGAGCGAAGAGGGAGTGGCCGGCTTCTCCATGCGCCGCCTCGCTGACAGGGTCGGAATCAAGCTTGCCTCGCTCCAGTACCACTTTCGGAGCAAGGGCCTACTGATGGAAGCGCTGGTCGAGCGCAGCGAAGATCTCTACCAGCAGGATTTGACTCGCCTCCTGCACAAGCTGGGCGACAAACCCGAAGAGTTATTCGTGGCCGTGATCGACTGGATGTGCCGGGAAAACGACAAGGGAGGCAATCTCGATTTCCAATTCTGGGCCCTGGCCGCCCACGACTCCATCGCGAATGCGGCCCTCGATCGCTACATGGCCTCGTATCGCGAACTGCTCTTCGAGCTGATGGCGGCCATCAACCCAAATCAGAAACCAGCCACGCGCTGGCGACGAGCGGCGTTGATCAGCACGATGATCGAGGGGAGCCTGCTCATCCTTGGCGAGGGGCGCCTCGAGCACAAAGAGCTGAACGGGCTCGCCAAGGAAACCCGTCGAGCCGCTCTGCTGCTTGCACGCTCGGACTAGATCGGGGGCCGGAGGTGGTGCATGTATCGAAATGGGGCATCAGCTCCGCACATTCCGGGATCTTGGTCCCCCGCCCACCGCTGCTACGTCCCAGGACATTCTGGATTCAAAGCGTTGCACTTGCAACGCCCTCGAATTGCCCTCCCTAACACATGCTCCACGCCGGGCTTTTCGATCTAGCTTCATGTGTTCCAGGCGTGCTGCAATGCCAACGCAAGAATGCGAACACGCTCGATCTGTACACGGCCATATACATCGAAGCGGTGAGTCGCTTCAGCTCGAAGTTCTCGACTTGACCTAAACTTGACCTAAGTGTTCGTCACGCACCTCTACGCACGGTAAACCTCGTAAACATCAATGAATTCAACGATCGCAACACGTTGCCAACGTGAGGGTCGCCAATTCGAATCTGGTCTCGTGCTCCACTTTAGCCCCCGAATTTTCTCGTGTATACGAGATGTCCGGGGGTCTTCTTTTGTTAGGTCCGGTTGACCGATTCTTGACCGAAGTCGCTTTTCCTGCTCGGCTGGAGGACGATCGGAATGCTCTAGAGGCACAGGTTAAGTCTCGGCGCGCTCTTGATCACTGAACCGCGTGAGCTTCACGTGCGCCACGTGATGGCGACACGATCGTTGAAGTCAGCCATGCAGACCACGCCAGCGGTTGCGCGACGGCAACTCTTTGGGTGGGTCACCATTGACTTGTCTGGTGATTTTCGGACCAGCCGAGACCTGAGAACACCCAGTGGCGAATTCGGTGCCGCCAGCGGCGACGGCTATTGGCGCCGCGACGCGCGTGCACTTGGTTCTACGCGGGTTCGGCCCGGCACCCAATCAAGTCCGCGATCGAGAATGCCGCCTAGTGCCGTCTAGAGCCTCGGTCCGAATGGTCCAAGTGCCTGCCGGCATTCGCGAATCCCCAGCTGACCCTCAGGCTACGGAGAAAGAGGGTCACTCGTAGCTTCCCGCCTAACCAATTGGTTTGGTTGGCACGCCGGGAGGGATTCGAACCCCCGACCCTCAGGTTCGAAGCCCGTGAAGAGGATGAGGAATGACGGGGACTTGGCTGCCGTCGATCTGCAGGAAGCTGCAATAGCCTGCATTGAGGTGTCGTTTCAACGGCACCAAACTTGGCGCGGCACTAGAAGGCGCCGCTCAAGAGAGTCTCGTTCTCCCAATCACCAGTGAGGGCATCTTCAACTAGAGGCCCTCATTGCGAAGCAATCCTGTGGGCACGCCCGGAGCAATTCAAACCCCCGCCCCTCAGGTTCGAAGCCCGTTCGCGACGCAAGAAATAACGGGGACTTGCGGGACCAAGGTTGATAGGAACCGGCATAGACCGGCGCTCACGACGGCACCAGGCCGGAACATCTGGCTCAACCAAGCTGCGACCGACATGCTGAACCGCGTCCGCGGTTGGTAGGACCAGGTCGCCCAGCCGCCACAGGAATAGCGATTATCGTCGTCGCCGTGTAACAGAACGATCGGAAGGTCGAGTTCTTGGATCCGGAGTTCGCTCTCCATGAAGCGCTCGCTTTCTGCGTATCGGCTATCTTGGCCGACCCGATGGTCAATGAGGGCGAAGCGTCATGAGTGGCAATACACTGGTCCTCATAAACATTGGGCTGTGCGTCATCACGGCGTTTAGGCTCTTCACATACACGATCCTCTACGAGCAGAATACTTCCATGAAGCTCAAAGAGGAGGCTTGGGCGAACGAGACGGTCAAGTTCGTTACCTATCGCTGGACCTACTCGCTACGGATCTATTTCACCTTCCGCTTGCTTGCGACGGCGGCGATCTGTTTTGGTGGTGACCCACTGACCAACGAGCTGTTGGTCTACATCACAGCCATTCTCGGATTCTTCTTCGTCAAGGAAGTGTGGAGTCTGGATCCCGAGAACACTCCGCTCAGTGCGAAGCAATACCCCATAGCCAAGACTCTCAGCGCGGCGGACTTCGTTCTGCCTGTGCTGGCGTCCACCTATGTGGTGCTTCAATAGAGGCAGCGTGATGGAGACGGACAAAGCAGCTCGGCCGGGGCTCCTGAGCGATGAAGCCGAAGGTGACATCGCGACGAACGATTCCACCGACGAGCAGGAGCTCACGCCGAAGGCGGGAGCGATGGCACGCCGGGAGGGATTCGAACCCCCGACCCTCAGGTTCGAAGCCTGATGCTCTATCCAGCTGAGCTACCGGCGCGCAGGAAACGAAGTGTCGGCCACGTCCGGCGGGGCGTCAAACCGCTGGTGTGTCGTCCTGGCGGAACAGGACCTTGTCGAGGATGAAGTACTTGGCGACCCAGACGACACCGAATCCCATGATGCTGGCGGCCATCAGCGCAAAGGTCGAGTCGGAGAGGCGGTCGGCGATGGCGGCCAGGCTGGTCGAGATGGCGAGCCCGAGCAGCAGGAGCGCCCAGAACGGAGCGACCTCGCGCCAGAAGTGGTTCTTGCCCGTCTTCTCCCAGACCCAGTAGCGGCTCAACAGGTAGGCGGGGATGCCGCCGATGGCGACCGACGTGAGGTTGGCACCGACCATGCTGAAACCGAGCCCTCCGTGGAGGATCGCGAGCATCGCCTGGCCCGCGACGAGATTGAACGCCGAGAGGGCCAGGTAGCGGCCGCCCTTGACGCCGTGCTCTTCCAGAAACGCGAGTCCGCGCGCCTGCAGATTTTGAACGAGCGGCATCGGAGGTCAGCGTGCCGGAAAGATGCGGGCGAAGTCGCCCTTCATGCTGACGATGAGCCAGCCCTCGGTGGTGGCCGTGTCGAGGCCTTCGGCCAGGCGCCCCACGTGGGAGTCGCGGTCGTAGGCCCACTCGCGCTCCGCATCGTCGTGTCGGATCAGCACGCCGAGCGACGGGCCTGCGCCGGCTACGCTGTAGCGGAGCATCGCGAGGTCGCCGTCCGAGTTGCCGACAGCGAGTACGGGCCGGCGGCCGATGTGCCGGCTGATCCAGACGGGCTTGCCTTCCTTGTCGTTCACCGGCTCCAGCAGCTTCGGGAGCCGAGAGAAGTGGGCCGCCCCCCCTTCGGTACTGAATTCCTTCGCGACGCCGGAGCCGATCACCTGCTCCGGCGGGATGCCGTACACGCCCTCCGCGAACGCTCGGACGAAGTCGATCCCGCCCCCGGAGCAGATCCACGTCTGGAATCCTTCGTCTCGCAAGAAGCGCAGCAGTTCGAGCATCGGCTGGTAGACGAGTGTCGAGTAGCCGGCATCGAAGCGCGGATGGCGAGCGGAGGCAAGCCATGCCTCGGTTTGGGCCTGGAACTCCACGTCGGTCATACCGGCGTGCGAAGCCGTCACGATCTTCAGCACGTCTTGCAGGTGGAGTCCGGAGAGCGCCTTCGGGTCGTCGCTTAGCACCGCCTGAAACGTCGGGTCTTCCTGCCACTCAGGATGGGCGCTGGCCTCCGCGCGAATGCGATCGAGCGCGAAGACGAGCTGGAAGTAGATCGGCTGTTCGGCCCACAGCGTGCCGTCGTTGTCGAACGTCGCGATGCGCTCTTCCGGCGGCAGGTACTGGTCGCTCGCCGGGTCGGTGACCGAGGCGACGAACGCGAGGATGCGGCTCTTCGCCTCCCCCTCGTTCCAGGACGGGAGCGGATCGGCGACCGCGGCAAGGGGAGACGCCGCGGTGAGAGCGAGCGCCAGAACGGCACGGATGAATTTGGGCATGGCGGGGACTGTAGCCCCCTGACTTCAGCCGCTCGACTCGGGCGCGATGCGGGCAGGGCCGAAATGGGTACCTTGCTTGGCCGGCCCCTGTCCGGTTCACAGACTCGCTCTCGAGTCCTGGGGGAATCATGTCGATCGACCTTCGCGCGCTCAAGAGCCTCTTCCTCTGCGCCGCGGTCCTTGGAGCCAGTCTGGCGCTGGGCGCCACGTCGGCTCTCGCCGACGCCTGCACCGACCTCGGCAACTGTCTGATCCTCGACAGCGAGTGCTGGTGTGAGGTGCCTGGCGGGGTCAGCGGTGCTGAGATCTGCGGACATCCCGCCGGCTTCACTGGCACGTACTACTCGGTGAACGGCCTGGAGTCGGGGCACGGTTGCGAGAATGAGGCCGATCACGAGCAGATCAATCCGTGCCCGCCCGTGGCGGGAGTCGCAGACGGTGACCGTGCCCGGACGATCATCACCGCACTCGGTGTCACGCCGAGCGTCATATTCTGTCCGGATCCCGGCAACTGCGGAGCAGATTGTGCCAGCAATATCATCTTCGGCGGCGGCGACGACGGCGGCGCCGGCGGCATGGGTACGGATCTGACTTGCTGGGACAATCACGCTCGCTGGAACCGGACGGCCGCCGGCTTCGTGCGTTGCGCCAACGTCGAGGCGGAGGTCGTGTTGCAGGAGCAACTCGGCATTTCCCACGCCAATCTAGCGCTGTGCAGCGGCGATCTCGGCCTGTGCTCCACCGATCTCAGCACGGCCGAGATGGCGCTGGCGGACGCTGACGGCGACGGCGTGACCGACTCTCGCGACGCCTGCGCCGACAGCGCATCCGGTGCCGAAGTGGACGCGCGCGGCTGTGACGCGGCGCAGTTCTGCTCAGTGTTCGACGCGAGCCAGAAGGATGGCCGCAAGGGCTGCAACAAGGCCGACTGGCAGAACGACGAGCCGACCCAGAAGAAGAAGGAACGCGACTGCAGTATCGCCAAGAACGGCAAGGGCAAGGCAGACGATACCTGCGTTCCGGCTCTCTGACGCGAGGGCGGCTTGTGAATCGAGGGCCCGGAGCGCGTCGCGCTCCGGGCCCGTTTCGTTTGCGGATTCGGCGCGCCGGTTGGCGTAGAATGGGGTGCGACGGAGGAGGAGATCGATGCGCGCCATTTCCGCGTGGGCTTCTGGGGGGATCGCCTGCCTCGCGCTGGCCGTCAGCGCGTCTGCGGCCGAGCCGCTCGAGACCGGCGCGATCGCCACGCTTCCGACCGAGCTCGGCCGCCAGGTCTGGGTGCCCGACCGGTTGTTCGCCCACAGCCTGCTCGTCGATGGCGACAGCGGCGAGGTCCTCGGCACCGTCGACTCCGGCGCCACGATCACCCCGAAGGCGCCGCTGTATGCGCCCGGGCGCCGCGAGTTCTACTCGGCGGAAATTTCCTACTCCCGCTTCCGGCGCGGCGAGCGCACGGACTACGTGACGATCTATGACAGCGAGAGCCTTGCGGTGGCGGGCGAAGTCGTGCTCCCGACGCGCACCGCAGAGAGCAACACCTCCGTCGCCCACTTTGCGCTGCTCGACGGCGAGCGCTTCCTGGGCGTGTTCAACCAGTTCCCGAACACGTCCGTTTCGGTGGTCGACCTCGAGAGCCGGACGTTTTCGGGCGAGATCATCGTGACGGGGTGCGCGGGTGTCTACCCGGTCGGGCCGCAGCGCTTCGCGATGCTCTGCGGCGACGGCACCGTCGTCGTCGTCCTGCTCGATGGGGCGGGACACAAGAGTGGGCTCGTCCGCGGCGAGCCGTTCTTCGACCCGGTGGCCGACCCTGCCTTCATGCAGGCCGCGCGGCTCGGCGACCGCTGGGTCTTCGTCACATTCGAGGGCAAGGTGCACGAGGTGGACTTCTCGCAGGGCGTGCCCGTTGCCGCGGAGCCCTGGTCGCTCTTCGGCGAGGGCGAGGCGGGCGGTTGGCGCGTCGGCGGGCTTCAACACATCGCCGCGCATGCGGGAACGAACCGCCTCTACACGGTGATGCACGAGGGCGGCCCCGGCAGTCACAAGGCGGCGGGCCCCGAGGTCTGGGTGTACGACCTCGAGACGCATGAACGGGTCGACACCTTCGACATGCCCAACCTGACGGCCGCGTTCCTGCTTGCGACTCTGCGCGTCGAGACGGACGGTGCGCTGGCCTGGCTGCTCGAACGCGTGCTGCCGAACGACGGGGTTCACTCTATCGCCGTCACCCGCGGTGACGCGCCACTTCTGTTCGCACGCAACGCCGAACGCGGTGCGATGGCCGTGCTCGACGCGCGCACCGGGGAGCACCTGCGCAACGTTGCCGAACTGGGCCTCGCCGGTCCGACGCTCGAGGTGCCGTAGTGGATCCGGTGCTCGTCTGGGTGTTGCGGCTCACGTTGGCGTTGCTGTTCGCGTCGGCCGCGCTTCACAAGCTGCGGGCCCCGGTGGAATTCGCCGCCACGCTCGATGCGTATGCGCTGCTTCCTGCGAGTGCCGTCCGGCCTATCGCCGCCGGCCTTGGCTGGATCGAGGCCGGAGTCGCGGCGCTGCTTCTCGTTCCGGGTCTCGGAGGGCTGCCGGTCGCCGGCGGGGCCGCGCTTCTTCTCGTCTACTCCGGTGCGATCGCGATCAACCTCGCCCGCGGCCGGACGGACATCGACTGCGGTTGCCTCGGCCCCGCGCTCTCGGCCGCGCAGCGTGAGCCTTCGCTGTCGGCATGGCTGCTAGGCCGCAACGCGCTGCTGCTCGGCGCCTGTGCGTTGCTGACGGTGCCGGAAGCGGCACGGCCGTGGGTCTGGGTGGACGGGCTCTCGGCCGTTGCTGGCGCCACCGGGATCACCCTCTGCTGGATCGCCGCGCATCAGCTCGCAGCGCTCCCGGCGCTTCGGAGAGCCTCGTGACGGACGCACTGCTGGTGTCGAACGGACTGCTCTGGGTGTTGGTGTTGGCGCTCGGCGTGGTCGTCATCGCACTCGCCCGTCAGGTGGGGGTTCTGCACGAACGCCTGGCGCCGGTCGGGGCGCTTGCGACGCAGCCGGGGCCTGCCGTCGGAGAGGCGGCACCCGAGCTGCAGCTCGCCGATCTCGCAGGCGAGGTCGTGCGCGTCGGTGGGTTTCGAGAGACGGGAGAACGCACACTGCTGTTCTTTCTCTCGCCGACGTGCCCCGTGTGCGAGACGTTGCTGCCGACGCTGGTGCGGGCGTCGCGGGGCGAGCCAAAGCTGCGCGTCGTGTTCGCGAGCGACGGGGAGCCCGAGGAGCATCGCCAGTTCGCTCGGGAGCACGGGCTCGACGCGGAGGGCTACGTGGTCTCGATGGAACTCGGCGTGCGGTTCCAGGTGGCCAAGCTGCCGTACGCGGTGTTGATCGACGAGTCGGGCATCGTGCGATCGAAGGGGATCGTCAATACGCGCGAGCACGTCGAGAGCCTGTTCGAGGCGCACGCGCAGGGCGTCGGTTCGATTCAAGACTACCTCGCACGCTCGGGAGACCAGAGATGAGTCGCTGGGATCGTTTCGTCGAAGGAACCACGCGCGGGCTCGCGCGCCGAACCGGGCGCCGCGCGTTTCTCACGCGCCTCGGAGGGGTGCTCGTCGGGGCGAGCGCGCTCCCGACCCTGCCGGTCGCGCGCGCGTTCGCGGAGACGGCCAAGGATTCAGCCCACAGGGTTCCGGCACCGAACGAAGACATCCCCGGGGCGGCCGGCGACCCGAAGTCCTGCGACTACTGGCGCCACTGCGCGATCGACGGGTTCGCGTGCGCGTGTTGTGGGGGCAGCGCGACGACGTGTCCGCCCGGAACCGAAATGTCGGGCGTCACCTGGGTCGGGACGTGCCAGAACCCGGCCGACGGCAAGGACTACCTGATCTCGTACAACGATTGTTGCGGCAAGGGTCTCTGCGGCCGCTGCACATGCAACCGGAACGAAGGCGAACGGCCCGAGTACCACTGGTACCGGAACAATGACATCAACTGGTGCGCCGGGACGACGACCCAGACGTACCACTGTTCGGTCGCGATCGTGATCGGCCAGGCGACGGAGCCGCAGCCCGAACGGTGAGGTTCGGGTTCTTCTGCTTCGGCCTGATCTTCTTCGGGGCGGCGGTGTCGGCGGAGCCGCCGGTGGAAGAGGACTTCACGCTCCATTGCTCGGGGTGTCACCGGCGGGATGCGGCCGGGGCTCCCGGCGTCGCGCCGACCCTGCACGGGCTGCAGGATGTGCTCGCCGCGCCGGGAGGCCGCGACTATCTCGCCCGGGTTCCGGGGGTCGCGCAGGCGCCGCTTTCCGACGTCCGCCTCGCGCGACTCCTCAACTGGGTGCTCGCCGAGTACTCCGGAGGCGAGCCGGTGCCGCCCTATGGAGCGAACGAGGTGGCTCGGTTGCGCCGTCTCCCGCTGCGAGACGCGCCGGCGGCACGTCCGCCCCTCGATCCCGCGCCGCCCTAGAAGTCGGCGAACTGATCGGGGCCGGCGGGGTCGAGCGCGCCGAGTGGGTCACTACTTCGCGGTGCCGCGGCTCCCGACCTTCGCCTTGTAGGCGAGGCTCTCAACGCTGGAATAGAGAGCACCCATGCCGGCTTGTAGGCGCACTTCGATCGAGACCGGGTCGTCCTTGGCATCTCGCTCGGTGAGGCCTTCGTCGGAGAAGTCGGCCGCGAAGGATCCCTTCTTGTGGGTGTACTTGAGCTTGTAGGAGCCGTCCTTGTTGCTCCTCTTGAGCTTCGCCCGGATGTCGCCGCTCTTGTACTTCCCCTTCGCATCCAACGGGAAGGACTGGAGGTTCCCGCCCACCTGAACGCTGAGATCGGCGGGTACCTCGGGAGTGTCGCCGAGGCCGAGATTCTTGATCGTCAGGCTGATCTGGTCCTTGGAGGGCTTCTTGAAGTTCAGCTTGACGCGAACCTTCACATCGCCGACGAGCGGATCGCCGGTGACCCTGCATGCGGCCGAGCAGCCGTCCCCGTCGACAGTGTTCCCGTCATCGCACTCCTCGCCCGAGTCGATGTTCCCGTCGCCGCAGCCCTCTCCGCCCGGAGGCGGGGGACAGTCCGGTTCGCATCCACCCGGAGGCTCGGGACAGTCGGGCTCGCATCCGTCGGGAGGCTCGGGACAGTCGGGCTCGCATCCGTCGGGGGGCTCGGGACAGTCGGGCTCGCATCCGTCGGGAGGCTCGGGACAGTCGGGCTCGCATCCGTCGGGAGGCTCGGGACAGTCGGGCTCGCATCCGTCGGGAGGCTCGGGACAGTCGGGCTCGCATCCGTCGGGGGGCTCGGGACAGTCGGGCTCGCAGCTGCTGGGGATCGTGCAGTCCTCCCACCAGCACGCGTTGCCCGGCGCAGCGGCCCAGTCGAGCAGGCCCGCCTCCTTCGGCCATTCCGAGGTCTCACCATGCCAGGAGCCGCGCGCGCCGAAGAGGTTGCTGGCGTAGGGGCTGATCGAATCGAACTGGATGTACTGCCGGATGTTCCGGCCGGCGACGTCCGCGTGGTCCTTCCATGCGTCGAGCGCGGTCATGTAGACGTCGCGCACCCGAGTATCGGTGATGGCCGCGGCGCACACCGGCGAGCTCGCCGAGCTCTGGTGTGAGCCTCCCTCGTAGGTCATGAGGGGCCAGTCGAGGCCGCGGTCGTTGAGTACCGCAAACTGGTTGGTCATGAAGGATCGCTGGGCGGCCACCAGGGAGTACTCCTGGTCGATGTCGTCCTCCATGCGCGAGATCAGCTCGCTCACGCTGCCCGCCTCGGCGCAGTCGGTCGGGTCGCCGAAGTAGGGGGCGATCGCGACCGCGTCGATGTCGGACTGGCTGTAGCAGTCGCCACCGGGGGCAAGCAGCCAGCGGGGACAATCGAGGGAGCGCGCCGTCTTGGCCGCGTCGGATCCCTGACGCCCCAGGACGCAGACCAGCCGGTCCCCTTGCCCTCGCGCGTCGAAGACCTCCTGGGCGATCTCGCACATCTGGAACGTTCGCATTCCGACGAAGGAATCCGCACAAGTGGTGCGACCGCTGGCGAAGCAGTTGGTGCCGTCGAAGACCGAGTCTGGCAGGGCATCGGCCGCCTCGACCGCCCATTGGTTCTGGGTGAAGAGGCCGTTCCAGACCTCGTTCGAGTACTCCAGGTACACAGGGAGGTGTGGTGCCACGGTGTCCCGCATGGTCGTGGCCAGCTGCTGGATGGTGGCGTCGCTGGCCTGGTGCGGGACGTTGAAGTAGCACTCCGCGTTCAGCACGTTGCAGAGCCGGGCGGCGACCGCAGGGGGCACCTGCCCCGGGTTTGGGTTGCCGTTCTGGAATGCCTGATGATTGCTGTACTCGTACGAGTAGTAGTTCTCGGGGGTGTAGTCGGAGAACTCGACGACCTGCGAGTGGTTGGTGTGGAGCCAGTCCATGAACCGGAAAGTCCGGTAGTGACGCATGCGCTTCAGCCAGAGTGGGTGGAATGTGGCTCCCCCGTTCTCGGCTGCTTCTTCGAGGTCGATGCAGTGGGGGCGGGCGCCGCCGCAGGGCTCCGCCTCTTCGCACGAGCCGCCTTGGCAGCGGGAGTTCGAGCAGTAGGACCACGGTTCGAAATCGTAGGGCGCCGCGGTGTTGGCCGCGCACACGCCGCCGGGCGGATAGAGGCGGATGTCGTGGAGGGGATCGGCGGGATCGAGATCGGTGATCCCAAGATAGAGGCTGCCGCCCTCGGTGCCGACGTCGAATGTCCCGCGCTGGCCAGAAACCTGGAGGCCGGACGCGGAGCCTCTCACCTCGAAGTCCCCGTCACCGTCGAAGCGCAGCGCCCACTCGCCCAGCGGGTAGCGCGACTGCTCGTAGTCGGCGAACACACGGGTGTGTGCACAGACTCGGCTGCCGATCTCCTGCGGGTAGCCGTTGGCGTCGAAGCTGCCGTCGTACGGCTCGTTGCTCTGGGTGCATGCGCCGCCACCGGCAGGAGTCTGGCGCCAGATCTCGCCCATCTTCAGCGCGTTGATCCAGGGGAGCGCGGAGTTGAACCGGTAGTTGCGGCGCAGTCCCACGCCGACCGCGGAGTCGCGGTTGGCGGTGTTGATCGCATCCCCTCCCGCCGTCAGAGGGATCAGGAGGCACACCGGGATCAGCCAGATCGTCCACTTCATGCTTGGTCGTTCCCCTCGCTGGATCCGTCTCAATCGGAGCATCAGCGGCAGCCCTGAAGTGTCCTCCCCGTGGCCAGGGTTTCCGTGACCCCGGACACCCCCCCCCACCCTCTTTCGCCCCGCGGGTGGCGGCGGCTGAAGGAGCGGGGCTAGGGGCGGCGGGCTGCTGCGGCCCTGCTGACTGCGGCCCTGCGCCGGCGTGCCACCGCGCCCAGCAGCGGCACGATCAGCGCGAGTTCGAAACCGATTCCGCAGGCAATCGGACTCTCGCGGGCACCGGCCGCAGTGAGGCAGTGCGAGTCGGCTTCATCGGTGTCACCGTCGCCGTCATTGTCCACTCCGTCGTTGCAGTGCGGCGCCTCGATCCTCGCGCCGGAGGCACAGCCCGGATCGTTCGGGAAGTCGATCAGGAAGTCGCCGTCGTTGTCGACCCCATCGTCGCACTCGGGGTCCTCCCGGATCCACAACGGATGCCCGCATCCGGGATCGTCGGGGTAGTCGGTGAGCCCGTCGGAGTCGTTGTCGGCGGCGTCGTCACAGGGAAGCGACGGGCTGGTTTCGGTCGAGTCGCCCGCGGAAGCGCAGCCAGGGTCGCCGGGGTAGTCGTCCAGGGAGTCGCCGTCGTCGTCGAGCCCGTTGGAACAGGTCGGGCCCGGAGCCGTGACGAATTCGTAGTAGTCCGTAGCACGCGGCCCGCTCTCGGTCGGTACCGCAAAGAAGTAGAGGTACTTCTGGTACAAGTTGCCTTCCTCGATCAGCACGTCCGCGTCGTAGTCGAACGCGTGGCTCGCGCCGTCGGCCCAGGTCACGGTGAAGCGGAAGCCCGACAGGTAGGTCGCCCCGATCGTGTCGATGTCGAAGTTCCGGTCCCGGGTGTTCACCGCCTCTTTTCCGGGCTCGAGCCCGACGCCCGCCGGCGCCTCGTTGACACCATCTACGGACCAGACCATCCGCGTGTAGTCGATCAGCGGCCCGTTGTCCGGAATGCAGTTCTCGACACAGAGAAACTCACCGTCCAGACCGAACAGGCTGTCGTCGGTGTCTTCGAGGGTGGAAAGGAACGACGTGGGCCGGTCGATGCGGAACTCGCGTATCGGCGACTCGCCGTCATCGGCGATGTTCTTGATGTGCACCCGGAACCGCTGGTTGAAGTCGGGGCGATAGCGCTCGAAACGGATCTCGAATGCGTGGCTGCTCCCGACATCGGGGTGGAGCCCCTCGACCGCGTCGAGCCGGATGCCTTCCGCAGTTCCCGCCAGATTCGTCAGCCGTACGTGGCTCACGAAGTCTTCTGCGCCGAAGTCCACGTCGAAGTGCTTCACGCTGTCGAAGTCCCGCTCCTGCGGGAACGGATAGATCGTGCGGCCGGTGGCGGTATCGAAGGTCCCGACGTTGGCGTAGCTCGCCCCGTCGTCGCTGAGCTCGACCTGGACCAGGGCGCTGTCCGAGGCGCCAAGCCCGCCGACGAACACCGAGATCCGGAGATCTTCTTGCCCTGCGACATTGCGGAGCGCCTCGGGGAAGGTCAGCACCGTCGATTCACCGACTCCGAAGACGTCGTTGCTCGTGCCCCCGAAACCGAGACCGGAGTCATTGACGAAAGCGTAGTCGGGGACACCCAGGGCAACCGCTGCGGCCCCCGTTGAACTCCCGGCCTCATCCTGTGCAGAGATCGCGTAGGAGGAGAGTGCGCCGGCCCGGCCTCCGGCCAGCAAGAGAGCCAACAAGGCGAGGCCGATGAGGGTGGGGTGGCGCGCGATCATGCGGTCAGTGAGTGCCGGCGCAGAGTGGACAGGGAAAGGCTTGTGAGCCGAAAAACTCTCATCGGAGGATTTTTACCACAAGACCTCCGGCGCCATTTACCCCTCGGGGATTCGATCGCCCAATGGATTCGCCTGTGTCCGTGATCTATCGTCCGCCGCCCCGGCTCCCGCCGTTCGACGTTGCGCACTCGGCTGGATCAAGGGTTGCCTCGCTTCGGCCGAAGGCTATAGGACGCCCCGGGGGAGGGAACGGGACGGGCACCGCCGCCCCCCCCCGTCTGTCTACCGATGCGATGGAGAGTCTCAGCGTGAACGAGCCGTCCGGCATCTCGAGCCTGACCGACCTTCAACAGTTCCTGATGGAGACGACGCCGACGGTTCCGGTGTGGCAGTTCTTGCCATCCCTCGTCGTGACCGGCCTGCTCTGCTGGCTGTTGGGTCTCGCCTACCGGCATTGGGGGCAGTCGCTCTCCAACCGGGAGATGTTCGCCCGCAACTTCGTCGTGCTCGGGATGACGACGATGCTCATCATCACGATCGTGAAGTCGTCGCTGGCGCTCTCGCTAGGCCTGGTGGGTGCGCTCTCGATCGTTCGCTTCCGGACCGCGATCAAGGAGCCCGAAGAGCTCGCGTATCTGTTCCTCACGATCGCGATCGGGCTCGGCTTCGGTGCCAACCAATGGCTGGTGACGACGGCCGGGTTCGCGTTGATCAGCGTCGTACTCTGGCTCCGTCATCGCACCGCGACGACGCGCGAGAGCGAGAGCAATCTCTACCTGACGGTGCGCGCGACGGATCCCGCGGGCGGCACTCTCGCAGACATCACGCAGGTGCTCCGCGACGGCTCCAACGGGCTCGACCTCAAGCGTTTCGACCAAGCGGACGGAATGCTCGAAGCGTCGTACCGCGTGAGCTTCGCGAGCTTCGACCAGCTCGAAGCCGCGAAGCGCGCGCTCACCGAGCGCGACGGTTCGATCAGCCTGAGCTTCGTCGACAACGACGGCATCCTCTAGTGGCCCTTCCGGGGAATCGGCCGGCGTTCTGGCGCCGGCTTGGGCGCCGGTGATCGTCTCCCGACGCAAGACGCGGTCGTCCAGCCCGACCGGGAAGCCGGGTGGGTCCAGGCGGACCGCCTTGCCGCTGGTTCTGGTGGCGTGGACGGGGCTGGCCTTTGCGGTCGGCGCGGCCACGCACGCGACCGGATTCTTCGGGATCGTGGTGCGACCCTTGATCGAGGGAGGGATCGAGGCACCTTTCCGATGGGCGCGCGCACGCCTCACGAACCCGCCCCGCGTCGAGATCGATCTCGCTTTCGAGGATCTCCGCCGGCTCGAGTTTCAGCGCGCGCAAGCGATCGAGGAGCGCGCGCTGTTCGTCGGCGAAGACGACGAAGTCAGCGCGCGGGTTCGCGCCGACGGCAAGGACCTGAAGGTCAAGCTCCGCCTGAAGGGTGACTCCCCGACGCACCTCCTCGGCGAGAAGTGGTCGTTCCGCGTGGACGTGCGCGGCGACGAGACGTTCTTCGGAATGAAACGGTTCTCGCTCCAGCACCCAGTGGTTCGCGGCTTCGCCGACGAGTGGGTCTACCACCGGGCGATGGCGCGCGAAGGTGTGATCGCACTCCGCTACGACTTCGTGAACGTTGTGCTCAATGGCAAGAGCCTCGGCATCTATGCCGTCGAGGAACACTTCGAAAAGCGGCTCATCGAGCACAACGAGCGCCGCGAGGGCCCGATCCTCCGATTCCACGAGGATCTCATGTGGCGCGAGGCTCACCACCAGACGCGGCCCTTCCGCGCCTCGCAGAGGAGCGGCTACGGGGACTACGAGGCCAGCCACGTCGACGGCTTCCGCACCAACAAGACCCTGGCTGACCCTGTGCTGCGTGCGTCGTACGAGAAGGCGGTCCACCTGCTGGAGGCCTTCCGGCGCCGCGAACGCCCGGTCGGAGAGGTCTTCGATCTGGACATCATGGCCACCTACTACGCCCTGACGGATCTGCTCGGAGGCGAGCACGGTGCGCGCTGGCACAACATCCGGTTCTACTTCAACCCGGTTACGGCACGCCTCGAGCCGATCGCGTTCGACGGAGAGTGCGCGCCGCTCACCGCGGTCGGCGCGATGGACCCTCCCGGCCGGCAGCCGGACGGCCGCGCGGTCGAATCGGCGCGGCCGCTGCGCCGGACGCTGTTCGAGGACCCGGTGTTCGAACGGCGCTACCTCGAGGAGCTGGCACGGGTCTCCGAGCCGGCCTATCTGGAGGAGCTGTGGGCCGACCTGCAGCCTGCTCTCGAGCAGAACCTCCGGATCCTCCATCGCGAGTTTCCGCAGGTGCGCCCTCCGGTCGAGCTTCTCGCGCGCAACCAGGCCTACATCCGCTCCGCGCTGGAACCTGTCGCGGGTCTTCGTGTGGCTCCGCTCGAGTTCGCCGAGGGCGAGCTGCGCCTGACCGCCGGCAATCTCCAGGTGCTGCCGATCGAGATCGTCGGGATCGATCTCGATGGCACCGCGCACGGGCCGCTCCTGCTGGAGTCTCCGATCCGGCTGGAGGGCCGTGGGAGGAACCGGGACGTCGAGTGGCGCGAGCTCACAGTGCCCGCTCCGGAAGCGGCCCCCGGAACTCTCACACTCTCGGGTCGCGCGCTCTGGCGTGTGGTGGGGACCGAGCCGCTCCGCGAAGCGACTCTCGCCGCGATCGCCCCCGCGGCGTCCACGCCCGCGGCCCTCGACGACCCCACGCGGCTGGCCGACAACAGCTCCGAGTTTCCGTTCCTCCGCCGCGACGAGCGAGCGCGGACGATCGACATCCTTCCCGGCAGTTGGCAGCTCGCAGAAGATCTGCGCATCGAGCCAGGCTGGCTCCTCCGCGCGGGGCCCGGGACGCGGCTCGATCTCGTGGCATCTGCCGGCATCGTCACGCGCTCGCCGGTCGAATGGCGGGGCGCACCGGACGCGCCAGTCGAGCTCGTTTCCAGTGACGGAACGGGACGCGGGCTCACCGTGCTCCAGGCGGCCGCGCCCTCGACACTGGTCGAGACCCGGTTCCGCGGACTCCGCGCTCGCGAATCCGAAGCGTGGCGACTCACCGGTGCGGTCACGTTCTACGAATCCGACGTCGAGGTCGAGCGAAGTGAGTTCGTCGGCAACCCGGCCGAAGACGCACTCAACGTCGTCCGCTCCAACTTTCGGCTCGACGAAGTCCTGTTCCAGGAGACTCTGTCGGATGCGTTCGACGCCGACTTCTCCGATGGATCGGTCACCAACTCGCGCTTCATCGACCTCACCAACGATGGGATCGACGTCTCCGGCAGCACCGTTCGAATCGACAACGTCACCGTCGAGGGCAGCGGCGACAAGGCGGTCAGTGTCGGCGAAGCCAGTGACGTCACCGCCAGCCACCTGCGCATCCGGGGCGCAGTGGTCGCGCTGGCCAGCAAGGACCGCTCGACGCTGGTGGCCGACGACATCGAGCTGGAAGGCTGTCGATTCGCACTGGCTGCGTTCCAGAAGAAGTCCGAGTTCGGTCCGGCGTCGATCGATGTTCGCGGCCTCCGTACGCGGGACATGACGGTCCAGCACCTCGTGGAAGACGGCAGTCGCGTGACGATCGATGGGCGCAAAGTCCCGGCGAGTGACGATCGCGACATTCGAGAGATCCTTTATGGCGACTCTGGCGACATCTCCCAGCGCCCTTGAGCCGGGGCACCGCTATGAGCGGAAGTTCCACCTGCGCGGGATGGCTCCCGAGCAGGTCCGTCTGCTCGTTCGCCTGAATCCTGGGAACTTCCACTGCTCGTACGCGCCGCGCTTCGTCAACAACGTGTACCTGGATGGACCGGAGCTCCCGAGCTTCGCCCGGCACGTCCACGGTGCGTCGGATCGCTTCAAGCTCCGGATCCGCTGGTACGGGGAGGCGACGGGAGAGGTCTCGGCTCCGATCCTCGAGGTGAAGATCAAACGTGGCGTGGTGGGGACCAAAGCGCGCTATGAGCTCGATCCCTTTCGATACGACGATCGCTGGGACTTCGAGCTGCAGCGCCGGGCGATCCTCTCGCGGGTGGATGACCGCCGGGTCGCGGAGGCCGTCGGGCGAGCTCAGCCCGCACTCTTCAACCGCTATCGGCGCGAGTACTACGAGAACGGTGATCGCCGGCTGCGCCTCACGATAGACACCGGGCTCTCGTTCGCCTGTGTCGGGAACCGGAGCTGGGGGCCGCGCACCCGCTGGGAGGAACGCGATCTCACCATCCTCGAGCTCAAATATGCGGTCGAGGACGAGCAGCGCGCCTCAACGATCGCGGCCGCCCTTCCGAAACGCCTCGACAAGGTGTCGAAATACGTCATGGGCCTCGAGCGCCTGAGCGGTCTTCACGACTGAAACGTCAGATTCCCCAGGGGATGCGACTTGTGTCACACCGCGGATCCCGGAAAACTTCGATACTGAGCCAGTAAGAGGGGAACGATGCCACGGCCCGGCACGCCCACCACTCAGTGGGGAGACGGCGAGCGGGACTTGGTGGAGGAGGAGTTTTCCCATGTCGATGCGATTCATTCTGCCGCTGTGCGCCGCTGCCATACTCGCCGCCGCTGCTGCCCATGCCGCGCCGCCGGTCGCGAGCGTCACGTCACCGCGTACCAGCTGCGTAGCGCCGTGCGCGATCTTCTTCGACGGGCGCGGCACCACGGACAGTGACCTCGGCGATCACGCCGACGAGCTCGTCGATCTCCTCTACTCGTGGGACTTTGGGGATCCCGGCTCCGGCTTCTGGCAGAACGGCGCCCGCGCCGGCACCTCCTTGCCGCATAGCAAGAACACCGACACCGGGTTCGTGGGCGGGCACGTCTACGAAAGCCCCGGCAGCTACACCGCGACGCTCACCGTCACGGACGGCCAGTCGACGTCGACAGACTCGATCGTCGTCAACATCCAGGACCCGAACACCGCCTGGCCCGGCACCAATACGATCTGCATCGGCAACTCGACTCCCTCCGCGGGGAGTGGCGGTTGTCCCTCGGGCGCCGCAGTGATGCAGTCGAGCGACTTCGACGCCGCGATCAGCCAGAACGGCTGCGACGACTCTGCGCGGCGCTGTCTCTTCCGGCGCGGCGACACTTTCGCCGCCAACCAGGACGGGCGGATGACCACCAGTGGACCCACCCTGATCGGCGCCTTCGGCAGCGGCCCAAAGCCCGTGGTGAACGGGGCCCTCGGCATCGGCGTGTTCCGCTTCGACCCCGGCAATAGTGACATCCGGGTCCAGGACCTGCAGATCATCGGTCAGGACGGCGACTCGTTCGACGGCGGCATCGCGTTCATGATCAACTCGGCCGGTGTCCCGATCGACCGGCTGCTGATCCACCGCGTCGATATCTCCCACTTCGACTACCAGATCCACTTCCGGGGACCCAACAACGAGTTCACGCCGGGCGTCAACGTTCCGCGCGAGGTCGCGATCGTCGACAGCGCGATCGTCGACGGCCCGGGCCGCGGTGGCGTCGACGTCTATGTGATGTGGGAAGAAAGCCTCTTCCTGGGCAACCGCGCGGGCGACAAGTTCAACGCCGACAACGGCAGCGGTGAGCACGTGCTGCGAGCGAAGTTCACACACGGGGTCGTTTACTCTCACAACTCCATGGGCCTCCTGAACGACTCCGGCGGACGCATCGGCTGCGGCGACCTCCGCCACATCATGAAGGTCGTCTCCGGGCTCGCCGTCGATCACCCCGGAGGCGTCTCGCGAGAGTGGATCATGGCCGACAACTACATTTCGAGCTGTAAGAACAACGGCTGGGACGTCGACATCGGCCGCACCGACGCCGGCGTGGAGAAGCTCAACGAGGGCCAGCGGAGCGTGATCGTGGAGCGGAACTTCTTCACCAAGCGGTTCTCCAACCGCGCCTCGGTCTCGCTGAACATCGAAGGCGAGGAGAACGCGATCCGGAGCAACGTGTTCGACCTCTCGGGCGCCGGCCAGATCACCACCTCGCGAGGCATCCACGTCTGGAACCGCGCGCCGGTACCGAACCCGCCCGTCCCGACCCGCGACACACGGGTCTACAACAATTCCTGCTATCGGAACTCGTCGATCACGCCAGGACAAGGCTCTTGCATCGAGGTCGGCCCCGAGTCGATCGGAGCGATGGTCCGCAACAACGTTGTGTTCGACCCGTCAGGCGGCAGCGAGGTGATGGTGGATCTGTCGAACAGCACGCAGGAGTGCGCCAGCTGCAACCTCAATCTGACCGCGACGCCCTACATCTCCTCGAGTCCGATCGGGCTGATGGACTACACGCCGAATCCGAGTGGACCGCTGGTGGACTCGGCCGACTTCGCGTTCGCGGCGCCGATCAACTGGTCGACCACGCTGAGTCCGCTCGACGGCGACGAGGATGGTGTCGCGCGCCTCGACATCGGGGCGTGGGAGCTCGACGGGGAGCCGGGCACGGGCGGCCCCCAGCCGCCCGCGGCGCCAGTGCTACTGCCCTGATCGCCGGGTACCCTCTGCGCCCTGAGAGGTTGGGACGTGGCAGAGGTAGAGGCGTCGGATCGAAATGCGTGCGCGAAGGTGTTGGCCGAGCGGCAGCTTCCGCTCGCACGCGCGCTGTTGCGCAGCGCCTGCACCCAGGCGCGCTGGCAGGCGCGGGCCGACGAGCGCGCTGCTGACCTCGACGTGTTCCTGCGCGAGGAGTTCTGCGTCTTCGCCGACTATCTCCGCTTTGCGTGTCAGAGCGGCGACAAGACCTGGCAGCACCTCTACGTCGGCGAGAAGCTGCGTCAGCTCTACCGCCCGCGGGCGAGTGACGAGGAGCGTCTGAGCGACTGCCAGGCTGTTCTGGCAGGAGATCTTGCGGCGCTCGAAGCGGAGATCCGGCCCCACCTGCCGGATCCGGCCTGGCAGCTGCTGCGCGCCGAATATCAGCAGATCAGCGATCTCCTCGAGGCCCCGGCCGACCGCGAGCTGCGCGTGTTGCTGGTCGGGGACTGCCTCTACATGGACCTCGTCGCGTTCCTGGTAGCGCCGCTGTTGGCCAAGGGGATGCGCATCCGGCCGGAGTTCGCGACCTCGAAGAACCCCGCAATGCTCCGCAGGCAGCTTCAGGCGATGGCGGCTGAGCCGTTCGACGTAATCTTCTACAGCCCGTTCACCTACCTCTTCAGCATCGCGCTCGAGCCGGTCCTCTCCTGGAAGAGCCGACTCCGCGGGCGCGCCCTGACAGAGGCGGTCGACTCCGCGACGCGGGCCGCGGGCGGCACGCTCGACCTGCTCGCCGATCTGTTCGACTGCCCGATCCACGTGCACAACACCGCGCTCGTGCTCCGGGAGGTCTCGGCCACGAGAAGGCGCGTCAAGAACCTGATCACCGGGCGCCGCCGACGCCGCGCGCGAGAGAGGATCGATTCCTGGGCGCGAGCGCACATCGCCGAACGGAACGAGCGTACTTTCAAACAGCTGTTCCTCGTGGACGAGCTCGCACTGGCGAATGCCCATCCGGAGAACGACCTCGGTGCGTACTTCCACCGTTCGTCACTCCACCACCCGGCGGCGTTCAGCCGCATCGTCGCCGAGGAGTATGTGGACCTGCTGTGCGTCCACGCGCGACTCGCCAGCCGGAAGCTCGTGGTGTGCGACCTCGACAACACACTCTGGGATGGCGTGATCGGCGAGGGCGAGGTCGAGCACTATCACGATCGCCAGGAGGTCCTGAAGCGCCTGCGTCAGCGCGGGGTCGTGCTGGCGATCAACTCCAAGAACGATCCGGCCGCGGTCCACTGGCGCGGCGGAACCCTCGGCGACGACGACTTCGCGGCGGCCAGCATCGACTGGCGGCCGAAGGTCGCCGGCATGCGCGACCTCGAGGAGCGTCTCAACCTGAAACCGCGTGACTGGGTCTTCCTCGACGATCGACCCGACGAGCGCGAGATGATCCAGAGCGCGTTCCCCGATCTGCTGACCCTCGACCCGGACGACCCGGCGACCTGGCGGCAGATGCGGATCTGGGCCGACCTCCTCGACGAGAAGCCCGAGCTCGACCGCACCCAGCTCTACCGCGACCGCGAGGAGCGCAAGCGATTTCTCGAGCAGTCGACCGACACCGACGACGCGAGCGAGGAGCTGTTCCGCACTCTCGAGCTGCGTGCAGTGATCCGCTCCCCGCAGCCCGGCGATCTGCGGCGCGTCGGAGAGCTGATCAACCGGACCAACCAGTTCAACATGCGTGGGAGCCGCACCAACGACTCCGAGGTCCAGCGTTGGCACAAGAGCGACGACACCCGGATCCTGCTCGCCGACGTCACCGACCGCTTCGGCCAGATGGGCACGGTCTCGGTGCTGGTTGCCCAGCAGCGAGCCGGCCGCTGGGAGATCGAGGTGTTCGTCCTCAGCTGCCGGGTCTTCGGCTATGGAATCGAGACCGCGGTGCTGAACGCCTTGAAGCGAGCCGCCTCGGAGACCGGCTGCGGCATCACAGGCGAGTACGTCGAGACCGACCGCAATCAGCCCTGCCGCGACGCCTACCCGCTGAATGGATTCACGCAGGGAGAGGACGGCCACTGGAGCTGGCAAGCGGGCGGGGAGACTACCGATCCGGTCTGGCTCGAGGTTGCGGACGAGAGCTGAACCCGGAGTCCGCGTCGCGATCCGCAGTCAATCCCTGCCAGCGTGAGCTAGCGCTAAGGCTGGGGGTCGTGGCGGCCGCTGTTGAGATCGACAGCGGGGTGCGAGGCTGTCTGCGGCTCTCGCGAGCCTTGGTGCACCAATGGTTTCCCCCGGGGGGAATCATTGACAGAAAAAAGGCTGCGGGGACTATATCGCCGTGCCCAAATCCGCGGTGCGGCCACTCACTGGCTGCCTGTGTGGTGAAAAACGGATAGCGAGGATCCAAGCATGTCACTCCTGGACATTCGTCAGGGACCGACGTCCTACAACTATTACGTCCTGCGCGGCGTTCTCGACGACGAGGTGCTCGGCGAGATCCGGGCCGTCGCAGCCGCGCTGCCCGACCAGGGTGGTGCGTACAGCCGAAGCAGCCTGAATCGGATGTACGCCTATCTGGATCGGATGCCCACGCTCTACCTGACGCTGAATCAGCTGTTCGACGACATCCACATCATCGGCAGCAACATGTTCTGCAGCGAGCCGATGGACCCGAGCGCTCCGCCGCTCGGAGAGTGGCACACCGGACACAGCCTCTACTTCGGCGTGAACGGCCAGGCGATGACGATGTGGATCCCTCTTCAGGATCTGGATGAAGAGACGGGTGGCCGCCTGAAGATGTACAACGGCAGGCACATCAGTCAGATCGACGACCTGCTCGACTGTCAGGTGCGGAACATCGGTAACAGCATCTCCAACGAGCACAGCATCCTCAAGTTTCTGAACGAGGAGCTGAACGAGGGCTGCACGATCCCGGACATGAAGGCGGGAGATCTTCTGCTGTTCGACGAGATGCTCCCCCACCAGGCCGAGAACTGCCGCATCCACCGAGAGGCATTCGCGGTGCGCATCGTGCTCGGCGAGTACACCCTCGACGAAGAAGTCATCGAGCAGGTCCTCGAGCGATACCGGACCCGCCCTGGCGAGATCGGCTACGCCCGCGAGCTGAACCAGAACCTTCTGAAGTTCGGCGAGTACCAGCCTCCCGGGGCCTCGGGGAGGCCGGCAGACATCGGCGACGACGCGATGCCCGTCGCGGAGCTGCCGTCGAAGCGCTCCATCTGGGAGCGAGCTCGAGGGAAGCTGAACCGCGCCTCGTAGGGGCCCGCTCGGCCCTCAGCGCAGAAGGCGACGGCGCAGCGCGCCCAGGCGGATTCGCACGCGCTTGGTGAAGCTCTGACCCGCACTCGGGTCGAGCCGCAGCTCCTCGTACGCGCGCCGGATGTCGCCGATCTCAACCTCCGTGAGCGCGATCGCGGAGGCGCGGGCGTTGTCTGAAGCCTGCTCGGGTGAACTCGCTCCCGCGATCACTCCGGTGACACCCGGCTGCGCGAGCAGCCACGCCAGCGCGATCTGGGAGAAGCTCGCCTCGTGCCGCTCGGCGATCGGCGCCACGGTGTTTCGCAGCACGGCACCGACCTTCCGGGCGTTTCGCGGCGCGAGCAGTCCCGCGCGCGTTCGCCCCGGAGAGCCGCCGCCGTCGAGCAGCCGGCCCGCAAGCAGCGACTTCTCGAGCGGCGAGTAGGCGAGGAAGCCCACCGAGTCTGCGATCGCTGCGGGGAGGACCTCGCGCTCGACCTCGCGGCGAACACAGCTGTAGCGCGACTGGACGCTCGCCAGCGGCACGTCGCCGAGCGCCGCCTGTGCTTCCGCCATCTCGGCGGCGCCGAAGTTCGAGACGCCGATGGCGCCGAGCTTCCCCTCCTGCATCAGGCGGAGCAGCTCTCCCATCGTCTCTGCGATCGGCGTCTCGGGATCACGCTGGTGGATCTGCACGAGGTCGAGATGCTCGATCGAAAGGCGCTGCAGGCTCTCGACGACGTCGCGCCGGATCGCTTCGGGACGCGAGTCTCTTCGCACCTCCCGCGGCTGGCCGTCGGGTCCCCTCGCGGTGAGGAACAGCTCACCGTGCGAGGCGTCCCAGCGAAGCCCCACCTTGGTGAGCACCTGAACCCGATTGCGCACGTCGCGAATCGCCTCGCCGACGACCTCCTCACAGCGCCCGAGCTCGTAGAGCGGGGCGGTGTCGATCGATGTGATGCCGGCATCCAGCGCTGCACGGATCACTCGGACCCGGTCGCCCGTCGCGTAGTCGCGCGAGAGCGCCATCGCGCCGAACACGACCCGCGAGATCTGGAGCGGACTGCGTCCCAGGCTCGCAGCCGCCAGCTGTCCTCCCGGCTCATCGCTCACTCCGGGTCGCTCGCCAGTCCGGCTTCGAGGGGTCCCTGGAAGCTCGCCCCGTTCTGGAAGAACCAGGCGTGGGTCGTCTCGAGGTCGAGCAGGTCTGCGTGGAGCTCCCGACAATCGACGATCAGGTTGTGCGGAGGGATCTCGGGTTCGGCCATCGGATTCGGTTCCGTTCAGGATAGTGGCACAGATCAGGCCCGTAGAATGATCGTCCGGCAAGCAGCATGTGCTGCGTAGCCCGAGAAGGTCTCCCGGCTCCGGACTAGAGCAGCTCTGGCAAGCGCTCGCGGATCTGGCGCTCGGACGGGCTGGCAGTCACTGCGTACGGGACGTCGCCGTTCTCGCGCGCCGCGGCGATGCGGGGGCGCGCGGCGAGACGGCGGGCCAGCTCGGTGAGGCCCGGGCATGCGTTCAACGCCGGCTCGACGGCCGCGCCGAACACGGCCTCGGCGCGGTCGAGCGATTCGAACACGAACCAGTCGGCGATGCCGGGCTCCGCGCCGGCGAAGCAGCCACCCGGCGCCGCACATTCTTGAAGCACGCGCTCGAGCGACCCGAACTTTCGGGCGAGCGCGTCGCGCAACCCGGTGGCGTAGCGCGTGACGAGGGCGTCTTCGGTATCCGCGGAGGCCCAGAGCAGTCCGCTGTACGGGGCCTGCGTATCGAGATGCGCCGCCGACATCACCATCCACTGCAGGCTGCGCGCTTCGGGAGTGGCGGAGCGCCAATCCGCGCTCAGCTTCTCCGCGAGGTACGCCGCGATGGCGAGCGTCTGCGCGACGACGTGTCCGTCCCAGGTGAGCACCGGCAGTGAAGCGAAAGGGCCGCCCCGTTCCGGGTCGTCAGCGTGATCGCGCCAGGCCGTCAGGTCTTCGACTGGAAATCGGGCATCGAGGAAATGGATGCCCGCGTCCCAGAGCGCGAAACGCAGCGCCTGGCCGCGACTCCGGCACGCGAAGTACTGGAGTGTCGGAGGCTCCGGATTCCGATCACTCATCGCGTGGTCCGGAGGATCGAGAGAAGTCGATCAGGCGGAACGGGCGCCGGCGGCGACATTGGGCACGAGCCGAACTCGGTGAGGCTCGGGGAAGTACTCGTGGCGCAACTCCCACGGAACCATCAGCGCGCCGAGCAGCTTACGCTTCGTCGTCTGCCGGCATGCCTGACCTTTTTCGATCGCATGAATCGTTCGCGGCGAAACGCGGGCTCGAGCGGCGAGTTCGCTCTGGGTCCAGCCTCTGGCCTGACGTGCTGCGCGGATCCGGTTCATTGGGGGGGCTCTTGGTCGGGTTCTGGGGACATCCGAGCATAGCGCCCCGGATCGACTGGAAGCCACTGACACTCGCAGAACAGTAAGAAAACCCTTTGAAAACAACGATGCCCCGTGGGGTCGAGGGCTTCTCTCTCGCTCGAGGCGGCGGGCTCGGCTAGTGCCAGGTGAAGGGGGTCACCGCGGCTCCCGGAACCGCCGCGATCGAGATCGGGCTGCTCCCGGAGGGGAAGTCGACCACCGGTTCCCAGCGCCCGGCGGAGACGATGGCGACGACGAGGAGCGTTGCTGCGAAGGTTCCGATCGCGCGCAGTCCGAGTCGTTCTTGCCAAGACAGGATCGGAGCGGCAGCCCAGCGAGCCAGAGATGCCAGGCGCACATCCGCAGCGGGTGACGCTTGGCGCGGAACGAGGGCCAGCGGGAGTCGTGCGAGCAGAGTTTCGGTCGCTTCGTGTTCCTGTAGTTCGGCTTGGCACGGCTCGCAGTCGTCCACGTGGGCGCGCACTTCCGCCTCGCGTCCGGCCGGGAGCGTTCGATCGAGCAGCGTGGTGAGCAGTCGTCGGGCTTCGCGATGTTTCATGTCGTCTTCTTTCCGATTTCCTGCAAAAGCGGCCCAAGCTCCTCGCGCAACTCTTCCCGCCCTCGTCGCAACCACGTACCGACGGTGGCCATCGGCAGCCCTTCCTGCTCAGCGATCTCCTTATTGCTCAGGCCGTGATGGATGCGCAGCACGAGCACGCGCCGGTGTTGTGGCTTGACGCGAATCAGCGCGCGGGCGACGGCCGCCAGCACCTCGCCCTCGAGCACGCGAGCGTCGGGCGTGACGGTTTCCGAGCTGCGGGTGAGGGCTTCGTCGAATATGCTCTCCCGCAGATTCTGCTGACGCTTTCGAGCGCGGAGAAGATTGACTGAGCCATTCACCGACGCGCGGTAGAGGTAGGACCAAAGACTCGCCGAGCCGCGATAGGCGGCGCGAGGGAGCGCGAGGAACACGCGCTGCACCACGTCTTCGGCGTCCGCATGGTTGCCGACGATCCTGTACGCCGCCGCTTCGAGTCGGGACCGATAGCGTTGGTTGGCCTCGGCAAGCGCGTTCGGGTCGCCCGACAGCCAGCGCTGATCGAGCTCCGGGTCTGCCAGCCCAGAACTCAACTTGCCTCGCGTTCCACTCACGGCGCCGCCTGCCACGGAGTCCTCCCGAACCTGCTTCCCTACCCATAGAGACGGTCGGGACGAAGCTTCTGTTTCAGACTACTCCCGCGGTGGGCGGGGAGGGCAAGAATGAGCGCTGTTCAGCCCCGCGGGGAACTCAGCGGGGTCGCGTAGGCCGGACCGGCCGGGGACGGAACGGGAAGGCCGCGTTCACCTCGAACAAGAACTGGAAGAGCCGCAAGACGTGCGTGCTGACGACCGGCTTGCCACTCGTCAGGAGCGAGACGGAGAGCTGCCGATCCGGATCGGCCCAGGCAAAGATGTTCGTGAAGCCAAGGTGTCCGAACGCGTGCGGGGTGTTTTGACCGAAGAGGCCCACGGGCCGATCTCCGAGCATCAGGCCGTTGCCATACCGGAGGGGCAAGAACAGCGTGAGATCGATCTCCCGATAGCTCTGCTCCGCGGTCGCGTGATTTACCGTGCGCTCGTCGAAGATGCGCACTCCGTCGAGTTCTCCGCCGCAGCGCAGGCACTCGAAGAACCTCGCCAGTTCGTAGGCGGTGGACACCACGTTGGCGGAGGGGATGACCCCGGTGAGAAAGCGCTTGTCCCGCGCAAGCTCGACGACGCGCTCGATCGGTACGCCGAGCGCGCGTCGGAGCGCCATCCCGAGTGGCGGCGGGACCGGCGGTCCGGTGACCTCATCCCGTGCGACCGCGTCGAGCTTCGACTGGGGCACGCCATAGCGCAGCCAGCGGAATTTGAGAGGCTTCGCGATCTCACGGTCGAGAATCTGATCGATCGTCTTCCCGGTGGCCTGCCGGACGACCTCAGCGAGCACGAATCCGCCGCTCACGGCGTGATAGGCGAGCGCATCGCCGGGACGGCCCGTGTGGGGTTGCTCGGCGAGGAGCTTCACGACCTTCTTCGAGTGCGGCAGGAGATCGAGATCGAGCGCTCCCGGCGGCAGGTTGGGAATGCCCGCGCGGTGGGACAAGACCTGCCGGATCGTGATGAACCGCTTCCCGCGCACGTTGAATTCGGGCACGTAGTCCGAGACCCGGTCCTCGAGGTGGAGCTTCTGCTGCTCGTCGAGCTTGTGCACGACCATCGCCGTGATGGCCTTCGACGCCGAGTAGAGCAGGAACGGAGTGTCGGGAGTCGCGAGTTCCTTCTTCGCATCTCTCGCGTCGTTCGGGCCATTGCCGATCCGGTGACCGAGAGTCCGGTGCAACACCGGCACGCCATGTCGCAACACGCAGATCTGAACGGCGGGATAGACGCCCGTTCGGTAGAGCGCCTCCACCGAGTGCCAGATGCGATCGACCGCCGCACGAGTCGTGCGCCCTTCGCGCGCGGACGCCTCGACGCCGACGCTCGTGACCTCTTCGAGGTCGCGAGGGATTCGGCAGCGCTTCAGGATCCCGAACGGGAGGCGCGGGAGATAGCTGGGGAGGTCCACGACTCCGATTCTACTGCGCCCGCACTAAGGGAGCTTGGCCTTGAATTGTACGCCGTCCGCTTTCTTGATCGTGGCGAACGGGGCGTCGAAGCAGGCGCCTCCGTCCACGGAGATCTGCAGCAGGGCCGAGGTGGCTCCGTTCAAGACCGGCGCGATGCCCGTCGGGAGTGAAGCCTGGTTCTTCTTCTCCTTGTTGGCGGCGTCGACCTGGAGCTTGCCCTTGCCGACAGCACCCGTCTTGAGCGCGAGCTTCTTGACGCCGGCGTCGGCCGCGTCCTTGTCTTTGTAGTCGAAGCCCTTGCTGTTTTTCGACTTCCAGCACGGCTTTTGCTTCGATCCGCACAGCTGACCGGCATCCGCGTCGAGTCCGAGTTCGCCGACCAGTACATCGGATGCGTCGTAGACGCAGACGGCGTACGTCATCGCGCCATTCACCGGATCGCCCAGTTCCGCGAGCGAAACGCCCGTGTCGATCTTGCTGAGGGTGGCCTTGAATTTTTCGTTGCCGGACTTCTTTTCGTCGATGGTGAGATTGGCCTTCAGCGCGACCGAGCAGCCGGTGAGGGGCACAGCGGGGCAGGTCGTGACCTCGCAGGTGGCCGTGCAGCCGTCTCCGCCGATCGTGTTGCCGTCATCGCACTCTTCCCCTTCCTGCAGAATCCCGTTTCCGCAGATCTCGAGGAGACAGCTGGAGTCGCAACCGTCGAGCGCAGTCGTGTTGCCGTCGTCGCACTCCTCGCCCATGTCGAGCACGCCATCGCCGCAGCTCGCGAGCAGACACATCGGGGTGCAGGCGTCACCCGCGAGGGTGTTGCCGTCGTCACACTCCTCGCCCGGATCGATGATGCCATCGCCACACCCCTGGAAGGTGCAGTCGTTTCGGCAACCGTCGGTTTCGACTGCGTTCGCATCGTCACACTCTTCGTCCGGGCCGACGAAGCCGTCGCCGCAACCTGCGATGTAGAGGATGCCGCCGGGTGAAGAGATCACTCCGATGCCGGACGCAAACGCGACTTCGACGCCCGTCGAGATCTCTACCACGACGTCGTTCGTCGTGAGCGCGAGAAGACCGCCTCCGGGGACGGGTGCGAACTGCTCGACGAAGGAGGAGAGGGCGAATACGGGCGCGGCCGAGAGGTCGCCTCCCGCGGTGAAGTCGATGACGAGGCCATCGTTGATGTCGGCCACGAGCAGAGAGCCTTCGTATTCGGTCATGCCCATGAGGCCGGTGCCGCCGGGCGCGTTGTTCGCGAATGCCGGAACGCCAGTGAAGTCGCCGCCGCTCGAGATGTCCGTGATCTCGCCGACGCTGTTTTCGGTGACGTAGAGGGTTCCGTTCGCCGCCCGGAGGATGCCGGTCGGAGTGTCGAGGCCCTCGGCGAACGGTGCCGCCCCGGAGAGATCGCCTCCGCCCGTGGCATCGGTCACCTGACCGCTGCCGAACTCGACCACGAGGATCTCGCTGGGCGAGCAACTGAGCCCCATCGGGGCGGAGAGCCCGGTTGCGTATGGCGTCGCCGCGCTGACGTCGCCGCCGCCCGTGATCACCATGATCGCGCTGTCGGCCTGCTCGGCGACGTAGAGATCGCCGTTCGGGCCGATGCAGAGTCCCTGCGGACTATCCATTCCGGTCGCGAACCGGGGCACGCCGGTGAAGTCACCGCCACCGGCGATGTTGATCACGGTGCCGTCGTCACTGGGCGCGCCTGCATTCTGCTCCGTCACGAACAGGTCGCCGGGCAGGAACTGGGCGTGGGCTGCGGGCGCAATAAGAAGCGCCGCAGCGAGGCCGAGGATTCCAGTCTTCATCGCGATCTCCTGTCAAACTCGTCGCGTGAGCGACGGGTCCATGTCAAAGCCATGGGAGGCCGAGGGCCGAGAACCCCACGGGGTATATGTGTCCACTCGAGGGGGTCGGGTGACAACAACGGCAGCTGAGTGGCAATCGCCACGCAGGGTGCAGGGTCGAGACCGGCAGCTGGGGTGGGCGAGGGGATTTGAACCCCCGACCCCCGGAATCACAATCCGGTGCTCTAACCAACTGAGCTACGCCCACCGCACCAGCCGGGAGGCCGAAGCTACCCCCGGCGGGGGCGCTGTCAACGTATCAGGCGGCACTAGACCGCGCGCACCAAACCCGGCGAACCGGGCCGAATCAGCGGCTTTGGGCCTCGGCAAGGGCCGCCTTCTTGCGGTCCATCCGGCGCTTGTGGCGCTGCTTGTTTCGGTGCTTCCTGACCTTTTGCTTGCTCTTACTACGGGGCATGGCGGGTGTTTACCGGCCCAAGGCATGACCCACAAGGGGAGAAAACCACGGCTCCCAGGGGAGGGAACCCTCTCTTCCTGAGAATCGGCGCCGGTAGGAACTCGATCCGGAAGAGATCTCCGTACGGTCAGGAACGAGTCGCGGCCGTGGCCGAACCTGCGAGACGTCGGAAACGTGCCGTTTCCGCGCGGGCGGAAGCCACAACGAAGGAACGATCACTGCGATCGAAGGCACTGGGTTCACAGGGAACTCGGCGCCCGACTGCACAGACGTGGGCGCCGAATCCGGCTGCCTCTAGGGGATGGGGATGAGCAGCGAAACAACGACGCTATTGGAAGAGAGGGTCTTTCTCTCTTCCGCCGGAAACGAGACGTATCTCTTGTTCGACCAGAAATATCCGTTGCGGGATTTCTGTGCGTTCGAGGTGTTCGAGAATGAGGCCGCTCTGTCCGAGCTCGAGGATCGCTATTTTTTCCGGTTGCTCGACGCGGCCCAGGAGGCGGGCCTCGGGATGATCCTCGATGCCCTGATCTGGCGGGCGCACGCCGACTTCGTCGCCGGGCTCGGCTACCCGGTTCGCGATGTGGCCCGGATCAACTCGAGAGCCGTGTCGCGCACTCGGGAGTCGATTGCAGCCTGGCGCAAGCGGACGCCGGGCGCGGACATTCCGGTGTTGGTCGCGGGCGATATCGGTCCGCGCGGTGACGGCTATCAGGTCGCGGACCCAGATCTCACGCCCACGCGTGCGTTCGACTATCACCTCGCCCAGATGCTCTCAATCCGAACCCACGTGGACGTCGCATATGCGCTCACGATGACGACGGCTGCCGAGGCGATCGGCATCGCTCGGGCGGCCGCCGAGTGTGAGGTGCCGGTGATCGTGTCGCCGACCGTGGAGACCGACGGCCGACTCCCCGATGGCACGAAGCTCGGTGACTTCATCCGGCGGGTAGACGACGAGACGGACGGCTCCGTGCTCTACTTCATCGTCAACTGCGCGCACCCGTCGCACCTCGAGCCGACCCTGACGGCGGCGCGGGCCGAGGGAGCCGACTGGCTGGCGCGCTTCAAGGGGTTCCGCGCGAATGCGTCGAGACAGAGCCACGCGGAGCTCGACGAGGCAACCGAACTCGATCGCGGCTGCCCGCACGAGTTGGCACAGGAGTTGGCGGAGCTCCAGCAGACCTACGATCTGCGTCTCGTGGGCGGCTGTTGCGGGACGGATGCCGAGCACATCGCCAGGCTAGGTGCAGCGCTGAGTTTCGGTGGCGCGTGACTCGCGTCAGAATGAGACGTCCCACTGGAACCGGAAGCGGACATCGCTCGCGCTGTCGCCCGGCTCGTCTACCTGGATCCAGGAGACGTCGAACGTCAGCTTGTTGCGGTGCCCGTTGAAGAACCAGTTGGCCGCGGCGGTGAGTTCGTGCTGCATGTCGTTCCCCTCGCTGGTGTCGGGGTCGACGGCGGCGGCGCGCACGGCAAGCTCGAGGGGGGCAGGGACTTTGGGGAAGAACCGGCCGGGGAACAGGCCGGCCTGTAGATAGCTGCCCCAGAGTTTCGTCGTGCCCCCGTTCAGCCGGTCTCGAACGCGCTTTCCGTGCAGCTCTGCCTGAAACGAGAGGCCCTGCCACTGGAGCGCGGCTTCGACCATTGCCTGGCGGAGCGCGTACTGGTCGTCTTCGCCTTCGGAGAATCCGTCGAGCTCTCCTCCGCCAGCGCTCGAGAAGCGTGTGTAGCGGCTGCGGTTCTGCGCATAGGCGATCGCAAGGCTGGCCGCCGGCTCGGCGCGCCAGGTGACGTCGCTTTGTGAGAACTCGAGCACTCGGCCGAATAGATTCCACTGGAGTCGCGCCAACCACAGCGGGCGGCCTCCGTCTGGCCGAGTGCTCCGGCCAGACCCGGTGAAGAGTCCGGTCCACCAGCTGAGGTCGTGGCGCGTCCCCGGGAAGAGGCGGCCGTAAAGCATCGCGCCGGGCTGTCGGTCGAGCGTGAACGGTCGGTTGACGATCGATCTTTCGGCGAACTGTAGGGTCCCGGACGAGTCGCGGCGCTCGCGATTGTACTCCGGCTTCCATTGCCCGATTCGCAGGTTTACGGTGCGAAATTTTTCGAGGCTGAGCCGCAGGTCGAGCAGGCGCGTGTCGCGAAACTCCATCTCGGTGTAGAACTTGAGCCAAGGTGCGAACGCGTGTCCCCCGAGTTTGATGCGGCTGCGTTGGAGTCGCAGGTCGCCCCCAGGCGGATTCTCGACTGCCTCGACGCTCCGCGGGTCCGCGTCAAACGGGTTTGAATAGCGGGTCTGGAAGCGGAGCTGGGGGTGGAGTGCGAAGCGGCCGTCCGCGGACTCGAGGAATAGACCGCGCTTGTCGTACTCCGCGGACCAGGAGCCGAGTGGCCAGGAGGCCGCGTACCCGGGGCCGACCGTGAGCATCCACATGGCCGGCAGGCATGCCGCGACGAATCTGGAGACGCGTTCGTGTTGCGGCAGCACGGCGAGACCGTAGCCCGGTCGCCGACCTTGCCGCGGGGTTCGGCGGGAGAGCACGGCGCTCTTCCTGGAGCGAGCCTTCGCTCGTGAGGCCTAGCATGGGGATCCAGCAGGGTCCTCTGGTAGAGTCGAGTGAACAGGCCGCTGCGCCCCACGCCTGCCAAGAGGACCCCATGAGCCCCACACTTTTCGCTCTCGTCGGCTTCGCGACCTGGACGACCTTGCTCGTTTTCTGTCTTGCCAACCTGCGTGTGTTGAATTCGCAGCAGACTGGAAAAGCCCTGAACAGCTTCCTCCCGGACGGGTCGGATCTAGAGGGGCTCGGCCAGCGCTGGACGCGCGCCCACCTGAACGCGCTCGAGTTCTTGCCGATCGTCGCCACGGTGGGCCTCGCGGCGGTGTTCTCCGGCAATGCCGCGGTGACCGACCCGTTGGCGATGGGGGTGCTTTATCTGCGCATCGCGCAATCCGCGGTGCACATCGCGTCGACGGCGGTGCCCTTCGTGCTGGTCCGCGCGATGCTCTTCGTCGGCCAGATCGCCATCGTGCTCTACTGGGCGTTCCAGCTGCTGACGAGCTGAGCCGCTCGACCCGTCGGTCCGAGGCTGCATCCCCTAATGAGGGGATGACCCGGTTGCGCCCGGCGTGGCAGGTTCCAGCCACGCGTTTCGGCGCGGGTGCTTGAGATCCAATGGGATCCGGAGGAAGCCATGCTCGTCGAATCCACTCAGCTTTCGATGGGACGGACACGAATCGCGTCGGTCCCGGTCGCCCGGTTTCTGATCGCGCTTCTGCTGCCGTTGGCTCCGACGTCGACTCTCGCGGTCCCCGTCGAATGGGAGATTGGGTCGGGGGGCAACGGGCACCTCTACGAAGCACTGCTCTCGCCGTCGGCGCTCACCTGGGACGATGCCGCAGCGGACGCGGCGGCCGGGGGCACCGGACACCTGGTGTCGATTGGCTCCGCCGAAGAGAACGACTTCGTGTTCTCGCTGATCGACGCGCCCGAGTATTGGATTCTGGCCGGTCCCCAGAACTTCGGCCCATGGATCGGCGGCGTCCAGGACCCGCTTGGCCCTGAGCCGCTGGACGGTTGGGGCTGGGTAGACGGCTCTGCCTGGACCTTCTTCTCCTGGGCGGCGGGGCAGCCCGACGACTCTGGGGGCAACGAGCATTACGCCCACTACTTCGTGCCCTCGAACGCGAGAGCTGCGACCTGGAACGATTGGGTCGCGTCGGGGCTCCTCATCGCCAGCTATGTCTGGGAGTCGAACCTCCCGGCCGCGTGCGGAGATGGGATCCAGAGCGGGGTCGAAGAGTGCGACGACGGGAATACGGTTGCGGGAGATGGGTGCGATGCCACTTGTCTGAGCGAGAGCTCGTTCTGCGGAGATGGAACCATCGACCCGGGTGAGGCCTGTGACGATGCCAACACCGTCGCGGGCGACGGCTGCAGCGAGAACTGCACCGTCGAGATCGCCGGGGTCTGCCCGGCCGTGCGGTTCGTCGACTGCGTAGGTGCCGGGCGCGGCAGCCTCAAGATCGTCGAGAAGAAGGCGGGGGGCGAGAAGCTCTCCGCTGCACTCAAGTTCATTGGGCCCACCGTGCAAAGCGACTTTGGGGATCCGGTGTCGGGTTCGACCACCGTTGCACTCTGCGTCTACGACGGAACCAGCACGCTGGTACTCGAGGCCGAGGTCGACCGAGCGGGCTCGACGTGCGGTTCCAAACAGAAGCCTTGCTGGAAGTCGAAGTCGACCAAGGGCTACGGCTACAAGGACCCCGATGCGGCTTCCGGGGGCGTCAAGAAGCTCGCGTTCACGTCTGGTCCGGCCGGCAAGGGCAAGCTGCAGGTCAAGGCAGGAAACAAAGAGAGGAAGGGGCAGATGTCATTCCCGACAGGTGCGGCGGCCGCGCTCGAAGGCACGACCACCGCAACCCTTCAGGTCCTTGCGAGCGATGCCCGCTGCTTCGGCATATCACTCGACCGGGTCCAGAAGGCGGACGGCGTCGAGTTCAAGGCCAAAGGCTTCACCGTTCCCCCCGGATGAGCGACTACTCGACCTCCGCGGCAGGGACGCAGAGTTCGACTTCCTTCTTTGCGTCGATGAAGCCGCTGCCGAACACGTTCGAGACGTCGGCCTCGAACTTCTTGTTTTTCGGCGAAGCCTTGATCTTGAAGCACACGAGGTAGGCCGTCGATTCGGGTGCGGCACCGCCGCCGAACGACGTGGGGGAGCACACCTTGGTCGCCTTCTTCAGGTCGGCCGTGCGCATGCCAATCTCGTCGGTCAGCTCCTCGGACAAGCCCTTCGGCAACTTCGATGTGCCCTTGCTCGTCTTCGCCTTCGCGCAGCGGTAGAACAAGTTGGCACCCTGCTCCGGACTCCCGCTCGTGGGAACGAGCAGCGAGTCCGTCTTCACGGTGTCGTAGTCGAAGATCCCAAAGCGATGTTCGAGAGCCGGGAGCGACTGCTTCGTGTGCGGCCCCTTGAGCCCGAAGCCGGACAGATAGCTCGCCGGGTTTCCGATCACCGAGTTGTTGACTTGCGTCGGGATGCAGAAGCTCTTGTACTTTTTCGACCGATAGTCGCCGCTGCCCCATCGGTCCGACAGCGAGAAGTCGTTGCTCGACTTGGCGCCCGTCTTGTAGCAGAGGTAGCTGTCGGGCGGAGCCGCCGGCGCAAAGAACTCGTAGTGGTAGGTGATCGTGCGGACGCCCTGGTCCGGCACGTCGCCGAAGTCGTAGCCGAGCACCGCCCCCACGTCGGCGGGGCCGACCGGGCCGGATCGGTTGTTCGTCGGAAAGTCCAGCGAAAGCACGCCGTCGGACACGTCCCACCCGAACGTTCCGAGGTCAGGGGTCGAGACGGCGGCTGTCATCGAGACCGGCTCGAACGGGTCGTCGAAGGTCGCGACGCCCGACGGCTCGTCGAACACGGCGAAGTCGGCCGAACTCTGCGCAAGGTTGGTGTCGACCTCGGCGAGGACGCCTAGCGGTGCCGGTGCGCCGCTCGTGTTCGTGTAGACGAACGTCTGCTCCACGATTGCGGAGAGATCGCTCGCGCCGAAAACCGGTCCGAGGAGCTCGGTCGTCACGTCGATCGTGAAGTCACCGTTGCTGCACTCGCCAGTGTAGGTGGCCGTCGTTCCGTTGATCACGATGTCGGACGCGCCCATGATGAAGTTGCACGTGCCCGTCATGTCCACGACGTTCGGGCTCCCGTCGACCTGGAAGCCCTCGAGGAAGACACTGTCGAAATCGCCGTCGTTGTCGAGACGGATCGAGAGCGAGCCATCCGTAAGGTCTACTGCGGAGGCAGGGAGCCCGCCGACGAAGAGCGCGGCTCCGGCGATTGAAGCGCGGAGCCAGTGGGAGTTCGCGTTCGGTTGCATGGGTCATCCTCCGTCCGCCACTCGGGGCGGGATCTATGCGGGGCGCAGTGTTGCCAGGTACCGGGCAGGATCGTGAGTGTGACCTGTGTCGCTGTGAAGTACTTCACAGGATCGCACGCGCACCCTCATTCGACCGTTCTCCTTCTGTCGCCTGGAGGGTCACTCAGTCGTTGAGGGTGACACTCTCGGGGGTCACGCGCAGGATCGTGCGCTGCTGATCGTCGAGCAACTTCTGGAATGCCTCGCCCGTGGGTGCGGGGGTGCCGGACAGGCGCTCGAACACGAGCGCGGTGAGCGTGGCACGTTCGGGGTCTGCGTCGATTCCCGCGGCCGTTCCGTAGACGACGCACTGCTTGCGGTCGTCGTTCACGACGAGCGCCACCTTGGGCTGGCGAAGGGCGTTCTTCCACTTCGCGGTGAATGCCTTCACCGAGAGAAGAAGGCGGCCCTCTTCATCGAGTACGTAGCCGACCGTCGAGACCTGCGGGGAGCCGTCGCGGCGACCGGTGGCCAGTACCGCCCACTTGCGGCTCTCGAGGAATGCTCGCTGGTCTCCATCCATCGTCGTCGTCTCCGATCGTCTGGCTATTCGGTCTTGGCCTGGAACTGTATGCCGTCAGATTTCTTGAGTCAGCGGGTCGGGCGGAACGCGTCGACCAGTTCCTTGCAGTACTGCACGACCGCGCCGACTTTGTGCGGTGCGGTCTGGCCGAGCCGCACGACGACCAAGTCGAGCTTCGGAACGATCAGCGTGCGCTGGCCCCACGCGCCCTGGCACGAGAAGATGCCGAGGCTGCCGGGCGTGACCCAGAAATGGGCGCCGTAAAGGCCGTCCGACTGCGGGCTCGGCGTGCGGCTGTAGTCGACCCAGCCCTCGGGCAGCATGCGCGTGCCGTCCCACACGCCGTCGCGGAGATACAGCAGCCCGAAGCGCGCGAAGTCGAGCGCGCTGCTCGGACACGCGCTCGCCCCGACGAAGTGGCCTGCCGCATCGAACTTCGGGTTCGGAGTGCGCATGCCGAGCGGTTCGAACAGCTCGCTCTTCATGAACGCGAGCATTTCGTCGGCTCCCCCGCCGACCGTTTCGCCGACGAGGCGAGCGAGCAGGTTGCTGCCGCCGCTGTTGTAGTTCCAGCGCGTTTCGGGGTCGGCGACCTTTGGCAGGCCCGCCGCGAACGCCGCGACGTCGGCCTTGCCCGCGCCGAAGAGCATCGGGATGACGTCGGATTCCTCTTCGGGGTAGTAGCGGACGGCACCGCCGCCGAGGTGCTCGGCCTCGCGAAAGCGGAGCCCATCGACCATGCGCAGCATCTGGTCGGTCGTGATCTGCGCGCGCGGATCGTCGGCGCCCCACTCTTTGACCGAGATCGGCTGTGAAATGTCGAGGCGTCCCTGGCGGACGAGGATGCCTACGAGCGCGCTCGTGACGCTCTTCGCCATCGACCACGAAGCGAACGCATCCTCCGGTCCGGCGCCTTCGCCGTGGCGCTCGACGACCAGACGGCCGCCCTGCACGATCGCCACACCGTGGGTGCGTTCCAGGTCTTCGGGTTCCGCACCGCCGAAGGCATGGTCGAGCAGCTTCTCGAGCCCCGCGTGGTCGACGCGCGGGTCGAGTTCGCCCCGCGCCCATTCCTGCGTCGGCCAGGGTGCGCCCTCGGGCTGGGAGGGGAGGGGGAGCAGCGGGGAATCGGCGGGTTTCGTCATGACCGGGAGTCTATCGCGAACATCGCAGCTGCAGAGGGGAGGGAGAGCAGCGAGATCGCCGGTTTCGTCATGGCCGGCGCGGGGTCGGCCGAGGGTTCTCGGGAAGGGCGAACTCGCAGCCCTGGAGTTCCGGGAGCCCGAGGGAGCCCAATCGGAGTATCGTCTCGGTGCCGACTTCGGGGAGACTCGCAATGCTGGATTTGGCGCTCAGGAATGGCCGCGTAGTGGACGGGACGGGCGGCCCGGCGTTCTCCGCATCGATCGGTGTGAAGGACGGAGTGATCGTCGAGCTCGGCGCGGCCGTCGGTGCGGCGCACCGCGAGCTCGATGCCGATGGCCGACTCGTGACGCCCGGCTTCGTCGACATTCACACCCACTACGATGGACAGGTCTGCTGGGACAAGCAGCTGTCGCCGAGCTGCTGGCACGGCGTGACGAGCGTCGTCATCGGCAACTGCGGGGTCGGCTTCGCACCGGTTCGTGCGGGCGACGAGAACTGTCTCGTCGAGTTGATGGAGTCGGTCGAAGACATCCCGGGCTCCGCGCTGCACGAGGGCATTCCGTGGGGCTGGGAGAGCTTCGAAAGTTACCTCGACGCCATCGATACGCCCTATGTGATGGACGTCGGCACCCAGGCACCGCACGTCGCGATCCGTCGCTATGTGATGGGCGATCGCTGCTACGGCGATGCCGACGACGGCGAAATCGCCCAGATGACCCGACTCATACGGGAGGCCTTGCAGGCCGGCGCGCTGGGTTTCTCGACGTCTCGCTACTACGGGCACCTGGACAAAGCCAAGAACCTCGTGCCCGGAACGCGCGCCGCCGCGAAAGAGATGCTCGCGATCGGCGGCGCGTTCGACGGTCTCGACCACGGCACCATCGAACTCATCACCGACCAGATCGAGAACGACGACGAGTTGGCGTGGATCGCGCAGATCCTGCGCGAGACCGGCAAGACCGTGACACTCACGACCATCCCCGGCGCTCGAAAGATCTGGAAGCTCGCGGAGTCGATGGCCGAGGAGGGCTTCGAGTTGCGCCCTCAAGTGGGGGCCCGGCCGGCGTCCATCCTGATGAGTCTCGAAGGCACGATCGATCCGCTCGCGATCTTCCCGAGCTACAAGGCGATCCGAAGGCTTCCGCTCGAAGAACGCATCGCCCACCTGCGCGATCCGGAGTTCCGCAACAAGATCAAGGCCGATCAGCCAGCTCATCATGCAAATGCGGACGCCAGGAGCTTCACGTCGCGCTACGACAAGATGTACCCCCTCGACGACGCCCTGACCTACGAGCCGGCGCCCGAGGACAGCGTTGCCGGCATTGCGGAAGCGACCGGGCGTCATCACCTGGACGTGCTGATGGACTCGCTCGCAGCCGGGCGACCCCTCATCACCTTCGCCGGCGGATACCCCGGCGACCTCACTCCTCAGTTCGACTTGATCTCGAGGGAGCGCAGTGTGTTCGGCTTGTCTGACGGAGGCGCGCACTGTGGCGTCCTGTGCGACGCGAGCGTGCCCACCTACATGCTGAGTTATGCGGCGCGTGACCGAATGCGGGGTGCCACACTGCCTCTCGAGTTCGTCGTTCACAAAATGACGCAGGACAGTGCGAACGTGTACGGCCTCCGCGATCGCGGTGTCATCGCACCCGGCTACCAGGCCGACCTGAACCTGATCGATCACGACGAGCTTTCGCTCGAGCCGCCCCAGGTGGTCTACGACCTCCCCAGCGGGGGCAAGCGCCTGATTCAGCAGGCGCGGGGGTATGTCGCAACGATCATGCGAGGAGAAGTGACCTTCGAGAACGGCGAGGCCACGGGGGCCACTCCGGGCAGGCTGTTGCGGGCTGGGCACGATTCCCCCGAGAAGCGATGAAACGCGGAGCACCAGAATTGAGCGAAGCGAAGTACCTGGGCATGAAAGACGGGGCTCTCGACGGGGAGCGCTATGCGAAGCACTGGAACCCGCCCCATGTAAGAGCATGTGCAGCGAGCGCTCATGCATGGCGTCGCAGCGGCCGAGTTGGGTTTCCCGGTGACGGAAGCCGACCAACTTCTCCAGCCCAGGCATCTCTCGTTGGAGAATGGGCGTGCCGTCCGTGCGCGTGAAGGACGCAGCGTCGCTATGTCGCGAGCTCGAGGCCTCCTTCGACGAACCGGGATCGAGGCTGCGGGGATTCTCTGGGCCAGTTTTCCGCCGTGCTTCGAGGCGCAAGAAAGCCCATATCCTCGCGTGGCTCGGCGCCTTCCGGCCCGGGAGACCCTCGCATCCAGCCGCTGCGATCACGGCGGGCGCTCACGGCCAGGCTGGTGCGATCCGAAGTATCTGGGGTGTCCGTCTGGTCCAGGGTCATGCGGTGGTTCGGCTACTCGCTGGCGGCAGTCCTGATCGCCGGTTTCGCGTGGCTTGCGTGGGCCTCCGTGCGCCTGACCTCGGTCGAGGGCGTGCAGGTCCCGCGGGTGCTCGTCGATGTGACGGTGCAGCGGATGATCCATGACCTGCAGACTCCCCCCAGCACCGCCGCTCGGCTCAGCGCCGAACTCAAGCGCGCGAAGGTCGTGCCTCGACGCGAGGCGCTGCTGGCACGAGTCGACCTGCACGCGGCCGAGATCGACCGCCTCGGAACACAACGTCAGGACGCGCAGATCCTCGAGCTGCTGACCCCGGAGGCGGAGGCGCAGCCACCTCCCGATCCCCAGCGCGAGGCGCTCAGACAAGTACTCGCGCTGGTCCGCAGCCCCGCGTATCTGGACATGCACACCGATCGGCGGGTCTCGGCTGCACTCACGCTGGGCATGCTCCAAAGCGAGGCCGGCCTGCTCGCGCTGGTCGGCGTGCTCGAGGATCCCTCCGAGGCGCGCCATCTGAAGGAAGCCGTGGCCGAGGCGCTCGAGCAGCTGCAGGATTTCCGCGCGGTGCGCGCCGTCGAGCGGTACCGCAGCGTGCCTCCCGCCGCCGAGTTCGGCCAGGTCGGATTTGAGGTACAGCTGGGGAGCTCCAGCCGCAGCGTGCGTCGGCGTGCGATCGAGACACTCGGAGAAGCGGAGAGCCGCGGGACGACTGACCTGCTCCTGCAAGCGCTCGACGACCCCGACGCCGAGCTTCGGGCGCTGGCGATCAAGGAGCTGCGCGGGCGCGAAGACGAGCGCATCCGACCCGCCTTGATTGCGCTGATCGCGCGTGAGCGCGAACGCGACCGGAGCCCGCTCTACTTCGCAATCGACGCGCTGCGCGGACACGACAGCCCCGAGGTAGTCGACGCGCTCCTGCGGGCCTATCGCCGCCTGCCGGCGCAGCGCTCGCTGCTGCTGGGTGCGCTGGCCGAGCGCGCCGACCCGCGCAGCGTCGACGTGCTGCTCGAAGCGCTGCGCGACCCGAACGGCGAGCTGAGCTTCGCGGCGAAGCAGGGCCTGATCTCGCTCGCCAGACGGCGGCCGGATCTGGTCGTCGAGCCGCTGATCTTCCTGCTGGCGAGCAAGGCTTCGCTCGAGGTCAAGCGAACCGCGTCCGATGTGCTCGGCCGCAGCACTGGTCAGGACTTCGGGCTCGACGTCGCGACCTGGGATGAGTGGTATCGACATGGGCGACGGTGAGGCCGCAGCCGGAAGCAGGGTCCGCCGAACAGGCCTGGTGGTGCTGGCTCTCGTCTTGCTCGGCGGTCTCATGTTCGCCGCTACCGCCTATCGCGAGAAACAGTACGTCGCAGGGCTCTCGGCCGAGATGATTCTCGCGGAAACGCGGGCCGAACTCACCGCCGGGAACACCGACCCACGAAGCGTGGTGGATCGGGTCCTGCTGGCCGCGCGCCGCGCCACCGAACGAGAAGAAGCCACAGAGCGCGACCATGCGATCGAGATGCTCGAGCGCATCGACGACCCGTACCTGATCGAGGCTCTCGTGGCCCTGCTCGACGATCCCGACCCGCGCATGCGGCAGCTTGCAGCGCAGACGCTGGGGAGCCTGCGCGACGCGAAGGCCACCGACGCGCTGGCCGCGTGCCTGGGGGACGAGGATCTGGCGGTGTTCGACAGTGCGCTGGAGGCGCTGCGTCGCATCCACCCGCGCCGCGTCAATCTGCTGATCAACGCGTACGGTGCGGATGCGGACATCGTGCGTCGGCATCACACGCTGGCGCTGGTCGACATCCTCGATCCGCGTCTCGGGGACGCACTCGTGGAGGCGCTGGCCAGCGAGCATCCGGAGGTGCGCAGACGCGCGTTTCACGTCGCGGCACTCGGGGGGGCTCCGGCGGAAGCGCGAGCGGCGGTGGAGCAAGCCCTTGAAGACCCGAACGCCGAGGTACGCCAGCTCGCGGTCAAGATTGCCGGCCGGACCGGGGGCGAGCTCTCGCTGGAATCTCTGCTGACCGCGCTCGGCTCCGACCAGAGCCCCAGCGTGCGTCGCGAGCTGTTCGAGGCGATCGAGCTCGCGGCCTACCGCACCGGGCCCGAGCGGCTCGTCGCGGCGCTGGAGAGCGACGTGCCCGCGGTCCGCGAGGCCAGCGCCCGCGCGCTGTCGCGTTTCGAAGGCGACACTGCAGCGGTGGAGGGCCTGACGAGGCTGCTGATCACGGGGCTCTCGCACGAGGTCGAGTTCGTCACCCGATCGCACGGGGGCACGCGCCGCCACACGGCGAAGCTCGCGCCCGATCTGCGCGCAGCGCTCAAGAGCCTGCACAAGATCGGCCGCCCGGCCGGGGTCTCGCTGCTGATCGGGAAGCTCGCACGCGGGACGAGCCTCGAGCGACGCGGCGCCGCGCTGGCGCTCGAGGCGCTCGAAGATCCCGAAGCGGTCGAGCCGCTCGCGGCAGCACTCACGGCGCCGGATCTGGTGCTGCGTGTGCGCGCCGCGTCCGCCCTCGGTGTGCTCGACGATGTGCGCGCGATCGGTCCGCTCGTCGATGCGTTCGCCGCCTCTCGGCGCGGCGAGGTCGAGCTGCGCGAGACAGTGCACTGGGCCCTGGTACGCCTGACGGGCTCCAACTACGGCCCGCAGCCCGATCCCTGGATCGTCTGGTGGGCCCGCAACCGGCGCGTTCTTTAGCTGTCGGGCTTCAGCGATGCGAGTGGAGCACGGTTTCGACCAGCACGACGTCGCGCGCCGCTCGCTCCAGGTCCGCCGGGTCGGGCACGCCATTCGAGTCCAGGGCGATGTCGCAATACGTGGCGTCTCGACAGGCTGAGGCTGAATCGGCCCCTGACGGACTACACTGGACAGCTCGTAGTTGGAGACAGGAGCAACCCATGGATGAGCCGATCACTCGAGCCAAAGATCTTGCGTACGTTCGGATGCAAGCCCCCGACCTCTCCGTCGGGGAGAAGTTCATCGAGGATTTTGGACTGATCCTCAGCGACCGTACGCCGGACACGCTCTACGCCCGCGGCACCGATTCGCCCCATCACGTCTACATCCTTCACAAGGGCGAACCCGCCTGTCGCAGCATCGCCTTTCACATGCACAGTCAGGACGACCTCGAGAAGCTTCATCGCGAAGCGGGGGCGACTCCCGTCGAGAAGCTCGACGAACCCGGTGGCGGGTATGCCGTCCGACTCACGGATCCGCATGGGTTTACGGTCGAGGCGATCTTCGGAATGGAACAGCTCGAGCCCATCGACGCCGGGAAGGCGCTGCCGCTCAACGTCGACGGCCAACGCAATCGAGTCGGACGTTTTGCGGACGTCAAGCGCGGCGCCTCGACGGTCAAACGAATCGGCCATCTCGTCCTCGAGACCAAGAGGATCGAAGAAGCCTACCTCTGGTACTGGAAGCATTTCGGAATCCTGCGAACCGACAAGGTGCTCCAACCGTCGGGCGCGGACGGGATGCAGTTCGCGCGGCTCGACAAGGGACTCGAATACACCGATCACCATACGATCGGGTTTCAGCTCTGTTTGGACGGCACCGAACGTCTCCAGCACGTTTCATTCGAGGTTCAGAACTTCGACGACGTCATGATCGGGCACGACCATCTGACTGCAGACAAGGCCTACAAGCACGTCTGGGGAATCGGTCGGCATCGGCTCGGCGGTCAGATCTACGACTACTGGAAGGATCCGTGGGGTCGAATCCACGAGCACTGGGCCGATAGTGATCTGCTGAACACGGAATACGAAGCGACGATCCAGAATGGCGACGGCGCGCGCGACTACTGGGGACCGAATCAGCAGCCGACGATCTCGTACGCGATTCAGAATTGGAATTGGACGACTGTGTCCAACGTGGCTGGCTTGATCGCGGGCGCCGTGAAGGAAAAGCTGGCCAAGGGAAGGGGCGCTTAGCCCGGCTCGCTCGGCGTTCTCGCGCGTCGATCCCCAACTACAACGCGGTATAATGAGGGACGACCAAGGGAATCCAAGACGTGCGCCGTATCCTTCTGTGTTTCTTGTTCTCGTTCTGCTTCGCGTCCTCCGCCGGGGCTGAATGCCAGAGCAACCTTTGCGGTTCGGATGACCCGGAATCAGTCGAGGCGTTGCGCGTGGAACTGCAGGCGCGCTGCGGATGCGGAAGCGAGCGTGGCCATAGGCGGTACAAGCGCTGTGTGAGCGGCGAACTGCGCGAAGCGAAACGAAGTGGGGAGCTCACGCGCTCCTGCGCTCGTGCGATTCGGCGGTGCGAGAGTCAGTCCACCTGCGGTCGTCCCGAGGCGGTCGTCTGCTGCAGCGAGGGAAAGGCGGGGCCGAAGGGGCGCGTCAAGCGCCATGCAGGCCGCTGCCGGCGCGGCACGGCGTGCGGAGCCCAGTCGAGCGCATGTGACGCCTGCTCGAGCGACGGCGCGTGCAGCGCCGGACATTGCTCCCCGAACATCGTCGATCGCTCCAGCGACGTGAGCCCGATCCATGATCCGGCAATCCTGAAGCAGGATGACACGTACTACCTCTATTCCTCGAGCGCGCTGCTCTCGTTCTATACGTCCCAAGACATGCGCCACTGGACCCATGCCGGGCAGGTGTTCGACAAGTTCCCGGATTGGATTCAGGAGCACTTGCCCGACGCCGACCACATCGGCGCTCCTGACATCGCTCGGTACGACGGCCGCTACATCCTCTTCTACCAGTCGCACTACGGTGGAACCTGCAATGCCGGAATCGCCTACCTGAGCAATACGACGCTCGACCCGAAGGATCCCGAGTACGAGTGGATCGACCACGGCCTCGTCTTGCGATCGGTTCCGCAGGGCGCGGATATCTTCTGCGGGGATGGCACGGCGTTCTACAACGCGATCGACCCCCATCTCTTCGTGGACGTCGACGGGACGCCCTGGCTGGTGTTCGGATCCACACTGGGCGGACTGCTGCTCGCACAACTCGACCCCGAGACCCTGAGGCCGATCCAGGCTCCTGTGGACTTCATCACGCTGGCCGCTCGCCCCCTGCTGCAGAAGGACCCGATCATCGAGGCGCCCTACATCATTCATCGCGGCGACTACTACTACCTCTTCCTCTCGCACAATCGTTGCTGCCAGGGTGCCGATTCCCACTACCAGATCCGCGTGGGGCGCTCGCCGAATCTCGCGGGGCCCTACGTCGACCAGGACGGCACGGCGCTCCTGGAAGAGGGTGGGACGCTCTTGATCGCCGAGGACGGGCCCATGATCGGCACCGGACACAACGACGTGTTCTCGGAGGGCGGTGTCGACTGGCTGGTCCACCATGGGTACGACTCGGAGAACGAGTACGAGCCTGTACTGAACATCCGGACGATTCTCTGGGACTCCGAGGGTTGGCCGTCGGTCTGTAGGTGAGCGCTGCCACACCTACGCGATGATTCGGCTCACCTCCCGGGCTACGACGCGGGAGTCTCAGAGGCGGCCGCGGCGACCGCTTCGGCGGCGAGCGGGGTCGCCTCGGCCGGAGCCATGCCCAACGCGCGGAGTCCGCGTTCGACCGCCCGCTGCGGAGCGTCGGGCTCCGCCTGGCGTTCGACGACACGGCGGATCGTCATGAGGACCAATCCTGTGACCTGGTCGAGTGCGGCGTCCTCGGGTCCGACGTCGAAGCGGCCCTGCGTGAGACCTTCGGCGAGGTCCTCGCGGAGGTAGCGATCGAGCGACAGGCCCGCGCCCGGGCGGCCGGCGAGCCGCAGCACGACGCGAGCCCAGACGTCGTCCTCGACCGCACGTTGGATCATCCGTGCCGTGGACAGCGCGAAGCGGCGCGCCGGATCCGCGATCGACTCGCCGGCAGAGGCGGTCGCGAGGGACAACGCCAGTTGCTCGGCGAGCGCGTCGAGGAGCACGTCGCGGTCGACGAAGTAGTTGTAGAAGGTCCCATTCGAGACATCAGCCTGGGCCACCACGTCGCTGACGGTGAGCCCCTCGCCTTTTTCCGCCAAGACCCGCAGGCCGGCGGCGACCAGCTGGCCCCGGGTCTTCTCTCGCTTGCGATGGCCCCGCGTCTGAGGCGTCGAGTTCTCTCCAGCCATGGGGCGAGGTTAGCTCAGGAAATGCGATATCTCCCAATATTGACAAAATTCCCAATTTAGTGTTTCCTGTGTCTTTCGGGGTTGCTCCCCCCGGTCAGGAGAAAGATCCATGCCCCTTCATCGATTCATGGGAACGAAAACCGGCCCTCCGAAATCGGCTGCCAGGACGTGCGAAGTGGAGGGCCGTTAGCCGTGGACCTCGGCATAAGAGACCGACGAGCGATCGTCTGTGCGTCGAGTCGTGGGCTCGGCCGCGCGTGCGCTGAAGCCCTCGCGCGGGAGGGCGTCCACGTCACTCTGAACGGGCGCGACCCGGAGGTGCTCGAAGAGACGGCAGGCACGATCGAGCGAGAACACGGAGTCGAGGTCGCCTTCGTCGCGGGCGACATCGCGCGGGAGGAGACGCGTGCGGCTCTTCTCGATGCCTCCCCGACACCGGACATCCTCGTGAACAACAACGGCGGTCCGTCTCCGGGCCGTTTCGCAGATTGGGATCGCGAGGCCTGGATCGACGCGCTCGACGCGAACATGCTCGCGCCCCTCGCGATGATCCGTGCCGTGCTCGACGGGATGGTCGAACGGGGCTTCGGGCGCATCGTCAACATCACGTCGGCCATGGTGAAGACGCCCCTCGCGCCCATGGGCCTCTCGACGGGTGCGCGGACGGGTCTCACCTCGGTGTGCAAGGCGCTGTCCCGAGACGTCGCCAGCGCCAACGTCACCCTCAACAACCTGCTGCCGGAGCGCATCGACACGGCTCGGCAACGGGGGATGGCCGAACTGCGTGCAAAGCTGGGCGGCGTTTCGATCGAGCAGGCCTACGAAGAAATGAAGGCGTCGATCGCCGCGGGCCGGCTCGGTCGCCCGGAGGAGTTCGGCGACGCCTGCGCTTTCCTTGCGAGCGCCCAGGCCGGCTTCATCTCGGGTCAGAACCTCCAGCTCGACGGCGGCAGCTACGCCGGGCTGATTTAGGAAAATTCCATGTCGAGCCTCGATGTTCCTTTCCTGATCGTCGGCGCCGGGCCGATCGGCTTGATCCAGGCCATTCTGCTCGCGAAGCAGGGGCGAACCTGCCTCGTCGTCGAACGACGGGCGGGGCCCCAGACCGCGCCCGCGGCCCACGTCGTGAATGCGCGCACCTTCGAGATCTGCCGCCAGGCCGGCCTCGACATGGAAGCCATCGACGCGGCCTGCAAGAACCCGGCGGATGCCGGCCACGTCCGCTTCGTGACGCGGCTCGGCGGCGAAGAGATCGGCCAGCTTCCCTTCGAGCGGCAGGGGGACGAGTGTCTCCGGTACACGCCGACGCCGCTGCGCAATCTCTCTCAACACCGTTTCGAGCCGATCCTCGCCGACGCCCTCCGCAAGCTCCCGAACGCAGAGCTTCGGTACGGCTGGCAGTGGGAACGCAGCGAGCAAGACGAAGGAGGGGTCACCTCGACGGTGCGCGATCTCGAGACCGGGGAGCTCCACGAAATCCGCAGCCACTATGTGATCGCCGCCGACGGTGCGGGAAGCCGCGTGCGGAACTCGCTCGGCATCGAGATGCAGGGCCCGCCGCGCATCCAGAGCTTCTTGATGATCCACATCGGAGCGAACCTGCGCCAACATGTGCGCGATCGTCCCGGCGTCCTGCACTTCGTCGTCGACCCAGAAGCGGGCGGTGCGTTCATCGCGCACGACATCGACCGCGAGTGGGTCTACATGCACAACTTTGATCCAGAGCAGGAATCAGTCGAGGACTATGACGACGATCGCTGTCGATCCCTCGTCTTCCGAGCCATCGGCTCGGAAGTGCCCCTCGAGATCCTGCACAAGGGTGCCTGGCACATGAGTGCCCAGGTGGCCGACAGCATGGGCCAGGGTCGAGTTTTCCTCGCGGGTGACGCGGCGCACCGCTTTCCGCCCACAGGCGGGCTCGGCCTCAACTCGGGTTTCCAGGATGCTCACAACCTGGCGTGGAAGCTCGGTGCGATCGAGGACGGCTGGGCACCGGCCCGGCTGCTCGAGACCTACGCGACGGAGCGACTCCCCGTGGCGCAGAACAACGCCAACCAGAGCCTGCGCAACGCGCTGAAGATGGTGCTGCTGCCCCAGGCCCTCGGCACGGACCGGGAGCCGACGACCGAACGCATGATGGCCACGCTCGCAGAACCCGAGGGTCGCAAAGCAGTCGAAGCCGCGATCGCCGAACAGGCCGAGCACTTCGACATGCTCGGGCTGCAGCTCGGGTACGTGTACGAGAGCGGTGCCCTGGCGCTCGAGGGGAGTACGCCCCCCGCACTCGTATCCCCGCGCGAATACGAGCCCTCCGGGCACCCCGGCGCCCGTCTGCCGCACGCTTGGCTCGACGTGCAGGGCCAGCGTCGATCAAGTCTCGATCTGGTTTCGCCCTGTGGCTTCACTCTGTTCAGCTTCGGAAATCACGAGGCCTGGACCGAGGCGGCCCTTGGCCTCGCCTCGGTCCCGTGCGAGCACGTCCGGATCGGCGTAGATACCGAATCCCTGCAGCCGGACTGGGCCAGGACCTGCGAAGTCGAGACGGGCGGCGCTCTGCTCGTGCGCCCCGATCATCACATCGCCTGGCGAGCGCGAGAAACCCCCAAGACCCCCAGCGCGGCTCTCCGTGGTGCCGTGGCCACCATTCTGGAGGGATGACATGGCCATCCAAGTCATCCGGTACCAATCCGACGATCGCGTTCGATGGGGGGTCGTGCAGGACGGGCAGGTCGCTCCGATCGAAGGCGACTACCCCACGACCCGCGCCTTCATGCTCGAAGCGGCGCAGCGTGTTCGCGACGGCAGTGTTTCGCTGGGGCCGGCGCGCCCCCTCTCCGAGACCCCACCCTTGTGCCCGATCACCACCGATCGTCAGTTTCTGTGCCAGGCGATCAACTACCACTCCCACATGCGGGAGTCGGGTTTCGACCCCAACACCAATCCCTTCAACATTTTCTTCCGCAAGGCGTCGTCTTGCCTGACCGCGGCGACGGACGACATCGTGCTCCCCCGCCACGTCGAGTTTCTCGACTACGAAGTGGAGATCGGCCTCGTGTTCTCCGGCGATGTCGATCGGCCCGTGGAGGTCACCGAAGCGAACCTGGCGGACTACGTCGGTGGTCTCGTCGTGCTGAACGACGTCAGCGCCCGCGACGTGCAGTTGCCGGAGACGCAGTTCTACAAGGGCAAGAGCTACCGGACCTTCGGCCCGGTCGGTCCCTATCTCGCTCTCGTCAGCGCGGACGAACTGCGCCGCTTCGACACTCTGCGCCTCACGCTCTCGGTGAACGGTGAGGTTCGCCAGAACTCGCTTGCAAGCGACATGGTCCATCGACCCCCCGCAACACTGACCGAGCTGTCGTCGTTGCAGAACTGGCAGGCCGGGGATCTTCTCGCCACGGGGACGCCTGGAGGCTGTGCTCTGCAGGCCCCCGCCCGACCTCTCGCCCTCATCGCCCAACTCGTCTCGCCCATTCGCCGGCAAGCTCTCGTGCGACGCGTAGCCGCGCGAAACCCCCGTCGCCTGCAGCCGGGAGACGAGATCGAGGCGTCCGTTCGAACAGACGACGGTGCGGTCGACCTCGGCCTGCTGCGTAACCATGTCGTGGTAGCGCCCTAGAGCGGTGCCAGAGGGCCCGGCGCGCCGTGTTCGCCGGTCGGTATGGACGGAGCGAGCGTCCTGCATAGCGTGTAGGCTCGACCCATCGCATCGAAGCCTGGAGGCTCCATGACCTACGACCTCGTGATTCGCAACGGAAACATCATCGACGGGACGGGTTCGCCCGCGCGTTCGGGTGATGTCGCGATTCAGGACGGAAAGATCGCAGCGGTCGGCTCGGTCGATGGAGAGGCGAAGCGAGAGATCGATGCTGCAGGGCTCGCGGTGACGCCGGGCTTCGTCGACATCCACACCCACTACGACGGCCAGGCCACTTGGGATCCCCACCTTGCGCCGTCGTGCTACCACGGCGTGACGACCATCGTGATGGGCAATTGCGGAGTCGGTTTTGCGCCGGTCGAACCCGGGAAGGAGGACTTCCTCATCGGCCTGATGGAAGGCGTCGAGGATATTCCCGGAGCGGCGCTCCACGAGGGCATCCAGTGGTCCTGGCGGAGCTTTCCCGAGTACCTCGATGCACTCGAGACTCGTCGGTTCACCATGGACGTCGGAACCCAGGTGCCCCACGGTTCAGTGCGCGCATATGTGATGGGTGATCGCGGCGCCAATAATGAACCCGCAACGCCCCAGGACATCCAGGAGATGGCGGCGATCGTGAAGGAAGGTGTCGCCGCAGGCGCGCTCGGCTTCTCGACTTCGCGAACCATCGCGCACACCGCCATCACCGGTGAGCCGGTTCCCGGAACGTTCGCCGCCGAGGACGAGCTCTTCGGAATCGGGCGGGTCCTCGGCGAGCTGGGTGAGGGAATTTTCGAAGTCGCGGGCGCGGGGGCCGCAGGCGAGGACATCGCGGCGCCCGCGCAGGAACTCGATTGGATGCTCCGACTCTCGAAGGAGATCCACCGCCCGGTGACCTTCGCGATGGTGCAGGTGGACGCGGCGCCGGACCTCTGGCGCGAACTCCTCGAATCGTCTGCCGACGCGGTGAAGGACGGCGCCGAAGTCTTTCCCCAGGTCGCCGGTCGACCCTTCGGCTTTCTGATCGGCCACCAGACGGAGGTGCATCCGCTCGCGGCCTGTCCGACCTTTGCAGCGCTCCTGGAGCTGAGCTTCGAAGAGCGGATCGAGCGCCTGCGCGATGCCGAGACCCGGGCCAAGATCCTGTCCGAGGCATCCCCCGAAACATCGATGCTCCTCGCCCAGCTCGGGCGCATGTTCCCGATGGGCGATCCCCCGAACTACGAACCCGCCTACGAAGACTCGATCGAGGCCATCGCGAAGCGCAGCGGCGTCGACCCCATCGAGCTGATGTATGACCGCATGCTCGAGCGAGACGGCAAAGAGCTCTTCCTCGTCCCCCTGCTGAACTATTCCGAGCTGATCGCCGACCCGATCCGCGAAATGATGTACCACCCGCGCGCCGCTCTCGGGCTCGGGGACGGAGGAGCGCACTGCGGCATGATCTGCGATGCGTCGATCCAGACCTTCATGCTCACCCATTGGATTCGCGATCGGACGCGCGGCGACAAGATCCCGGTCGAGTTCGCCGTCAAGCGCATGTCCAAGGACACCGCGGATCTCTATGACTTGCGCGACCGTGGCGTGATCGAGGTGGGCAAGAAAGCGGACCTCAACATCATCGATCTCGAGAACCTGCGCCTCGAGCCGCCGGAGATGATCCGAGACCTGCCCGCGGGCGGGAAGCGCTTCATGCAGCGCGCCCGCGGCTATCGCGCGACGATCGTGTCGGGCGAGGTCACCATGGAGAACGACGAAGTGACCGGCGTCTTTCCGGGCAAGCTGATCCGCGGAGCACAGAGCTAGCTGAAGTCGGCGGCGCTGCTCTTCGCCATCTCCTCGAGAAACCAGGCCGGGAACTGGCCGACGAAGTTCGACACGTCCCAGTAGTCGCTCCAGCGCGAGATCTTTCCGTCGCGCATCTCGTGGAGCGTGGCGAACTGATGCGAGACCTTCTCGCCCGACTTGAAGGTCCACTCCTCGGTGTGATCGAGGAACACCACGTCGTTGTCGCATGCCATGTGGTGCAGGATGTGTTTGTGGTCGCTGAGGTGGTCGAAGGCGATCCGCAGACGCTTGACGACGTTCTCGGGGTCGCGAGCGCCGGTGTCCTCGGTGGGAACGTCTTCGTAGTGGACGTCATCGGTGAGGCAGCTCTTCAGCGTCTCCCAATCCATCGCGGTCAGCGCATCCCACATCTTGCTGACGACGGCTCGGTTCTCTTCGTTGCTCATGTAGCCCTCCGGTCCTGTTTTTCGTACAAAGTTGTACTGTGATACTAGACCGTGAGCACAGATTCCATGCCGCCTTCGTCGGGTTCGCGGCTCGCTACGAATTGGCGCGGAGGTCGAAGTGATTCGGAATTTCGAAGGCAAGGTGGCCGTGGTGACCGGCGCGGCAAGCGGAATTGGTCGGGCTCTGGCGATCGGTTTCGCGGCCGAGGGTATGCGGGTCGTGGCCGCGGACATCGACGAGGCGGGCGCAAAGGCGACGGTGGCCCGCATCGGCGCCGACGCGGTCGCACGGCGCGTGGACGTGGCCGACTCGGAATCGGTCGCCGCGCTGGCCGATGGCTGCTTCGCTGAGTTTGGCCAGGTCGATCTGTTGGTCAACAACGCCGGCGTGTTCCAGGGCGGGCTCTCCTGGGAGCGGAGCCTCGAGGACTGGGAGTGGACCTTCGGTGTGAACGTCTACGGGATCATTCATGGTCATCGCAGCTTCGTGCCGCGCATGATCGCGCAGGGGACCGACGGACACGTAGTCAACACTGCGTCGGTGGCCGCGTTCGTCTCGGCTCCGGCTTCGGGGCCCTATATCGTTTCGAAGTGCGCGGCTCTCTCGTTGACCGAGTGTCTGGCACACGACCTCGCTGCCGTGGGGGCGAAGGTCGGCGCATCGGTGCTCACCCCGAGCGCCTTCGATACGGGCATCGCGCAGACGGCCGGAGTTCGACACGAGCGCTTCGGCGTCGACGACACGGAAGACGGCAAGGGGACGGCTCAGGCCCTCGCCGCGATCGTCTCTCAGGGGATGGCTCCGAGCGAGGCCGTGAAGCCGGTGATCGACGCCATTCGTTCCGGTGACTTCCTGATTGTCACCCGGCCGAGCTACGCCGACCAGCTCCGCAACCGCTACGACTCATTGCTCGAGCGAAAGTTGCCCCCTCTGGTCGCGGTGGACTGAGGAAACCATGCAAGCAGATCACAAGCAGCGATTCGCGATCATTGGCGCGGGGATGTCTGGGATCCTCGCGGCTGCCAAGCTTCGCGAGGAGGGCCACGACTTCACGGTCTTCGAGAAGGCCGAACGCGTCGGCGGCACCTGGCGGGAGAACACCTATCCGGGCATCGCTTGCGACGTCCCCTCCCATCTCTACGCCTACTCGTTCGATCTCAACCCCGATTGGCACTACGCGAACTCTCCCGGCTCCGAGATTCAGGAGTACTTCGAGGGTGTGGCCCGGCGCCATGGGATCGAGGACTCGATCCGGTTCTCCGATCCGGTCACGCGGTGCGAGTGGCAGGGGGAGCGCTGGGAGGTCGAGTCGGCCTCTGGCTTCGTCGGCCACTTCGACTGGGTGATCGCGGCGACCGGAGTGCTGCACCATCCGAAGCTCCCGGACATCGAGGGGCTCGACTCGTTCGCGGGGGATGCCTTCCACAGTGCCCGCTGGGACCACTCGGTTCCTCTCGACGGCCAGCGCATCGGTGTCATCGGTACGGGGTCGAGCGGCGTCCAGATCACCGGTGCGCTCGCTCCCCGGGCGGGGCACTACTCCCTGTTTCAGCGGACGGCGCAGTGGGTCGTTCCGTTTCAGCAGCTCGAGTACACACCGGAGCAGCGAGCCGAGTTTCGATCGAATCCCGAATCACTGCGCACGCTGCACGATCACCTCGACGAGGTCTTTCACAACGGGTTCGGAAACCAGGTCCTGGACGGAAACGACTCGTTCTTCGAGGGCATCCGTACGATGTGCAGTGCGCATCTGAACGAGCATGTGGCGGATCCGGAGCTTCGCGAGAAACTTCAGCCCGACTATACGCCCGCGTGCAAGCGGCTGGTCGTGTCGCACAACTTCTACGACTCGGTCCAGGCGCCGCAGGCCGAGTTGGTGACCGAGGGGATCGAGCGGATCGAGCCCGGCGGGGTCCGCACAGTGGACGGGAAGCTCCACGAACTCGACGTTCTCGTGCTGGCGACGGGGTTTCACGTCGACGCCTTCGTGCGCCCGATGACGGTGCGCGGTCTGGGCGGTGTGCTCCTCGACGACGTCTGGGAGGAGCGACCCTCTGCCTACATGTCGATGGCGGTGCCGGGCTTCCCGAACTTCTTCATGATCAACGGGCCCAACTCTCCCGTCGGCAACTTCTCGCTGATTCGCACCGCCGAAATGCAGTTCGCGTATCTGATGAAAGTCGTCGACTACGTGACGAGCGCCTCGCGGACCTACGTCGTGCCGACACCCGCGGCTGCTGCCCGTTTTGAAGACGAGCGTGTGGAGGCGGCGAAGGAAACGGTCTGGGCGACCGGTTGTCGCAGCTGGTACCTCGACGACCGCGGGATCCCCTTCGTGTGGCCGTTTCCGTTCTCCCGCTTCACCGCCGAGATGGATCAGCCGCGCTTCTCGGACTACACGACGGGCTGATGGCGGACGCTTCCTCTCTCCGAATCGCAGTGATCGGCGCCGGCCCGGCAGGTATCGCCGTCGGCCACGAGCTGCTCGCCCACGGCTTCACGAACTTTACGATGTTCGAAGCCACGGATGCGGTCGGGGGCACGTGGCACATCCACTCCTACCCGGGCCTTGCCTGCGACGTCTGGGCTCACGCCTACACATTTTCCTATCGACCCAATCCCGATTGGACCATGAGCTTCGTCGATCAGCCCGAGATCGAGTCGTATCTGCAGATGTGTGCGACGGAGTTTGGCCTCGATCCCCACATCCAACTCGACACGCGCATCGCGAGCGCTCGGTACCAGGGTCAAGGGGCCTGGCAGCTCGAGAGCACCGCTGGCGAGCGCTTCGAATGCGATGTGGTCATCAACGCGATGGGCAACCAGCACACGCCTCTCTATCCCGAAGTCCCCGGGATCGACGAGTTCGAGGGCGCGAGTTTTCACGGCACGCGCTGGGATCACGGTGTCGACCTCGAGGACAAGCGTGTCGTGATCGTCGGCTCCGCGGCGAGCGCCGTGCAGATCGTCCCCGAGGTAGCGAAGGTGGCGGGTGAGCTGACCGTGCTGCAGCGATCGCCGAACTGGATCATGCCGAGGCGCCGCAAGCTCTACTCGGACACGCAGCGCAGCCGATGGCGTCGGTTTCCGTTCATGATGAGGTGGATTCGGAGCGGCCAGCGCTTCCTGATGAGCCTGGTCCACGACGCCGCGACGCTCGGGCACAAGCGCGCGAGCCAGTTCGAGAAGATGGCCAAGAAGTTCATCGACGACACGATCTCGGATCCGGAGCTGCGCGCGGCGCTCACCCCCGACGATCCGTACGGCTGCAAGCGCGGCCTGGTCTCCGACGACTTCTACCCTGCTTTGCTGCGCGACCACGTCGAGCTGATTCCCGAAGGGCTGAGCGCCGTGCGTCCCACCGGAATCACCACCGAGCAGGGCCGCGAGGTCGACGCCGACGTCATCATCTTCTGTACGGGCTACCGCATCCTCGATTTCGACCGCATCGACGTTGTGGGCGAGAACGGCGAGAGCCTCGCCGGCGCAATGGAGAAGTCGCCCGAGGCGTTCAAGGGGATCGCGGCGCCGCACTTCCCCAACTACTTCTTCGCCGTCGGCCCCAACGGTCTGCCGCTCGACGCACCCTACTTCATGACGGCGGAGCGGAACATCGAGACGATCGTCGGGTTGCTGCGCGAGAAGCAGGCGGCCGGGGCGAAGTCGCTCGCGGTCAAGCCCGAGGTCAGCCGTGCCTACAACGAGTGGCTGTTGGAGCAGTTCCCTCGTTACTCCTGGGCATCGTCGTCATGCCAGAGCTACTACCAGGACGCGAACGGACGCGCTCCATTCCTCTTTCCCGGTCGCTTCAAGGAGTACGCCGAGCTGCACGCCAAGTCGGGGCTGCACGAATACGACCTCGATGGGGCCTGACGGGCTCACGATCCTCGACGGCAGCATGGGCCAGGAGCTCATCCGAACAGGCGCCGTCGAGGGAACCGCTCGCTGGGCCACCGAAGGGCTGCTTGCGAACCCCGAAGCGGTGGTGGCTCTGCATCGGTCCTACATCGCTGCCGGAGTCGACGTCATCACGACGAACAGTTACTCGGTGACGCAGGACCGGTTCGTGCGCTTTGGCATGGAAGGCAGGCTCGGAGAGCTGTTGTCGATCGCCGGCGAGCTTGCGCAGCGAGCCCGCGACGAATCCGTGCGCGACATCGCCATCGCCGCATGCCTTCCGCCGTTGCAAGGCAGCTACCGCGCCGATCTCGAGCGGCCCTACGAGATAGACCTTCCGCTGTACCGCGAAATCGCCGACGGGATCGAGCCCTACGTAGACCTGTTCCTCTGCGAGACGATGCCGACGCTCAGTGAGGCGCGCGCCGCCGCGGAGGCGGCGAGCGGCCGTGGCAAGCCGGTGTGGGTGTCGTGGACGCTCATGAACGGCGGCCCGGACGGACTCCTCAGCGGGGAGTCGTGGAACGAAGCGGTGGAGGCCGTTGCAGCAGACGCCTACCTCATCAATTGCAGCGAACCCGAAGTGATCAGTGCCGCGCTCCCGCGCCTTGGCGAAGCTGCGGGGGACACACCGATCGGGGCCTATGGAAACGGCTTCCAGTCGGTGCCGGCCGGTTGGTCGAACCTCGATGGCGATCCGCTTCCGGGCGCGCGGGTCGACCTCGATCCGGTGAAGTACACCCGCTTCGTGGAGCAATGGATCGACGCGGGGGCCTCGATCGTCGGTGGATGCTGCGAGATCGGAACCGCACACATGGAGCACCTGTGCTCCACGCTGCGCGGCTGAGCCAGTCAACGAGCCGGGCGATCGTCCGCCGCTGCGAGCCGCGCTTCGACCATCGGGACCAGCCAGCGATGGAGGAACGCGCGCAGTGCTTCCTCGCTGTGGTTCAGGCCCGGGTCGGTGAGGAAGGAGTGCAGCAGTCGCAGGAGGATCTCTGCGAGTTCGTCCCGTGCCGCTTCGTCGAGAGAGAGCTCTCCTTCCGCGAGAGCGACCATCTCTTCCTGAACGAAACCGAGCCCTAGGGTCGAGGCCACGGTGAAGTGGTCGCCGGACTTCAGCAGCGCACTCATGTGGGAGTCCTTCGGGATGTCGGCGACGGCCAGGACCAGGGTCTCGACCATCCGCTCGGCCAGGCTCTCCCGCTCGATTGCACGCGCGCGCATGCGCTCGTGGAGGCCACCGCCGGACATCACCGCCGCGGCGCGGAAGAGATCCTCGGCGTCGGCGAAGTATCGGTAGACGGTCTGGCGGGTGACCCCCGCCGCCTGGGCCACATCCGAGAGGCTCGCCTTCGAGAGGCCGAAGCGATCGATGCAATCGGTGGCCACGTCGAGGAGGAAGCGCCGGGCGGCGTCCGGGGTCTCGGGCGGGTTTCCGTTCCAGGGTTTTCGTCGCTGCACTTGCCGGACTCCGGCTGTAAGAGGCCTTAGGTAGGGCGGCCTCGTTCGTTGGAGTATACATCATACATTTTTCGTCCAAGTGTATGATACAGTGCAAGCCCGATACCGCTGAATCTGAAGGAGCCCCCTCGTGCCGACGACTGATCTCGTGACCACCGCCCGGAGCCTGCGCAGCCTGATCGAGGCCGAAGCCGACGCGACCGAAACGGGCTGCACGCTCACCAAGCCCGTCGTCGACGCGATCGAGAAGACCGGGCTCTTCCTCCTGAGTATCCCCAAGGAGGTCGGAGGTCTCGAGGCGGAAGTCGATACGATCATCGGGGTCTGCGAGGAAGTGTCCTTCGCCGATGGCGCCACGGGTTGGGCGTTCTGTCAGAACACGATCACCGGCTCCTACCTCTCCTACATCGATCCCGCGTACGCAAAAACCTTCGCGGCGATGGGCCCCGGCGCCGGACACTTTGCGCCCCTCGGCGTCGCTCACGAAGAAGAAGGGGGGTATCGCGTCTCTGGCAGCTGGCAGTTCGCGAGTGGCTCGGGACACGCCAGGTACATGGGCGGCGGGGCAGTCATCATGCGCGACGGCATGCCCGCGCCGATGGGCGAAGGCGGCAAACTGCCGCTGGTCGGCTTCTTCGTGCCCGCAGAGGTCGCGGTGATGAAGGGCAACTGGGACACGATGGGTCTGCGCGGAACCGGGAGCTTCGACTACGAGATCCCCGAAACCTTCGTCGAGGAAGGCGCGACCTGGAACATCAACATGGGATATGCGCCGCACCAGAGCGGCGGCGCAGTGTTCGCCCTCGGCCCCCAAGCCTATGGGAGCATCGGATCTTCGGCCTGGGCGCTCGGAGTCGCCTCCCGCGCGCTCCATGAAATCGCAGAGATCGCCAAAGCGGGTCGCACGCGACTCGGATCGCTTCCTCTTCGCGATCAAGAGGAGTTCCAGCGCGACTTCGGCTTTCATCAAACGGCGATCGATGCCGCGCGCATCCAGATCGCGACCGTCTACAACCGAGCGGTCGAACTCATCGAAAGCGGCGCGCCGGACGCGGACTGCGCAGACGCCGTTCGTCAATCGAAAGCGCACGCCAACTACGTCGTGAGGCACGTCGCCAAGTCTGCCGTCGTTTTCGCCTGGGAGGCATCGGGAAGTGCGGGCATGCGCAACCCGAACCGTCTCCAGCGATGTTTCCGCGACATCCATATCGGCGCAGGCCATCAGGTATTCGACGACCGCAGCTATCGAGAGGCCGCGAAGGCGGCGCTTGGCCTCGAGCCGTTGCCCTTCTAGGAGGAGTGAGCCGCAAATGGACGAACCCATCTCGTACGCGATGCGAAACACGGAGGCGCTCGGCCATTGGCTGAACTTCAACGCGCCGGGTGAGTTGAAGGATTGGAGCTTCCTCGCGATCGAAGCCATCCTCGTGGTCGGGACGATCTGCGCGGTTCTCCACGCGATCCGCCACCACAAGAAGCACGGAAACTACTCCGCGCTCCTCACCCTGCTCGGTGCGTTCGGCTACGGGCTGCTATGCGACATCGCCGCGTACTACACGGTCGAGAACTTCTGGCACGGGGAGTTCTCGGTCATGCTGGTCTACAACCGACTCCCGCTCTACATCGCCCTGTTCTACCCGGTCGTCATCTACCACATCTGCATGACGATTCGTCGCTACGAGTTCTCGCGCACCATCGAGACCATCAGTACGGCCTTCTATGCCGGGCTCATCTACATGATCTTCGACAACCTGGGCCCGATGCTCAATTGGTGGATCTGGGATCGCGCCGACCCGACGACATGGCCCTATCTCAACGCGGTGCCCGTCACCAGCTACTTCTGGTGGTTCTCGTTCACGGGTGCGTTCGCTTTGGTGAGCCGAATCGTCTGTTGGGACTGGGTCGCGCAGGGCAAGAGCCCGATGCGGATTGGCGCGGGAGTCGCATTGATTCCCATTCTCGTCTGCGTCGCCGGAGCGGGGCTCTTCGTCCCCTACAACATGCTTTCCTACAACGGCATGATTCCCCAGGCCGCCGCGTTGTACGCGCTGGTCCTCGGCCTATCCGGGTTGACCTTCGTGCTCCACTTCAGGAAGCCCAGCGTCCCTCGCGATCGCTTGCTGATGATCTTTCCGCTCGTCTACCTCGTCGGCCATCTCTACATCTACATTGCCAAGTTCGACATCTACTTCACGGTGGACGCGGATGGCCTGTCCGCAGAGGGTCTCGCCGTCGGGAACCTGATCGTCGCGGTGGTGGCGATCGTTGCAAGCGTCGCGATCACTCTGCTCTCCCATCCGACTGAGCCGGCTGCACCGCAGCTCGGAACCAGCCGGTAGCCTCTGAGCAGAGATCCTTTCGCCTGCCTGATTCGGTTGGATGCGAGCAATCGCCCGCCGCGTACCTCCGGGCTGCCGGGAAATACCCTACGGCGTCGCCTGCTAAGCCCCGGTTCCGATATTCTCCCTGTCCGGGCCATTGGTGGGTGAGAGGCTGGCTCATTCGCTGCCACGCCGACCGATATGGAGAACGCTGATGCGCCCCGCTGACCGGATTCGCTTCCTTACGCTCGCCGTCGTGCTTACACTGCCCGGCGTAGCGACCGGCCAGACCTCCTTCGTGGCCTTCGAGTCGGGGCCCGTCCGGCCCATCGCACTCTCACCAAGCGGCGGGCTGGGCATTCACGGACTTCATCCTGCAGGTGCAGCTGCCTCCGAACCCCGTGTCGAACCTCGACAACTCGCTCAGCGCCGCTGAGCAGAATGGCGCCGCCCTGTTCTCCGGCCCCGTCACGGACACCGTGGCCACCTGCGACGGGTGCCACCGGCTGAACCCGGCTGAGGGTTTCTTCGGATCGGGAGGGGAGCAGAGCTTCGAGGGGGAACCCCAGAACTTCAAGATCGCCCACATGCGAAACCTCTACACAAAGGTCGGCATGTTCGGTTCCGGGAACGACGAGGTGCGGGGCTTCGGCTTCCTGCACGACGGCAGCATCGATACGGTGGCTTCTTTCCTGGCCGCTCCAGCCTTCACTACGAACTCCGCAGAGGAGTCCGATCTCGAGCAGTTCTCCCTGGCATTCCCAACGGATGTTGCGCCGATGGTGGGCCAGCAGGTGACCCTGGCCGGGGCCGGGAGTGCCGACACGAACGGGCGCATCACGCTGATGATTCAGCGGGCGGGGACCGCCTTCACGTCCCTGGTCCTGGGCGGGGCGGTGACCGAGTGCGATCTCGTCGTGAAGGGCGTCGTCGGTGGCGCCCAACGCGGCTGGGTCTAGCGGCCGGGCCTCACGGAGTTCCAGAGCGACGAGGCCTCTGTGACCCATACCGATGCGGCGCTGCGCGCGCTGGCGCTCACGCCGGGCCAGGAGCTCACCTACACATGCGTCCCGCCCGGATCGGGCGACCGGGCCGGCATCGACCGGGACGAGGATGGCGTGTTCGACCTCGACGAGGTGGCGGCTTCCACCGATCCCGGCAACCCGGGAAGCGTGACCGGCGCTTGCACCGACGGGATCGACAACGATGGCGACGGCGATATCGACGCGGTGGATCCCGGCTGCACTGCAGGCGGGAGCCCCAACATCGAGAATCCGCAGTGCGACGATGGCTGGGACAACGACAACGATGGCCTGGCCGACGCGCTCGACCCCCACTGCGCGAACCCCGCCGACCATCGCGAGCAAGGCCGCTCTTGCGGCCTCCTCGGGATCGAGATCCTGCTTCCGCTGGGTCTGCTCGGTTGGAGGAGACGCCGGGCGTAGCCACCTGGGTGCGCTTCACGAGTGAGGAGGAGGCGCCGGCCTGTTGGCGATCCGACCTCGGCGGTACTCTCTCCCGCGCGCCCCGGTAGCTCAGCAGGATAGAGCGGCTGCCTTCTAAGCAGCGGGTCGGGGGTTCGAGTCCTCCCCGGGGCGCCACTCAATCGCCTGACGCGATTGGGGTTTCCGGATTGCGCTGAGCATCGGCTGGTCCGGCCGGCAGCCGATTGACAGCAACGTGACAGCAGCCGGGGATTTCCTTGCTTCGCGGGCTCATCAGGGAGGTGAGTTTAGTAAGGCTGCCGCTGTGTCCGCAGGGCTGCACCAGGGGCTCCAGAACAGCCTGTGGCGGCTTTGAAATGTGCACCGGGCACCAGCCTAGCCGGACGCCTCTCTCTGGATTTTTCTGGGGCTTCTGGCGCGTCTGACGCGATCGCCTGGACACCTAACATGTCTGGCTTGGGGTACGGAGTCGCCGCCTGGGGCCGACGTGCTCGTCGAAGTGAGTCATCCTCCTGCCTCGCCACTGTCGGCCTAACAGGAGCGTCTATGTCTGAATCCACCGGTCCCCGCATCAAAACCGTCATCAGGCCTGCCTGGGTTGTCCCCGGCAGCTACCGGCAGGAGGGCCTTGAAGCGGCGATCGACCTGCTGCCTCTCGCGCGAGGCGCGGATCGAGAAGTGGCTACCGAGTGCCTGGGACGTCTGCTGGACGCGTTCGGGACCTGGCGTGAGAACTTGTCCTATGCGCGGTCGAGGCAGGATGACCTAAAAGCCCTGGATCTGTTCATTCAGTCTGAGGGGGATCCGGAGCACCTCGGGACACTCGATCCCGTATTGATGATGCGCCTGCGTCTGCATGCGCGCCCCGGCTCGTTGCGACGGGGCAGGGAGGACGTCGCCGAGATCCTGCGGGCCGCGAGCTTGCTCGAGGAGCGGATCCGGAAGGAAGAGGCGCGCGGGGGGCGTGTCGATCTCGCGGGAAGAAAATTTGCCCACCACATCTACGATCTGTGGCGGAGTTTCACCGACCGGGGCACCTCGCGACACAATCGCGACGGACAAGATGGCGGGCCGTTCCCAGACTTCCTGGAGGCCTCTGGCCAGCTGGTCGATCCCTGTTTCAAGGGCCGAAGCCTTGCGCGCTTGGTGCACGATGAGCGCCACGCTGGGGTGCAGCCGTCGAGTCGCTGAGGTGGTTGTTTTTTCTTAACCCACTCTCGTCGGCCATGTTTGTCTGTTCTCTTCCGGCCCATGGAGAACAAGCGACGACTGCTCCCCGGTGAGCGAACTGACACTTCGCCCAATCAGTCCACACTCGCGCACCCGCCCGGCTATCCGCACGAAGATCTAGTCCTCGTCTCGGAAGGCCTCATGCGCATTCCGGACGTTGGGCAGTTCCTCGGCCTGTCCCGGTCGGCGATTTACGAGCTGATGCGCGCCGGGGTGCTCCCGTGGGTGAAGCTCGGGCGATCCCGCAGAATTCCTCGCCGGGCGGTCCTCGAGTACGCGGCTTCAGGGCTTCATGGCGCTGACGCTCGCTGCGGAGCGTGCGGACGATGAGCGCCGAACGCGACCTCTCCCACCTCTACCCCGGTGACTGGGCCTTGCTGCTGCTGCCCCTCTGCAAGCCAACTGCGCACTCGCATGGCGGAACGAAGTGCACGGCTCGGGGGAAACGGCCGATCGAGCTGAAATGGCAGACCAAGGCTGCTGCACGACTGCGGTCGGGACCTGCTGGCCGCAGTGATTGGCTCGAAGAGATCGTGGGACATGTCGCTCGCTGTCGCAACGTGGGCATGGCCCTACCTCCCGGTGTCGCGGCGATCGACGCGGATGACGAGCCGGCGGTCGCTCACCTGATCGCTCTGCTCCCGGACGCACCTCGCCAGCGGACGGCGCGGGGTGCTCACTTCCTCGTCCGACTTCCGGAGGGTACGGATCTCAAGAACCGTACGAAGGTGACGATAGCCCCGGATACTCGAGTGGATGTCCGGGTCGGCGGTGGACAGATCGTCGTCGCACCGTCCATTCACTCAACTGGTGCCCACTATGAGTGGGAGGTCCCGCTTCCGATCGAGCGATCGGACATTCCCAATTGCCCGGCCCGATTGCTCCGGAAGCTCGCCGAGCCTCGACGCGGCCGGCTGCGCCTCGATGGAGGTGTTTCGGAAGGACGACGCAACTCGGAACTCGCCCGCCGCGTCGGCTCCTGGCTCGCGAAGGGCATCCCCCCCGACAAGGCGAAGAAGCGCGCAGACGCGTTCGGCAGGAGGTGCGATCCGCCTCTCGACCCAGGCGAGGTCGATCGAACCTTCCGGTCGATCGTGAGTCGCCACCTCACGAGCGGTGTAGAGCCGCATCGCGTGCGCCGTACGCTCAACCACGCAGGCAACGCAGACCGTCTAGCACAGCTCTATAGGGCCGAAATCGCTTGGGCCCGCCACTACAAGTATTGGTACGAGTGGGATGGCACGAGGTGGACGCCGGATGCAGATGATCAGGCGATGGCCAGGGCCAAGCAAGTCGCTCCGCTGATCCACGAGCAGGCCACCGAAGCTCTCGAAGATGGAGACACCGCCGCCTACGAGAAGCTCACCAGATTCGCCGTCAGCTCTGGCAACTGCGGGAATCTCGAAGGCACGTTGAAGGCCGCTCGGCACCTCCTGCCGCTGAGGGCGTCGGAACTCGACAGACCGGGACTTCTCAACTTTCAGAACAAGACCCTCGATCTCAAGACGCTGAAGCTACATACCCACGATCCAGGGGATCGACTGACGAAAGTGGCGAACTGCGAGTTCGATCCCGATGCGTCCTGCCCGAACTGGAACGCGTTTCTCGAGCGCGTTCAACCCGACCCCGCGGTGCGGGATTTCTTCCAGCGGGCCGTCGGGTATGCGTTGCTGGGCGACCAGCGTGAGAAGGGGTTCTTCGTCGTCCATGGTCCGAAGCACTCGGGCAAGACCACCGCGATCAACGCCATCCGACGAGCCCTCGGAGACCTGGATGGGGGTGGCTACGTAGCGACGGCGGATATCAAGACCTTCATTGATGGCAATGCGAAAGGGGAACACAACACGCCAGGTCTCGCTCGGCTACCAGGTGCGCGGCTGGTCGTAGTCAACGAGGTACCCGCGGGCAGCGAGCTATCCGCGTCTCTTATCAAGTCATGGTCGGGGAACGACATGATCACCGCGATGCCGAAGTACGGTCGCATGTTCTCGTTCTTGCCGCAGGGAACGCTGTTCTTCGTCGGGAACGATCCGCCCGTGCTCCCGTATGACGATGATGCTGCCTGGGATCGGGTGTATGTAGTTCCGTTCACCAATCAGATTCCGAAGAGGGAACAGGAGCGGGATCTCGAAGATCGAATCGCGCCGGCGGCCGTCGTGGCGTGGGCCGTTCGCGGGCTTCGAAGCTATCGCAAGGTGGGTCTTCGCCCGCCGAAAGCCGCCCGGCTGGCTCGTCGCCGTCAGCGCGAGGAAGCCAACCCGATTGAGGACTACGTACAGCAGCGGTGCGAACTCGGCGCGGATCGAACGATACCCATCGGCGAGCTCTACAACGACTATCTGGAATGGGGCTCCTTTCACCGGCGCCGCTCTCCCCTAACGAAGCCTGCGTTCGGGAAGTGCATCGCTCGCGTGCGGGGCGTCGGCAAGAGTCGACCTGGTGGGCAGATCTGGATGTGGGTCGGAATTGGTCTCCGACGGTCATGACGAGAATGACGTCATATTGCTCAACTTCTTCCGAAGGAGGTCTTCCTAAGGAAGTCTGCAGATATGACATCGATCTCGTCATGGCGGCCTCCACCCCGATTCCGACGTCGGGGTCGATCTTCCCCGGTGTCGATGTCGTCGGCGCCACGCCACGCTTCCAAGGCGGGAGGGTGCGATGAATCGCCGGGGTAGGGCGAACGGCGAGGGGACGGTCTGCCGTCGGAAGGATGGCCGTTGGATCGCGGCCCTCAACGTCGCCGTCGATGACAGCGGGAAGCCGATCCGTCGCACGGTTTACGCGAAGACCCAGCGTGAGGCCCTCGAGAAGCTCCGCAAACTGCGAGCGGACGCGGACGACGGGGTCCCCGCCGACGCGGGGCGGGCGACGCTAGGTGAATACCTCGAGCGCTGGCTGGAGGACGCCGTGAGGCCCTCCGTCGCCCCTAGCACGTGGCGCGTCTACTCGGGCCTGGTCCGGAACCACATAGCCCCGGTGCTGGGTGGGCAGCCGCTGGGGCGCCTCTCTCCGCAGCATCTTCAGCACCTCCAGGCCGAGATGGAACGACGGGGCGCCTCCCCTCGGCTTCGACAGATGGTTTACGTCGTACTGCGGACCGCCCTCGCGCAGGCGCTGAAGTGGCAGCTGATCAGCCGAAATCCGTGCGACGCCGTGCCCCGGCCTCGCGCCCCGCGGAAGGAGATCCGGTACCTCGACGCGGACGAGGCGAGGCGTCTCCTCGCTGCGGCCGAGGGCGACCGGCTGGAGGCCCTCTGCGTCGTGGCGGTCTCGACTGGTATGCGACAGGGCGAGTTGCTCGGTCTGCAGTGGGGGGACGTCGACTTTGAGAACAGCATGCTCACGGTGCGGCGGCAGCTTCTCGAGTCGCCCGACGGATCGCTGGATCTCGGGCAGCCGAAGTCCGCCCGCTCGAGAAGGTCGGTGGCCTTGCCCGAGGTCGCGCTGGCCGCCCTGCGCAAACACCGTGAGCGGTCCGGGACGCTGCCCCTGCCTAGCGCTCTCGTCTTCACCGACACGCGGGGAGGGCCGTTGCGGAAGAGCAATCTTATCCGCCGTTGGTTCTGCCCGCTTCTCGAACGCGCGGGGCTGCCGCGGATCCGCTTCCACGATCTTCGGCACACGCACGCGACCTTGCTGCTCGTGCAGGGGGTGAACCCGAAGGTCGTTCAGGAGCGCCTCGGTCATTCGCAGATCGCGATCACGCTGGACACGTACAGCCACGTTTCGCCGAATCTGCAGCGCGAGGCCGCTCACGAGCTCGACGCCGCGTTGTCGCTTAGGGTTCGCGAATGAGGTCGTCGCCGCGAGGGGATAGGACATACAGGCTGCGTTTTGGGACAAAGTCCGACCACAAAGGTGGCGGCAGCACTCCCCAGGTTTCCGCCAGAAGCAGGAAGGCGCCCCCATGGAGCAGCCCGAGATTCTGCACCGTCTGCGCGTCGACCGGCATGTCTCCACGAAGGAAGTCATCACCCACGTTGGTAATGCCAAGGATCGCTACAGCAGTGCCCTAATGGATGGCATTCAGTTGCTCGGGCGTTGGCCTTTCAGGAGTTCAGACGAAAACTAATCGGGGGGAAAGTACACCCGATGGGGCAACTGACCTCGACGCCGCCACTTTGGAGGCACTGCTCTGGATGGTCGGCGAGTACGCGGTCCGCGCCGGCACCGTTCGCCAGCGTGACGGCTTTTACCTGACACCCGAACTTTCTGGCGACCCGGTGATGGAAGCTCGAATGTCGTTCGGATCTCGAGAACGTCGCACGCATCTTCGATAGCGCGGCACTCGGCGTTGACGAAACAACAGCACGGATTTTACGGCACTTTGGGTACCAATGATCGGATGCCGACTCCAAAACCCTCCAAGCCTAACACGGGGCTGGATCGATCTGAAGGGGGGGGGGCGGGTCACAGGCGGCCAGCGACCCTTGCTAAGCATTCCTGAGCGCGATCGACTCCCTTCTCATTGGGGGAGAGTGATCACGGTGGCGGCTCCGACAGCCTCGTACCGGCCGGGCGTACACGTGAGAACGATCACCTGGCAATCACCCTGGGCGCTGGCGATTACGGCTCCCATCCGTTCGAGCCGGGACGGATCGCTCCAGCCAAGCGCATCGTCGAAGATCACTGGGGCTCCGCCCTCTCTGCTGACGATCTGAGCGCAGGCCAGGCGGCTGATGATGCCGAGCTGTTCTCGTGCACCGACGCTCAGCTGACCAAACGGAAGCGTTGTACCGCCCAGAGTGCGGCGAGCGATTTTCAGATCGTCATTGAGCTCGATCTCGAGATCCGGTCCGAATACGATCCGGCCAAGCTTCTCGATGCGCTCGCGAAACGGCGCCACATAGCGCTTCCGAGCCTCGTCGCGATGTCGCTCGAAGGTGATGTGGAGGAGTTCCGCGGCTGCCGCGCGAGTTTCGACTCGTTCATGTTCGCGGGAAAGGTGAGATTGCCGCGTGCGAGCCTCGTCAAGAGAGTGGGCGAGGCCTTCCTCTCCAGCGAGTTCGAGCTTGATGGCAAGCTCGCGTCGCCGATCGGACCGCTCCGCGATGGTACTTTCGGCGCGTTCGACGACGTCATGGGCATTGGTCCGGCGAAACTCGAGGCTATCGGGATCGGCCGCAGCCAGCTCATCTGCCGCTGCCCGAAGTCGTTCCTCGGCCGCATTCGTTGCGGTCTCGGTTTTTCCCAGCTCATGCTCCACTGTGTCGTCCGAACGAGCCTCGCGGGCCTCGGCCAACTCTTGCTCCGAGGTGCTCATCGCCTGCTTCGTCTGATCGATGCGGGCGTTGAGCGATGCATCGCCCAGTCGCAGCTGCTCAAGCCGCCGGGTCGCGTCCCGCGCTGCTTCGCGTCGCCTACTCAGCGTGCTACGGGCATTCGCGAGACTCTGCCGAGCCCGAAGGACGACGCTGTCGGCAGCCTGTAGATCGACCGGGAGAGGGCGGTTGATATTGCGCTGTTGTTCGCGAGCAGTTACGCGCGCGCGGAGACGCTCAACTTTTTCGGAAAGAATTTCCGGAGTTAGGTCTCGAAGGTCATACTTGATCGTGTTGAGAGCGGTCTCGCGTCGCGCCTGCGCCTCCCGGCGTGCCTTTGCAGATTGCCGGGCAGAGTCGATCGAGTCGATCCCTGCATTGACGCATTGCCCATTGAACTTCTCGCGAGCCAGGCGAAGACTTTCAGCGATCGATCGGGATTCGGATCCCGGTCGAATGGTGATCCGGACGACGCCAGGCATCTCGATCTCAAGATCCTGATCCGCAATACGCTGCTCCGTAACTCCCTGATGTAGCTCCACTGGTTCGCCGTTGATATTGAAGCGAACGTCCGTGAGGCCGGAGACATGCACGCTCGTAGCGCCTGCCCCAGCGACCGCCTCGGCAGCCTTGAGCGCCACCGATGCATCTTCGACCCGCGCGAGAACCCCGTCATCAACCTGAAGGTTCTCCAGGGCTTCCTCAGCCTCACCGAGATGGCGCTGTGCGTCTGTCACGCGGTCGTCCCGCTCGGTCAGAAGCTCGAGGTTGATCCGGTCATTGTGGAGGTCCCGATCCGCGGCGGTCTCGGCTTGCTCGGTCTCCGCGGATTCAAATGCCGCCGCACCCTCGGAAAGCGCCGCCTCCGCGTCCGTAGCGAGTATCTCCGCACGGGTTCGAACAGGTTGGCTATCTGCCCGCTGACTCTCGAGATTCGAGAGGTGCCTCTGATATTCGTCGAATCGATCCAGCAGCACCTTACGAGCGGTGCGTTCGGCCGCGATCTTGTCGCGGTACGATGTTGCTCCGTGGAGTTCCGCGTCGAGAATGGCCACCTGTTGGCGCCGCTCAGACACCTCCTTCCACTCAGCCTCGAGTTCTTGGGCGGCCGCTCTGCGCTCCTTCAGCCGGCCACCGAGATTGGTGAGCTCGTCATCAAGCCGAGCGATCTCAACCGCGTCTGACGCCAGTTCCTGGAGTCGGCCCTCGATCTCTGCAACGTCCGTCTCGGCGATCGTCACGCTTACTGCGAGCTCCGTTCGCTCCCGCTTCGGCTTCCCGCTGGTCGTCCAATAGCGTTCGCGCTCTGTGACGATTCGTACCCACAGGTCATCCTCTCGGTCACCGGTGAGTTCGGCATTGCCACCGACTGCGGCGTCGAGCGCCCGCGCGAGAGAGGGAGTTGCGTCGAAGCTGGCCTGGGCGAGTTCCTGACCCTGCACGATCCGAAGCGCCCTCCAGAGGGGCACGTCAGCAACCTCCTCGAGGAGGACCGCGACCCGGTCATGGGCGTCGCGACCTGCCAGTTGCTCCCGGCGCGGCTCGTGAATCACCAGTGTTGTCTCTGGTCGGGTCCGCCAGCGCTTGCTGTAGGTGAATCGATACGGGCCCGCCGTCATCTCGAGAACGACCTCAGGCCCTTCATCCCGGCCAACCTGCACGACGTCGGTGATCGCTTGACGCCTGGAGCTGTCGGGCTGGGTGAGGATCAGGTCGATGGCCTCAGCGACCGAGGACTTTCCGATCTCGTTCGGGCCCTCGACGATGGTTACTCCGTCAGGGTCGAAGTCGAGGTCCGCCTCCGTCACGCCGCGGAAGCTGCGGATGATCAGGCGATGGATCCTCATGACGGCGAACTCCCCAGCCGGTAGAGCAGTGTGAGGGCGTCGCGGGCAACCAGGGCGTCCTCGCCGCTGCCGCCGGCATCAACTCGGAGCGCTTCGACGGCCGCGCGCGCGAAACCCGCGACCCGGAGCTCGCTCAGGTCGCCGTCACCGGGTACGACGACGAGCTCGCTTCGCCGCGCCCATGTCTCGAGCGCGGAAAACAAGTCCGCGTGATGTTCGATGACGGCGTCCAATCCTGCCTTCTCGCGAAGCGAGAGCGACCCGACGAGGGCCAGCTTTACGATCGTGCGGTCTTTGTTCGGGAGTCCGGTCAACCAGTCGGAGACGCGATCGACGTCGCCCGCTCCGCTGAGCTCGAAGTCCTCCTGGAGGAACCGCCACGTGCCGACCCGACGGCGCTCCACGTGCACACTGCGAGCGTCATCGAGGCGGACCACCAAAACATTCCCCGGATCGGACTCCCGATAGTCAGTGGGCTCGGGCGCTCCGGAATACCAGATTCGACCTGTCGCTCCGACCTCGGTCGTTGAATGCCTATCGCCCAGAGCGACGTAGTGCAGACGGCCATCGCCCGCGGCGGCCTCGAGCTCAGCCACGCGGACTAGCGCCGGGTCGTTCGGATCGGGAGACAGGACATCGGCGCCTCCGTGGCCCACTGCCACCCGGATCGTTCCATCGGAAGAAAGCTCACGAGCCGCTTGGCTCACCAGATCGGCCAGCGGACGCTTGGACGACCAAGGCGCGGCAACGAGTTCCAAGCCGTGCCCCGTCTCCCAGATACCCGGCCGGTCGAGAACGATCACGTTGTCCGGCCGGTTCTGCTCGAAGATGGCTGACCGAAACACCGATGAGGCATCGAGGGGGTCGTGGTTGCCAGGCAGCAGGTAGAACGTGGTCTTCGCCTCTCCCATCGTCTCGAGCGCCCTTACGATGACTCGACGCTCGACGTGATTCGTCTCGAAGACGTCGCCGCAAACCACGACGAACGCCGCACCGGCCTCCTCGGCTGCCTGTCCGATCGTACGGATGGCATCGATTCGGGCCGCGGAGAAGCGGGGTTGGGCATCCTCGTCGAGGAAGTGACGGGTCATGCCGAGCTGCCAATCAGCCGTGTGAAGGAACGTGACCATCGGCCCCTCCTAGAGCAACATGCGTGCCAGCTTGCCCGGGGACCCATCCGGGTGTCACGACGTCAAGCGGCTTCTTGAGCAACTGGAGCACGCCCGACCCTGTGATTGCCTGGACATCAACGATGGCTTTGGGGGCGGAGCTCGCCGAGAGGAAATCCTCGAAGTGTTCGCCCTGCCGGATCCTCATTGCGAGTCCGCCTCTGCGAAGATTTCCTTCAGCCTTCCCCAGCTCTCCTCCGGGAGGGCCTTCACGATTCCGACTAGAGTCTCGTCGCCACTCGCGAGCAACTTCGCGCGCACCACAGGGGCGATCTTCTCCCCGGCGACGACCTGGGCCTCATCGAGCTCCATGCCGCGCACGATTGCCCCCTGGCGCAGCGCATCGTCCAGGGAGAGCGAGAAATCGGGTGCGAAGGCCTTCCCGCAGACCTGGCAGGTCTCGGCGCTGGTTGGGTTCAGGCTCCCGCAATCCGCGCACGACTTCAGTCGCTCGGGCGCCTGCGGGAACTCGTGCTCGCACGAGGGACACGTCCGAGCCCCGAGCGGAGCCTCGCTACGGCAGACCGGGCACAGCTTCGAACGAGGCGCCTCGCGGTCCGGGCGCTGAGTGGGGCGCATCTCGGCCTCGACGCGTCTGGCGTATTCCTCGAAAACTTCGAACGAGGGCATCACAACATACGCCCGCGTGTCATCGTCCGGCCCGAGCGTCCGAACAACGCGACCGATCGCCTGGCGGAACGCAAGCTCAGTCAGCGCGGACGGGAGGTAGACGAGAACGCGCAGTCGTTTGATATCGACGCCCTCCGACACCATTGCCACCGAGACCAGCCATCGCCTGTCGCTGTTGCGGAAGGCTCTGATCCGCTGGTCCGCGTTCGGCATGTCGCTGTGAACAACGGCAGGCCGCTCGCCTTCGATCATCTCGATCACCTTGGCTATGTAATCAGCCATCTCGATCGAAGGCGCGATCACGAGGCCTCCTGCATCCGGCATCCGGTGGCGGAGCTCAGTCAGCTTCGCCGACGCGTAATCGGACATGCTCGCCTGGTAGCCATCCAACAGCGGCGTCTCCCCATCGCTCTCGAAGAGAGGGGTGCATGCCAGCCGATAGAAATCGAGCGTCTTCTGGAGGCCCGGAATCCTCCGAAGCGGCGGCGGAAGTTCGGCCTCCTCATGGCTCGAGACCTGAATCGAGGACCCATCCTCGAGATCGACGGTGAAGCGCCCTTCGTGCCGGTGGAAGGTCACCGGACGGCAGTAGCCGAGATCGACTGCGTCGCCGTATGTAAGCGTATAGGTACCGGCTGCGGGATGATCGAGCGCACCCACGTCGTCATAGGCAAGCCAGACCGACTGCGCGCCGTCGGATCGGATGGGCGTGCCCGTCAGAACAAGGACGAACTTCGCGTCGGCAAAGGCGCCGTCGGCCGAGCTGCCCCACGACGCCTCGACTGCCGCGTGGTGGTGCTCGTCGCAGATCACTAGAACCCGATTGCTGCGGCATACCGCCTGCATCTCAGACTGGAGTCCCTGGATCGCGGACCAGGTGGCACACACGTCCATCCTGAGCTCGCCGATATCACCGTCGCGGGCGGTGACCTTGCCCATGAAACGATCTGTCACCCGCTTGAAGTCCTCGGCCCACTGGTTCACGACCTCGGCGCGCGGGGCGATCACGACCACACGGTCGATCTCGTCCCGAGCGATCAGCATCTGGGCGATCGCGCAGGAGGCGAGCGTCTTCCCAGCGCCAGGGGCGGCGTTGATGAGGAAGTGCTTGTCCTGGCGGTCCTCGACGAGCCATCGGTGCGCCAGCGCCAGCGCTTCGCTCTGCCACGCCCTGAGCTTCAGTTCCATTTCTTGCCCTTCGAGAGGTTGCACCGGGGGCAGAGAGCCTGCCCGTTGATGACTGTGGTCGGTCCACCCTTGGAGAATGGGACGACGTGGTCGCTATGAAAGTCCTGAGAGAGACGTGCCCCGCACGAGCGACAGCACCCGCCGGAGAGCCACGCGAACATTCGCTTCTGGCCTTGTGTGAATCGCCGTTTCATCGACTTATCCAGTATTCCGTGAGCTGGAGCTCACGGACGGGCAGATTCGGCGGAGGCTCCACACGAGCGTGGGGCTCCATTCTCTTGACCGCCGCAACGAAGCTGATGCGCCGAGACTCGATGACCCAGCCCTTGTTTCGCAATCGTCGAATCAGACCCGGAAGGGAGATGACGCCGAACAGCACCATCGCCTCGAGGCGGGTCAGTGGCTTACCTTCCAACAGGTGCTCCTGCGCAGCTGTCTCCGCGCTGTACTTGAGCGTGCTCATGCTGCGTTCTCCATCATCCACTCCTTGATCGCGAGCTCTTCGGTGCCGGGCTGATCGTCGAAGTCACTCCTGGCCAGCTCCGACTCGTATCGAAAGATCCGCCAACCCCCGTCTGCCATTGCTCGATCCAGAGCCCACCGATCGAACGGGATGCCGCCGGTGTAGTAAGTCAGTCCGGGATCGTGGTCCCTGGTGGTCGAGTGATAGGCCTCAGCGATCGCCGAGGCTGCGCGCACGAGCTCAGTGGCGCTGACGTCCGCGTCTGTAACGCTTCGGAGCTCGGTGTAGATTCTTCGGACGAGGTTGGGGCCGTTCATGTCTGCCCCGCCTTCCTTGCTCCGCGCGGAGCGATGTCGCCGTGCGCCCTTGTCGTCGAATTCCCGTTCCGATCGACGAAGGCGTCCGCGCCGGCGAGCATGAGATCGAGCTCAACCGCGCCAGCGACCCAGACCGGGATCACCTGACCGCCGTCGGCGTCTTTCGTGCTGATCTCGATCTCCTTGCTCATGCCCGCTTCTCGCTTCATGCAGGGCCATAGAGCAACTGGCGTGCCAACCCGCGTTCACCCTCCTCCGGTGAACGGGAGGCAACGGGGAGCCCGCGCTGCGCCCCACGCCTGAGGACTACCAAGGCTTGAATAAGATGTCTTGTTTCGGAGTAAGATCTATTATATCGTCAGGCTCATGCCGAGGATTCTTGTCTGTTGGCTGGGAATGACCGACATCCGGTCTTCCCGGGGAGAGGCAGCTTCACGGAAGGGGCGCAGCGGGCCCGGCCCGATCGCGAACGCGGTGGATGTCCGCGACTACTCCGAGATCGTCCTCCTCTCCGACCAGACGAAGGCGACGAACTCGGCCTATGGATCTTGGCTGAAGGCCCGCGGCGGAGTGCCGGTGCGGTTCGTGGCCGCAAAGCTCACCACCCCCACCAACTTCGGCGAGATCCATCTGGCAGCCGTCGCAGCCATCGAGGACCTGATCGAGAAACACGGTGACGAGGCTCCTCTAACCTTCCACCTGAGCCCGGGCACGCCAGCGATGGCGGCCGTATGGATCCTGCTCGCCAAAACACGCTTTTCCGCTGCGGAGCTGATCGAGTCCTCCCCGGAAGCGGGTGTGAAGACCGCCTCTGTGCCTTTCGACATCTCCGCCGAGTACTTGCCGGATCTCCTCAGGAGGCCGGACGAAGACCTCCAGCGGCTCTCTCAGGGCCAGCCCGAAGGAGCTCCGGAGTTCGACGACATCATTCATCGCTGTGCGCAGATGAAGGAGCTAGTGCAGAAGGCGAAGCGCGTAGCCATCCGCGACGTGCCAGTCCTGATTCTCGGAGAGTCCGGTACGGGCAAGGAGCTGTTCGCAAACGCGATCCACCGCTCAAGCCACCGTCGGGACAAGCCCTTCCTCGCCGTGAACTGTGGGGCGATCCCGGGTGAACTCGTAGACGTTGAGTTGTTTGGGCACGAGAAGGGTGCATTTACCGGCGCTGACAAGGCCCGGAAGGGCTATTTCGAAGAATCGGACGGCGGCACGCTCTTTCTGGACGAGATCGGCGAACTACCTCAGGAGGCCCAGGTCAAGCTGCTCCGCGTCCTCCAGGACGGCGAAGTCCGGCGTGTCGGCGGCGCGGCGAAGTCGTACAAGGTGGACGTCCGGATCATCGCAGCCACACATCGCGAGCTCCTGGGAGCCATCGAATCCGGGACCTTCCGAGAGGATCTCTTCTACCGAATCGCCGTGGGCGTCCTCCAGATCCCAGCGCTACGGGACCGGAAGGGCGACCTCGGCCTCTTGATCGACGGGCTTCTCCAGCAAGTCAACGCCAAGGCGGCCCGCCAACCCGACTACGTAGACAAGAAACTCTCTCCATCTGCAAGAAACCTTCTCTTGGCGCACCCCTGGCCGGGAAACGTGCGTGAGCTCCAGAACACGCTGACGCGCGCGACGATCTGGTCCCACGGCGAGATCGTCAGCGCCCAGGACATGCGTGAGTCGCTGCTGGCGGCGCCGCCCCACAGGACCCGGACGGCGGATGAGCCTATCGGCGATGGGTTTCAACTCACCGAATTCCTTGCCGAACTTGAGAAAGGATTCGTCGAGCGTGCGTGGGAAGAGTCGGGAAAGAAGGTCAAGGTTGCGGCGGATCTACTTGGCTTTCCCAACTACCAGAACTTCTCGGATCGTATGAAGAAGTTCCGGGTCAGGAAGTGATGGCACGACGATTGCTCTATCGCGACCCGCTGATCGCCGGATCGGCGACTGCGATGAACCATAGATGGAGCCCAACCCCATGCTCGAGCAGGGAAGAACACTCGTGGCTGAGTGGAGCTGCAGCGGACTGAAGTCTCTGAACTTCGAATTCCTGTTCGACGTTCGCCCGGAGCTCCAGGCCGTCGGCGCATTTGCGGAGCAGTACGCGCAAACGGATCCGCCCAGTGCCCCTGGTGAAGCTGCGCGGCTTCCGCTCGAAGACTCGGGGGCAGCGGAGCTAATCGATCAGATCCTTCACGACCAGAGCGACGAACGGTATCCTTCAGACGCGAGGCAACCGCCTCCGGATGCAACGGTACAGGGAGAAGAAAGGCGAGCATGTTCACTTCCTTAACCATCGAGAACTTCAAAGCCTTCGCCAAGTCTCAGAGCATTCCGCTTCGACCGATTACTCTCTTGTTTGGCGCCAACAGTTCGGGGAAGTCGTCCGCGATTCACGCATTGTTGGTACTGAAACAGACGTTGGAAGAGTCGGAGGATCGGAATCGTGCCCTGCTGCCGAAAGGATCACTCGTCGATCTCGGCAGTTTCAAAGAGTTGTCGTTCGCGCACCGTACAGAGTTCCCCGTACGGATAGGGCTTGGCCTTCGACTAGAGGATTTACCGCGCAGTGCCCGCCGGCAGATGAACCGGAAACACAGTTCCGACCTCGAAGAGGGTCATATGGTGTTTTCGTTCAGTGCGAAGTCTGGAAATGTTGAGCTGACCGCCTTCGAACTCCAATCACCGCTTGGCGAGACCGTCCTCGAAAGTAAGCTGCAACCAGGGCGCTCTCGCCCGGCATTAGCCAATGAAGTTCCCGAGCTTTTTTTCAGCATGGGTGAACCTCCCGGTGGGAGGGCATTCAGTCCCGTCAAAGTGTCCCGCGAGCCTCGGCTGTACGAAAAGCATTGGTATCGACTCGAACCGGAGTTGGATCAGCGCCGAGATCAAATGAAGGACGAGCTTACCCAGCTCACTAGGCACCTCAAGATGCTCAAGAAGCGGTTCCCGCGCAGAGAAAAAGGCCCGACGAAAGAAAGTGACGAGCAGTATGGGGAAGAAGTCACGTTCTACACCGAGCAGGTCAAGCGTCTGAGAGCTGCGATTCGGCGAACTAACAGCTACAGCTTGGAGAAGTTTATCGAAGACTCGGTTGAAACTCAGAAGGCGCAGCGTTTTCGAATGCGTAACTTCCTGCCAATCGCTCTGATGCCTGGAAAGCGAGACTCGCCGGTTTTCGAGCAGTTGTACGGAGGGGTCGGTCGGGGCCGTCACGCCCAGCAGCGTGGTGTGCCGTCTGGAGCTGTGTTGGCTGAGACAGCCTACAACCTTGGTTACGCGATGATGATGCTCTTGCCCCAGATCGTCTACCTCGGTCCCCTTCGCAGCCATCCACAGCGTCACTACATCTTCTCTGGCTCGATTCCGACGGATGTCGGAAAAGCGGGAGGCAGCATGCCTGATCTGCTCTTCAAGCGACCTGAGCTCGTCGGAAAGGTGAACACTTGGCTGGAGCGCTTTGGGGCTGATTGCGAAATCCAGATGTCGACGGTTGGTGATGAGCACATCAGCGACGTTTATAGCCTTAGGCTTGTCGACAAGTCGACTGGGGTAAGTGTCAGTGCGCTGGACGTGGGATTTGGTATCAGCCAGATATTGCCGATTTTGGTCCAAGGACTGTTGAATCGAAACAATACCCTGTTGATCGAACAGCCCGAGATTCATCTTCATCCGCGGTTGCAGGCCGAGTTTGGGAGTTTCTTGGCTGAGGCGATCGGCGACAATCGAAACAACCAGTTCATCATCGAGACACACAGCGAGCACTTGCTGCTAAGGCTCCAGCGCCTTGTGCGGAAGGGGACTCTTCGACCGGAAGACGTTTCGATCGTCTACGTGCAGAAGACGAAGGCCGGGTCCGTCACGAGCTCCCTGCGGATGGACGAGGAGGGAGCATTCATAGATCGCTGGCCCGACGGATTTTTTGAGGAGGGCTTTGTTGAGCGTTTCGGCAGCTAGCTGTGCTGTACCGCGTCACGGTTAATCCGGGGCTTTTCGACCCAAACAGGGATCCCAACCACTGGAACAGCGTTGCCCATGTACTCCGGGGCATCATCGAGAACGGGAAGCTTGTGTCACTCGGAGGATCCGAGCTGATCGATGAGATCGCGGACCGGGTTCGGGAGGTTGATTCCGAGTTTTCTGCCGGGATCCGCCCGTTGCTCTCCACATTGCGCGACTTGAATCGTATCGAGACGTTTCCTCTTGTTGGTCCGAGTAAACCAAAATCCAACCAAGAGTGGTTGGCGGAAGCTCTCGCTGCGAGCAACGACAGCGATCTCCCGGAGTTGTTCGCGATCGTGGCAAAGCAGCGGGAGATTGAAAAATGCGCGGCAGCTCGGGGGCGCGGCGTTCTTGTCGCAGTTGAGCGTGCAGGCACGAACGAGAGATGGAACTCCCGCAGCTCCGCCCGAGTTGTCGGGCGGCACCGTGCCGGGGTGATCGGCTGCGTTGGAGACGAGATCGCCTGTGCGAAGCGGGTTCAGATCATCGACTACATTCTCTTCCGAGCGATCGTTTACGGGCAGGAGAGCGCTGTCCGATTCACCGGGGCGTTAGGCGACCTCCTGCAGATTTGGGGGCGCGGCGACCGCGAGCGGGTGGAGTTTCTGATCGACACTTGGGCTTTTGTCCCTCCAAATCGCCGTTTCGAGATCGGCGAATGCCGCGAACACTTTAGTGAGCTGCGGCACGACTTGCGCGCATTCCTTCCATCAGATGAATCGAAAGTGGCTGTGAGATTTTGGAGCGGGACCCGGAATACACCGTTTATCAAGAGCCGATTTCTGATCACTGAGGCAGCGTGTATCCAAGTGGCGAAGGGTTTCGACTTGGTGGACACGGAATCTACCAATCATCCAGAGCCGATTACTCTGTTCGACGACGCATCGAGCCGGAAAATCGAAGCACCATTCACACAGCAGCGATTGCGGCAGATCGGGATTCTAGACCTCAGACAGTCGTGACTGGCGAAAGTGATCGAAAGACGCCGGCGCGAGTCATTGCGGGGCAGGGCGTAGCCGTGCGGTTCCGGGCTGATTATGCCGCGGCCCTTTCCCCCAGGGATGACTCTCGGCGTCGGTGGCCGCATCTGAAGCCGTGGCGACATTGCATTGTCCCGTGCACAAGCTCAAGCTGGTTGGACCTTGAGGAGGGTCTCGTGTGTCCCAGGACGATCTGCCTCTGACGAACGACCAAGGGGTACAGCTCCTAGAGAAACTTGACGGGATCCCGCAAGCGGTCTTCAGTTCAACGAGCCAAGCCAAGTTCGACCCCGGACAACCTCACCCCGCCAAGGAGTGGTTCGCCGATGCGCTCGGGCTCGCAGCTAGCGACGTGCGGGTCAAGTTCACCACCAGCGGTCGCCTCAAACATGCAGTGGGCGAAACACGCCCCGCCGCTGTTGGCGTCATCCTTCTCGAGGGCGACCTCACGAAGAGGTTCTTGCCGATATGCCAACTGAATGTGGGGACAGGCAAGACGTTCGGTCACGCGCTGATTTTCGCGCGAATCGACGAGGAGTGGCGACAAACCGCCGCCGTTGGCCGTGAGGACGACCCCGTCGGCACCGCGATCAAGACCCTGTTTCCGGCGATACCGTTCCACTCGGCTGGCGCGGCTCCAGGGCTCGGAGGAAAGAAGCCCGGGTTCGCCGTCGAAGTGGCCGCGGGCCTCAACACGATCCTGTACGGCCCGCCCGGCACAGGAAAGACCTACTCCACAGTCGAGAAAGCACTCGCGGTGTGCGGGATCGAAGTCCAAGACCGTGCCCAGGCGCTAACGGAGTACCGGCGGCTCTCGGAATCTGGCCGTATCCGCTTCGTGACCTTCCATCAGTCCTTCGCCTACGAGGACTTCGTCGAGGGCATTCGGCCAGTGCTCGACGACCAGACGGGGCAGCTTCTCTACGAGCCCAGGGACGGCGTCTTCAAAGAGATCGCCGCGAGGGCCGCATCGCGCAAGACGGGGGCCTCGCCCGCGCCGGACTTCGAAGGGCGCCAGTTCTGGAAGATGTCCCTCGGCAATACACGACGGGACGAGGCGGACGTCTACTCCGGTTGCCTAGAGGAGGGGGTGGTCAAGCTGGGTTGGGCGTCGGGCGTCGACTTCAGCGAGTGCGGCACCCGTGAGCAGGTCTTCGCTCGCCTCAAGGAAGCTGAACCGGGAGTGATCAGCTCGGATTACCGCATCAGCGCCGTCAATATGCTCAAGAACAAGATGAGCGTCGGCGACATCGTGATCGTCTCCGACGGGAAGTACAGATTTAGGGCGATCGCAGAAGTCGTCGGGGCCTACGAGTACCAGCCAGAGGACTGGGGTCATCGGCGTCCGGTTAAATGGCTCGCATCGTTCGAGCCGAGCCTGCCCAGTGAGCAGCTTTTTCGGAAGGAGATCATACCGCAGACTCTCTATCAACTTCGCGACGACAATCTCAAGCTGGACCAGCTCTCGCAACTGCTCGACGAGGACTCCGGTACGGAAGCCGAGTCGTGCGTCCTCGTTATCGACGAGATCAACCGCGCAAACATCTCCAAGGTTTTCGGCGAACTCATCACTCTCCTCGAACCCGACAAGAGGCTCGGTGCGACAGACGAGAAGCGAGTCGTGCTGCCGTACTCCCGTGAGGTGTTCGGAGTGCCGCCGAATCTCTTCCTCATCGGCACGATGAACACGGCCGACCGCTCGATTGCCTCCCTGGACATCGCATTGAGGCGACGCTTCGAGTTCGTCGAGATGATGCCCGACGCGGCGGTTCTGGAGGCGGTCCCAGGAGAGGTCGAGGGCGTCCCGGTTGCCGACCTCCTGCGCACCATAAACCGCCGGCTCGAGTTCCTTCTCGATAGAGATCACACGGTCGGCCACTCCTACTTCATCGGCTGCGAATCTCTTGGAGATCTCGCAGATGTGCTCAAAACTCGGATCATCCCGCTCCTTCAGGAGTACTTCCATGGCGACCTTTCTAAGGTCGCGTGGATACTTGGATGTGGTTTCGATGAGGAAGGGGCATGCTCGAACCCCAGTCCATTGATCAAGGCACAATCGCTGTCGGCGTCAGAGGTGATGGGGATCGACTCGGAGTTCGACGATCGAATCCGAGCGTTCGTGAATCCCGCCTTCGAGTCTGCCACTGGTGCGGCGGTCGCCGAGTTCGTCAAGGGAATCATGAGCTGATCCGTGAGTGCGACTCGCAAAGTCATTCCTGAGTACGGCAGGCTAGAGCTCGACGAGCTGAGCCACTCCGCCTGGGATCAACTTAGGCGGCTGGATCATGAGAGGCTCCGAGCGGGGATGCCTGCGATCTTCGACTGGAGCCACCGCACACATGCCCGAGCTAGGAATCTCGTGGGTGTCGTGGAGACGCCAGCCCTCTCGCTCGAGATCGTACCCAAGGTTGATCAAGCAGCCGGCGAGGGTGAGCCTGGTCTCCACGCCGCCGACAACTTGATTCACATGCTCTCGGTCGCCCGCGACGTCCGCACGCACCTCGTGGGAGCCGCGGGGCTTCAGCCGCGCCGCATCCATCTCTTGGACGTATTCGTCCGGCCTTTCGCAGTCCAGCTGCTGGACGAACTTCTAAAGGGAATGCACCGGGACTACTCGCGGTACGAAGAGGAGCTTCCACACGTCCGCGGGCAGATTCTGCTTCATGCCGAGATGCGAAGACCGCCTTGGTGCCGTCACCGGGTCTCACTCCGGTTCGACGAGTTCGACGAGAACTCGATCATCAACCAGACCCTGAAGGCGGCTTCCAGCAAGCTTGCGCGTATCGTCCGCGATCAAGAGACTGCTAGCCTGCTTGCTCGCTCAATGGATGAGCTCGGCTCCGTCGCAGACCGCGTACCCAGCAGGGTTGAGATGAGCTCCGTCCACTTCGATCGGATCAACGAGCGGTTCGCGCCCCTCTTCCAGTTCGCCCGAAGGGTCCTCCTCGGGGACTCGCCTACGCTCCGGCCGGGAGAGCTTCAGAGCTTTTCCGTCGTCTTCCCTATGGACGTGCTCTTCGAGGAATACGTGGCCCGCATGCTGGTTCGCCACGCTGTCCACCTAGGCCTAAAACGACCTTGGGTCCATCCCCAGGGCAGGGGTCGGCGGAAGTGGTTGCTGCGGGGCCCGGCCCGAGAATACTTGAGACTCAAACCAGACGTGGTCGTCGACCGGGACGGAGAGGTGGCATCTGTCATTCTGGACACGAAGTGGAAGCGCCTTCGCCCTGACACAGCCAGCGCGCTGAACGGTGTCGAGGCCGGCGATATCTATCAGCTGGTCGCGTACGCCACTCGGTACGAGTGCGAAGAGGCGGTGCTGGTATTCCCGAGGACACAAGGGGTCTCGGAAAAGGGGTTCGATGTTCCGGGGATCGGCTCCAGAATTCGGCTAAGCATGATCGATGTGAGTCGAGACTTGGCCAAGGACATATCAGGTGTGCAGGAAGATCTGCGGAGGGTCGTTCACGGGGAGTGAGCTACTAGGGATGCTGTCGATCCGAAGAGCGCCTGGATAGGACCGCCCGCCTCACCCGATCGGCTGCCTTTCGGGGATCGTCGTGTTCCCACACCCGGACGACCTTCCAGCCGGCTCGCTGGAGTCGCCGATCGGTGTCTCGGTCGCGGCGCTCGTTCTTCTCGAGCTTCTCTCGCCACCATCGAGCGTTCGCTCTCGGCATTGATCCATGAATAGGACAGCAGTGCCAGAAGCAGCCGTCTACGAACACCGCAACCTTGGTGGGTCCGAAAACCACGTCGGCTTCTCGGCGCACCCCGGGCACTATGCGGCGGTGGACTCGGTAGCGAAGCCCTCGTGCGTGCAGTTCCGAACGAAGAGCGATTTCTGCCCCCGTGTCCCGTTGCCGGGTAGCCTTCATGCGTCGCCGTGCCTCAGGCGATGAAGGTTGGGGTGTCCTGCTGCTTCTGCCAGCGGCCTTTGCCACAGCTCGAGTGTGCCATAGCCGCGCCAGAGGGCTCCATCGCTAGGCGGTTATGGAACTCGACGAATCTGAATGCGACGAAGCACCGCCACGTTGCATTCGGTCCAAGTGCGCGCTGACGGCGGAAAGGAAGCCCGGGGGGAATCTCAGCCGCGTCTTGTCGGAGCGGGCTCTGGACAAGAAGCCAGCGGTTGCCCTCACAGATAGGGGTTCTGGATCGAACCGCAGAAACTCTTCGAGGGGCCGCGAGCGTCGCCTTACGGGGAAGCTGCTGACCGCCGAGCTGTAGCGGCCGTCCCCTAGATTCCACGCTGCACGCGGCCAGCGGGATCCGACCTCGAGCGGCTCGTCCCATGTCCCATCGTATTCCCCTGGGTTCGCCAAGCGGCGGCCGATCCAAGTAGAGACGGGCACGCTGACCGCGTTCCCGACAAGACGCCAGCGGAAGGACTTGCGGACAGCGGTTGCCGCGGGTGTCGTCCACCCCGCGCGGAAGCCTTGAAGGCGTTCAGCATCCCGGATGTCGGGCTTCACGATCTCCCCGGTACTGAGCCAAATCGCGGGCGGAGACGGGATCCCCACGGAAGACCCGCCCTTTAGGGTGGGCACGGCGTCTCTTGCCCAGCCGAGCCCGCGTACACCTTCGGTCCAATAGAAGCCACATGCCGGGCGTGTCTCTGCGGACTCTTCCTTCGGCTCGCCCGCATCGTCCACGAGGAGAACGTCGCGTGGATCGCCGACTAGACTTGCTACGAGGAAGACTCGCAGGCGTCGTTGAGGCAGACCGAAGGAGCGCGAGTCGACGACTCGGTAGGCCCATCTGTACCCGAGGTGCTCTAGCTCGTTGATGATCACCTCGAGAGCACGGCCCCTTCCGAGGCTCAACATGAAGGGCACGTTTTCGAGTAGGATCCAGGGGACTCGGCGCGTCGACAGGAGACGGAAAACCTCGCCGACGAGCCCGGATCTCTCCCCATCGATTCCGCGCGTGGAGCCGGCCTGGCTCAAGTCCTGGCAGGGGAAGCCTGCCGCTATGAGATCCGTTCCACGCGGTAGGCGGTTCAGCTCGCGAACGTCCTGGTGAATCGGGATATTTGGGAAGCGATCCCCTAGCACCGCAACCGCGCCAGGATCGTTCTCGCTCATCAGAAGCGTTTGGTGCCCCGCGCGCGCCAAGCCCAGCTCGATTCCGCCGATCCCAGCGAACAGGCCCGCAACGCGGAGCGACCCACGGGGCTTGGTCGGTCTTCGCCTGCGCTCCTTGCTCCAGCGAAGGAGCGGCGTGCCGCCGCTAGCCTGCGAGCCGCCCGTCTCGTCACTACCCATCAGCTCGTACCCCCACCGAGTCGGACAGTACCGGAGAAACGAGCACTGAGACCCCCTTCGCACGCAAACAGAGTTCTAGTTCGTGCCTGGATCGGACCGATCATACGAGCCGGCCGTGACGGATCCGGTCCCAGGGGATGAGCAATGCCCGAATCGTGGCGAGGCATGGCCGCCCGGCCAGGGGCGGCGTCTCCGAACGGTGCGGCGCTTGCCCAGCGCAGGCGGGTTGCTGTCGGTGCTGCTGTCACCGGCGCAGGATCGGCAGGTCGGCGACGCGTGAGGGTCACGCCAACCGGCTGACCTTCAAGGGCTATCCGGGTCGGCTCTCCCGGACCACGACGACCACGACTCGCTAGTGCCTGAGCAGCAGGTCGAGCGGTGAGCTCACGTAGACGAAAGCTAGTGGGTAGTGAACGCCCGGCGCTGAGGTTCGCTTGAATCAGGTTGTTGGGCGGCGTGCGATCGGGGAATTTCTGCGCAATGAGCGTTCTCCGTTCCAAACAGCCGTATCCGGGGAGTGCTTGGATCGCCCGGGGTCGAGTTCCTCGAGTGGGGCACGGGTACACTTGATCGGATTCTATGCTAGGCGCCGAACCTCTTCAGGCCTCTCGGCGCGGAAGTGGACGCGGTGGCTTTCCTTCACGCATGGAGCCACGCGATTCTGCCACTACCCGTATTGGTTGCGCGCCAGCACGTCCGCTGCTTGCTAGCCCCCCCCCTCCACCTCATCCGATAGTAGTGCTGCTTCGACGTCGCTCGGAATGGAAGTCCAGAGTTCCTCGAATTGCTCCACGTCCAGGATCGGCGCAGAACGCATCTTCTCCTTCGCATCGCGATGAGCGAGGTCTAGCTCGGTGAGGCGACCCTGCAGCTTTCGCATGTGCGCATAACATCCGATATCGATTGCAAATGCCTGGTAGGTTCCCGATTGCGACTTATGGGTTAGTGCACTTCCGGCGTTGTGGATGATTCGGTAGTCGAGGAGGCGATAGACCAAATCTCGGACTCGGTCCTCTTGCTGCATCATCTGTTCTGAGATCAAGAACACGTTGGTCTTTCGATCGATGCAGAATCTCCGCAACACATAGATCCCTCTGATCAGGGTGTCTTGGTCCTTGTCGTCGGAGTCTTGCTTTAGTTCCTCGATCCGCCGCTCGAAATTTGATCGACTGAGGATGCGGACGTCATCCTTGCCTATTCGTCCGTCACCGCCGTCGCCCTGAACGGAGTCCAGAACTTCCAGAAAGAGACTGAGGCAATCTCGCGGGACTCCGCCTCCTGCGAGTACGAGTCGGGAGAAGCCTTCGCCCTTAAAGAGGGCGTCTACCTCGTCGGGTGACATCGCGGCGACTCTCCCAAACTCGTGGAAGATCCTCCTGTTCTGTTCCTCGGTCTGTCGCAGGTCAGCCAGCGTGAAGTCGATATTGATGGGTTGGTAGTCGTGCCGCTCCTGCGCCCCAATGGGTTGACCCTGCCTGTCCGCATAGAGAACGCTTGCGTGTCGCAGAGTCGCCACCTTGAAATAGAGCGGCAGGTCTTTGCAAAGCCGATGCAGATAGTCCATCACATACGGCTGATCGGATCGATTGAGATGATAGAAGTCGTCGACCTGAAGGAAGATTGCCTGCACTGTGTTGGATATTTCGAAGAACTCGCGAATCTTTGTCTTGAGTTGTGGAAGCCACATATCGAGCTCACGAATCTTGTCGTCATGAAGTTGATATCGCCGTTCGATTTCCGCTTTCTGGTTCTGGCTCTCGGTCGCGCCGGCCTTGATGGAGACTGGAGCCGGCGAAGCCGAAAGCTCGATTCCGGATTCGCCGCCGGTTGTCTGCGCCTGCAACTCCCGAACCTCCTGATCGCGCTGGTCGGCCCTCGCCCGCAGGCCAGAGAGTTCACCTCGGATGCCGCGGATCAACTCACGCGACTTCCGTTTTCGTCCGAACCAGCCTGCAAGGTGCTTCTCGATCTCGCCGAAGAGGGCATCAAGGATTTCAATGAGCACATTCGGGAAAGTGTGCTTCTTGAAGTCCTCGCAGTTCAGATAGACGTACTCAGTCTCCCGATTGAGATTTCGGGAAGAGTGATGGAGTAGCAAGGTTTTGCCGCAGCCCCTCCTTCCGAAGATCGCATGATTCTGGCGCGCCCCTATGTCGGCGAGCACGCTTCCGATGTCGATATACGGGATGCCCTCGGCACCAGCTCGTTGAACCCTGAGGTTCTCGTTGATCGAGAGCCGCATCTTGCGGAGTTTTTCGTCCGACTGCACTGTTGTCTCCGACGCTCTGATTTTCTCTGCCGCGATTCTCTCACTTACCGGCCCGGCGAGAGCGCCATAGGCCAGAAGCTGCGAAGAGAGGCTACACGGCCTAGCCTCGGCTTTGCGACATCCAGATTCGCCGCGCTCCGACGGCGGGCGGGCGATCATCTGCGGGCGAGGGAGCTGCCTCCATGAAACCCGAGATCGATGTGCGAGCGCGCTGATCTCCAGCTGCTGTCGTCGTTGCTGTCGAGTGCGTTAGATCCACGGCGGTCGACGAGCGGTGGGACGCTAAACACCTGAAAACCTTGCCTCTGCCGGGCAGCCCGCTCGGACGCTCTATCGAGAACCGCTAACGCCGTGTCAGTGGGTCGAGCAGAGTGGAACGCAGGGGTTCACAGAGAAGCGACTTTCTGGGTTGCCCACATACCGATCGAGCGGGATGTCCTCGTGGGTGCGGAGTTGCCATCAGGAATGACTTCAGCGTGACCGGCCCCGTTGTGGGATCTGGCCACTCGGTCCGCTGGGTGCCGTCTGATCGGAGTCGCCACCTAGGACGCGCGTCAGCTGAAGGTGGCGACGATCGGGAGGTGATCGCTCAGGCCTGCGTCGAAGACCGTTGCTGGACCGACAAGACACGACCGCAGTCTTGAGCGTAGGTTTCCTGTCACGAACAGGTGGTCCATCTGGTGTTTGACCTTGCCGTCTCCTGGGTTCCTGAACGTGGGGACGAGGCCACCGTTGTGCTCGCGCAAGCACTCCGTGAGCCCAAGATCCACCATGCGGTTCAGGTACTCCAGATTTCCGCGCGGCTTCTTGTTCCAAGAGTCGAAAGTCTCGGAGAGATTGAAGTCGCCGCCCACGACCCACCCTCCTTCACCCTCGAGATCGCGGAGAGAAAGGCAATGCCAGAGAAGGTCGGCCAGCCACACGTCCGGGTTCTGAGTGAGCTTGACAGTGGAAGTGTCGATCCCTTCGAGTCTCTTCCTATCTATTGGCCAAGCCGGGCTGTAAACCGATATGGCCGTGAGCGTCATACCAGACTCCAAGACAACACGGCTGGACAGAATATTTCCAGCGTGCCGCTCGAGTTCCGCCGAGACCCAAGGCAACCGGCTTGCTAACGGAACCCCTTCGCGAAGTTCCCCGCGGACCAATAGGCAGGTACTGAAGCGCTGTAGAGAGCCAGACTTTCCGGTCGCCCTTTCTTGCCGACAGTCGAACTTCTCGCTCACTCGATCTGGAACCGCTGTCACCTCTTGAAGGAGCGCTAGATCAGGCCTCAACTCTTCCAGGAGCGTCCAAGCCTCGCTTTCGGAGGAGGCCCGCCTCATGTTCCAAGAGATAATGCGCGTCCCGCTAGAGTCGTCTTCCATCAGATTTGATCCGGGCCTCGCCAGTTGCCAACGGCGTGTTGGTCCTGAAGCCAGAGTATTCCTGATCTAGGCCCCAGTCCGGCAGCCTCGCGAGGCATCGCGCACGATGTCCGTGTAGCCGAGCCGGATCTGCACGTGCCGCTAACTCTCGCAGCAGCGCTTGAACTTCCTGCCGCTGCCACAGGGGCACGGGTCGTTCCGTCCGGCCGCTGGCGCACTGCGGGTCGTGAGGTCGATCGCTCGAAGATCTTCCGGGCAGAACGGCATGCCTGGGGTTCGTCCCAGAGACCTCTGACACGCAGCAGCGTCGGCCAAGCTGTCCTCAAGTAGAACCGAGAGGAACTGCTCCGCCATTGGGTGGTCCGGATACTGATACCGCGTGACTGGCATCGGGGACGTGGTCAGAATCATTCCGCCCCCGCTTCTCCGGGCAACCTTACTCAGCACGGTTTCACCCCGCATTTGCCAACGGCCAGCCATGTTGTGGTGGACGAGGTCACACAGGAAGTCGTAGCGCTCCGATATGCCCGCTAGTTCGTCAGCGGCCGCAAGACTTCTGAGTGAGTCGCCCACACTGATCGGTTTGGAATTGTCCTTGGATACTCTCAGCTTCCGGACGATCTCTCGCAGGTGTGGAGCGCTAGTGCCAAAGCGCGCTCTGACGATCACTCCGAAGAATTTCTCGCCCTTCTCTCTCCAATTCAGCGTCGTGTCTCCCTTCAAGCCTTCGAGTCTGTCTGCGACGTCGAAGAGAAACGCGTTGAACTCAAGAAGACAGCGAGCAGCGCTGGCGACACCGACGGGATTGAGCGGCTCGTGCAGCCGAAGTAGCCATTCGATGGAGTGGGCCAACTTGATCTCGTTCTCAACAATGAAAGCGCCGTGCTGTAGAGCACACATCTGAGCGATGTGCTTCGCCATTCTGGTTGGGTCGGCGCGTCTCGACACGAGATCCAAGCGCGGCCGTGCGTCCTGGAGTTCGATTGGCGCCGTCAGCTTCTGCGAGAGCCGCTCGAGAAGTGCCTTCAGGCTGTCTAGCGAGCTTCGAAGACCGTCGTTCTGTGAGTCATTCACGATTCTGGGCCTCGCACAAAACGTGAGGTTCGGCAGTCCATCTCATTCGGATGCGGAGATGCGCCTACCTTTTGTCTCTAGCGGTGCGACTTCATTAAACTCTGCCGGCCAGCGCGCTCGAACGCCCTGTCGAGATCCGCGATGGCTGGCTAGAGGGTCGACAGGGGATCGTGCAGGTCTTCCATAAGGACGACTAGATTATCGCACGACCCGAGAGTCAGTTCTCTACAAGTCTCCGAGGATGGCGTTCCTCCTCTCCTCGTACTCGCTTTTCGAGACAAGCCCCTCGGCATGGAGTAGGTCCAGTTCCTGGAGCCGCTCTGTGATCGATCGATCGGGCGCGCGCTCTGTCGCGGCGGCTGCGACTGGCTCGCTCACAATGGTCCACTGGCGATCGGCCAAATTCGCCGCCTGATCGCGGGGTACCACCACGTGGCGAGCGCATCCCGCCAGCGCGAGCGCCACGAGAAGTAGCAGGCGACCCGTCACTGCACGGTCCGTTCGCCCGGCCCTATGCCGAGCTGTGGGTATCGGTCGAGCAGTTCGGCGATCGCGGCCACCATGTCACCTACGATCCCACGCGCCGCGCGCTCGAGCGCGATCTGATAGGCGCCGCTGTGCGACAGGACCTGGCCACCCCTCCAAGTCTTCTCGAAAAAGAGCCTCTCGGCCTCGAGGCCAGAACCCGAAGTCACTGTCAGCCGTGCGGACAGGTCAGCTTCCAGGCTCCCAGTCCAAGCGCCTATCACGGGTTCGACGAAGAGCTTCAGAAGAGCGCCCTCGATTCGCACAGCCGCGGCCTCCGAGCTTCCCTCGACCACTCGAAACCCGGCGCTACGCAGCTCTGCGGTGAGAAGGATCGCGATCCACTCGGCGGGGTCGGATTGGCACACAGCATCAGCCGTGTCCATGTTGTACCCGTTCTTCTGCATCCCACATCGATCGCGAATCGTTCGCTCGTCTTGGAAGGGCGCGACTACTGTGACCTCGCGTCCGTGGCCGCCCTCCAAGCCGAGGCCAAGCGGTGCCGTCGGCAACTCCACCGGAACGTTGACGAATGCGCAGCCAGTCGCGACGAGGCCACCAAAGACGGCCAGGGTGATCCGACCGATATTCACCGACACACCTCCACTGCATCACTCGAACACCCTCGCCCCTTGCGGCACGTGTAGCTCCGGCTGATGCACGAGTTCCCGCGCGCCTTGCCCTTCGAGCAAATCTTGCAGCACTGCTGAGGGGGGATGCAGGCGCGCCTCGGTGCGTCGAAGAGTTGACCCCGGTCCAGTCGAGCAGACTGCGCCACACCGACGGCCTGGACGGAAGACTCAGGAGCTGAAGGCGCTCCCTGCACGCCGCCTGCCAGGAGCAAGCTCGCCAGCAGCAGCACACCGGCGAGCTGAGCGCCTAGCGGCAGCATTCCACCGCAGCCAGGCGGCGCTGGCGCGCTGCCACGAAGTGCAGGAGCCCAATGATTGGGGCGATCTCGAATCCAAGCCCCAAAGCCGCAGTGCCGGCTGGGCGCCTCACTCGGAATCGCAGTTCCACGTGCTGCGCTCGCATCATTGTCCCATTTATGGCCTCTCACTCTAGTCTTGTGGTGGCCGGGTTCTCGCCCGGAAACGCCTCTCGTCGGCCTGCGTGACTATGTCTAGGGCCGCGCCGTAGCAGTGACCATCCGAGATCATCACCTGAACGCTCGCTCGGGCATCACCCGCCAACTCCGCAGGAGTACCTACCTCGAACGCAACTGGCAGATCCCGCCGATGACTCTTCGCCTGAACGTTGAGCTTGGCCTTCTCCCCGGAACGTGCCCGAATAGAGGCAACTCCGTCTGCTCGGCGTTCCTTGTCCTTGTACCGCCAGCCCCGGCCTCTCGTCGATTTCCAGCACGGCTTCCCCTTCTTGCCGCATTCCTCTCCTCGGGGTCCAACCACGAGGTCTAGAACGAGTTCGTCGTCCTGGTCGTAGACGCAGACCTCATACGAGGTTGGGTCTCGAACGGGGTTTCCGAAATCGAGAGGAACTGCTGAGAAGCCACCAAGGCTCAGCTTGACCTTCTCCTTCTCCGAACGAGAGTCCGCGATCAACAACTTGGCAGCGTCAACCGGAGAGCAGCCGGACTCTCTGTAGATCGGACAGCGCGGCAATACACACATGGATGAGCACAAGTCTCCCCCTGTGATGTTTCCATCGTCACACTCCTCGTCAGATTCCACGATACCGTCGCCACACGCTGGCTCGCGAACGCAGAAGGAATTGCAGCCGTCACCCGAGAACGAGTTGCCATCATCGCAACCTTCGTTCGGGTCGTGGATACCGTCACCGCATAGCTCCAGGGTGCAGTTCGGCCGGCAGCCGTCTCCCAGAAAGTCATTGCCATCATCGCAATCTTCAGCGGGATCTAGGCGGAAGTTTCCGCATTGCTCGACCAGACACGCAGCTGAGCAGCCATCGGCCGCAACGAGATTTCCATCGTCACACTCTTCGCCAACGTTCAATACGGCGTCGCCGCAGATTTCGAAGCGGCACGCGCTATCGCAGCCGTCACCGGCCCCCAGGTTTCCATCGTCACACTCTTCACCGGCCCCAGGCTGGACTACACCATTCCCACAAGTTTCAAGACGGCAGAGCCCGTCGCACCCGTCGCCATCGAGGCTGTTTCCGTCATCGCAGCCCTCACCTCCCTGGATGACACCGTTGCCGCAAGCCTCGAAGCGGCAGAGCGCGTCGCATCCGTCTCCAGTGGAGTTGTTTCCGTCGTCGCACTGCTCGCCGGAATCGAGAACTCCGTCTCCGCAGTTTTCCAAACGACAGAGCATGTCGCAGCCATCGCCGTTGATGGCGTTCCCGTCGTCGCAAGCCTCTGGGGGCTGAACGACGCCGTCACCGCATTCGGGAATCGCTTCGACCGAACAAGTGGATGAGCAGCCGTCGCCGTCCACTGTGTTGCCGTCATCGCAATCTTCGCCGGGGTCCAGGGTGCCGTCTCCGCAGATCTCGGGGCTCGCCTCCTGCACGAGTCGGAAGACCTCGCCTGTCGTCCCGCCGAAGCGGAGGTCGGCGATGTAGACCTCGCCCTGACCATCTTCGCCGAACGCGACGGGCGAGACGATCGAGCTCACGTCGGGCGTGAACTCCACTGTCCGATCGACGAGTGAGCCGCCGACGATGCCCGTTCCGCCGTCCCACTCGAAGCTCCAGATCCCCGAGCAGTTGAAGTCAGCGAACAGATACTGCCCGAAGAGGCCGCTATCCATGCCGCGGTAGACGACACCGCCGGTGATCGACCCGGCCACGTTGCACGCCGTACCCGGCGGACTGTCGTGGAGGTACTCGAACACCGGATCCGTGAACACCGGATCCGTGCACTCCGGCTCGGAGCCGTTCTGGCCACCCGAGAAGCACTCCGTCCCTTCCTTCACATCCCAGCCGTAGTTCTCACCGCCGGGGCTCGCCGCAGCCTGCACGTCGACTTCCTCGACGCGATTCTGGCCGACATCACCGATGTAGAGGTCGCCGGTCAGTCGGTCGAAACTGAAGCGGTATGGGTTGCGCAGACCGAGCGCCCAGATCTCGTCGAGCACTCCGTCCGGCCCGACGAACGGGTTGTCGGCGGGGATCGCATAGTCGTCCTGCGGATCGGAGAACGATACGTCGAGGCGCAGCATCTTCGCGAGCAGCGTACCGGCATCCTGGCCGTTCTCGTCGGGGTCGTTCTGGCCGCCGCCGTCGCCGAGGCCGAAGTACAGCATGTCGTCGTGCCCGAAGAGGATAGTGCCGCCGTTGTGATTCGCGCTCACCTGGCCGACCTGCAGCAGAATCTTCTCGCTACCGGGGAGCGCCGCATCCGCGTCCCCCGGGTCGACGAGGAAACGCGAGAGGCAGCTCGTGAGCGCGTCGCCGCCCGACCCGTCGATCGTGTAGTAAACGTAGAACGCGCGGTTCGTCGCGAAGTCGGGGTCGAACGCGAGACCGAGCAGGCCGCCCTCGTTGCCCGCACCGACGCCGCCGGTATCGACGACCGCTGTGAGGTCGAGAAACGCGTCCGGCAGCAGCGCGCCGTTCTCGTAGACGAGGATCCGGCCCGGCCGCTCGAGGATGAACAGTCGATCGTCGCCCTCGGGCGCACCCACCCACACCGGCTCTTCGAGGCCGGTAAGGATGCGCTGCACCTCGACCGAGTGGGCCGTCGGTGCGAGCGCCAGGACAAGCAAAGCCGAGGCGAACGTTCGGGCGAACCATGCGGAGAAGTGAGTTATGGCGAGGAACTGGTGGTTCATTGGGGAGCATCCATTCTGACGGTGAGAGCAGCGATAAGAGCGAGGAACACCGCAAGCCCGTGCCGATTCTAGACGGCCCGAGCGGTCGTGTGCGCGTGAAGGCCGTGGCAAAGCGCCTCAAGTCAGCTTGGTGACACCCCGTGGAGTCGCTGAACGACGTTCGGTAGCGAGGGATCTCGGCGCTGGACACTTCGGACACCAAAGGCACCCCTTCTAGAAACTCACCTATAGGGAGTCTCTATAGGAAGAGTTCTTTGAAGTGGCGTCCAAGGCGGCCGAAGTGTTCTCGGCACCGAGGTCGCACCGTGTGTCCCGCTTGCAAGCGTGCGAGTGACAGCAACGCTGACAGCAGCGGGGTCGGTCATCTGTGCACGTCGGTGGATGTCCACGGAATCCCCCGTCGGCCCAAGTGCTTGTTCCCGGTACAACTACGCACGCTGGTGGACGTCCATGGACAGGGCCCGCAACTGCCTTCTAAGCAGCGGGTCGGGGGTTCGAGTCCTCCCCGGGGCGCCAGGACTTACGCGACTCGGAAAATCGCCGGGTAAGCACCAGGTAAGCAGACGACTCCACCTGTACTGCCCACAAATTCGGCAGGTAAGCGCTTCAGCTCGACCGACCCCCAGGCTTCGAACCTGGGGGTCGGGGGTTCGAATCCCTCCCGGCGTGCCATGATTCCGGGGAGTTAGGCGGTAGCTCGCCGCCCTCGCCGAACGCAGGGGCCGTATCGGGCCGTTCGGGTGCGTCGAACGACGCGAACGAAATGTCCGTTTCCTCGTCGCGCATTGCATGGGCGTAGACGCGGAGTGTGAGGGCCGGGTCCGCATGGCCCAGAACGTCGGCCACCCAACGGATGTTCTTGCCTGCCTGGAGCGCCCACGTAGCCCATGAGTGACGCGTGCAGTGGAGCTTGAGGGGGCGAACTCCCGTCTTGGCGGCTCGTCGCCTCACGCGGTCGCCAGGCGGCCTGGGCGGGCACCGGTATCGGCGTCGTTCGCGCGAGTTCGCACGCCGTTCACCCACGTGCCGAGGTAGCCGCTGGCGTTCTGCAGGATGCGACTACCGCCGGCCGGCAGGTCGTGGTGCACCTCGATCCGGCCGAGCAGCCGCCGTGGCCAGCTATGTCAATCGGGAATCTAAGGGGGTTCTGGCCCCACAACGGGGCGACGATGCGAACGAGGGGGACCCTGCGCGACCGGGCTCAGTCCGGTAGCTCGAGCACCTCGATCCCGAGCTCGACCGCCGAAGGGGCCGTACCCGCGGCCAGGCAGAGGCCGATGTGCTCGCTCGTCACGGGCATTCCGTGTCGCGGCCACGGCAGATCGCGCTTCCAGGGAAGATCGAGCGACGCGCGGACGCGAAGGCGGAGCCCCGGTAGCGTGAAGATCTCTCCGCTGCGCTCGAGCTGTGGCCCCGATTCGGGATCGAACTCAAGGCCCATGGGGATGTCGGCGTCGCGGAGCCAGGAGAGCCCGGTGTGGACCCGGACGTCGAGCCCCGTCGGCGTGGCGGTCGCATCCACCGGAGCGGTCGTCACCACGCGCAGCCAACCGACGGCGTTATCGGGCCGTCGCCAGTGGAGGGTGGCTGGGTGATGCTGCCAGTGGACGATACGCCCCGAGGTGTCCTCTCCGCCCCACATCGCTCCGGCGTGCAGCCTCGCGGTCGCCACGCGGCGCGGGTGCTCGGCGATGGTCTGCTCGATCGACTGCTCGCCGGGAAGAGCCAGCAGTGCCCGCTGCACGTCCTCCGGCGGACGCGTCTCGAGTGCTCCGACCAGCGGAAGTCCGAAGAGGTCGTGGGCGTGAGGGACGGCGTCGCCGAGAGCCGGTAGCGGCGCGCGGTCGGATGGGACCACGGGTGCGATCCAGCAGCCGAGGGCCGCTACGTAGCGCGTCATGTCCATCCCATAGGCCCGCGAATAGGGCCCACAGAGGTTGCGCAAACCGGGGTGATAGAAGCGGGCGAGGTCGCGCCAGAAGGCTTCCTCCAGGGACGCGCCCCGGGCGCGGAGCCGCTCGGAGGGCGCGCGGGCGCGCCAGAGCGCGAGACCGTAGAGGTCGACGCCGTAGTAGGTGGGCGAGTTGTGCTCCGGGAAGGCACCGGTGCGCCGGTAGCCCTGGTCGATCTCGGACGCGAGGGTCTCGCCGGCGCGCTGCCATGCGGTCTCCCCCAGCCGATCGCCGGCGTAGTCGAGGAGGAAGGTGCTCATCAACGCAATGTTGGTGTACTCGGCGGATAGCTGGCGGGCGAGCGTGCCCTCCACCGCGAGGCGCAGCGCCGCGTCGATGGCCGCGACGGTTGGGGGTGGGAGCCTCGCTTCGTGGTGCAGCGCCAGGGCGAGGGCAGAGCCCACGAACTCACGCCAGTTGGGGTCGTAGTCGATCCACTCTCGCGGCGCGTCGCCGGGAAAGGGTTCGAGAGGCGACCGCCTCCAGGTGCCGTGGGCGACGGATCGGGAGTCGTCGATCTGATGGGCCAGCACCGACTCGAGCGCCCGCGCGGCGCGCTCCGCGTCGCCCTGCCGACCCCGTTCGAGGAGCGCTACCGCGTAGGTGGCGGTTTCACGGACGAGTGGGACTCCGGGCCGCTGGTAGGGATTCGTGGGCGAACCGACGACGCTCGGATAGCCGACCATCCCCGCACCCTCGTCCCACCAGCGATCGAACCAGGCGGTCGCGTCCAAGGCTGGGCTGATCCTCCGAACATCCACTTGCAGCGACGCTGCGCCGGGCGTAGCTATTGCATGACGGCCGGATCGGACTGAGAAGCGAACTCAGTCGCAGCTGGAAGAAGAGGATGTTGTACCAGATCTTGCGCAGCTGGCTCGGCAGGAGGCGCCGCGCGCCGCCGGCTGCTGCAGGGCGGACGTGCGCGACGCGACCCGCATCGGGTGGTAGTGCGCGATCTCTCGGCCGGGCTGGCTGGAAGGCTCGTAGCCTCGCAGCGTCGGAGCGATCGCGCGGCGTCCGGCCCGGGCGAGGGCGGGAAGCTGGTGCCGGAAAGAGTGGCGGTCGTCCGGGAATCCGTGCAGACAGAGCGCGACGGGGCCGTCGCCGCACGCGTCCGCGCTGAACGTCAATCCGTTCGCAGCGAGCTCGATCTCGTCGATCTTCGCATCCACCCGGTGGTCTCCATGCACCACGTCGATTGCCTCGTCAGGCACCCGACCCGCGGGTCAGCATTCCCGGGCGCGTTCCGGTGTCCTCGTAACGCCGTCCTCTACGCGACGGTCGGGCGCGCCAGGCGGCCTGGGCGGGCACCCGTGTCGGCGTCGTTCGCGCGGGTTCGCACGCCGTTCACCCAGGTGCCGAGGTAGCCGCTGGCGCTCTGCAGGATGCGACTGCCGCCGGCCGGCAGGTCGTGGTGCACCTCGATCCGACCGAGCGACAGGTTGCCGAAATCGATCAGGTTGAAGTCGGCCCGCTTGCCGATCTCGAGCGTGCCGCGGTCGCCCAGCTCGTAGAGCTGCGCGTTCTTCTGCGTCTGCTTCTGCACCACGAACTCGAGGGGCAGTCGCTCGCCGCGGGCCCGGTCACGCACCCAGTGGACCAGCGAGTAGGTCGGCGCCACGGCGTCGAAGATCAGGTTCACGTGCGCGCCGGCATCCGAAAGACCCGTGACCGTGTGCGGATCCGACAGCATGGTGTGGATGACGTCGTGATTGAAGGCGCAGTAGTTCGAGCCCAGGACGATGGCGAAGTTCTCCTGGAAGCTCATGCCGCGCGCTTCGACCTCGATCTCCTTCATCGTCTCGGTCTCGTCGATCCTGCCTTTCATCGGCGCATCTCCTCGTCGTGGCGTGCTTGCCCTTCGGCGAGGGTCCAGAGCGCACCAGGGGCCGCCCTTGGGACGCTGGGTCGTCGGGGCGGGACCGGATCGATCGGGCGGTAGGGCTCGCCGGCGCCGGGTCGGGGGTCGTCGTCTTGCTTGTTGGGCCACATCGAGGCGGCGCGCTCGGCCATGGCGACGATGGTGAGTGAGGGGTTGACGCCGAGGTTGGCGGCGACGTTGGAGCCGTCGATGACGTGAAGTCCCGGGTAGCCATGGAGGCGGTGATAGGGGTCCACCACGCCCCGTTCCGGTGTTTCGGCGATGGCGCAGCCGCCGAGGAAATGCCCGGAGATGGGGCGGTCGAGGGCGTCGTTCCAGCCTGCGCTGGGGATTCCGTCGATGCTTCGGGCGACGTGGCGTCCAACCATGTTGGCTTCTGGCAGGAACGTGGGGCTCGGCGATCCGATGCCCTGCCTCGTGACCATGGTTCGTCCGCGGCCGAAGCGTCGAGGCTCGGTGTACGTGGTGAGTGAGTTGTCGTGATTCTGCATGACGCCGACGATGACGGTCTGTTCGGCCCAGCCGCGAGGATCGAACATCCTCGGCAAGTCGCGCCATCGACGCACGAGCTCGCGCAAGGTCAGGCCCATTCGTGACCGACCCGGGGCGGGGTCGGTGAGCGGCGCCATTGCGAGGGCCATGGCCCCGCTTCCGCGGCCGTAGCGGGCTGCCTCGACATGGGTGTGGTCGTCGAGGTGCAGCGAGCACGTGATGGCAACGCCTTCGGTGAAATCATGCGAATCGTCGCGGGCTCGGACGGTGACACCGGCTTCGGAGTTGGTGCGGGTCAGCTCGCCAAGGCGCGGGGAGATGTCGGGGAGGCTGCCTCGGTCACGCAGCGCGTGAAGCAGGCGTTGGGTTCCGAGCGCTGCAGCCGAGAAGACGACGTGATCGGCCGTGAAGGAACGCCTCCCACGCCATCGGCCGAGGCCGGTGCGGTGGGCTGAGACGATGTAGCCGCCCTGATCGCGGGGTCGCACGTCGGTGACCGTTGTGAGCGGGTGCACGACCGTCCCTGCCTTCTCCGCGAGGTAGAGATAGTTCTTTGTGAGGGTGTTCTTGGCGTTGTGGCGGCAACCCGTCATGCACTCGCCGCAGTGCAGGCAGGTCCGCCGGGACGGGCCGGCGCCCCCGAAGTAGGGGTCGCTCACCTCCTGGCCGGGTTCGTCGCCGAGCACGACCGCGACGGGTGTGGAGTTCCAGCGTTCCGCAATGCCCAGGTCGGAGGCGACCTTCTTCATGACCCGGTCGGCCGGCGTCTCCCGGTCGTAGGTCGTGACGCCGAGCATGCGCTTCGCCTGGTCGTACCAGGGACTCAGCTCGGCCTCCCAGTCGGTGATTTCGCACCAATTCGGGTCCTCGAAGAAGTGCTTCGGGGCTTCGTAGAGGGTGTTGCCGTAGACCAGCGACCCGCCACCGACGCCGGCACCGCTGACGGCTATGACATGTCGCATCGGTGTGATCCGCTGGATTCCGAACATACGGAGCGCGGGGATGAACAGGTAGCGGCGGACGTCCCAGGTGGATGTGGCGAACTCGTCGTCGGCGAACCGACGACCGGCCTCGAGCACGGCGACCCGGTATCCCTTCTCGCTGAGGCGCAACGCGGTGACACTTCCGCCGAATCCCGACCCGATGATCACCACGTCGTAGTGAGGATCCGCCGCGACTCCGCCTCTTGCCCGCATCTTCAATCGTCGCTTCCCGCGCGCGCATCCTCGGACGCCAGGAACTCATTATGGTAGTCCTCGAGCTTCGTCACGAAGCGCAGGTACGCCAGCAGCTCCTGCCTCGACCCATCGAAGACCGCCTTTCGCATCGAGCGCGAGTAGCCTTCCGCGATTCTCGCGACCTCCATCCCGTTGCTCGTGAGTGAGAGCAGCTTCCGCTTCGCGTCTTGCTGCCCGAATTCTTCGCGAACGAGCTTCCTCTTCTTGAGTCGCGAGATGACCTGGGATGTCGCCGAGTGGGTGACGCCCAGGTTGCGAGCGATCTCGCTACCGGTGATTCCCTCGTTTCGTGAGATGAGGTGGCACATCTCAGCCTCGATCAGCGAGAGCTCGCCGGCGTTCCCGTAACGCCGCGACTTCCGGCGGCCCATCTGGATCTTGTTGATGACCCTCAACAGGGTCGTCGTCACCTCGTCGGCGATCTCCGCGTCCGATCTTTTCGCCATTCGACTACTCGGGCTTCGGGCCGAGACAATTGTCCGGACTCCAGTCGTCGAGGTTGATCGCGCCATGGCTGACTTCCGTGAAGTTCGGAGCAACGACTTCGGTCACGATTTGCATCAGGAACATCACGATTCCCACGACCGCGAACCCCCGCACGACGAAGCCGAGCCAGTCCCGACGCGGCGCTTCGCGTGTCTCTTCGAAGTTCGTGTAGAAGGGCATGGCGGCGAGGTGCCAGGAGCCGTAGATGAAGACGTTCAGGAACCACTGCCCGATGGGGTTGTCGAAGCAGTAGCGGTCGCTGGTGTAGCCGAACGTCTCCACGATGGGCATCAGGGCTGCGAGCGGGATGATGAGGAGCGCCTTCACGACGACATCCGGCACCGCGCTGATCCGGACCTTCTCGTAGCACCACCAGAGCATCCGGAAGAGCGCTCCGAGGATTGTCGCATAGGCGCCGAACACCGAGATCGTCATCGGCAGCATGAAGAACGGGACGCCGTTGGGGTTGAGCTCGGTGCCGAAGGCGAAGTGGCCGTGGAGCACTTCGTACCACGGGTCGGTGCCGAGGTAGCCCCCGACCATCGCCCAGACGCAGAGAAAGCAGCCGAACTTGAAGCCGTAGACCTCGTAGAAGGGCTTACCGCGGTCTTCCTTCGTTCGGAAGATCGTCGCGCCCAGCCATGCCCCGGCACCCATTAAGACGCCCTGGGTGACCAGGATCGCGTCGTTGGGCTCGCTGTAGGAGAGCCCCGAGATGATCCATGCCTGGAACGGAATCGATGCCACAAAGAACAGGAGATAGAAGCGCTCGGAGGCCCTCTTGGAGGGATTCCGTGAGAGGATGGAGAAGGGGTGCGAGGTCGTGCTGTTTGCCGGGTTGCCACTGGCGGCGGCACTCATTGGAGTTGCTCCTCCCGGATTTCGTAGAGGCCGCGGTGCGTCCACGATAACTTTAGCTACTTAATAATCTGAAAACCTACGGGGGACGCTCGGATCTGTCAATAAGAACGTCAAGGAGGCGATCATGGTGCACGGTCTGACGAACGACGCCGTGGGCATCTCGGGCGTCGCCGTCATCGAGCGGGCTCTCACCCCCGACGCCCAGCCAACCCGCGCCATCCCCACACTGGCGTTGGCCCTGATACTCGTGATTGCAGGCTGGCCGGAACAGGGCTTCCGTGGCAGCCCGCGTTCGGCCAGCGCGGACGGGGAGAGGCCACCTGGGGCTAGCCCGAAGCCGGTCTACCTGGGGGGAACTCGGACGGGCTGAGGCTCCACGCAGGGCGAACAGTCCTTGACAGCCAATTGACAGCCTAGGGGGTGGACGTCAGCGGACGCCCCTGGACGTTGGTGGAATCTCGCACCCCGACGGGTCGATACGTCGTGGACGTCCCTGGACGTGGGTGGACATCGGTGGACGCTCGCTGAAACTGCCTTCTAAGCAGCGGGTCGGGGGTTCGAGTCCTCCCCGGGGCGCCACTCAACTCGTTGAAGTGAAAGCGCTTTCACGCGCGGCCCTGCGAGTCGCTCACTCGATGACTGCCAAAGTGCTGCACCAGTGCTGCAACGGGCGCTCTGCTTCGTGGGCTGCGCTCGCTGGCACTGGGCAGCGGGAAGGCTGCGGCAACGGCTCCACGCTTCTGTACGCCTCCTAAACACAACGGCGTCGCAGAAGGCCCGGCGCATCTCCCTCGAACACGTGCAGCTGCCCGCCCATCCAACGACCCACGGCCACGCCGGGTGGCCGGATTCTGGCCCGCCGCTGAGCACTTTGAACCCTCGGTGAACAGCACTCCCACACCAACGGAACCCCCGGGCCCCCCCCCCACTGACCCCACTCGGCCTCCGGGTGGCGTGGTCAGGCGAGCGACTTTCATATTTTTTCACCGGTCAGCGAGCGCGAGGCACATCCGCCGCCCCACTCGCTCGGTGCCTCAGAAGCTCGGGCGCAGCACCGCCAAAAGGATGATTGCGATGAGGAACGGGGTCGGAACCTCGTTGCGAATCCGGCATTGGCGAGATGTCAGGTAGATGTCGCCGGCCGCGAAGCGGCGGAGGACCCGTCCTACATAGATGTGGTAGCCCACGAGAACGGCCACAAGGACCAGCTTGATCTGGATCCAGGTGAGCGTCAGATAGACCGGGTTCAGAACCAGCATCGAGAGCCCCACGACGAGGGTCGCGATCATCGCGGGCGTCGTGATGATCCGATAGAGCCGCTCCGCCATCCCCTGGAGCACGGCGCCGACCTCGGGTTGGTCTCGTTGCTCCACGCGGTTCACGAACAAGCGAAACATGTAGAAGAGTCCCGCGAACCAGGCGACCATCGCGATCAGGTGAAGGGCCTTCAGCCAGAGCACGAGGCAGTCCCCCTCAGACGGTCCGCGAGTAGCGGGGAGACGAGCCGTCTCCGCCGGTGTCCAGGTAGGCGTCGAAGCTCATCGCGATGGGGCGGAGATAGAGCCGTCCCATCGGAGTGAGGTGCCAGCGCCCGTCGGTCGCGTGGAGCAGGTCGTCCGCAACGAAGGGGGCGAGACGACCCTCGACGTCGGGGATTCGCTCCGCCAGGGCTTCGCCAAAGTGTTCGGCGTACGCGGCGGGGTCGACGACGCCGCGACACATCAACTCCTGGATGAGCCATTTGCGACGCCGATCGTCGTCGTCGAGAGCCCAGCCTCGGAGCGTGGCCAGCCCGTGCTCGGCAAGCCGCTCGCTCCACTCTTGCGGAGTGCGCAGCGACTGCGCGTACGCATCGTCGAGCTCAGAAATCGCGCTGGCGCCGAGTCCGATGAGATCGGTGCCCCGGCGCGTGGTGTAGCCCATGAAATTCCGATGCAGCTCGCCGCGCTCGGCGGCTAGAGAGAGGGAGTCGTCCGGAAGGGCGAAATGGTCGAGTCCGAAATAGAGGTAGCCGGCCTCCGTCAGCCTCCGAATCGCTACGCCGAAGATGTCCAGTTTCTCTTCGGCGCTCGGCAGGTCTGTTCGCTCGAACCCGCGTTGCTGCTTCGAAACCCACGTGACGTGCGCGTAGCTGTAGAGGGCGATCCGGTCGGGACGAAGCCCGATCACCTGCTCGAGGGTCTCATCGAAAGACGCGACGGTCTGGAACGGAAGCCCGTAGATCAGATCGAAGTTGACGGAGCCGAAGCCAAGTGAGCGGGCGCGCTCCGCCGTGGCCTCGGTCTGCTCCCGGGGCTGGATCCGGTGGATGGCGTGCTGGACCCGAGGAGAGAGATCCTGCACTCCCAGGCTGATCCGGTTGAAGCCTCGTTCGGCCAGCACCGATAGCTGCTCCTCGGTCGTCACGCGCGGATCCACCTCGATGCTCCGCTCCGCATCGGGTGTCGGGGGGAAATGCTGATCCACCACGTCGCACATCCGCTCTAGCTCGTCCGGCGAGAGGTAGGTAGGAGTGCCCCCTCCGACGGCGAGCTGCTCGTGCTGGCGCTCGCTACCGAGTGCCCGGGCCACGGACTCGGCTTCCCGGGCCAGACTTTCCAGGTACGGCTTCGCCACAGCGTGATCGCGGCTGATCGTCCGGTTGCAGGCGCAGTAGGTGCACAGGCGTTCACAGAAGGGAATGTGAACGTAGACGGAGAGTGCTCCGTGGCGAGAGCTCGCACGCTCGAGGGCCGCGCGAAACGCCGCGGGGCCGAATTCCTCGCTCCACACGGGAGTGGTGGGATAGCTCGTGTAGCGCGGGCCCGGCTTGTCATAGCGTGCGACCAGCTGGCGGGCCCGCTGGGGATCCGGCGGACGAAGCTCCCCGGCCTTGCCACTCGCTAGCGCGCTCATACCGGCGCACTGTAACGGAGCCCCTTGGCCTTGGCCGCGGTGGGTCCACGCCGCGAACTCGATGCCACTACACACATCTGTGGTGCGCGGACGCAGATCGAAGCCGTCTTCTAGGCAGCGGGTCGGGGGTTCGAGCCCTCCCCGGGGCGCCAGGACTTACGGGATTCGCGAAACCGCCGGGTAAGCAGCAGGTAAGCACGCGGAGAAGCCCTTCGGGGCCGATCCGCGGACGGGTAAGCACAGCCGGACGCATCCTTGTCCGACGAGTCCGATGTTCGGGGAACTCCGTTCTTCCATCTCGTTCCTGATCGACGAACCGCTCACCGCAAAGAGCGGTCGGATCGAGCGGACGCTGGTGTCGTTGCGTCCGCTCGATCTAGTTCGGCTCCCCGGAGTCAGGAGTCAGGGGGTCTGGTACTCCAGGCCGAGCCGTTCGAGGCGAACCTTGAACTCGTTGAGCACGACGTTCGAAAGCGTCTTCTCGAGCTCTTCGGAAGACGCGTCCGCGAGGTCGAGGCCCTTCCAGTTGGCCGGCTGGGTTCCCGCTGGCGCCTGCTCCCGCATGCGGCGCCGCTGCTCATCGATGGCCCCGTCCCGGAAGCGGTCCGCGAATGTCGCCAGCATGTAGTGGGACATCTCCTTCTGCATCTTCTGGACTTCGGCCTTCTTCTCCGGATACTCCTCGATGAGCGAACCGATGCGGTTCTCGCCGAAGCCCACGTGGCGCCGCTCATCGGCGATGGTACCGGTGAGGACCGCAGCGAACGCCGGATTCCCGATCTTCATCGACGCGTGCAGCATCTCGAAGACGCTGAACGCCATGCCCTCGAGCACGATGTTCTGCCCAACCACCCCGGCCACGAAGTCACCTGCAGCGACCTTCTCGAGCAGCGTCTCTGCGAACTTGACGAGGTTCGGATTGGCGAATTGTGCCACGACATCTTCCAGCTCGGACTTCTTCACGCCCAGGTCGTAGAGCCGCTGGGAGAAGATCTCGACGTGGCGAGCTTCGTCGAGCGTCTGCGTTGCGAGGAACCGCTTGCTGGGCTCGTCGGGCGCACAGCCGATCAGACCCGCGGAGGCCGCCAGGGCGCAGCGCTCGCCGGCGACCAGCTGCACCGTGAGAGAGATCGCCTGCTCGCGCATGAAGGGATCCGTGAGCAGCAGCTCGGGCTCGGTCTGGCCCGGCTGGTGCCCGTATTGGGTCCCCATCAGGTATCCCTGTGGACACGACTCGAGCCAACTCTGGATCGAATAACCATCGAGGAATTCCGCCATGCTCATCACCTCTGACTTGCTGGCCGCGTCTGGAGTGACATGGCCCCGTCTGTCGGTCTGGTGAAGTGCAATCCAAATACCATCGCCGAACCGGCCTGGGACGCGCCTAGGACGGCGATCGGCGGAATCCAGAGGCAACTCGCCCCATCAGGGGTGGGGCATCCCGTCAGCCGAGGCCCTCATAGGTTCCGCCGCAGAGCCTGTACAGCGGGTCAAGCAGTGGCCCATTCTGCCGCGATCGAGCGCGCGCGTCTGTTACCGGTCAGAGCGCCGTCGAGGCCGAACTGCATCGAAATCGATCTCGTAGGGGTTTGCGGCGGAGTGCGACGGCAACTCGTGCGCGTTGGGACACCCTGGGAGGCGAGGCGCTCGCGTACGCCTTTTCGGAGCTCGTTTCGCACGGCACGGCGATTGCTCGCATTGTCTTCAGCGCCTCCGTGGCCACCCACTCGACGGATCCAACTCCGGAGAATCCATGACTCGTGCACCGGCCTGCTTCCTGCTCGGCAGCGATACCCTCCTGATCGAATGCGGCGAGATTCTGCTCGAGGCGGGCTTCGACGTTCGCGGGGTGCTCAGCCGCGACGGACGGATCGGCGACTGGGCGAAGCGGCGGGAGCTGCCCGTCTTCTCCCCGGATTTCACCGAGGGCTCCGAGTGCAGCGAGGCGCTGCAGAGCGAGCCTTTCGACTATCTCTTCAGCATCGCCAACCTCTCGATGGTTCCGGAGTGGATCCTCGGCCTGCCGCGCAAACGCGCGATCAACTTCCACGACGGACCGCTTCCGCGCTATGCGGGGATCCACGCTCCGGCTTGGGCGATCCTTCATGGAGAGACCCGCTACGGCATCACGTGGCACGAGATGACCGCGGCCGCCGACGAGGGTGACATCCTTGCGCAGGCGCACTTCGACATCTCTCCCGAGGAGACGTCCCTCAGCCTCAACACCAAGTGCTTCCAAGCCGCCATCGACAGCTTTCGCGTGCTCGCGCCCGAGCTCGCGGCCGGCATCGAGCGGATGCGCACGCAGGATCTCTCGCACCGCAGCTACTTCGGAAGGCACGCGCGCCCGGATCGCGCCTGTACGCTCGACTTCTCGGCGCCCGCGAGCGAGCTCTCGGCACGCGTCCGAGCACTTCACTTCGGCCGCTACCCGAATTCGCTCGGCCTTCCGACGATTCGTCACCGCGGGCACCTGCTGGGCGTGACAGGGGCGGAAGCCAGAGAGGCGGAAGAAGCCGACCCCGAGACGACACCGGGCACGGTCGTCGTCGCGAGCACCGACGAGGTCGTCGTCGCGACGGGTGCGGGGGTGATCGCGCTGCGTGGGTTCGTCCATCCTTGTGGAACGCCGCTCACCGTGGCCGACGCATGCGCACGGCTGGCGCTCGAGCCGGGGGCTCGCATCACGCCTCTCTCGGAAGCCACCGCGGAGCGACTGACCGCGCTCGCGGAGCCCCTCAGCCAAGCGGAGCCTTTCTGGGTGCGCCGACTGCGGCGCATCGATCCTCTCGAGGTTCCGTATGCGTGCGCGTCGAGAGGCACGGCCGGATCGGGCGAGGTGCGTGTCGAAGTCCCACCGGAGTTCGGCGAACGATTCGCCGGAGACGCCGATGCGCTCGTGGCGGCCATCGGGGCCTACCTGGCCCGACTGGGGGACAAGGACGATTTCGATGTGTCGTTTCGCGAACGGGGAGGCGCCCGCGACGACGACGAGGCGGCGCCGGATCTCGAGGCATGGCTCGCGACCCATGCTCTGATGCGAATGCACTGCGACGCCGATCGGAGCTTCGCCGCGTTCCGCGCGAGCACCGCCGAGGAGCTCGCTCGTCTGCGCGAGCGCCCGACCTGGCTCCGCGATCTGATCGGCCGGATGCCAGAGCTGCGCGGTAGACGTCACCTCGTTGGCTGTGTGCTGCCGGTCGCGCTCGAGGTCGGCGACACGGCGGGGGGCGCGGAGCTCGCAGAGGGGAGCGTGGTCACGTTCTCGGTCTCGGCGAATGCCGCTGCCTGCGTGCTGATGCATGACGGTCGTCTGCCGATGGAGAGTGCCGCCCGGATGGCCGACCAGCTCGAGCGCTTCCTCGCCTGGGTCGCCGACAACGAGGATGCGCCGCTCTCCGCGTTCAGCCTGCTCGGGGAGGTGGAGCGCGAGCGGGTACTGACGCAATGGAACGACACCGCCGTGAGCGTTGCGCGCGAGCAGTGCGTCCATCAGCTTTTCGAAGCCCAGGTGGATCGGGCGCCCGATGCGATCGCCGTGGTGCACGAGCTCGAGTCGGTCTCCTATCGGGAGCTCGACGAACGGGCGAATCGCCTCGCCCAGAGGCTCCGCGAGCTTGGCGCGGGGCCCGATCGACTCGTGGCGATCTGCATGGAGCGATCGATCGACCTCGTCGTCGGGATCCTCGGCATTCTCAAGGCCGGCAGCGCGTACGTTCCGCTCGACCCTGGCTACCCGCGGGCTCGCGTCGAGTTCATGCTCGACGACTCGCAGGCGCCGATCCTGCTCACGGAGGCGTCACTCGCGACGGGTCTTCCGAAGAGCGGCGCGCGCGTGCTCTGCATCGATCGCGACTGGCACGAGATCGCCACGAGGTCTCCGGATCGCGTCGCGGGCGCTGTCAGTCCCTCGGACCTCGCCTACGTGATCTACACCTCGGGGTCGACCGGAAAACCGAAGGGCGTGATGGTCGAGCACCGGAACGTAGTGAGCTTCTTCGCCGGGATGGACGAGCGCGTCGAGCACGACGCGGGGAGCACTTGGCTCGCGGTGACGAGTCTCTCCTTCGACATCTCGGTGCTCGAGCTCTTCTGGACCCTCGCGCGCGGCTTCCGGGTCGTCGTGTCCTCAGGGGCGGACGCCATCGGAAGCCCGGCGACCGGACCTGCGCGCAACGACCGCACAGAGCGCGGAATGAAGCTGGGAATGTTCTTCTGGGGCAACGACGACGGACCTGGACCCCAGAAATACCGTTTGCTCCTCGAGTGCGCGAAGTTCGCCGACGAGCAAGGCTTCTCCTCGGTCTGGACCCCCGAGCGGCACTTCCATGCGTTCGGGGGCCCGTACCCGAACGCCGCGACGATCAGTGCGGCGATCGCGGTGGCCACTTCGCGCATCGACATCCGCTCGGGCTGCGTCGTGCTTCCTCTCCACCACCCGATCCGGGTGGCCGAGGAGTGGGCGGTCGTCGACAACCTGTCCGACGGCCGCGTCGGAATTGGCGTCGCAGCCGGCTGGATGCCGAACGACTTCGTCATTCGTCCCGAGAGCTACGACGACAAGAAGAAGGTGATGCTCGAGGGCGTCGAGACGCTTCGGAAGCTATGGCGGGGCGATCCCGTTCCGTTCCGAAACGGGAAGGGCGAGCTCACCGAGACGGTCACACTGCCGCGCCCCGTCCAGCCGGAAGTCCCGATCTGGATCACGACGGCCGGCAACCCGGAGAGTTACGAACAGGCGGGTGAGGCGGGAGCCCACCTGCTCACGCATCTGCTCGGACAGACCGTCGAAGAGGTCGCCGAGAAGATCGCGCTCTACCGTGCTGCACGCGCCAAGGCGGGCTTCGACCCGGAGACCGGTGTCGTCACGCTCATGCTCCACACGTTCGTGGGCGACGACGACGAGGAGGTCCGGGAGCTCGTGCGCGGTCCGATGAAGAGCTACCTCGGAAGCGCGGTCAGCCTCGTCGCGAAGTACGCCTGGACGTTCCCGACCTATCAGCGGCCCGGCGAGCAGACGGAGGACGAGCTCGACAAGCTGACCGAGGACGACATCGCCAGCCTCACGGCCGACGAAGCGGACACAATTCTCGAGCATGCGTTCGAGCGCTACTTCGAGACCAGCGGCCTCTTCGGGACGCCGGAGAGATGCCTCGGGATGATCGACCGACTGAAGGCGATCGGCGTCGACGAGGTCGGCTGCCTGATGGACTACGGCGTGCCGACTGATCGTGTGCTCGAGAGCCTCCCGCAGCTGAACCGCCTGCGCGAGCTCGTAAGCGCCCCGCCGAGCACGACCGAAGGCGCGAGTGGCCCGGCGCTGCCGGAGCTGATGCAACGGCATCGGGTCACTCACCTGCAGTGCACGCCCTCGCTCGCCCAGATGCTGACGGCCACCGAGGCGGGTCGCGAAGCGATCCGGCCGCTTCGTCAGATGATGGTCGGAGGAGAGGCACTGCCTACGGCGCTGGCGGGCGAGCTGCGCGAGCTGGCGGTGGGTGAGGTCACGAACATGTACGGCCCGACCGAGACCACGATCTGGTCCTCCACGGCGTCGCTGGACCGCGAGCCGGGCTCGGTTCCGATCGGACGGCCGATCGCGAACACGAGGATGTACGTGCTCGACCGCAGGCGTCAGCCGGTTCCGATCGGCTGCCCGGGAGAGATCCACATCGGCGGCGACGGTGTCGTGCGCGGGTATCTCGGGCGTTCCGAGCTGACCGCCGAGCGATTCGTCGCGGATCCGTTCGGCACACCCGGCGAGCGTCTCTACCGGACAGGGGATCTCGGCCGCTGGCGCGAGGACGGAAACCTCGAGTTCCTCGGCCGAGCGGATTTCCAGGTGAAGATCCGCGGCCATCGTGTGGAGCTCGGGGAGATCGAGGAGGTGCTCGGTCGCCAGCCCTCCGTACGGGAGTGTGTCGTCACCGCCCGCGAGGACGTGCCCGGTGACTCGCGTCTGGTCGCCTATCTTGTGGCCGGCGACACCACGCCGGTCGCGAGCGACCTGCGTGCGAACCTGCATGCGGAGCTGCCCGAGCACATGGTGCCGTCGCACTTCACGATCCTCGGTGAGCTTCCACTGACGCCGAACGGGAAGGTCGATCGCAGCGCTCTGCCGGCGCCCGACAAATCGGACCAGCGTGCCGAGGTAGCCTATGCACCGCCGGGCGATGCGCTCGAGGCGTCGATCGCCGCGCTCTGGGAGGAAACGCTCGGGATTCCCCGGGTGGGCCTCGACGAGAACTTCTTCGACATCGGGGGTCACTCGCTCCTCGTCGTGCGCGTGCACCGACGGCTCGCGGAAGAGCTTCCCCAGGCGCTCTCACTGACGGATCTCTACCGTTTTCCGACCGTGCGCTCCCTGGCGGCGTTCCTGCGCGACGAGGACGACGGAGCGGCCGCCCAATCCGGCTCCGATCGCGCCGCGAAGCGCCGTGCCGCTCAGGGGAGAAAGCGAGGCGTCCGCTCCTAGAGGCGGCGAGCCGCTTCCGACTTGTCGACGACTTCTTCGCGCGTCATCGCCCCAACTACGATGCCCTCTTCAAGTGGGAGTCCTTCGATCGAAACGCAGCCATGCAGGCGATGGAGCAGCATCGACCGTTCCTGGAGGCCTGCCTGCGTCCCGACTGGGATGAGGCTCGCGAAGCACTGAGCCGCCACATCCGAACGAACCACCCCGTGCAGAATCGTGTTGCGCCGGAAGTCGAGTGAGGGGCTGCGTAGTCTGCGGGTGCGACTCGAGTCCCCGTGCCCCGCTGGTGTCGAACCGCCTTCCCCCCGACTTGACCCGGCTCGCAAGTGCCGGAACCCACTCACGATGAGCGAGGCGATGACGGACACCCGAGCGACGGCTAGACATGGGCGGCACGAGAGTTCTGAGCGATCCCGGGGACGCGCCGCGAGCCGCCCTCACTTCCATCCACCGAAGGAGGCCATCCCATGGACGCATCCATCATCCGCCCGGCGAAGCTGGCGCACATCGTGCTCAAGACGAACCGCTACAAGGAGCTCATCCACTGGTATCAGCGAGTCCTGGGCGCCGAGGTCACCCATGGCGACAAGATGGCGACCTTCCTGACCTACGACGACGAACACCATCGCATCGCGATCCTGAGCCTGCCGAGCCTCCCGCAGACGCGCGCGATGTCGGGCGTCGACCACTTTGCGTTCACCTACCACTCGCTCAGTGACCTGCTCGCGACCTACGAGAGGCTCAAGAATGCCGGGATCGAGCCCGCCTGGCCGGTGAACCACGGCGCCACGTTCTCCCTCTACTACCGCGACCCGGATGCCAACATCGTCGAGCTCCAGGTCGACGTCTTTGCGTCTCGGGAGGCGACGAACGAGTTCTTGACCGACGGCCGTTTCGCGATCAACCCGATCGGGATCGACGTCGACCCGGAGGAGATCCTCGCGCGCCACAAGGCCGGAGCGAGCGACGAGGAGCTGATGCGTTGGCCGGAGGAAGTCACACCTCGAAGGGCGCCACCCTCCAGCGCGTACCTCGGCCGCTTCCACGCGACCCTCTTCAAGCTCATCGGCCTCGCGAAGCCTCGCTAGGCCCGCGAGCTCGTTGGGCCATCGAGCAGATCCGAGAGGAGCTCGTCATTCAGTTCGAAGAGCGCGGTTTCTAACTGGCCCTCGAGTTCACGCGCTCGCCCCTCGCTTCCGGCACGAGCGCGTCGTCTCCGCCTCGCCCTCAACACGGCCAGACCTGACGGCAACGCTGACAGCAGCGGACGCAGCCATCAGCGGCCGAGGGCGTACGCCGACGGAATCCGCGATCGATCCAGGTGCTTGTTCCCGATACAACCAATCACGCTGATGGACGTCCATAAGTTCGATGCAGGTCGCTCGCGCGCGGCGTTCGTGGCACTGGCCGCGATCGAGGCGCGCAGGGACGACTAGCCGCAGCGGTGTTGGGACGAGAGGGCAGCGGCTCCTCTCAAGCAAGCACGAGGGCTTGCCGATATTTCTGGGTGAGGCCCTCACGCATGTCCAACGCCGGCAAGACCAAGGCCATCGTGTTCCAACACATGCTCGCCTACGTGGAAGAGCACTTCGGCAAGGACGCCCTCGACGAGGTCCGCGGGCTCCCGCTCTGGGCGGATCTCGGCGCGAACCCCGAATCCTTGAACATCTCGACCTGGTACCCGAACGAGGACTGGATCCGACTGCTCATCGAGGTGACGAACCGGTTCCACTCTGGGATCCCCGAGCGTTGTGCGGACTTTGCTGCGTACTTTCTCGAGCGCGATCTTCGCGGCGTATACCGGATCTTCTTGATGGTGACGAGCACGCGATTCTTGCTGCGCTCGATCCCCGCCATCTGGAGGGTGTACAACGACTCCGGCGAATCCAGGGTCATCGAGAGTTCCGAGCGCCACGGATTGCTCAGTCTGGATGGGTACTCCCACCCGTGCCCGCACGAGTGGCATCTCGTCGCGGGCGCGACGGCCAAAGCGCTGGAGCTCGCCGGCGCGCACGACGTTCGCACTCGCATCGAAGAGGGCCTGGGTGATGGAGAGACCAAGCTCGTTCTTCGCGTCGAGTGGGATTGAAGCGACCCGCGCGTTTCTGGCGCGAGTAGACTCGCCGGCCCCAGCCACCTTCGAATGAGGTTCCGCCTAACCCTCGTAGACTTCGAGAATTTCCCAGTCGTTACCCAGGTCCAAGGTCGCGAGGTTCCCCGCTTCGTCCGCCGACTCGGCGCTCATGCTAAGCACGCGGGTACGGGGTCCGGAGCGAGCCTTCACGCGAATTCGAAACGGGGATAGCGACGGCACGGGCTCCTCGCGGGAGAGGACCGGGGCGTCGGCCACCGGTTGATCTTGCGGCGGGCTCGGGGGATCCGGCTCCACGGGAGAAAGGAGTTCATGGTACTCGTCGGGAGCCTTGGAGATCATGAGGCCGAGCACGCGGCTGCCTGCTTCGCCCGTCCGACCTCGTACCCGCCGGACGTGCCAGACGAGGGCCTCCACCGCGATCTGGCGTCCTCTCGGAAGTCGCATCAGGACCGTCACTGCGCTTCCCTGCTCTACGTCGAATCCCGACTGAACGCAGAGCCCACCCTCGGAGAAATCCAGGACGGTGGCCTGGGTGCGCTTCCCGCCTCGAGCGAGTTCGCACCGCATGTGACAGTTGATTCGCGGACTCCCTCGCCGCTCCATCGCGCTCTCCCGTTTCTCGCCGAATCGAGCTCAGCACAGTGTCTACACCCCGAAGATCGGCGAAATGCGGGCTGTGCTTGAGGCTGCCAGATCGAGGATGAAGCCCTGGCGACTCGAACGAGGCGAAGTGTCTCATTACCCAGGCGCTCGGTCGGGCGGCGTGCCACCTCGACTCGGACGTCCGACACCTTCTGCCCAAGCGGAACCATCGAGATGGAGAGCGCTCGAGCGCGGGTACGACCGATCGCGGCTAGAAAGGTGCCGGCGAGTGGAAGAACAGCCGCTCGCCCGTCACCGGGTGCTGAAAGCCCAGGTCGCTGGCATGCAGCTTCATCTGTGCCGGCCCTGTTCCGCGACCGTAGAGCGGATCCCCGACGATCGGAATGCCGAGACCCAGCGCGTGGGCCGAGTGCACGCGTAGCTGGTGAGTGCGGCCCGTCACGGGCGTGAAGCGAACCCGTGTCGCTCCGCTCTCGACCGACAGCCGCTCCCAGTGCGTGATCCCGAGCTTTCCGTGGACTTCGTCGTGGATCTGATAGGGGCGGTTGTCGACGTCGAGGCGAAAGGGCAGCTCGATGGTTCCGCCTTCTCCCTTCAATTCACCGTCGAGCAACGCGACGTAGCGCTTGCTCGTCTCTCGCTCTCGGAACTGGAGAGAGAGATTGCGGTGCGACTCGGCATCCAGCGCGACGACGAGCAGCCCCGAGGTGTCCATGTCGAGGCGGTGAACCGCAGGGTGCTCGATGCAGCCGGGATACATCCGGCGAACGCGCGCGGCGACGCAATCCGTCTTCTCGGGGCCGCGGCCCGGAACCGAGAGCATGCCGCTGACTTTGTCGACCACGACAAAGTGGGGGTCTTCGTGCACGATCTCGAGCAGCGTTTCGCCTTCACCCATCGGGGCCCCACAGGTCATTCATCGAGGCCGCACAACAGGAAGCCCAGGATGGGCTGGCAGCGGGTCTCGCAGCTGCTGTGGAAGCTGCCCTGGCGCATGCTGCCGGAGTCTCCCCAGTAGAACTCGGCAAGCCCCAGCGGGCGCAGCCCGCACTGCGCGGCGTGGTCGAGCAGCTTCGGGGCGCAGCACTCGCCGACTCCGCCCGGCATGGGTCGCGGCGGCCAGAAGGCGTCGTGAAGCGATCGCGTCTCGCCGCGAAAGTTGTGGAAGCGATAAAGCTCCTGCATCTCGACGAACAACGCCCGAGAGACGCGCTTGCGCTGCTCGAGCAGGCCGCGGTGCGCATCAGAGGCCGGCTCGAGCACCGCGAGCTCGCGGGTCCAGCCTTCGATCTTCTGCTGCGTCGGCAGGATGCGCCCGTAGTAGGTCTCGGCCGAGAGCAGCGGCGGCACCCAGCCGTCGATGTCGCGAATGCCGCGCCGCAACGAGGAGAAGGCCCGGAGCAGGACGCTGCGCCCCTGCGCATCTTCGCACTCGAGCACCCCGAACATGTTGCCGTGGCCGCCCGGAAACAGATGGTCGAAGGACAGCTCCGGATCGGTCGCCTCTCCCGGAGCCAGGTAGTCGAGCCGCCCGATCGCCTCGAACTCCCGCATCAGTTCGAGAGCGTACTCCCGGGCACGGCCCACGGGCAGCTGGTGAGTGCGCCCACAGTCCCGGCACTCACCGAAACATGCCGCGCTTGCCGATTCGTTGCTGGATTCGTTCATGAGAGAGCTCATCGCTGGCCGCGAGAGGCTCACTAACGTAGCCGCGATCGCTCGCGGCGGAAATCAACCGAGCTCTTGCAGGGAGGCCACATGAAACGTCTGTTCGGGCTCGCCCTCACGACTCTTGCGATCGCTGCGCCCGCGCATACAGGCGAAGATCTCACGCTCGAGCAGCTCCTGACCGCCTTTCAGATGGACCTTGCGACCACCGAGGTCCGGACGGAAAAGGTCGGCGAGGGCCTCTACGTGCTCTTCGGGGCGGGTGGCAACGTCGCCGCGTCGATCGGACCGGACGGCGTGCTCATCGTGGATGACCAGTTTCCCGAGATGATCCCGAAGCTGAACGCGGCGATCGCTGAGCTGGGCGGCGGCCCGATCGACTACGCGATCAACACCCACCAGCAGCTGCCGGTCCGCCTCCACGCGCTCTAGTCGAGAGCCGCAAAGAGGAGAGTCAGCCCGCGCTCCACAGACGTTCGCCTCGAGGGTCCGCTTCGACGCCACGGAGGGGGCATTGTGTCGACAGGAGCCGGCCCAGGAGTGCTCACGCCGAGGGCGAATCTGGCTCCGAGATCGCCGCCGCGCTGGCGTCGATCGTCGCGCGTCGCTCCCAGTCGGGATGGGCGGGATCCAGGATCGCAGGGAACTCGTCGCTCAGCCGCCGCACCTTCCGATCCAGATCCGCCCGCATGGCGGCGAGGAGTTCCTGGAACTCGGGATCATCGGTGATTCCGTGGTAGACGTCGTCGTGGTCATCCGCGAGGTCGTAGAGGACGAATACCCAGTCGGTGTAGTCGTCGGATGCGAGGGAGAGGCGCATGTTCTCGATGGCTTCGTCACTCTCTCCGAGAGCGGCGTGAGCGATCACCGAGTGGATTCGCTGGTTGGGGAGCTGGATTTCCTTGGGCTGGGCGGCGTAGAGATCCAGTACGGCCTGGAAGTGGGCGCCTGCGGAGTCGTCTCCGCGTAGCCGCTTCTCGACGCCGAGAGACAGCAGCTGCCAGATGTTGTTGAACTGGGCCCGGTAGCCTTCCGGTGTCCGGAATGGCGCGAGGAACTCCTCGAGCAGCGCGATGGCACGTTCGCTCTGCCGTTTCGCGGCGGCGGTGTCCCCGCTCCTGCGCGCCGCTTGCGCGCCGAGAGAGGCAGCCGAGCCCCGGACCTGGATGGCGGCCGGCGTGTCCGGGTTGTAGCGCTCCCAGTCCGATGCGTGCGAGTCGAGGGCGTCGTGCAGACCCTCTGCCATGAGCAGCTGGGATTGGCGGAAGAACCAGGCGTCGCTGGCGGGCGCACGCGCCAGCTGCTCTTCGAGCCAGGCGCGTGCCGCGGGCAGAGCGCTCAGCCGCGTCAGGGCGCCGGCGATGGCGCCGGCCGCCTCGGAGTTGCCGGGGTCCAGCATTCTTGCCTGTCCGTAGTGGGCGAGCGCGGTCGGCAGCTCGTTGCCCATGCCGTAGGCGCGGCCCGCGACGAGATGCGCGAAGGCGTTGTCGGGGTTCAGCTCGATCGCCCGGGAAACGTGGTGCAGCGCCTCGGCTCGCTTGCCGCTGAGGAGCAGGATGCGAGCCTGGTAGAGCTGCACCTGCGGTGAGAGCGGGTCGCGTCTCGCCGCCTCGCTGATCTGGACGAACGCTTCCTCGTAGCGGCTCTGGAAGTAGAGGTTCTCGGAGTACATCAGGTAGGCGTCGCCGCTATTCGGATCGAGTTCGATGGCCCGCTTCAGATGCGCCTCACCGGACTTGAGATCCTTGCCGACACCGGTCAGCAGGACTCCCATCGCATATTCGGCGTACGACGACCGGGGGTCGAGGGCGATCGCGCGCCGGGCGTGCTCGATGGCGCGCGCGCTGACGTCCTCCCAGACCATGTCGAAGTGGGTGAGGGCCAGCAGTGCCAGGGCAATGCCCGCGTGAGCGTCGGCGTAGTCGGGATCGACGCCCACCGCCTTTTCGAAGAGCGCCAGGCCATCGTGCGCAGACGCAGCGGACGGCAGGCGAATCAGCTCCCGACCTCGTACGAACCAGTCATAGGCCTGCGGGTCGCCGGTCGGTGCTTCGCGGCCGCCCGTCCGGAGTGCCGGTGCCAGCTGGCTGCTCAAGGTGCCGGCAACGGCTTTGGCCACCTCCGTCTGGATGTCGAAGATGTCGGTGAGCTCGCGATCATAGTTCTCGGCCCACAGGTGAGCGTCGTCGGAGGCGCGGATCAGCTGAACCGTGATCCGCACGCGGTTGCCTGCCCGTCGCACGCTGCCCTCGAGGATGTGGGCCACACCCAGGGTCTTCGCGATCTTGGGGATCGTGTCCTCCGTTTCCCGGTAGTGCATCACGCTGGTCCGCGAGATCACGAGCAGATCGGGAATGCGGGAGACGTATGTGAGGACGTCCTCGTGCACGCCAGCCGCGAAGTAGGCGAAGCTCTCGTCCCCACTGAAATTGGCGAAGGGCAGCACGGCAATCGAGGCAGCCGATACTTCGGCGGCCGCCTGGGTCTGGATGGGCTCTTCGGCTCGCTCGGTCCCAACGAACCGCTCGGCGTAGAGGTAGGCGACCGCGAAAAGGACGATCAGCAGGGCGACGTCGATGAGGCGCGTGCGCGAGAGGAGCGGGATCTTGAACTCGTCCTCGTCATCGGGGATCTCGAGCTTGGACGGGCCATCGCCCGAGCTTCCCTGCTCCGCGATTTCAGGGCTCCCGTAGGAGCGCCAAGCGATCACGAGAAAAACCGGAAAGCCGAGCGTCAGCGTGAGCGCGAGCATCTGGTGGAACAGCTCCGTGGCGCCGAACATCGGGCCCAGGCGATCCGCCAAGCGCAGGAGCAGGAGCGTCGTACCGAGGTAGACGCCAGCCATCTGGAGGAGACGGCGTCTCGAGATCTCGCGGATCAGTTCCCTGAACACGGCGAGAATCTAGAGGATCTCGTGGGCGTTCTCTCCGGTGGATGCAAGCTCGAGCGACTCTTCGTCAGTGGCGCTCGATGTCGTGAGGCCGGACGAGATCAGTCCGACCACACCACCAGCAAGACCGCAATCAGTGCCACCAGCGGTCCGGCGTCCTTCACATCGTGCGGAAGGCCGTCGCGCAACACCGCTCGCGCCGCGGGCAGCACCGATTCGACGGTCGTCTGATCCACACCCGCCCATTCGAGCGCCTTCGCCATCGGGTCGAAGGATTCGCGCGCAGAGCGAAGCTCGAGCCGCAGCAGGCTGCGGTGGGCGTCGATGCGGGTGAGCAGCAGCTCTCGTTGGAATTCGGAGTCGGTCACGACGGCGGCTTCCTGAGGCCACGGAGCGCTTCCATGTCCTGATTGAGGACGTGGTGCGTTGTCGTGAAGGGTTCGCCCTGCCCGCGGCTGCGGCGCCGAAGCAGGAACGCGCTGGTCGCCACCACGAACGCGTAGAAGGCCACCATCCCGACCGCGACCTGAACCCGGTGACTCTCCCAGAACACCACCAGCACTGCGAGGTGCAAAGAGAGCAGTAGCAGGAAGGCGGCGAGCGCCAGCACGACGCACAAGACCACGCGCTCTACGATGCGATCGCGTTCCTGGCTCATCTCGAGCGCGAACAGCTCGAGACGCAGATGGATGCCTTCGATCAGGCTGGCAGAAACCCGGCCAGCGGGCCCAGCGTCATCGGGAGCTTCGAGCGGACTCTCGGACAACGGCTCCTACTTCCCACGCCGCAGCAACAGGCCGATTACGAAGCCGACGCCGGCGGCGATCAGCACGGCGTCGAGCGGGTGCTCGCGAATCTGCTTCTCCACAGAAGCCACCTCGCGCTCGATGCTCTCCTGGCCGCGCGCCAGGCCCTCGATGATTCCCGAGCCCTGCTCCCCCGTCACGCTCTCGAGAGAGCCCAGCGCGGTGTCGAGCTTTGCCCTCACTGCCGCTGCTCGTTCGTGAAGGTCGTCCGGAGTCGCCGACGCGAGCAGCGCGCGCACTTCTTCGATGGTCCGAACGGCGTCATCCGCAATCGTACTCGCAGACTCAGCTTCGGAAGAGCTAGGGCCCTTCGACGTGCCTTCGGTAGCCATTCGTCAAGCCTCTACCGAATCGCCAACGCTGTCAACCGGAACGCGATAGTGTGATGACCATGGCGGACACGACGAACACGTCCGGCGGTACCAACAAGCTGGTGATCGTCGCGGCGCTCATGCTCATCGCCGCTGGGCTGCAGGCGACCGCGGCGGTGGTCGTTCCACTGCTGCTGGCGCTGTTTCTCGCGATTGTAGCCTCACCGCCCATCGGCAAGCTGCGCGAACTCGGCGTTCCGACCTCGCTCGCCATCCTGATCGTGACCGGGGCGCTCCTGGTCGTCGGCGGGTTGGTGTCGGGGGTCGTGGCTGTCTCGATCGGAGAGCTTTCGGGGTCGCTGCCCCAATACGAGGCGCGACTCGAATCCATGTCCACCGCGGCCAGCAGCTGGGTCGAGAGTTACGGCTTGAAGTTCGGAGTCGACGACCTCAAGCGTATCGTCGATCCGAGCGCCGCAGTCGGCGTGGTGGGCGAGTTTCTGAGCGGGCTCGGTGCGATCCTCGCAAACGGTGTGCTGGTGGGCTTCCTGATGATCTTCATCCTGCTCGAAGCCAGCAGCATCCCAGTCAAGCTCGCGGCGATGACCCAGGATCCCGAACGAGCGAAACGGGCGCTCGAGCAGGTCAGCGCCCAGGTGGACGCGTACTTCGGCCAATTGACGATCGTCAGCGCCGCGACCGGTGTGCTCGTCTATCTGCTCCTGCTCGTGCTGGGTGTCGATCTGGCGGTGCTGTGGGCGCTGCTTGCCTTCCTGCTGAACTACATCCCCAACGTCGGATCGATCATCGCCGCCGTGCCGGCGGTCTTGCTGGCCTTCGTTCAGCTCGGCCCCGGTACCGCCGGGCTGGTGATGCTTGGCTACCTGACCGTGAACATGGTGATGGGAAACGTCGTCCAGCCGCGCCTGATGAGTCGCGACGCGGGCCTGTCGACGCTGTCGGTCTTCGTCTCGTTGCTCTTCTGGGGTTGGCTGCTCGGACCGATCGGCATGCTCGTGTCCGTGCCTCTCACCTCGGCCATTCGGCTGGTGCTCGAGGCCAACGAGTCCACACGTCCGATCGCGGTCGTGCTGGGGACGGAAGATGCCGCGCGCCAGATCGCCGCGGGCGAAGGCTCCTAGCCACCTCTCGCTTCCTGCAGGAGCTTCGCGCGGGTAAACGTGAAGCTGGCTCCAAACAGGAACACCGCCGACCCGTAATACACCCAGAGCATCAGCACCAGGACGCTCCCGGCGGCTTCGTAGAGTCCGGCAGTCGAGCTGTTTCCAATCAAGAGCCCGATCAAGTTCTTGCCCGCGGCGAACAAACCCGTCGTCACCAGGGCACCAAAGCAGATGTCCCTCCATCTCAGTCTGATGTCGGGCAGATATCTCAGGATCATCACGAATAGTGCGGTGCTGGCAGCCACGCGCAGAAGCATGGCGTCGAAGCCGATCACGTAGGTTTCCCATTCTCCAATCCATGGCGACACGAAGCCGGCCAGCGCAGAAAGCAGCGTATCCGCCACCAGCGAGACGAGCAGGATGAAGGAGATCGTGCCGAGCATGGCGGTGGAAACCAGCCTGCCGTACAGCATCTTCCAGATGCCCAAACCCTCCTCGTCGGTGGCCTCTACCTCGAAGAGACGATTCAGCGCAGTCTGCATCGTAACCAGCACCGTCGTGGCAGTGACCAGCAGTAGTCCGATTCCGGCGAGGGTTGCCCACCAGGTGGGCGCATGAATGTTCAGCCCTTCGATGGTTGCACTCAGCTGCCCCGCTCCTTTTTTGCCGACCAGCCCGGCAATCTCGGAGAAGATGGCCTCTCGCACTGCGACCTCCCGGTAGAAGCGAGCAGCAGTCCAGAGAATGATCATCAGGATCGAGGGCAGGGAGAAGATCATGTAGTAGGCCAGTGCCGCCGACTGCGTGAGCGCGTCCTCTTTGAGGAACCTGGAGACCGCTTCTCCCACAACCCTCTTGTAGAAGCGCATTCGCTTTCCGAGACGAGAATTCATCAAGGGACCTCGATGCTCCCTCGATCACACTCAGAGCTGGGCATCGTCCGGCACCACCGCCAGCAAGCGCGCCGCGGCCCGACGTTCCGGCGTCGTCATGGGCTCGGTTTCGGTCTCGGTCGCGACGGCGCCGTTCTGCAGGGTCACCCACTCGAGCTCGCCAGCATCCGTTCCGACGACCCGCCAGCTGTTGCCGCCGGCGATGTCGTTCTCGATGCTGTCCGCCACCGAATTCGACAGGGTCTCGCTCTCGATCAGCCAGCCCATCTCCGTATTCAGGTTCACCGAGCGAGGATCGAGATTGAAGGAGCCGACGAAGGTGACCTTTCGGTCGAAGACAGCCGTCTTGGCGTGCAGCCCGAACTTCGTCTGGTGTTCGTCCAGTTGCGCGGCGCTGAAGAGTGCCCGCTCGGACTCCGCATCCGGGCGCATTTCGTACAGCTCGGCACCCGTCGCCAGCAGCTTGTCGCGCTGCTTCGCATAGCCGACGAAGGCCGCCAGATGGTTATTCGATGCCATCGAGTTGGTCGCGAGCTTCACGGCCACCCCGCGCCGGGTCAGCGCATCGAAGGCCGCGAATTCTCCGTCGAGGAGGATCAGGTAGGCGCTCTCGACGAGGACCGGGGTGCTCATCGGATGTCTCCCCATTCCCCCTATCAAAGAGCTTGAGGGATGAACGACTTTGCGTCAACGTGCGCGAAGCCACTCGTGGCTGAAGGATTGCCGTGAAGCCGATCGTCGACGCTACCAGTACACCGCTCTCCTCGATCTTCGGGAGCGGCTTCCTCATCATCGTGCCGGTCCTGGCCGGCGCGGTGGGGGCCTACTCGGTCTACGCCATGGTGGCGGTCTGCGCCCTGGCCTACGCGGTGGGAAGCGTGATCCGCTTCAACATCGCGCACGCCGAGCCGGTCCTCGCGGGCACACCGGGCGAAGCCACGCTGTCGTTCGAGCGCATGTCCGACCTCGCGCTGGTGCTGGCCTACGTGATCTCCGTCTGTCTGTACGTGCACATCCTGGCCGCCTTCGTCCTGGGCGGCCTCCACGCAGACACCGAGCTCAACGAAAACATCCTCACCAGCGGAGTCATCGCGGTGATCGTCGCAATCGGGGTTACCAAGGGCCTGCAGATGCTCAATGTGTTGGAGCAGTGGGGGCTCTACGTCACGCTCCTGATCATCGTGCTGCTGGTTGCCGGCTTTGGGTACTACGACTGGACCGTCTGGCAATCTGCGGCTGGCATCACGCTGCCGAATGCGCTCGACCACACACCGTGGGAGGTGCTGACGATCGTGGCCGGAACGCTGATCGTGGTCCAGGGATTCGAGACGCCCCGCTACCTGGGAAACGACTTCGACGCCAAGACCCGAATCAGCGCGTCGCGCCTGTCGCAGATCATCTCGACCGCGGTCTACGTCGTCTTCGTTGGGCTGGCACTTCCCATCGTGCACACGTTGAACGGCAAGTACGACGACAATAGTCTCATCGCGCTCGTCGGGACGGCGGCGGCACTGCTCGCCGTGCCGCTGATCGTCGCCGCCGCGTTGAGCCAGTTCTCGGCGGCCGTCGCGGATACACTCGCGGCGACGGGCAACATGCAGGAGACCACCCACGGACATCTGAATGCCAGATGGGGCTGCATCCTGGTCGGTGGTGGAGCCATCGCGCTGACCTGGTCGGCGAACACCTTCGAGATCCTCGCGCTCGCGTCGCGGGCGTTCGCCTTCTACTACATGCTGCAATGTCTGGTGGCGATCAGTGTGAGCAAGTCGCCGGCGCAGCGGCTCGGCATGGCGCTGGTCGCCGCCGCGCTCGGCTTCATTGCGGTCTTCGCGGTTCCCGCTGGCTGAGCCCGCCACGCCGTTGGCGTTCGAAAGCCGGAGACGTGGATGATCTCCCAGTTCTCGATGCGGTTGACAGATGCCCCGGTGTCCACCCCTTGCCCGTGAGTTCCGTGCCAGCTGGAACAGTCGTCATCGGAAGACGGTTCGCGCTGGGCTGGCATGGCGATCGAACTAGCCTACTCCGAGTACTGTTTTGCGACCTCGGCGTCCAGCATGCTCTTGAGTTGTTGCCGGCCGAACCTCAGCAGCGGTTGGCCGTTCACAAAGAACTGCGGAGTCTTGCGCACGCCGAGCGTGCGGCCGTCTGCGAGATCCTGCTCGATGATCTGGACGAACTTCGGGTCCTGCATGTCGCGGCGAACGAGATCTACGTCGACGCCGGCGCGAGGCAGGAACTCCCAGATCTTCTCGGGCTGCGGATGATGGTGACTCGCCCATTGGGGCTGGGTCGCGTACATCACGCGCAGGGTCTCCCAGAAACGATCCTGCAGGGCGGCAGCCTCGAGGATCTTGACCATGGTGTCCGAACCCTCATGAAACGGGGCGTAGCGCAGCACCAGGCGCACCCGATCCGGATGCTCCGCAAGCATTGCCTTCACGTAGGGATCGAACTCCCGACAGGTCTCGCATGCCGGATCGAAGAACTCGACCAGTACGACCTTGGCGTCCGCGGGACCCAACCCTCGCGAGTGCGGTCGTTCGAGGGGAGAATCCGCCGCCGCAGCCAGCGCCCCGATGCGATCCGCCTCCTGACTCGTGTAGACATAGGCCGCGAGCATGAATGCGCCCGCGAGTCCCACAAGCGCGGCCAGCACGACGTATTGCCTCTTCATGAGGACTGTCTCCTTCTCAACAGCAAAAGCAACCCCGTCACGCCGGCGAACACGAGCAGTGAGAGCATGGGGATGGACACGAAACCAAAGATCTCGACCTGGGCCTCGGAGCACGATACTCCCTGACGACAGGGCGCGGCACTCTCGGGAATGATTCCGATCTGCAAGAGCAGGTGGTAGAGCGCAACCGCACCCCCGATCACCGCCAACGGCAGCGCGTAGCGCACGACCTGAGGGTCGAACGGGAACAGCCCGAACAACAAGATGATCGCGAGCGGAAACATGAAGATGCGCTGGGCCCAGCACAGCGAACACGGGGGCAGCTCCATGACCTCGGAGAAGAACAGGCTGCCGAGAGTGGCGGCTGCGACGAGCAACCAACAGACGAATAGAATCGTCCAGTCGGAGTCGGACGGGTGCTCGCTCTCGGCCATGATCCCGAAGACTACTCCAGGCGCGCGACCCCGACTCGCGGTCTCATTGCTTGGGGTTCTTGGCCTTGAACTGGGTCGCGTCGTTCTTCTTGATCGCCCCGAGATTCCCTTCGAAGCACTGGGCGTCGCTGGTCACCACCTGCACCCACGCTCTCGAGTTTCCTTCCAGCAAGGGGGTGATTCCCGTGGGCATTGCAGTTTGCCCCTTCTTCTCCTTGTTGCCCGCCTTCAGCTGGAGCGTTGCCTTCTCCGGCTTCGGGCTCTTCCCCTTCAGCTTGAGCACGCCATTGGAGCTCGCATCCTTGTCCTTGTAGCGGAACCCTCCGCTGCCGGGCGCCTTCCAGCACGGCTTCGCCTTGGTGCCGCAGACGCCGCCTGGATCCACCGATAGCGCCCCCACCAGGAGATCGTCTTCGTCGTAGAGGCACGCGGCGACGGTCGTGGTCGTCAGAGGATCGCCAAGCGCACCGTCCGGAAGCGGCTGCAACGGATTCTTCAGTGTGAGCTTGAGCTTTTCGTTCCCGGGCTTCTTCTCCTTGATCGCGAGGCTGGACTTCTGCATGAAGAAGCACCCTTGAGCAGGCGTCGGCGCGCAAGAACCGCAGGTCACGAGGAGCTGGTAGGCGTCGTCGACTGGGAAGTTGGTTTTCGAGTCACGGACCCGAGCGAAGTAGGTCCCGCTCGCCGGTGCCGTGAACCGGATCTGAGGGTCGCAGTCATCGTTGAATGCCAGGGAGGTCCCGGCGTCGTCGAATATTTCGAGCTCGGGGGCGAGGCTCGAGCCGATTCCGCCGCACTCGCCCACCGCTACGAACGTGGCCACGTCCCCGGCCAGGAGGTCCAGCGAGTAGAAGTCCACGTCGCCCGCCGGGTTGATTTCGGTGACGCCGCTGTCGAAGGGGCACGCGATCGGAGTCGCGGTACCCATCGTGTCATTGGGCTCCTCCGGGCCCCCCACGGAAATGGTCGCCCGAAACCGGGTGGAATCGAAGCTGTCGTCGTCGTGGGGGTCCAGAACAAAGTCGACGGTGTCTCCGATGTCCACCCGCCTTTCGAAGGAGAAGTCGACGCCAGAGAGGTTCACGACGCTCTCCTCGAAGCGCACTGTGTTGTTGTGGCGGACCTCTCCCGTCGTGCCGTCTGCGGTGGGTCCTTCCTCCAGAGACTCGAGACGCCCGCTGATGACCACCGTGCCGTTCACGTCGCTGACCCAGCGGCGCGCGGCCCATCCCTCGAGCACGCCGGCCTTCGGGTCGTCGACGACGGCGGAGTGCATCGAGTCCGCGCCGATCAGAACGTTGGGGGGCGTCGCCGCCTCGGGGCTCCACATGTTCGCCTGCGCCGACCCGAAGAACTCGAGCTCCTGGAACGGGCTAAAGGGTATGTGCCCGAAGACGAAGCCGTAGAACCAATCGTCCTGGCCCTGGACACCCGAAAATTCGGCCTCCGAATCAGCCAGCACGACGGCGGCACTAGCCGGGGCCCCGCAGACCAGCGCAACGAGCAGCACAGCGAGAACCTGGGATCGCAACATCATTTCCTCCGGGCCCCCGGAGCGGCCAGCCTGAGCAGAAGCGCGACCATACAGCGAGCGGGTAGGACATCCAAGCTGTGTTTCCGCGCACCGCCCGGGTATGGGCGCTGCTTCAAGCCCCGAGAACTGCTTCCGTTTCGATGAACGCGTCCTCTCCGCGCCCGTCAATGCGGACGGTGCCCTGACCGCAGCGGAGTCGGTCGTCGGCAAGTATTGAACGCCGTTCACGGAACTCGAGGACGATCCAACGGGCTAGTTCCCGATACCTCTCCCCACGTTCCACGCGGCGTACGGGTTCGAATGAAACGGCTAAGGGAAAGGTCGGGGCGGCCCGATATTCGATCTTGTGGCAGTTCAATCGTTCCAGACGCTGCGAACTCCGGGGGATTCCTCCAGCGCGCGCGAGAGAGAGATGATTCAGCGCGCGCGAACGCCCGTGAAGATTTCGATCGCACTGGCGATGTTCGTGGGGGTCGTGGTACCGGCACTCCTCGGCCTTCCCAGCCTCTCGGCCGGTGGTGTGTTGTTCTGTGCCGTGCTGGCCATGTGCCTGAGAGCCGTCGACACGAGCCCGAGGATGTTTCAGCGCGTAGGCCACGTCGCCTTTGTCGCCGGGTTGGCGAACCTGGCCTACGCCATCTTTGGATTCGCTCTGCCACCCGAGCTCAGCGTGTACTACACGGCGATCATGTTGCTCGCTGCCGCTCAATTTCTGGGCGTCCGCGCAGCCGGCTTCTGGGGAATCGCCGGAGTTGCGCTCGTTGCGACCACGTCATTCTTTCCGCCCGAGGCAGAAAGAGACGTGCCCGCTGTGCTGACGTTCGCTGTGCGCACAGCGGCACTGCTGACCGTCCTGACCTTCGCGGTTTCATTTCGCCGATCTCAGGATCAGCAGTCGGCGGAGTTCGAGATTCAAGCGACTACCGATCCACTCACCGGTCTCGCCAATCGGCGCGAACTCGAATGCAAGCTCGAGGAGGCATTGCTTCGTTCCAGCAGATTCGAACGACAGGGCGCGTTGATTTTCGTGGACCTCGACGGCGTAAAGCGCGTGAACGACTCTCTCGGTCACTCAGCTGGCGACGAATTGATTCGGATCTCGGCAGTGCGGATCGCAGGAGTCACACGAAACGTGGATACGCCGGCACGTTTCGGCGGCGACGAATTCGTCGTCCTGCTCTCCGAGTTCAGGGAGCCAAAGGGTGGAGAGATCTACGGACGCAGACTCCTGGCCGCGCTCAGCGAGCCGATCGAAGTGAGCGGCCAGGTGCTGAAGCCCTCAGCAAGTATCGGCGTAGCCATGTTCCCTGGCGCGGGACTGAATGGCGGCGACGTCTTACAGGCGGCGGACGAGGCCATGTACCAGGCGAAGCGTGCAGGCGGCGGACGTATCTTTCTTTGTGACGGCCCCGACCTTCGCGAAGTCGTCTGACGGCCGGAAAGCTCGACGACCGGCTCTTCGCGCTCGGCCTCGGTATTGTGGCGGCGCTCGCGCTCGTCCTCGTGCGCCTCGAGTACCGGCCGTTCAATCGACTTCCAATTCTGAGGAGGAGAGGCACATGATCCCGGAGATCGACGTCGCGGCGCTCTTCGACCATCCCGCTGGCGAGCGGGACGCCGTCGATCGACGCGTCTGCCAGGCGGCCTGCGAGGTGGGCTTCATGACGATCGTCGGGGCGCCGGTGCTCGAGGGCGCGGGCTCCGAGCGCCGCCGCTCGCTTCTTCGCGTCTTCGAGCTCTCCGCTGAAGAGCAACGCAAGCTGTGGAAGAAGAACTTCGCGCCCGAGAACCCGAACCTTTACCGCGGCTGGTTCCCACTGGAGTCGGGTGAGGCCCGGAGTCGCGAAGGCCTCGAGATCGGACCGGATCTGGTGCGCGAGCTGCCCGAGACGGGCGAAGACGACCTGCTCTACGAGCCCTCCGTCTTGCCTCCCGCGGCGCTGCTGCCGGGCTGGCGGGAAGACGCGGTCCACTACTACGACGCCATGGAGTCACTGGGCTTCGCGCTGCTGGCCTCGCTCTCGCGGGGGATCGGCGTTCCCGAGCGGATCTTTCGCGACGCTTTCGACGGCGGGATCTCGACGCTTCGCCTGCTTCGCTACCCGGGCCGCGAGCCGGGAGTGCCGGTCGCGGACGAGCTCGAGAAGTACTTTCTCGATCGGGAGAATGGGCGCGTCGAGGTCGTGTGCGGCGCCCACGTAGACTCGGGACTGGTGACGATCCTGGGCCAGTGCGACGAGTCCGGGCTGCAGGCGCAGGCAACTGATGGGAGCTGGCTCGACGTGCCTCCCTCGAAAGAAGGCTTCGTGGTCAACTTCGGCGGGCTGCTCGCCCGCTGGACCGGTGGGCGCGTGCGGGCGACCCGGCATCGCGTGCTCTCGTCCGGAGCCGAGCGCTTCTCGGTGCCCTTCTTCTTCGAGCCGCGCCCGGGCACCGTCATCGCGCCCCTTCCGCTCCCGGGCATCGAGCCCTTCGAGCCCTTCGAGTTCGGCGATCACCTGTGGGCGACGACGACGAAATTTCCCGAGAACTTCGGACTCGGTCCTCTGCGCCCGGCCCGCGCGCCGTACCGGGATCCCTTCGCGAAGGCTGGGGGCCGGGCCGACTCGTCGGCGTAGCCGAGGTCGACCTCGCGGAACGGGTGTGGACGAGTTCCGCGCACTAGCCCGACGTCGGAGTACGACGTGGGGGCCTGTTGGTCTGGGTGTCGAGATCGACCGAGACTTCGTCGCGTTCGACGCGCACGGCGAAGCACGGGATCGGAAATCCGTCGGCGTCGTCGGGGCGGTGGCCGGTCCGCACGTCGAACCTCCAGCCGTGGGACGCGCAGGTGATCACGCAGCCACGCAGCATCCCCTCGCTGAGTGGATCTCCAGCGTGGGGGCACCGGTTCTCCATGGCGTGCACCTCATCGTCCACCTGGAACAGACCGACCTCGATGCCGCGCACGATCACGCAGAGGCCGCCCTCCGCGGGAAGCTCATCGAGCCGTGCGACCTTCTCGAAAGCCATGCGGCGAAAGCTACCGAATCATGTCGCATCTCGGCCTCGCTGCGCGCAGCACGTCATCAAGCCGAATCAAGCAAGGGTTTGGGGTCAGGGCAGCAGCTTCAGCGCGTCCCAGTCTTCGATCGCTTGGAACATCCTCCCACCGGCGGCCTCGAGCAGAGCGTGACTTCGCTCGTTCTCGAGATCGAAGTTGGCGCCGGCGATGATCGGGATGCAGCGCACGCCCATCAGCGCTTTGCGCATGTCGCGCTCGAGATCGTTGCGGCCCAAGCAGAGATGTCTCGCGGACAGGTCCAATTGACGGCTTGGACTACCATGCCCTGGCTGTGATCGGCGAGCAGGGCCGCGGCCAGGGAAGTCCGACAGTCAGTGATCGGTCGACGGATCGAGCACGGAGTAGTCGGCATGGGTCAGTTCGACCGAGACGTCCCAGAGCCGCCTCGCATCGTCGGCGCTCTGGGCCCGCTTGCTCTGGCCGACCGGGACCGCATGACCCTTGAACTCTCCGAACCCACTCGGGCCGAAGTAGTCACCGCCGTTCACATCGTCGCCTACCGCGGCCCTCAAGGTGGGGAGGGCCCCCATTGGGGCCGGCTGGGCCAGCAGCCGGTCGGCAACCCACAGCAGACCACTGGACAGCGTGCCGAGCACCCCTCCGGAGCTCTCGTGCCCGAGATTGGTGCGCGATCCACCGGGGTGGGCGGCGACCGCGATTGTCGTCGCATCGGCCGCGGCGAGCCGGCGCTGCAGTTCGCGGGTGAAGAGAAGATTGGCGAGCTTGCTCTGGTTATAGGCCCCCCACGCCGAGTACTTCGGTCGTCCCATCAGATCGTCGAAATCGATCCGTCCCGGCTTGTGAGCGTTGCTGCTGATCGCCACGACCCGGGATCCTTCGGTCGACAGGAGCCGCGGCAGGAGGGGCGCGGTCAGCGCGACAGGGCCGAGGTGATTGACGCCGAACTGCATCTCGAATCCCTGGGCTGTCTGTTGCTCGGGTGTGGCCATCAAACCCGCGTTGTTGACGAGCATGTCGAGACGCTCGTGGGTCGCGACGAACTTGGCGGCCGCCTCGGAGATCGAATCGAGGTCACCCATGTCGATGATCAGGACCTCGGTGCCACCCGAGGGCGCGGTCGCGTCGATGGCCGCCTGGGCCTCGGCGGCCTTCTCGTCGTTGCGGCAGGCCAGAACCACGTGGGCGCCGTGCTGAGCAAGTGCCCGCGCTGCCTCGAAACCGATCCCGCTGTTGGCTCCGGTGATCAGGGCCACCCGGCCCGATTGGTCACCGATGTGGTTTTCGCTCCAATTTTCTCCCATGGCGCGATTATCCCCCACGATGAGCGGCTCTTGAACCGCCACCGGATTTTCGATGGCCCGTAGAGGATAGAAGATACAAGGCCTGACCGAAGCTCGATCGAGTTCATCGACCCGAAACGGTTTCATAAACAGCGGGCCAGGCGGCGCCTCGGAGATATCGTCAGATGTTGTGGATCGGGTCGTCTGAAGTGACGGTTGGCCGATCTCGCACGTGCGCGTTCTGCTTCATCGCCATACTGGGCGGCTGTTCGTAACGAGCACTCATCGAAGCAGGCGAAAGATGAGGAAGACGAACGCAATTCCAGGGACGCTCAATGCGAGCCAGAGTCCCAGATAGAACGCGGAGAATGAGGGACTGAGGGGCCATCCGAATAGGTTGGCCACATGAACAAGCATCATGAGGCCCGCCAGACCCCACGTCACGAGACCCAGCCGCAAGAGGCCGGTGTCCTGCAAGGGTCCGAGAGCACGCTGCTCGCGAACGTAGACAGGCCACACAACGAACAGAACGCCGAAAACGAACGCGCCACTGGACCAGCGCCAGACCTCAGTTGGCGGAAGGGTCCCGGACGCGAGGATCCAAGGGAATAGAGCGAGGAATGCCACAAACACGCCATTGACGATCACGGTCCGGATGATGAGCAGTATGTCCGGCGACAGCGAATCACGGCTGCGGCTGACCGCGAGCGCGATCGCGGCGAATCCAGTGATGCCGATAGCGACCTCGGCTAGCGCGGAAAGAGCATCTGAGCCTTCCATTGATTGACACTCCCCGCCGCTCTCTATGTCGGCGCTAAGCTGCCGGCCGCTGACCGCCAGTGGCAAGGCAACCAAGAATGCCACCACGGTTGACCGGACCTTGGCCGGTCTCGGCTCTACGTTAGGCAGCAGTTCGCCGTTTCGCTTGAATTCCGTCGCCGAACCTCCCGGTTGCCCCGGGATGCCCCCGGCTCGTCCTCCAGCCGCTTCGAGAGCGACGATCCAGGCGCCCGCCGGTACGAGGAGCCGGCTAGTCGGCGGCGGCCGCGGGAGCCTGGTAGTCCTCGGCATTGCCCCAGTCCTGGGCCGCCACGTAGACCGCGATCGAACGGGCGAAGCGCCCGGCGTTTTCCTTCTCATCCGGTACCCAGAACACGAAGACCTTGACCCCCGGCGTGAGGTCCTCGAACGTCATCCGGGTGCCCTCCTTGCTCTTGACGATCGTGGAGGTCAGCACCGACCCGCTCTCCTTCACGTTGAAGCTGGCCTCCTCGCCGCGCTCGAGCCGCAACGCTTTCGGCACCTTGCCCCTGCCGGGCTTGCGCACTTCCACGGTGATCGTGTGGGCGTCGGCGTCGTGGCTCAGGAACGTGGCTTCGGTTTGGGTCTGCTTGGGGCCTGCCTGTGACGGCGCGGTGCCAAGGAGAATGGAGAGCCCGAGCGCTGCCGGAATAGTGGCGAGCAGGTGGCGGGACATAACAGATTCCTCCGCTGGCGGCTGAGGCGCCGAGGGCGTCGCGCCGCCTCGTTTCGTTCGGGTGCCCGGCGGCTCGGCCTTAGTCCTCGTCCCTCCCGCCTGCATCCGCCGGTCGCGCTCTCTGGGCTCAGAAGCACCGAAAGTCCCGCTTACGTCGCCCGCTCGCGTAGCGTTGTAGTGGGGCCGCACAGCCGGGTCGGCGATGACTGGAGCTTCTTCAATCGGTGAGTCGGGCGCGGAGACCCAGACCTGCTGTGGCCCGGTCAGTGGGTCGGAGAAAGAAGTGACGGGGACTTACGTCTCGAGACCCCGCCGAGCAGAACTGGCGGATGAGAGACCTCTCCAGGGGTACGGGCGCAGTGGGGGTCATCTCGGGTCGTTCAGAAGGTCGCAGACGTGCGAGCGAAAACATCATCGAGGAACCGGATCATGACTTCGAGGGCCGCGGGCGCATCGGCTTCGAAGCGGGTCCCGAGTATTGCGTTCGAGCCTGAGTCCAGGAACGCGTGCGACCTTCCCTCGTATTCCCAGTACTCCGCGGGATGGCCGGCCGACTCCAGCTTCTGGAGATAGGCCTTGACCGACGCTGGCGTGACCACCGGGTCGTCGGTCCCAACGGTCAACAGCTGCGGGGGGAGCAAACGCTCCCCTGCGTGCGGGATGTTGTAGATGGGAGAAAGTGCGCGATAGAGCTCGGGATGTTCGGTCACGTTGCGATCGTTCCCGAAGAAACCTCTTGGGAGTGAACCACTGAGAAACCAGAAAGGGTTTCGAAAGCTCTCGAATCCGTCAGCGGCCATCTTGGACACGTCGAACGCGGCATAGCTGAGGACGGCAGCTTGGACGTCGAGGCCGCCCTGCGCGGCAACCTCTTCCGCCGTCTTGCCCGCCGGCAGGTAACTGGGTTGGAAGTTGGGCGAAGCCGCCGAGAAGGGTGCGGAACTGAGCCGATCCCCCAGGTTGACGACCATGGCCGACAGGTGTCCGCCTACACTGTCTCCCGTAACGGCGATCCTGCTGCCATCGCCCCCGTAGCGTCCGATGTGGTCCTTCACCCAGAGCACGGCACCAAAGGCGTCGTCGACGATCTGGTTCAACGTCACGGAATTGTCGTTGTCCGCGAGCAGTCGATAGTCGACGTTGCAGATGACGTACTCGCCGTGCGTTGCCAGGAAGGCAGAGGCCTGATCCATGATCGACTTGTCGTTGATCAGCCATCCACCGCCATGGAACATCACGACGACTGGATACGAGTCCTTCCCCGACTTTGGCGTGTAGATGTCCATGGTGAGGTCGAATCCGGCCTGGGATGCCCACAGGACATCCTCGACTCGCGTGTACCGGCCGGGATCGTTGTTCTGCCGCAGTTCCTGGTGCTCGGAGCAGGACGACGGGACGAGCGCGAGAAGCAGTGCCAACAGCAATGCGTCGCGGGGGGGTCTGGCGGCGCTCATCGCGGTCCCTCCCTCGAATTCGTCTCTTCGGCGGTGGCGGGGGTGCGAAGGGTAAGGGTGCGTTGGTTGTCGATGAATGCGGGCGCTCGCACGGAGTCTGCCGCGGAGGTTCAGACCGGGGATGAGTCGCTGGCCGATTGACCCATCGAGTGGGCTCGCTGAGCCGCAACCATCGACGTAGACATGACGCGCGCGGCGCGCATCAGGCGCGGCTTATCGGAAACGTTCGGAGCGCCCGCATGAAACAGAGCCGGATGGCACACGATGACGTCGCCCGCTTTGCCCGTCAGCTCGGTCACCCGGGCGGCAATCCCGTCGATGTCGGTGTCGTGATCCATGTAGCGCTGGTTTCGTTCGATGTTTCGATTCGACTTCTTGGTCTTGAGACCCTGGAGCCACGGGTGCGAGCCGAGGAATCGTTTGTTCTGGTCGCTGAGCTTCTTGATGGCCGGACCCTGCTCGTGCATTCGGTCCGCGAGAAGCGGCGACGCCTGCACGACCACCGTGCCTCCACCGGCGGGCTCGACATCGCTGATGAACAAGAAGACATTGACGCCGGTGATCTCTCCGGGATGCAAGTAGTGGTGATCGAAATGCCAGACCGAGCTCGGCATCAACCACGTACCATCGTTTGTCTTGGGGAAATTGACCAGAGGCTGCCCCCAGTCCGACGGCGGCACCCATCCGCCCTCTCCAAACACGACATCGAGCGCAGCGGCGACAATCGGGTTCTCATCCAAGGGCTGCTCTCCGCTCTTGAGACCTTTGAGATGCGAGACAGGCCCCGGCCTCCACGTCGCGCGGTCCATCTCCGCGAAGCCCTGCTGCTCGAGCAAAGCCCAAGCACGATCGCGCATCCGCTTCACGTCGGACGACGGCACCGCGCCCTCGAGACGAACAAAGCCGACCGTCCTGAAGAGGTCATGCTGCTCGTCGCTGAACATCGAATTCTGACGCTGGATCGTCATCTGCATGCCTCTCAAGATCTCAGAGAGTACGTGATCGCTCGCCAGGAAGCGTGGGCCGGCTCCAGGACTTCTCGCTTCGCTTCCTTCCGACGCGATTGGGCTGCATGGTAGGGTCTTAGATATTGATGGCACCCGTATCCCCCTTCCATATCGGCGAGCAGCGAGTGCAAGAGAAGCTCGGCGTGCGCGACATCGAGCACTGGGCTCAGAAGGTCGTTCGCCCGTTCATGCCCGACGAACAACGCGAGTTCCACACTTCGCTTCCGTTCCTCGTCGCAGCCGCAAGGGACGAGAGGGGGAGGCCCTGGGCCACCTTGCTCTTCGGGCCGGAGGGCTTCGTCGAGGCGCACGACACCGAGACGCTGCGCATCGGCGCGAAACTCGCGACCGGCGACGCCCTCGAAGGAGCACTGGTGCCGGGCGCCGATCTAGGCCTGCTCGGCATCGAACTGGCGACACGCCGTCGAAATCGCGTCAACGGCCGTATCGGCGACTCGCAGGAGGTCCTGCTCTTCCATGTCGAGCAGAGCTTCGGCAATTGCCCGCAGTACATTCACGAGCGGGATTGGCGCCGAGTCGAAGGCGAGACGCCGGGCGAACCCACGCGCGGAAGCGGCCTCACCGCGGAGCAGCGCGAGCGAATTGCAGACGCCGACACCTTCTTCATTGCCAGCGGATACCGCGGCGAAGGCGAGAGCTCGACATTCGGCATGGACGCTTCGCATCGCGGGGGAAACCCCGGATTCGTGTCTGCGCCGGGCGACACACGGCTGGCCTTTCCCGACTACGCGGGCAACAACCACTACAACACGATCGGGAATCTGACACTCGATCCGCGGGTAGGATTGCTCTTCGTCGATTTCGAGACGGGCGGGTTGCTGCAGTTGACCGGCCGCGCGGAGATCGAGTGGGAAGGTCCGGCGGTCGAGCGCTATCCCGGGGCGCGGCGGCTCGTGCACATCGATGTGGACGAGGTTGTGGAGCTTCCGCGGGCGCTGCCGTTACGCTTCAGCGAGGCTGGGTCGGGTGTGCGTTCGCTTCGCCTCGTCGAAAAGGTGAAGGAGAGCGACGAGATCACGTCCTTCGTCTTCGTCTCCCGCGACGATGGACCGCTCGATTCCTTCGAGGCCGGGCAGCATCTGCCGATCGAGCTCGAGGTGCCGTCGCAACGAGACTCCGTACGCCGTACCTACTCGATTTCGAACGCACCCGATGCAGCGAGGTATCGCATCAGCGTGAAGCGGGAGCGCATGGGCCTGGTGTCGCGGCATCTACACGATTCCGTCGAGGTCGGGGCCATCCTCGATTCGCGCGTACCCGCGGGGCAGTTCGTGCTTGGCTGCACGAACTGCCCCGTGGCACTCATCAGCGCGGGCGTGGGGCTCACGCCGATGCTGAGCATGCTTCACCACCTCACACGAGCGGGGGCAGGTCGGCCGGTCTGGTGGATCCACGGCGCACGGAATCGCGAGCATCACGCGCTCGCGGGCGAAGTTGCGGGACTTGCAGCGAGCAACGCGAATGTACGAACGCGCGTGGCTTACAGCCGACCCGGACCGGGCGATGAACTCGGTGTTCACTACGACGTCCGGGGTCGCGTGACCGCGGGGTTGATCAGCGACTTCGTCGACGCGCCCGACGCCCACTACTACATGTGCGGGCCGACGCGATTCATGGCTGACGTGCAGGATGGCCTGGAGGCCCAGGGGATCGTGCCCGAGAGGATCCACACAGAGTCGTTCGGGGCGACGGGGTAGGGAGTCGAACCCCCGACCCCACCGAATGCGATGGGTTTCGCCGGAAAAACTACCGGTCGGCACGTGGGCACTGCGATCTAGCCAACAAGATTGCCGACGACAACGTCTTCCTCGTGCAGCGGGCCAAGCTGGCACGCCGAGATGATCGGCCCCGGGACGCAAAGCGCGACCTGGACTTGGCCCTGAGCACCTGGCCGCAATACGAGGAGGCGCTCTTGGAACGAATTCGCGTCAATTCCGATCTCGAGCAGCACGAGGCGGCCATCGTCGACCTCATCGTGGCACGCCGCCTCGAGCCGACGAACCCAAAGCTCATCGAATACGCCGCTTGGTTGATCAACTGGGCAGGTATGCAGGGCCGCCGTTTGCACGACGAGGGCAAGACCGACGAGGCGAGGTCATTGCTGGAGTTGGCCATGCAACTCGATCCGGAGCACTCGTGGCTGATGATGGTGATGGCGAGGCTGCAGTCCGACTCGGAGCTCATCCAACAACAAGAGCAGGCCGAAGCCAACCCCAAGGATTTCGTCATCCATCGGCGGCTCGACTATGCGCTGGCGAGTCGAGGGCGCTACGCAGATGTCGTGACGATGTGGGACGCCTTCATCGTGCTCATGCCCAGTGAGGGGCGCGCGCATTTCGAGCGAGGAGGAGCGCACCATCATCTCGGTAGTGCCGTGCAAGCGAAGGCCGACTTGGTGACGGCCTGCGAGTTGGGGGTCGAAGAGGGCTGCCGGACCCTGAAGAGGTTCGCGCCCGGCCAGTAAGCGTCTCAACTCGCCCCGGAAAGAGCGGAGATGTCCGCGATCCCCGGGCGTCCGAAGTCGATCCGCTGAAAGGTTGCTGCATCGCTCGCACGCTGATGGCAGGGCCTAGCGGCGCCAGTCGGAGATGCGCTGGCGGACCCAACGCGTCGCGCCGGCGGTCGCGCCGTCGACGTGGTCGCGCATGATCTTGCGCTCGCCCCGTTTCATCTCGTGGAGAATCTCCTCGAGGCTCTTGTCCTCTGCCTTGTAGATCTGCACCTCGACGCGGCGATCGGTGTGGTCGAGGACGCCCCGCTCGATCAGCTTCCGGATCGTGCGCGAGGGGAGAAGGTGGCTTGGGAGCATCGGCCGGAGGTCGGCGCCGTCGGCGATTCGGAGGTTCGCGGCGCGCGCGATCAACATGCACGCCGAGTGCGAGCATGTGAGAGTGCGGCGTTCGCGGCCCAGCAGCCGCTCGAGCTCGGCGCGGAGGGTCTGGAGACTGCGCTCCGGCACACCCACGAAGCGGATCGCAATCCCCCGATAGATCGAGTCCTTCTCCCGCACGCGCAGCGGACGAAAGATGTCCCCGTCAAAACGCTGGCTCCCGACGTTCAGGTAGATGTGGGCCGGTGCGCGGATGCCAAGAATCAGCTCCTGGCTTCCCTGCTCCCGGAGGCTCTCGAGGGGGATCGAGCCGGTGTCATCGCAGGCGTCGTCCGGAAGTCGCAGCACGCGAACGCGCCGGCCAAAGAAGGGCTCGTCGGCCACGGTGACCCCACCACTCCCGAGTACGGGCACCAGGTGGTCAGGAACCGGCGCCGGCTCGAGCGAGCCCCAGTAACGTGCGCCTTCGAGCTCGGCGTCGAGCCGGCGGCGCAGGCCTTTCGCGCGCTCCGTGCCGAGCCACAGGGCCTCGTCGGTGACCAGGCTCTCGAGCCAGGCCATCCGCACCAGACGCCCCAGGCTCTCCCCGCCGCAGGCGCGGATCATGTGCGCCACCGCATCGGGCGCGAGGGAGGGGCTCACGACCACTCGCCGCCGCAGTGTCGCCGGGTCTCGCGAGCGGCTCGCGAGATCGAGGAACCGTGCGTTGTCGAGGTAGGTGACGGGCGTGATCCGAACCTGCTGGCCCGCGTCGAGGAGCCGCGTCACGAGGCCCGCGCCGAAGCCGGGGCGGACCGGCCGGGTCGCCCGCAATCCCTCGGAGACGCTTCCCTCCGGGTAGATCAACAGGTTGCGCGAGCGGCCTTCGGCCAGAGCTTCGAGCGCGCGATCGACCGCCGATCCGCGTCCGCCGCCGACGGCAATCAGTCCGGGCGTCGCGGCGATGCGGTCCTTCAGCCAGGCGGGGACCCCGGGCAGCTGGTCCACCGCGTTGAAGACGAGGTAGTCCGGCAGCGCCAGCGCGGCGAACGTCACGTTGTCGGTCACGCCATGGCGGTGGGCTGGCGTCAGCAGTCTGACCTCACCCTCCGCCGGCGTGGAGTCGAGCCGCTCGCGGCCGTGGACCTCCACCGTGAGGCCGTGGAGCTCACCCAGGGCGCGGAAGAGGCCGTCTATGCGCCGCGTGAACGGTGTCCCCTCGGTGCCCGCTGACTTCGAGAGCACGAGACGAAGCGCTGCCGCGAACTCGCCGAGCCCGCGAACGGCAGCGCCCGCGCGGCTGCCGGCGATCCTCAGCGCGCGGCCGAGGCGAGAGAGACGATCGAGCCACGAAAGCGACGGGACGGGAGGCGCGGTCGGGTCGAGGCTCCGCAGCTTTCGAGAGAAAGAGATGGCCTGCGCGTGGAAGCGTTGGAAGCACGCGATGCGCCGGTGATCGCGCGGCGTTCCGTAGAGGGGCTCGAGCTCGAGATACTGGCGGCCCAGCCGCTCGACGCGTCGATGCTCCCGCCGAAGTCCGCGGCTGCGCCGGCGCCCGTAGAACGCCCAGACCTGCTGGATTGCCCGCCCCAGGTCGGCCCGCACTTGCTGTACGTGGGCGGCGTGCAGCACACGCAGGTGGTCGTCGAGCCGTTCGAGGAACTCGGCCTGGACGAGACTCGCCGCTTGGAGCCGCTCCAGAAGAGCCCCTTCCTTGTCGCTTGCGAGCTCGCGGAGGACGCCTTCGTAGCCCTGGCCGCTTCGCTCGATCTCCGACCACAGCTCCCCGAGTTCGGCCTCGAGCGCTTCGAGCCGACTCCAGTCGGGCGGAGCGACGGGGTCTTCAGGCCGCGCCGCCAGGCGCCACTGGGTCGGGCTCACGGCTCGGGCCAGTCCCGCGAGCCGGACACTGAGCCCGCGCTCCCGGGCGTCGCGGATCCCGGCGCTCACGACGTCGCGCACTTCGAGCTCGCCGCGTGCAGCAGACGCCTCGGCACCGAAGCGCTCCATCGCGGCGATCCACGGACCCGACTCAGCCTGGAGACGCGCGAGCTGGCGGAGTGCAGCGCCCCTCTCGACCCCAGGCTCCTCGGTGCCCAGCCTGCTGCTGAGCAGCATGTAGGCCGCGCGGCCTTCCTCCGCCAGGAGCCGATAGATGTGGCGCTGATACGACCAGTGGATCCAGCGCAGCGACATGGCGGTCGCAGAGAAGCCGGTCCCCAGGCTCTGGCGAAGCGCGGTGACGAGCCGGTCGCCCGCGGCCACGACGCGCGCCACTGCGAGCTCGGTGCCCTGCTCGCCGATCCGCTCGCGCAGCGCGCGGCCTTCCTCGCCGAGCTCGGGCTCGGGCGAGAGCCGGGCCAACAGGCGCTCCCGCGCGTTCGACTGCGCGAGGATGCGGGAGAGAAGGATCCGCTCGTAGAGCGGTGCATTGTTGCGGTGCGGATTGACCTCGAAGTTGAACGCTTCCCCGACTAACGCCCGCAGCTCCCGCTGGAGCAGCACGTTCCTCGCGGTGTGGCCCTCTCGAAGGCGCTCCCAGGCATGGCGAACCGGGTTCCGCCGGACCCGAAGCACGAAGCGCCGGTCGTTCCACTCGAAGCGATGGATCCCGCTCGCATCCGGCGGCCGGAGCGCGAGACATTCGTTCCGGTGGGCGTCGAGCACCTTGAGCGGGCGGCCGTAGCGGCGAATGCCGCGATAGGAGAGCCACTCGCCCCGCAGCAGCAGGTACCCGGCGGTCCAGATCTGAGTGTTGAGAGGCCCCACCTCGGCGACCGGAATCCACCAGCCGAGGTCCGCGAAGAAGAGCGTCGGGTAGATCAGGAAGGCCTTGAGGGAGCCGAACCCCACGTCGAAGAGGCCGATGTCCCAGTGCTCCTGGATGATCTCGCGGCCTTTGCGAACGATTGCCTGCCGGAGGAGCTCGAGGCGGCGGAGCACCCGCTCGCTCGGCCCGGCTGCCCGGCTCTCGCGAGCCTCGCAATCGGCGCGGATCTCGGCGGCGCGTTCGCCGAGTACGCCGCCGTGCTCGAATTCCGGAGAACGGTCCATGGGCTCTCTTTTCGGAAGTGTCGCGGGTCGTACTTAGCCGTTTGGTGGGTCACGACCCAGCGTGCCCGTCGCCCCTTGCTGACTGCACCAGGGGATCGACCCCTGAAGAGCGCAGGTGCGGATCGGCCCGTTGCGTAGCTTCACTTCGAACCGAGACGAGTCACTCCCCCACATGAGGGGGAGACCTCGACGCTTCAAGAACCGGGCGAATACCAGATGGCAGACGTGTAGGCGCGATCCTGCACTGTCGCTGGCACGTTGTCGGGTCGTTCGATATCGAAGAACGCCGCATCGTAGGTAGTCCAGCGCGGCGTCGGGATCTCGATCACGCGTACGTAGTAGAAGGCGCTCTGCTTCGCATCGAAGTCGGGATCTTCCCAGTAGCCGGAGAGCATCGGTGCGCCGATCGAATTGGTGAACGTCGCCTTCTCGATGTCGACCGTGCTGCCGACCGACGCCTTGGCTCGCCCGTCCTTGCCGATCTTTCGGTCGCCCGAGACGGCCACGTCGTAGATGCGCTCGAAGGACTTGCCGCCCCCGTCGATCCAGCCCTTGATGATCTGTACTCGGTCGAGGTTGGCGCCGTCCGGGTCGCGCAGGGCGCGCACCATGAGACGGGGCGACTTGCCTTTCGGGGCGGCGAGGAGCTCTCCTCCCATCGGAACGCCGCCCCGGTAGCCACGATCGGTGAAGTCATGCCGGGACACGTCATCGGCCTCGAAATCCCATCCGGCGAATACACGCACTCGGATCCGGGTACCCGTCGTGGCATACACCTCCTTGCGCTTGATCGCGCCGAAGATCTCCTCGCGCGTGTTCTCCCGGGCCCAGACCGCGGTCAAGCCCGCGGCCGATTCCTGGGACGTGAGGATCTGCAAGGCCGGGTTGTCCGTCGGAATCACCTGGCTGTTGTGGCGATTGGCCGAGGGCTCCGTCGCCTTGTACTTGCCGAAATAGTTGTCCTCTCGCGTGGTGGAGAGTGCAGTGTGGGAATCGGTCGAAGCCGTCATCCCGAACTTGTACGGATTGGCGCCCAGCTTCTGCTCCAGCTGCAACCCCAGCTTGAGGGCGGGCCGCCCGTACTCGAACGGCAGCATCCAGTCTGCCTTGGGCTCGGTGCCCATGATGTTCGAAACGTCCCAGTTCTCGAAGTCCGCGAACTCGTCTTCCGGGGAGAGCAGCGGATGCGCCTCCTCATCCCCCTTGATCTGGCTGACCTCGATCACCGGCTCCCAGCGGGCTCGCTTCTCGGCGTACTCCCGGGTGATCGGCTTGCCGTCGAAATCCTTGTCGCTGAACATGAGTCCGTTGCTGAGGTTGCCGTTGTGGGGAATTGCAAGGGCCTGCCCGCCCAGCCTCTCTTCGTAGCTGGCCAGGTGGTCCCATAGTCCCTCGGGATTGGTGCTATCGAACATCGAGTAGGGCACGAGCTGGCTGGTCTTGTCGGCACCGTCGCCCAACACGACCACCCGGTGCAGGTTGTTGCCGTTCGGCGATGACGACCACTCGAAGCCCGTCATCGCAGTGAATCGGCCCGGCGCGTTGTAGCTCTCCGCTTTCTCCACGAAGGCCTTCCAGATGCTGATCATGGCTTCGTCAGATGTGAACGGGTTGTCTCCCGCGATACCGCGCATCGCCACGTCTCGAAAAGCCTCCACACGCCCCTCCGGGCCGGAGTTGAAGCGTTCGTGCATCCACTTGCCCCAAGGCATGGACAGGAGGTACGGATCCGACTCGCGAATCATGCCTGCCAATCCCATGAATTCGGCGTGATCTGTGATCACCAGATAATCGAGGGGCCTGACGAGCCGCACGGGTTGGCCGGTATTGGAGATCACCTGCTCGCCCCGGGCGAAGCGGTAGCCGTCGTCCACATCCAGTCGGGTACCGATCAGGCCCGCGTCGAATGAAAGATCCGTATGGAAGTGCATGTCGCCGAAGAGCACCTGGTCGGGGTGGCTCCGCCCGGCAAAGGGTGAGTAGACCCTCTCTTCCTCCGAAGGAACCTCCGCTTCCTGGAAGTCCTCCACGGTGGCGCCGAATTCCTGGGGCGAAGAAAGTGCCGGCGCGGCAGCCAGAACCAGGGAAATCAACAAACCAGGGAACATGCTGCCCGTCTTCGACATATCGACATTGCCCTCCACTCAGTGGCAGTTCTTTGAACTCGAACGCCGAAAGGGTGGCACCCGCATTGCTGTGAAGCAATCTGCCCCAGCATCGTCCACCGGAGTACGCCTAGACAAAGCTGAGCGAGAGCGAGCATGTGCAGGACCAGCGTGGCGCAAGTGCCGGCGATCCGTAGGAAGATCGCGGAGGGGTCGAGTCGGCGGAGCCAGCGGTTGCCGCGCTCACCGATGTCGAACCAGTGCTAGAGGCTGAATGCCAGGAAGAGCGTGATCGGGCTGACGCCATCGATCGCCATCCCGGTCGCCTGGGTTCCAGCGTCGGCGACGCGGCACACGAGTGCAATCGCCGCCGCCAGGGCGAGCCAGAACCCGATGAAGTGGGTTCGGGAGCTCTCCGGATCCTTGAAGATCCGAAAGCGGACTTCAGTGCGCATGCGAGCCGGATCGGTCTCCGGCTCGGAGAGTGTTCGCGAGAGGCGGCTTGAGGCGCCGCCTCTCGCGAGACTCATTGGGCTCTAGTAGCGGTTGCCGCCGCCGCCGCCGCCGCCGCGCTGCTTATCCTGGGCCTCGTTGACCTTGATGTTGCGGCCTCCGAGATCGGTGCCGTCCAGCGCGCGGATCGCGTCGCTTGCGGCGCTCTCCTCGCTCATCTCCACGAAGGCGAAGCCGCGCGGGCGGCCCGTCTCGCGATCCGTGATCACGGCGACCGAATCTACGGTGCCGTGGCGTCCAAAGACCTCTTTGAGGTCTTCCTCGGTGGAAGTGAAGGGGAGGTTTCCGACGTAAAGCTTCTTACTCAAGTTGCATTCCTTGTCGCGCCCCGATGAAAAAGAGGGGTCACGACTGGCTCCGGTCGCCCGTCCGGTCAATCCGGAAGTGACGCGCCGTCGCGATGAAACGCTCGCTGGCGGCTCCTGGGAGCGCCTTGCGGGCGTGAAAGGTGATATCGACTGGGGACAGAAAGGGCGTTGAGGCCGGATACTGCAAACCGATCGGGATTGCCTCTCGACTTGCACCGTAGCAGATATCTGGAGCGCAGACGGTGGCGTCCAGATGAAGGCGTCCGATCAGCCGCGTAGATCGGAAACGAACTGTAGGGGAGACGCCCCAGTAAGATCTCGGCTTCCAGCGGTACATGGCGTCCCTGGGCTCAGCACCCAAGGGTTTGGGCAAACGAGAAGAGAGGGCCAAACTCGATTGCCAGGGACTGAGAGAGGTGGCTGAGGCAATTGGACGCGATTCTAGGCGTCGGGCGCACTCAGCGGATCTCCGCGGACGACCACCCGCAGGAAGTACAAGGCCGACTGAAGGAGCGGGAAGAACAGGCCGAGAATGTACGAGGCGCCGTTCGAACCCAGCGAGAATCCGGCCGCGTTCAGAGCGAGTATCGCCGCACCTACATAGCCAAGCGCGGTCGTGATCGCAGAGAATGCAGGGGCTGCCGAGAGAGCGGATCGCCCGAGAATGCGGCGGGCTCGACGGCCAGACGAGATCCCGATCACCGACCACACGATTGCCAAAGCCCCGCTCGAGACCCGCCATGCAAGCTCCTCCGCTCCGAGCGTCGCGTTGAGCAGATACGGGATAAACGAAAAGACCACGACGCAGAGGCTGTACTCGACGATCACGCGAACGCGACCGTGGCGGATTCTAGGGTCGTCGTTCTCGGCGCGGCGATCGAAGATGCTGACGACCGCAGAAAAACCTGCGAAGCCCACTGCGACTTCGGCGAAGGTTTGGAGAAGATCCTGGTGTTCCAACGCGATTTCGCTCCGCCCCCTACTAGATAGGGCGCTCAGCTGTCGAACCGCGAGATCGGGGTCGCCCAGACGAGAAGCTACACGGTCTGACCCCGCTCCTGCGACAACCGGGGGGCTGTGCCGCCCCGCTGCTTGAGCGTCGGTCTCGGGTAGGCTGCCCGAAACGCCTCGGTGAGCCGAGCACGGTCTGAGGAGCGAACGTTGCGACATTGGGTAGCGGCACTTGCCATCACGGCGGTTGCCGTTGTCTCGGGAGCCGGCTCGGCGCGGGCCGATGACTTCGATCTGGTGATTCTCGGTGGGCGGGTGATGGACCCCGAGACCGCCTTTGACGCGGTGCGGAACGTCGGCATCCGTGCGGGCCGGATCGCGGCGATCACCGAGGATACGCTCGCCTCGCCGCGATGCTGGCCGAGCGAAGTGATCGAGGAGCGCGCGAGGGCGTGGTCGCCCTCTCGATCTCAACGCGGCTAGACCTGACAACAACGCTGACAGCAGCGGGGTCGGTCATCGGTGAACGAGGATGTACTTCCACCGAATTCGAGATCGATCCAACTGCTTGTTGGAGTCGCTGCGGGCGGGGCTTCCGCGGTCACGGGCGTCAACCGGCGTGCGGTCGAGGGGGCGTCTGGTCGAGATCGTCCTGCCGCTTGGCGTCGTCGTCCCGAGCAGCGTCCGGGTCCAGCACCGAGCCGACCCGGCCATCTGCATCTCGGGCGGCTTTGAGCTCGCGCTCGCGCTTCTCGCGCTCTTCTCGCGACATCGCGAGCACGGCCAGGGGATCGACCGGACTCCACAGCGGAAGTGAGGAGACGGCCACCGCAGCCAGCGACCCGCTGCGCAGCAGCGAGGCCAGGAAGCTCGCCGACGTGAGCAGCGCGATCCCCTCCGTCGTGCTGATGAAGAACGCGGTCTCGCTCTCGGCCCGCTCTGCGTCCGAAGTGAGCTCCGCGCGAACGCGTTCCATGGCCAGTCGCGCCTGGCCCCGAGCCCGCGCCTCCGAGTGCGCTTCGGCCCGGACGGCTTCGCCGCCCGATGTGGAGGACTCCTCCAGGTCTGTGGACGTTGTCGCCGTCGAGTCGGAGACCGAGATGGCCTTCCCTCGAACCACAATGAAGCCGGCAGCGTCACGTTCTGCCTCTGTCGGTCGATCCGTGGAGGATGTGGCTCCATCCGGCGAGCCGCTCTGCCCCGACCCTGATTCCTCGGGCGCCACGTCTCCGGACTCGGCGGGACCGGCTCCGACCCGAACGCCAGCCGGGGGCCCGGGCGGGTCGGAAGAGTCGCTCACCGGAATCTCGATGATCGGGACGACCGGCGCTGGATCGGTGATCGGGGGCTCGCCGGAGGGCGGCGGGTCGGACACCGGCGGGTCGGTCACCCCGACATCCCGCGGGTTGATATCGATCTGCACAGAGGTCGAGACCGAGGCACCTGCCAGGTCGATCGCCTCGACCGTGAGCGAGAAGCTGTCCTGATCGGCCACCGCGAGCGGATCCATCAGCC